>Ga0307302_10000055_pt1 | contig 43740 bp, 40 predicted proteins | sample ER_DNA_183_FD_194490 | JGI IMG/M metagenome (GOLD analysis project Ga0307302, IMG submission 194490) | Bulk soil microbial communities from the East River watershed near Crested Butte, Colorado, United States - ER_DNA_183 | ecosystem: Environmental > Terrestrial > Soil > Floodplain | place...
CGTCTGCGACGTTCTGGTCCCGCTTTTCCGATACGGCAGTTCCGCACACGCCCTTCCCGACGGGGATGCGGGTGTGCTCGGTCTCGCGACCCGCGTACGCTTCCAGCTGGAGCTCGTTGCCGTGCAACATGTACGCATAGACAGACGTGTAGGGCGGACCCCAGGACCGAATTCGCTCGCAGGCCATCTGGAGCAGCGCCTGACGCCCCTCATCGTGCAGATGTGCCGCGCGCAGCGCGCGCACGACCTTGGTGGCTTCCGACGCGGCGCTGCTCGTCACGAGCGCTTCCCTAGCACGGTAGTGGCGCGCCGCTCGACGCCGTCGCGCCGGCTCACCACGACGACCGTATCGCCAGGCAGATGGCTGCGCAGCGCGTCGGTCATGTCGTAGAGGTTGCCGATGTGCTTGTCCCCGATGGCCGTGATGACGTCTCCCGCCACGAGCCCTGCCTGCTCGGCGGGGCTGCCCGCCCGCACGCCCGTGATGCGCACGCCTTCTCCGTCCGGGACGCCGCCGCTCATGTCGGGTATGGTGCCGAGATAGGCCCCGTACCCGGAGGTGCCGGCCGCGGCCTGAGGACGGGGCGAGTCCACGAAGGTCAGCGCGCCGGGCCGGTTGGCCAACGACCAGGCGAGATCGGCGACGAACTGCGCGACCTGCGCGATTCCGGCGACGTTGAGCTTGTCCCAGTCGTCGGTGGAGCGATGATAGTCTCCATGCAAATCGGTGAAGAAATGCAGCACGGGGTGGCGCGTTGCGAAGAACACCGAGTGATCGCTGGGTCCCCAGCCGTCTCCTGAAGCCTGCAGGTCGAATCGTGGCGGTGAATTGAGGGAATCGAGCAGCGCGGGGAATTCGCGCGCGGTCCCGGCGCCGAACGCCAACAGGCGCGCATTCCGGAGCCGCCCGACCATGTCGAGGTTGAGCATCGCGTACAGCGAATCGATCGGCTGAGGCATGGCGTGATGCACGAAGTACGACGAACCGAGAGTGCCGAGCTCCTCTCCGCTGAATGCGACGAGCACGATGGTCCGGGCTGGGTGGCGCTTGGCCAGCGAGCGGCCGATCTCCAGCAGCGCCGCGGTCCCGGAGGCGTTGTCGTCCGCGCCGTTATGTACGCGCCCAGTGGAATCGGGATCGAGCGCGCCGAATCCGCCCAGTCCCAGGTGATCGTAATGCGCGCCGACCACGACTATTTGGCCGCGCAGCGCGCGCGACGACCCCGAAATGACGGCGACTACATTACGGGTGGGGGTGCCGCCGAGCGTCGTGTGCAACACCGCCGGGGCATCCGGCGGGATCGTGAAGTCCTGGAAGGACACCCGCAGCCCCGCGCGTGCGAATCCGTCTCGGATATAGGCCCCGGCGCGTTCGAGCCCGGCCGTCCCGACACCACGTCCTTCCTGACTGTCGGCGGCGAGGAAGCGGACGTCGGTCAGGACCCGTTGCGCGGCGGGGGACAGTGTGTCTTGCGGGCCGACAGTCAGGGCCGTTGTGAGCAGGAGCAGTGCGAGCATTGTTGGTACTCTATAGATTCAGCCTCCCCATGGCCACCCCGCAGCATTTCGCCGCGTCGTTTGCCCGCACGCTCGACCTGTTTCGCGATTCAGGAGCGAAAGAGGAGCAAAAGACGCAGTTCCGTACGTTGGCGGGCATGCTCAAGGTGGAGGGCGTGACGATCGTGGCGCAGGACGGCAAGCTGCTGGTGAACGACACGGCCGTGGATGGCGACACGCTGCTGCAGCGGCTCGAGTTTCACTCCGTCAAGGAGATCGCGATTCCACCCGATCCGCCGCTCGGCGAGATGTTCGAGCTGCTGCGAGCCCTCGCGGCGCAACCTGGCGAGGAGGACATCGCGTCACGATTGCGGGCGAGCGGGGCTACTCATGTGTCGGTCAGAATGCAGACTTTCGTCTTCGGAACGCCGCTTGCTCCCCCCAGTCCTCCGCCGTCATCGCGGGCTCGTCCAGGCCCCGATGCGGTAGCTGCGCCGCCGCGTGCTGCGCCGAGTGGGAAGCGCGACACGTCTGACGCCCCGAGCGGGACGGAGGACATCCCGGACATCGTTCGCGAGTCGACCGCGCAAAGCTCCGGATTCTCCCCGGCAGCCGCGGCCACACGTTCGACGGCCGATTTGATCGCGCAGTTGAAGGACAAACCCGACGGGCCGCATGTGGGAGACGTGCTTGCGGTGCTGGGCCGGCAGCTCGAGGTGGCGATGAAGACCAAGCGCACTACGCAGGTGCTCACGATTGTTGCGGGGATCGTGCGGGCGGAGCAGCAGGTGAGCGACGCAAGCCGGCGGCGGCAGTACTCGATCGCGCTGAAGCGTATGTACAGCAAGGCGTTGCTCGAGGCGATCGCCGACGTCGCCGATCATCCGACGGATCGGGAGGACGCGCTACTGGTGTTGCGCCGGGCAGGGGAGGACGGCGTCGAAGTGCTCTTGGATCTCCTCGTCGCGGCCCCGACCATCGAGGAGCGACGCGGCATTTTCGTGGCGCTGACGGGGATGAAGGAGGGGACGGACCAGCTGGTGCACATGCTGGGACACCATCAGTGGTTCGTCGTGCGTAACGTCGCGGAGCTCGCGGGCGAACTTGGCCTGGAGGAGGCCGTACCGGCGCTCGCCCAGCAGCTCGAGCACGACGACGAGCGGGTCCGGAAAGCGGTCGCCCTGGCGTTGGCGAAGATCGGATCGAGCTCGGCGGCGGAGCCCCTGCGTCGTGCGCTGCGCGACAAGTCGGCCGAGGTTCGTATGCAGGCCGCCCTGGGCGTCGGCGGCCGCAAGTCGAACGCGCTCGCGATGCCGCTCGTCGTGGCGATGGAAGAGGAAGAGGACGAAGCGGTGGAGCGGGAGCTGATTCTGGCCCTCGGTCGGATCGGCAGCACGGCCGCAGTACAGGCGCTCATCAAGTTTGCGCAGCCCGGTGGGCGATTGTTCGGTCGGAAACCGGCTGCGTTGCGCGCGACTGCGGTCGAGGCCCTCCGTGTCGCCGCAACGCCTGCAGCGGTTGGGACACTCGAAGGTCTGACCGATGACGGCGACAAGCAGGTCCGCAACGCCGCTCAATCCGCACTCGCGGATCTCAAGCGGAAATAGGGCAGATTCCTCTGCCTTAATGTCACTTGCAGATCGCACGAAAAACCGCGTAACGCAACGTCACGAATTATGACACCAGCACGCGAGAATTCCGCGCTGTTTGCTTCATGTATCTCATTAATCCAGAATGTGTTACACATACTCTGCCGCAATGGGTGCGGTTCTTGCCCAAAGGGGGTGTGCAGTTCCATATCCACGACCTCTTCGGTCAGGAGAGAGCATGAAAAGCGTCCGTGTGGTTCTCGTCCTCGTCGGACTCTTGGCACTGCCGCTCGTAGCGGCGGCGGCTCAGGGTCAGAGCGACGCCAACAAGTGCAAGAACACTCCGCAGGCTGGCCGGAACGGCAACAGCCAGCGCGGTGCTGCTGCGGTCGCAGCGGCCCAGGCCAACAAGTGCCCGGCGCCGGTGCCGCCGCCGCCTCCTCCGCCGCCGCCGCCGCCGCCTCCTCCTCCTCCGCCGCCTCCGGCTCCGGTGCCTCCTCCTCCGCCGCCTCCTCCGGCTCCGGTGCCTCCTCCGCCGCCGCCGCCTGAGAGTCCGCCGACTGGGATCAATTTTGCGAACGGCATTGTGTTCGAGGATCTCGACGGCAACGGTCTTCGCGATCCGTTCGCAGGTGAGATGGGGCTAGAAGGGTGGACCGTCGAGCTGTGGTGGAATGGCCAGGTTTTGGCCTCGGCGACCACCGATGCGAATGGGAGGTACGCGTTCCCGAACCTCGGCAACACGACGTATAGCTTGTGTCTCCAGCCGCAGGGCGGGTATACGCAGACCATCCCGGTTGGTGGCACAGGATGTGGTGGTTCGGGTTACCTGTTCACGTTCAACGGTGTGTTCCAACAGATGTTCCCTGGTGTCTTCGGAGAGATGCTGCAGTAGCCAGGTCGTAAACTCCTGACCAATTCAGGGCCCCGGGCAGTCCGCCGGGGCCCTGTTTTTTTGCGATCACATAGAGCCGGTTAACGAGGGATGAAGTCGGTGTTTGGTTCCAGCCGGCGGGCGAACGCGGCAAGCAGATCGGCGGCGCGATCGAGATCCTCGAGCGCCACCATTTCATTCGGGCTGTGCATGTAGCGGTTGGGGACGCTCACGAGGCCCGTGGGGATGCCGCGCATGGCATTGTAGATCGCGTCAGCGTCGGTGCCGGTGTCGCGCGGCGCCGCCTGGATCGTATACGGGATCTTCGCCTGCTCGGCGCACTCGACCAGCAAGTCGAAGACGACGGAGCTCACCGAGGACCCGCGGCTCAGGACCACGCCGCCACCCAGCTTGTGGTCGCCCGCGTGCTTCTTGTCGGCGCCGGGGTAATCGGTCGCGTGCGTCACGTCTACCACGATCGCCACATCGGGCTCGATCCCCACCGCGCTGGTCCGAGCGCCGCTGCCGGTCCAGGCGATCTCCTCGCGCGTCGACGCGACGGAAAACACGGCGGCATGGGGGGGCCGGGCCCCGGCCAGCCGGCGCATCGCCTCGGCCGCGACGAAGGCGCCGATGCGATTGTCGAGGCTGCGGGAAACGATGCGGCCGTTGGGGTACTCTTCGACCCGGCTGTCCAACACTCCGGGGTCACCGACGCGAACGCGCGCCGCCGCCTCGCCCCGGCTCGCCGCGCCGATGTCGATCCACAGGTCGATCACCTTCGTTACACGGTCCAACTCTTCTTTCTTGAGCTGGTGGATCGCCTTCTTCCCCACGACGCCGTGGACCGACCCCTCGCGGCTCAGGATCAGCACGCGCTGGCCTACCAGAACCTGCGAGTCCCACCCTCCGATGCCGCTGAAGTAGAGAAAGCCGTCGTCATCGATGTGCGTGATCTGGATCCCGATTTCATCGATGTGCCCCGTGAACATGACGCGCGGCTTTCCCTTGGCATTCAACACCGCCACAGAGTTGCCGTGCACGTCGACGCGGACGCTGTCGGCGAACGAGCCGACTTCGTCGCGCCACACGCGGCCTGGGGCCTGCTCAAATCCCGAGGGCCCCGCCGTGTCGAGAAGCTGCTTCAGAAATCCGACGGTCTTGATGGTCACGCTGTCGTTGATAGTGTCGTTATGGTGTCGTAATAATGTTACTGCCGGCGCAAGCCAGTGCGATAGAGCAACACCCCCAGAATCGCGAACATGATCAGGCCGACGATGGCCGACGTCGCGAACCCGCCGAGCGTGTGATACAGCCCAATTTTTTCCGCGAGCCACTCCGCGGACATTCCGCGGGCGCTTCCCCACCCGGCGATGGCCGCGACCGCGATCCCGCAGATCGCGCCGCCCGCGATCAAACCGCTCGCGAACAGTACGCCCGGACCGGATTCGATCTCGGCCAACGAGCGGTTCGCGGAGCGGACTTGCCGCTCGACGAGCCAGCGGACGATGCCGCCCGCGAACATCCCTGCGGACGTGCTCAGTGGGAGATAGACGCCGACGGCGACTGGGAGTGAGGACACACCCATCAGCTCGATGGCGATCGTGAGGAATACGCCGATAAGCACGAGGGCCCAGGGCAGCTTGTGGGTCAGGATCCCGTCGGTGATCAGCGCCATCAGCGTCGCTTTGGGAGAATCGAGTCGCTTCAGCTCATGCCCGCGGTATTCGTGAATGCGGCCGCCGATGCCCGGGTCTACGACGTAGCGAATCTCGTGCGACGCCGGATCGACGAGGTATTTCCCGGGGGGGACGCCCTGCGTTGCGACGTAGACGCGAATCACCTGGTAACTACTGTTGTCGATCGAGTCCGTCCCGCCGATCCCGAAGTGCGACATCGTCTCGGCATGCACGACCACGTTGCCGTCGGGGCTCTTGCCGCTCGCCGGTGCCACGAAGCCGGCGCGCGTTTCCGGGACCTGGTAGCTGTAGGCTCCGTTGAGGAACGTGAGGGTCCAGCCCACGGCCAGAGCGGACCCGATCGCCCCGATGAGAATCGCGATCTGCTGGCGCCTGGGCGTCGCACCGACCAGGAAGCCGGTCTTCAGGTCCTGCGACGTGTTGCCGCCATTCGCGACCGCCACGGCGATCACGCACGCAATCGAGATGGCGCGCACCCGGTCATCGATCTGATTCCAGCCGAGCAGCAAGAAGATGAAGGAGATCGCGATCAAGGCCGCGATAGTCATCCCGGAGATCGGGTTCGCCGAGCTGCCCACCTGGCCGCAGATCCGCGATGATACGGTCGTGAAGAAGAACCCGAAGACGATGATCAGGATGCCGCCCAGGAGGTTCACGCCGATGCCTGGGATCAGCGCAATCGCGATGGCGAGCAGGATCGAGCCGAAGACGGTGACGCTGATCGGCAGGTCGTCGTCCGTGCGCAGTTTCGCCGCGACCGCCTGGCCGAGGCGGCTGGCGCGCATGTCGGCGAACCCGGCGCGGAACGCCCCGACGATCGTCGGCAGCGAGCGGACCAACGCGATGATGCCGGCGGTCGCCACCGCGCCCGCTCCGATGTAGAACACGAAGGCCGCCCGAATCTCACCCGCGTCCATGTCGCGGATCAGCTTGGTCGTGCCGAACATCGGCTCGGTCATCGCGCTGCCGAACAGCTTGATCGCAGGCATCAGCACGACGTAGGCGAGACACCCGCCCGCGAACAGATAGCCGGCGATCCGCGGCCCGATGATGTAACCGACGCCGATCAGCTCGGGACTGGCCTCGACTTTCACCTCTGCGCTTTGATAGGAGCGGATGAGAGCGCTCGGGTACTCGCGCCACAGCTTCAGCGCCGTCATCAGGAACTTGTAGACGAACGCGATGCCGAACGCCTGGAAGACCGTCTTCGCGTGGATGCCGCCGCGCTCGCCGGCGATCAGCACCTCGGCGCACGCCGTCCCCTCGGGGTAGGGCAGGTTGCCGTGCTCTTTGACGATCAGTGCGCGGCGTAGCGGAATCATCATCAGCACGCCCATCAGCCCGCCGGCGATCGCCAGGACGGTGACGCGGCCGATGTCGAGGTCGTAGCCCATCAACAGAATCGCGGGGATCGTGAACACCACCCCAGCCGAGACCGAGTCCGCCGCCGAGCCGGTCGTCTGGACGATGTTGTTTTCGAGGATCGTGGAGCGGCCGAGCCAGCGGAAGATCGTAATCGACAGTACGGCAATCGGGATCGATGCGCTGACCGTGAGGCCGATCTTCAGCGCCAGATACACGTTCGAGGCGCCGAAAATCAGACCTAGTAAAACCCCCAGTGCTATCGCGCGCGGCGTGAGCTCCGCGGGCGCCTGCGATGGCGAAATGTAGGGTTGGTGCGTGGCGGAGGGGGCGGTCATATAGGCCGCAGAATCTGCGTCCTAAACTGCGCCGATGTCCAGCGGCGATCCACGAGCTGAGCCTCGAACCTGTGTCAGGTCAGCGGGTATGGTGGAGCCTGATGCCCGAGCCGACCGAACTAACTCTGCCCGAGCTGCGCGCGGCGCTCGCTCATGCGTACGACGTCGAGGCGCCGATCGGGCGAGGGGGCATGGGCCTTGTGTACCTCGCACGCGAGCGCCGGCTGGACCGGCGCGTGGCGGTTAAGGTGCTCCCGCCCGAACTCGCGGTCGACGACGGCAGCCGCCAGCGGTTCCTGCGTGAGGCGCGCACGGTGGCCGCGCTGACCCATCCGAACATCGTCCCGATCTACACCGTAGACGAGATCAGCAATTTCGTGTTCTTCGCGATGGCGTACGTGTCGGGCGAAACGCTCGCGCAGCGCGTCGCGACTCGCGGTCCCCTGGATGCCCATGGGGCGGCCCGGCTCCTGTGCGACATTGGCGAAGCGCTTGGGTACGCGCACGCCCGCGGCGTCATTCACCGCGACGTCAAACCCGACAACATTCTGATCGACGGCGATACCGGGCGGGCCCTGCTGACCGACTTCGGCATCGCCCATACGAGCCCGGTGCCCGTCGCGGCCGCACGCCTGGGACGCCCCGCGGCCCCGCGCGGGCACGTGGTCGGCACGGCGGCGTTCATGAGCCCAGAGCAGGCGCGCGGGGATGCCGTCGATGCGCGCAGCGACCTGTACTCGCTGGGAGTCGTCGCGTTTTACGCCTTGTCAGGCCGGCTGCCGTTTCGCGCGACCACGGAAACCGCCTTCCTCGCGCTCCACATCGCCGAGCCGGCGCCGCCGCTCGCGAGAGTTGCCCCGTTAGTGCCGCCCCGCCTTGCCCAGATCGTCGACCGCTGCCTCGCGAAGGAACCGTGGGAGCGCTTCCCCGACGCAGCGGCGCTCGTCAAAGCCGTCGTGGATACGGTGGAGCCGCTGCCGGTCCCGCTCGCCGTGCGCGCGTTCCTCGTGCGCAGCACTCATCTCGAAGGGCCCGCGCTGATCTACACGTTCATGACGGGTGCGATACTCCTCCCCATGGCCGTCGCTGCCTGGCTTTCCGCGACCCCGCCGGCGGTGCGCGGCATCGCGACCGCGGCGCTTGGTGCCGGTTTCATCGTACCGGGCGCGGTCGCCGTCGCCCGGGTCCGCCGGCTGCGCGCGGCCGGGCACGATCGGGGTGATCTCGTGGCCGCCCTCGTGGCGCGACAGGCGCGCCGACGCGAGGAGCTGACCTTCGTCTATGGTCCGCGCCCGGTGGGCATCGAGCGCGCGATCGCGTGGCTCGCCCGCGTCGCGCTTTTGGGCACCGCGGCCGCCGCGGCGGCGATCGCCGGCGTGATCGCGGTACCACCGGATGCCGTGCCGCTTCTGCCCGGGGTGGCCGTGGCAGCCGCCGCGACTTCGTTGCTCGCGAGCATCGTGGCACGCGCCCGTACGGAGCAGCGCACCGACCCGCGCGGCGAGCGGCGGTTACGGTTCTGGCGCGGAGCCATGGGGCGCTGGCTTTTCCGATTCGCCGGTGTCGGCGTCGAACACGCGCCACCGATCGTCAACATCCTGCACAGCTCCGAAACGCCGGCTTGATCAAGCGTTAGTTTAGGGTGCGATGACGCACCAAGCTCCCGATCGGCTGTTTCTCGACTTCCAGGCGGCTGTCGCCGGCCGCTACTCGCTCGAACACGAGCTGGGACGCGGTGGCATGGGCGTCGTCTATCTCGCGCGCGAGGTGCGGCTCGATCGTCCTGTGGCGATCAAGCTGTTGCCGCCATCGAAGACGTCCGATCCACGGCTGCGGGAGCGGTTTCTGCGGGAGGCCCGTACCGCGGCCAAGCTTTCCCATCCCAACATCATTCCGATTCACGCCGTCGAAGAGATCGGCGGATTCGTGTTCTTCGCGATGGCCTACATCGAAGGCGAGACGCTCACAGAGCGGGTCCGGCGCCGGGGTCCGTTAGCGCCGTCCGAGGGGTCGCGGGTTCTCCGCGACGTCGCGTGGGCCCTTGCCTACGCCCATGGGCAGGGCGTCATCCATCGGGACGTGAAGCCGGACAACATCCTGATCGAGAACAACGGCCGCGTGCTCGTGGCCGATTTCGGAATAGCAAGCGTCGTCGCCGGCGCCGGGGCGCTGGCCACGGGAGAGGTGGTCGGTACTCCCGAGTTCATGAGTCCGGAGCAGGCGCTCGGCGAAGCAGTGGATGCACGCAGCGATCTGTACTCGCTGGGCATCGTCGGCTACTTCGCGTGCTCGGGCGCGCTGCCCTTCGAAGCGGACAAGGCGACCGATGTACTCGCAAAACAGGTCACGGAGCCCGCGGCGCCACTCCTCAGTGTTGCACCGCTGGTCCCGCGACGTCTCGCTCAGGCGATCGACCGCTGTCTGGCGAAGGACCCGGCCGATCGCCCGGACGGCCCCTCGGTGTTGGCGGACCAGCTGAGCCATGCGTTGGAACAGCGCCGTGAGCTGCCGGTGGCGTTGCGCGCCTTCGTCAAGCATGACGCGCGGCTCGATGGCAGCGGCGTGCTGCTCTATCCGTTCGCGATGCTCATCGCCACGCCGCTCGTCGGCTTCTGGACCGGATCAGTCGCCACCGGTTTCCTGACGCTCGTTGCCGGCTATAGCCTCGTCCCACTCGGCGTCCTCATCAATCGTGCGCGCCGGCTCCTCAACGCGGGATTTGGACACAGCGACATCGGCGTGGCGTTCAAGGCGGAGATCGATCGCAGCCGCGAAGAGCGCTCGTTTGGGCTGGGCCACGGCGGCGGCCCGTCGGTGTTCGAGCGGATTCTGCGTTGGATCAGCGGTGTCGGTCTCGGCATCGCCGTGTTCGCGGTGGCTGGTTACGCCGCCTCGGACCCGCCGAACATCCCGCTCATGTTCACATTGATGTGGTCCCTGACGGGGGGCGTGGCGTCGGGGATCGGCGCGCTCGTGATGTTGCAGCGCCGGCGCGACGTCGATGCCGAATTCTGGGGGCGGATGTGGACCGGCCGCCTTGGCCGGTGGCTGTTCGGTGTCGCTCGCATGTTCACCGGAGGGAAGGCACTGCCCGCGTCGCTTACGCACCGTCCCACGGAGCTCGCGCTGAGCATGGCGGCCGAGCAGCTCTACGAAACGCTGCCCAAAGAGACGCGCCGGCAGCTGCGCGATCTACCGGACGTCGTGCACCGGCTCGAGCAGGACGCGCAGCGCATGCGGGCCCGGCTCGAGGAGCTGCAGGAAGCGTTGTCCGATGTCGGTCACAGCGGCAATCCTGATCCGGCGATCGCGGCGCGGCACGACCGCATCGTTGCCGATCTCAGCGCCGAGCGCGACCTGGTGCAGCAACGGCTCAAGGACGCCGTCGCAGCGCTCGAGACGATCCGGCTGAATCTGCTGCGGCTCCATGCGGGCACGGGGAGCGTGCGGAGTTTGACGACCGACCTGGGACTGGCGCGCGAATTGGCGCACGACATCGACGCGCACGTGGATGGGCTGCGCGAGGTGGAAGACGCGCTCTAGTCGCGAACGCGCTGCAACCGCTCGACCGCCTGCTGCAGCATCTCCTCCGTCTTACAAAACGCAAACCGCACGTACTTTCGGCCCAGCTCCGGACGCGAGTAAAAGCTCGAGCCCGGCACCGGCGCGATGCCGTGCTCGGCGGTGAGCCACTTGGCGAACTCGTCGTCCGGCAATTCAGAGATGTCTGAGAAATCCGCCATCACGTAATAGGCACCTTCTGGCACTCGACACCTGAAACCTGCCTTTAGGAGTCCGGCGCACAGGATGTCGCGACGCCGGCCGTAATCGCGCGCCAACCCCTCGTAGTACTCGTCGCCGAGTGTTTCGAGCGCCACGGCGACCGCTTCCTGCAGCGGTGCGGGTGCGCCCACCGTGAGAAAGTCGTGGACCTTGCGGATCGCGTCGGTCACGTCGGGCGGTGCCACGATCGTGCCGATGCGCCAGCCGGTGACGCTGAACGTCTTGGACGCACCACTGATCGTGATCGTGCGATCCGCCATCCCGGGCAACGTCGCGATCGGGATGTGCTCGCCCTCGTAATAGATGTGCTCGTAGATCTCGTCGGTGACCGCAAACGCGTCGTGGCGCTGGCACAGCTCGGCGATGGCCGATAACTCGGCGCGCGACAGGACGCGCCCGGTCGGATTGTTCGGCGTACAGACGATGATGGCTCGCGTCTTCGCGCTGAAGGCTTTGGCGAGGCGGTCCAGATCGATTGGTCCCTCGGCGGGCATCGGGACGAAGACCGGCTTCGCGTCGCACAGGATCGCGTCCGGCCCGTAGTTTTCGTAGAAGGGCTCGAACACGACGACTTCGTCGCCTGGATTCACGATCCCAAGTAGCGATGCCGCCATTGCTTCGGTCGCTCCGCAGGTCACTGTGACCTGGGTCATTGGATCTACGGCCAGGCCGTACCAATCTTGGTACTTCGCGGCCAACGCGTTCCGCAGTCGGGCAGCACCCCAAGTGATGGCGTACTGGTTGACGTCATCGCGGATCGCGCGGGCCGCCGCGTCTTTTAGGACGTCAGGGCAGGCGAAATTCGGGAAGCCCTGGGCAAGGTTGATGGCGCCGTGCTCGTTCGCGAGGCGGGTCATCCCCCGGATCACCGATTCCGTGAAGCCGTGCGTGCGTCGCGCTGTTCGCGTCGTGGGGCGCATGACGGCAAAAGATACCGCCTTGACGGCCGCTTTGGCCGGGGGTCAATTCGCTTGCCTCTCGTGGCTTCTGCCGGCGCAGCTCCGATGTATCGGGCCGTTCGTGCCCTCGTGGTGGTGGGATTCGTCCTGACGTTGGCGACGTGCCGGGACGGCATGGAGCCTCAGGTGCATCTCGCCCCCATTGCCGTCGCGCCGGTCCTGCCGTCCGACGCCGTGCTTGCGTCGTTCGGACTGGCGATCGACCGGGTGCGTTTCATCGTGCTCCGGCCAGCTCCAGCTACCCGCGACGCTCCTCCCGATACCCTCGTTGACACCACCGTAGCCCTGCCGCCCGACTCCCCGACACTCGACATCGCGCTGCGCGTGCCGTTGATCGCGGCCGCCGAGACGCTGCAGGTGACGATTGTGGTGCTGTCGGGGACGATTCCGCTGTTCGAGGGAACGGCGATGGTCGAAGTCACGAGCGGAGCCGGGCCCGCGACGCCGACCGAGATTCCGGTGCAGACCTACATCGGTCCCGGCGTGGGGGTGGACAGTATCGCGATTTCGCCCGTGCTCCCCTTCCTCTTCTTTAATGATTCGCTGCGCTTCCAGGTGGAGGCGTTTCAGGCCGGCGTTCCCGTTACCCAGTTCTACGTCTCGTGGAGTACGAGCGACACGAACGTTGCGCGCGCAAACGGCGCGGGGTTGCTTCGCGCGCCGGCGAGCCGGACCTCGGTGCAGGTGTTCGCGCGGACGCCGGGCGGTGCCGCGTCCGATTCGACGGTGGCGACGTTCGTGCCGCTTCCCAACCAGCTGCTCATTATCGCGGGGGGCGGGCAGACCGGCGCCACGGGGCAGCAGCTCGCCACGCAGCTCGAGGTCGAGGTCCGCGCGGCGGACAATTTGCCGGTCCCGGGCGTGGATGTGCGCTTCCGGTCCCTGTCCGGCGGTTCGCCCGCCGATACCACTGTGACGAGCGACGCGCAGGGCCGCGCGCGCGTGACCGGCGTCCTCGGCGCGACGCCGGGGCCGCAAACGTTCCAGGCGAGTCTGCCGGCGTTCCCCGGCGTGGCGTTTGCTGCTTTTAACGCGACCGCGACTGGAATCGTGATTTCGCCGGCCACGTCGCTCATCACGGTCGCCAGCGGCTCCGTGGTTTCGGGCAACACGGTGAAATTGCGGCTGCAGGTGAGGGACGCGTCCGGAGCGGACATCACAACGGGAAATGCCACCGTCGTCTTCAATCGGAGCGGTGGTTCGAGCACCGGCTCCATCAGTGCCACAGCGGACAGCGGCAACGGGGTCTACACAGCGGTCTTTACCGGCGTGCTCGCCGGGACGGCAACGACGATCGGCGCGACGATCAATGGCGCGCCCGTCACCTCGACGTTGCCGACGATTGCCGTCTCTCCGGGCGCTATCGCCACCTCCGCATCGGTCATCAGCGTCTCGAACGGCACGGTGGCGTCCGGTTCGGCCGTATCGTTGCGGCTGCAGAGCCGAGACGCGGCGGGTAACAACGTCGTCACCGGCGGCTCGGTCGTTGTGTTCTCGGCCGCGGGTGGCACGAGCACCGGCAACATCGGCGTCACGTCGGACAGCGGCAACGGTGTCTACACGGCGCCGTTCACCGGCATCCTCGCGGGAACAGGCACGACGATCGGCGCGAGCATCGACGGTAGTCCCGTCACGTCTCCGAAGCCTTCGATCAGCGTCACACCCGGCGCGCCCGCGCAGCTCGTCTTCGTGGTCGCGCCGGCGTTTGCCGCGACCGGTGTCGTGATGTCGCCCGCCGTCCAAGTGGCCGCGCGCGACCTCGCTGCCAACGCCACGCCCGCCTATGCCGGTGACATCACGATCGCGATCGGCACGAACCCCGGCTCCGGGTCGCTGGCGGGGACGGTCACGCACACCGCCAGCGGCGGCGTTGCGTCGTTCGGCGATCTCGCGATCGATCTTCCAGGCATCGGCTACACACTGAGCGCCACGGCGTCCGGGCTCGCGACGGCGACGTCGACGTCCTTCGACGTCGTGCCGCCGGGGGGAACGATCTTCTGGGCCGCGGCGACCAGCGGCAACTGGAGCAATCCGGCGAACTGGGTCGGTGGCGTCGTTCCGGGACCGACCGAGACGGCGGCGATCACGGTTCCCGGGACGTACACCGTGACGCTCGACGTGAACGACACGATCGCCGGTCTGCAGCTCGGCGGGTCGAGCGGCACGCAGACGCTGGCGGCGGCGAGCCGCACGTTCCGCGTCTCGGGTACCGCGCAGGTGAACGCCAATGGCTTCCTCGATTTCCGGGCGAGCACGCTCACCGGGGGTACGCTGTCGAACAGCGGCACGATCCTGAGCACCGGATCTTCGACGATCAGCCCGGCCGTCGTGACGAGCGCGTCATCCCTGCTTCGGATTCAAGGCATCAACACCTACGGTCTGGGAACACTGTCGGTAACGAGCACCTTCACGAACAACGGGGCGATCGTCCTCACCGACACGATTTCGAGCTACGGCGCGACGCTGTCGATGCCGCCCGGCGCGACGCTCATCAATGCACCAGGCGGCACGATCGACGCCGCGGTCGGGGCGTTGGGGCCGAGGACGCTGGCGTTGGCGCTCGACAACCGGGGCACGGTGACCCTCGATCGCGGGCTGACCCTGAGCCGCGCGTCCGCGAATCACACGAACAGCGGTACGATCAACGTCATTGGCGGCGATTTCACGGTGTCGCAGTCCGGCACGGCACCGACGTTCACAACATCCGGCGCGATTGCGATTGACGCCGGACGCACCCTGCAGGTGACCGGCGGTGCGTTCGACTACGCGGGAGGCACGATCGTCGGGCCTGGTGCGCTGGCGCTCACCAACGCCACCGCCACGGTCACACCCGCACTCAGCACGGCAGCGGTGGCGTTGAGCCTCACCAGCTCGACCGTGGGAGGCGGAGGGTCGCTCACGGTAGCCGGGAGCACGACGCTGGACATCCGCTCCAGCACCGTCAATCTCAACTTCCTGAACCAGGGATTCGTGACGGTCACGGGTTCGTCGGTGTTCAATGGCGCCGTGACGAACGCAGTCGGAGCGACGCTGCGCGTACAGGGCAACAACACATATGGTCTCGCGACGCTGACCGTCGCGAACGCCTTTACGAATGCCGGCGCCATCGTCCTCACGGACACGATTTCGAGCTATGGCGCCACGCTGTCGATGCCCGCCGGCGCCACCCTGACCAATGCCGCGAGCGGCACGATCAACGCCGCGGTCGGGGCCGTGGGGCCGAGGACGCTGGCGCTGGCGCTCGACAACCAGGGCACGGTGACGCTCAACCGGCCGCTGTCGCTCAGTCGCGCGGGGGCGGTGCACACGAACAGCGGCACGATCGACGTCAGCGGCGGCGATTTCACCATCACACAATCGGGTACCGGACCGAGCTTCACGACGTCGGGAACGATCACCATCGCCTTGGGTCGAACGCTCGCCTTGAGCGGCGGCGCGTTCAATTACACGTCTGGCACCATCAGCGGCGGGACGCTGTCCGTCTCCAGTACTGCCGTCACATCTGCGCAGCCATTCAACACGGCAACGGCCGCTCTGACGCTGATCAGCTCGACGTGGGGTGGCAGCGGAACAATCACCGTCGCCGGCGCGACGACGCTCGACGTGCGGGCCAGCACGATCACGGCGCCGCTCGTCAACCAGGCGTCGATTCTCGTCACCGGCTCGACCGCGTTCAACGGCGGCCTGTCCAATCCGTCCGGTTCGACGCTCACCGTCCAGGGCAACAATACCTACGGCCTCGGCACCCTCACGGTCACGACGAGCTTCACGAACAGCGGCGCGATCGTGCTGACCGACGTCACATCGAGCTACGGCGCCACGCTGACCATGCCCGCCGGCGCGACGCTGATGAATGCCGCGGGCGGGACGATCGAGGCGGCCGTCGGCGCCGCCGGTCCGCGCACGCTCGCGGCCGAGTTGAACAATCAGGGAACCCTCACCCTGAACCGCGGGCTGACGCTCAATCGGGCCGGCGCGGCACACCTCAACGCGGGCACCATCGACGTCAGCGGCGGCGATCTCACGATCACGCAGAGCGGCACGAGTCCCAGCTTCAGCACGTCGGGAACGATCACGATCGCGCCCAGCAGGGCGGTCGCCGTCAACGGCGGCGCGTTCAACTATACGGCGGGTGCGATCAGCGGCGGCACGCTGTCGCTCACGAGCGTCGCGGTCACCGCGCTGCAGGACTTCAGCACCGCCACCGCGGCGCTGAGCATCGCAAGCTCAACTTGGGGCGGCAGCGGGATTCTCACCGTCGCGGGCGGAACCGCGGTGAACCTGCGCGCCAGCACAATCAACACGGCGCTCGTCAATCAGGGCTCGCTCACCGTCAACGGGAGCAGCGCCCTCACCGGAGCGGTGACGAATCCGGTGGGCGGGTTGCTGCGCATCCAGGGAAACGGAACGTACGGGTTGGGGAACCTCACGATCGCGAACGGCTTCACGAATGACGGCGCGATCGTGTTGACGGACACAACGTCGTCGTATGGGGCGACGCTGGGCGTGACGGCCGGGACGCTGGTGAACGCGGCCGGCGGGACGATGGACGCCGTGCTGGGTGCCAACGGACCCCGCTCGCTCAACGCGCAGCTCGACAATCACGGCACGATCACCGTCGCGAGCGCGGCGAATCAGGGTCTGGCCATCAACAAGGCCGGTGCGGACCACCAGAATAGCGGCACGATCGCGATCACGGGTGGCGATCTCGCGGTGACGCAGACCGGCACGACGCCGAGCTTCACGAACACCTGCGCGATCACCGTCGCGGCGAGTGACACGTTCCTGGTGAGCGGCGGGACGTTCTCGCACGACGCCGGGTCGATCGGCGGAGCGGGTGCGCTGTCGCTCACATCGGTGACATCGGGAACGTTCAACGTCGCGCACTCCATCGCGTCGCTGCTGGTCACCAGCTCGACGGCGAGCTTCGCAACGCCGCAAAGCACGGGCGCGACCGGCTTCCAGTTCGTGAGCTCGACGATCAACGGACCGGGGATTCTCACGAATGAGCTCGGGCGGTTCCTGAACGTGCGGGCCAGCACGATCAACGCCGATCTGGAGAATCACGGGACGCTGCTCGTCAACGGTTCGAACAGCTTCAACGGCGCGCTCACGACGGGAGACACCTCGCTGATCCAGGTGCAGGGCAATGGGACGTACAGCACCGGCATCATGAACGTGCTGAACGGCTTCACCAACAACGGCGCCATCGAGCTGAGCGATATCGTCTCGAGCTACGGCGCGACGCTGAACGTCACGAACGGTACGCTGACCAACGCGCCCGGGGCCTCGATCGCGGCGCTGACCGGAACGAATGGCCCGCGGACGCTCGGCGCGGCGCTGGACAATCAGGGCGCGCTCAGCGTCGCGGTCGCGCCGGCGCAGGCGCTGACGATCAACAAGCCGAGCGCCGACCTGCAGAACAGCGGCACCATCGACATCACAACCGGCGATTTGGCGATCGCGCAAACCGGGACGACGCCGAGCTTCACGAACGGCGGCGCGATCACGATCGGGACGGGCGATACGCTGCGGGTGACCGGCGGCGCGTTCACGCACAACGGCGGCACTCTGGGTGGGGGCGGCGCGCTCGTGCTCAGCGGCGTCAATCCGGCGGCGTTCAACGTGGCGCACACGGTCCCAGCGATGCTTGTGACGAGCTCGACGGTCGGCTTCGCGACGCCGCAGAGCACCGGCGCGACGGGATTCTCGTTTACGAGCTCGACGATCAATGGACCGGGCTCGCTGACCAACGACGTCGGCAAGTCGCTCAGCCTGCGCTCGTCAATCGTCAATGCCCCGTTCAGCAACCTGGGCTCGCTGCTGATCAACGGCAACTCGTCCATCAACGACACGTTGACGACCGCCGGCACCTCCTTGATCCGGATTCAGGGGAACGGCACCTACAGCACGGGGTTGCTGACGGTCTTGCGTGGGTTCGAGAACGCGGGGACGGTCGAGCTGACCGACACCACGTCCAGCTATGGCGCCACGCTGACGGTGCCCAACGGCTCGCTCGTCAATCTGCCCGGCGCGCTCATCGACGTCCCCGCGGGCTTCAGCGGGCCGCGGACCATCACGGCCCAGCTCGACAATCGGGGAACCATGTCGCTTGCCATGGCGCCCGGACGGACGCTCACGCTCAATCGCACCGCCGCTGTGCATTCGAACACCGGCACGATCGACGTGAGCGGCGGCGATTTCGCGATCAGCGGCGCCACGAGCTTCACGAATCTGGGCGCCATCACCGTCGGCGGGGCGGACACGCTCTCGATCTCAGGGGGGGCGTTCACCTACAGTGGCGGCTCGCTGGACGGACCGGGAACGATGGTCCTGACGAGCGGGAACACCGCAGACTTTGCCAAGCCGCATACGCTCGGCTCGATCATCATGTCGAGCTCGACCGCCGGTTTCGCGTCGGATCAATCGACCGGTACGACGGCCTTCCTGCTCACCAGCTCCGCCTTAAACGGGCCTGGTATTCTCACGAACGTGCCGGGGAAGACGATCAATATCCGGAGCAGTGGGATCAGCGCACCGTTCATCAATCAGGGAACGCTGCTCGCGAACGGTGCCAGCAGCATCGATGGGCCGCTCACGACGGTGGCCGGCTCGACGCTGCGCGTGCAGGGGAACGGCACGTACAGCACGGGCACCCTGACGGTGACCAACGGCCTGGTGAATAACGGCACGATCGAGCTGACTGATACGACCTCGTCCTACGGCGCGACGCTCGTCGTGAAGACGCTGCCGCTCGTGAATGCGGGGACGATCGACATCCTGGCCGGCTCGAATGGACCGCGCACGATCGACGCCGTGAGGCTCGACAATCAGGGGACGTTCACTGCGAATCAGCCGGTGACGATCAGTCATCCCGATGCGCAGCACACCAACCGGGGCACGTTCAAGGTCAAGGCTGGAGCGATTACGTTCGCGCAGTCGGGCACCAACGAGAACTTCACCAATCTGGCGGGTGGCGTCATCGATATCGATCCCGGCACGGTCTTCCGCGTCACGAACGGGCCGGTGACGAATGCGCTGGGCGGGAAGATCGTAGGCTTTGGGACGCTCGACGTGCGGCCACCGGCGGTCTTTTCGAACGACGGCGAGATCATTCCGGGCGCGTCGCCGGGGAAACTCACGATCGCCGGCAACATGCAGATTCCGACATCGGGGATCATCACGATCGAGCTGGGCGGACCCACGCCGGGGACTGAATACGATCAGCTGGCGATCACGGGCGCCGCGATCTTCGCGGAAGGGACGCTGAACATTTCGACGATCGGGGCCTTTGACCCGAAGGGTCTGTCGTTCGATGTGATGACGTTTGGACCGGGGAGCACAACGGGACCCATTCGTACCGTCAACCTGCCGCCGCTATGCTCTAGTGGTCAGGTCGTCAACACCGGCACGTCGCTCCGCGTGGTTTGTCCGTAGCGGGCGTTCGATCCAGCCTCAAACAGCGACCGGCCGCCGGGCAGTTACTCCGGCGGCCGGTTTCGTCATTGTGTTACGATCAGCCTACAACTTCAGTCGCACGTTGATGTCCACGAGAACGATATCGGGCGTATCGACGAACACCACGCGATTCTCGACCCGCCGGATGATCATCTTCATCTTCGGTCCCTTGCCCTTGCCACGTCCCATGTTGCCGCGGCGGTAGTAGACGATCTGGTCGACGCCACGCGTCTCGATACTGACGACCTCGTACCCCTGCCGCACCAACACCTCACGCGTCACCGACACCGCGCGATCCGGCGCGACTACGAACTCTTTCTTGTGACCGTGCCCTTGCGCAGCGACCGGCATTGCGGCGAGCACGAAGAGACCAGCGAGAAACAACGGCGAGCGCTTCATGACGAGCCTCCTATGGAGGGACGGCATCCTACCCCATAGAAGAGCAGAGTTGCGTGATCCAGGTCACTTCAGCAGCATTTTGGCAATCGTATTGAGCTGCATGTTGCTCGTGCCTTCGTAGATCGTGCCAATCTTCGCATCGCGGTAGAACTTCTCGACCGGATACTCCTTCGTGTAGCCGTAGCCCCCGAACAGCTCGACGGCGAGCGACGTCACGCGCTCGGCGACCTGCGAGGAGAGCAGCTTCGCCATCGCCGCTTCCTTGGTATACGACTCACCCGCGTCCTCGAGCCGGGCGGCGTTGTAGACCATGAGCCGCGCGGCCTCGAGCTCCGTCGCGGCCTGCGCCAGCTGGAATTGCACGCCCTGAAAATCGGCGACCGGCTTGCCGAACTGCTGCCGCTCTTTCACGTACTTGAGCGACGCGTCGAGCGCGCCGCGCGCCACACCGATCATCTGCGCGCCGATGCCGATGCGCCCCGTGTTGAGCGTCTCGATGGCGACCTTGTATCCGTTCCCGACCTCGCCGATCAGGTTCGCCGCCGGGACCTCGCAGCGATCGAGAATCAGCTCGGTGGTGGACGACGCGCGGATGCCGAGCTTGTCTTCCTTCTTGCCGACGCTGAAGCCCTTGAAGCCGCGCTCCACCGCGAACGCCGTAATCCCCTTATATCCTCTCGTCATGTCGACGGTGGCAAACACGAGAAAGAGGTGAGCCTCGGCGCCGTTCGTGATCCAGAGCTTGCGGCCATCGAGGATCCACTTGTCGCCCTGCTTGGTCGCCTTGGTCTGCAGGCCGAACGCGTCCGATCCCGATCCGGCTTCGGAGAGCGCGTAGGCGCCGGCAACTTCCGTGGCGAGACGCGGCAGATAGCGCTGCTTGATGTCGTCGGAGGCCCACTTGAGCAGCAGCGCGTTGACCAGCGTGTTCTGGACGTCCACGAAGATCGCCGCGGAGGCATCCACGGCCGACAGCGCTTCCACGGCGAGCACCGTCATGAACAAGCTGCCGCCGGCGCCGCCGTACGTCTCCGGGGTTTCGATCCCCATGAGGCCGAGCTCGAAGAACTTCGGAATGAGGGTGGGATCGAGCTGCGCCGCCTGCTCCATGGCGCACACGCGCGGGCGGACCTCGCTCTCCGCGAAGTCGCGCACCGCGCCCTGGAACATCCGTTCTTCTTCGGTGAGGACCGTGAGTGGAGCGGTCATCCCTTCTTGTCGGATGGGCCCAGCGCCAGCATCTCCCGAATTCCGCCGAGCGACCCGAGCATTGCCGTCGCTTCGTACGGCATGTACACGACTTTGTTGTTCTGACCGGAGACCATTTCCTTGAGCGTCTCGATGTAACGGATGGCGATCAGGTACTGGGCGGGGTCGCCGCCGGTGCCCTTGATCGCCGCGGTGATGCGTTCGATCGCCTGCGCTTCCGCTTCGGCGACCTTGAGCCGAGCCGCGGCTTCGGCTTCGGCGTGCAGGATCTTCGCCGCCTTGTCGCCCTCCGCGGTGTTGATCTCTGACTGGCGAATGCCTTCGGCAGACAGAATGCGGGACTGCCGCTCGGCATCGGCAGTGATGATGGTCGCGCGCCGCTCGCGTTCGGCGCGCATCTGCTTTTCCATGGCGTCGCGGATGTCGCGCGGCGGGTTGATGTCCTTGAGCTCCACGCGGCTGACCTTGGCGCCCCACTTGTGCGTCGCCTCGTCGAGGATCGCGCGCAGCTTGGCGTTGATCATGTCACGGGAGGACAATACGTGATCAAGCTCCATCTCACCGATCACGTTGCGGAGCGTCGTCTGTGTGAGCTTTTCGATGGCGTCCGGCAGATTCGCAATCTCGTACGTGGCCCGGACCGGGTCGGTGACCTGCGAATAGATCAGCGCATCGATTTCGACGACGACGTTGTCCTTGGTGATCACGTTCTGGCGCGGGAACACGTACACCGTCTCGCGCAGGTCGATGCGCTCGGTCCGGAAGCGGCGCGAGTAGCTGTCGCCCGCGGGCGTAACGATCGTCTGGTGCCAATCGACAGAGCGGGGGCGGTCGATGACGGGCAACACGAAGTTGATCCCCGAACTGAGCGTCTTGTGGTACCTGCCGAGACGCTCGATGATCATCGTCTGCGCCTGCTGCACGACGCGAATGCTCTTCGAAATCAGGACGATGGCGAGGAAGACAACCCCGCCGACGAGTATCGTGCCTGGGCCCATCGCTCACAACTCCTTTTCGACCATGAGGGTCGTTCCATCCACCTGGATGATCGTGACCTGGGTGCCGGGTTCGATGACCGTGGCGTCCGACGACGCCCCGCGCCAGTCCTCGCCGTCCACCTTGACCCGGCCGGCGCCTCCAGGCCCGATGCGCTCCGTCACAATGGCCGTTTTGCCCAGCAGCGCGTCGACACCCGTGCGCAGCTCCGATCCCGGGCCGAGCTGGAGCAGATGCATCAGCCGCGGACGTAACCCCGCCATGCTCACGATGCTGGAGACGGCGAACGCGATGCCCTGCGTGACGAACCCGAGCCCCGGGATGAGACCGACAATCCCTGCTACCGCGGCCCCAACTGCCAGGCAGGCGAGCCAGAACCCCGCCGTGAACATCTCCCCGACGAAAAGGCCGATCGCCAAGAGAAACCAAACCAGCCAATCTTTCATATGGTTCTAAGCTGCAACCCTTGTAGGCGTTTCGCTATCCAACTGGTGCCAACCCCTTGTGGAGCCGCTATGCTTGCTCGCTCGCTGCTGCTCGTTTCGGTCGTTGCATTGTGCTCACCCGCCGTTCCAGTTGCCGCACAAACCTCACGTCAGGTCCTCAAAGGCGACTCCGTCGCCGTCTATAACCTCGTCGGCGAGCTGCGAGTCGAAGCGGGCTCCGGTAGCGACGTCGTCGTCGAAATCCAGCGCGGCGGCGCCGACGCGGCCAAGCTCGAGGTGCAGTCGGGGCCGCTGCGCGGCCGCGAAACGCTGCGCATCATCTACCCCGACGACGTCATCTCGATGCCCGAGTGGGGGCGCGGCTGGAACACGACGCTGCGCGTGCGCGACGATGGGACGTTCGGCGAGGAACATGGACGCCACGACCGCGGTGGCTGGTTCCGCGACGGTCACGAAGTGCGAATCACGGGGCGGGGCCGCGGCGGACTTCAAGCGTACGCCGATCTGCGCGTGAGCGTCCCGAAGGGCAAGAACGTTGCGCTGTACCTCGGCGTGGGCAAAGCGTTCGTCTCGAACGTGGAGGGCGTGATCCGCGTCTACGTCGCGTCGGCTGACGTGGCGGCCGATCACACGCGCGGCTCGCTGCGCGTCGAGACCGGCTCGGGCAATGTCGACCTGCGCACCGCGTCGGGCGACGTGAGCCTGTCGTCGGGTTCTGGTGACATCACGGTCTCCGGCGTCGACGGATCGAGCCTGCGGCTCGAGACGGGGTCGGGCAATGTCACGCTGGCGGATGCAAAAGCCCCCAACCTGCACGTCGAAACCGGCTCGGGAGACATCGACGCGACGGCGTCGTCGGGCAACGAGCTGTCGTTCGAGACCGGGAGCGGCAACGTGGATGTGGCGCTCATCGCCACCTTCAGCACTGTGCGTATCGAGACCGGCTCCGGCGACGTCACGCTCAAAGTGCCGCCCACGCTCGGCGCCGAGGTGGATCTCGATACGGGAAGTGGCGACATCGATCTGGGCGGGCTGACGCTGCAGGTGCGCCGCATTGCGCACGATCATGTGACGGGGACGCTGGGGGACGGGAAGGGGCGCGTCTCGGTCGAGACGGGATCGGGGAACGTGCACCTACAGAAGCTCTAGTTTGCGGCGATCTTTTTTTGTCGGCCGACCCTTGCCCTGATAGGTAGGGGTCGGCGCGATTCTGTGGGCTTCGGCGAGCCGGTCGCGCGCCCCGCGACCCTCTGGCGATTCGTCGTACAACAATTGCGCGTCCTTCGGTGGGCCGCGGCGCTCTGAGAGTGCGCGCACGGTGACGAGCCATTCGTACGGGCCCACGCGCACGCGCAACTCATCGCCGACTTGCAGCTGCTTGGCGGGCTTCGCGCGTGTGCCGTTCACGTGCACCTTGCCGCCGGCGACAGCTGCGGCCGACAGAGCGCGCGTCTTGAAGAATCGCGCGGCCCAGAGCCAACGGTCTACACGAACCCTGTCGTCAGTCATCGGTCGTCGGTAATCAGCTAGGTCTGACCGGCTACGATCGTGAGTTTCTGCCAGATCTTGCGGGACAGTCCGGTCGTGAGATCCTCGATTTCATTCACCGCCTGCACCGCCACGCCATCTTCGAAGTCCTGCACGTACAGCGCGGCGATCTTTCCGGTGAGCGACAGCATCTCGCTGCAGTAGTCCAGGTAGCGGGCGAGCTCGGGCGCCGTCAACTCCGATTCGGCCGGGTTGGTCCCCTCGGGATCCTTGGTGAGCTGGTGCATGTCGATGATGTGTGCAACGGACCGCAGCTCGCGCAACGCCCGCAGCGCGCGCCGGCGTTTGATGCGGGACTCGAGCGTCACCAGAAAGAAGATCGCCGCACCGACGAGGACGACGTCGTTGATTCCCGCTTCCAGCACCTGAATGAACTGCCCCAGCTCGAATTGCCCGGGCGGCGGCCGGAGCTGGATCACCATCAGGCTCAGTCCGGCGATGATCACGACAGCCAGAGCGGCAGACGCGATACGCAGTGGCAGAATCGGTTTGGCAATCCAGACAGCGCGTTCGCGGGCGTTGCGCGCGATCTCGAGCAGCTGGCCGCAGACCTGTCCCAGGCCCGATCCGGGAAAACGCTCTTCGATGCGCCCCCGCAGGCGCTCGATGGTGCCGACAATCTCAGCAGCGTCGAGGGCGAGGTACGTCACGGCACGCCTAGCGGGTTCGAGTCAGGTAGTCGACAGCCAGATGCGCCATCGCGCGCACGCCCACCGGTAACGCCGCCTCATCGACGTAAAACCGCGGGGAGTGGTTCGGCGCCACCTTAGCGGGATCGGTCCCCGGCGGTGTGATGCCGAGGAAGAAGAACACGCCCGGAATGCGCTGCTGATAGCGCGAGAAATCTTCCGCCGTCGTGACCGGCGTCGCGAGCGCGACATGGCTCGCGCCTGCAACTTCGCGCAGCGTCGGAAGGATTTTCTCGGTCAACGCGGGATCGTTGTACGTCACCGCGGTCGCGCTGTCGATGACGACCTGCGCGGTTGCGCCGGCGCTTTGCGCGATCGATTCGGCCGTACGCCGGACCCGCTGGTGGATGTCGCTGCGCATCGCGGTGTCGAACGTGCGGATCGTCCCGAGCATCACAACGCTGTCGGGAATGATGTTGAAGCGAATGCCGCCATTGATGGCGCCCACCGTGATGACCGCCGGCGCCGTCGTTAAATCCACCTGACGGCTCGTAATCGTCTGCAGGCCGAGGACGATCTGCGACGCGACGACGACGGGGTCGATGCCCGCCCAGGGCAGCGCGCCATGCGTCTGACGACCCCGGACGACGATGCGGAAGGCGTCTGCTGCCGCCATGATCCCTCCCGCCCGGTACCGGATGTCGCCGGTCGGATACGGGAACACGTGGAGGCCGAAGATGGCGCTCGGCTTGGGATCGTCGAGCGCGCCTTCTTCGATCATCAGCGCCGCGCCGCCCCGCTCGCCCGCCGGTGCGCCCTCCTCGGCGGGCTGGAAGATGAACTTGACCGTCCCCGGCAGATCGCTACGCATTCCCGCCAGTATCTCGGCGACACCCATCAACATCGCGACATGCGAATCATGCCCGCAGGCGTGCATCACGCCGACGTCCTGGCCGTTGTACGTGGCGCGCACCTTCGACGCGAAGGGGACGTCGACTTCTTCGGTCACCGGCAGGGCGTCCATGTCGGCCCGTAACGCGACGACCGGACCCGGCTTGCCGCCCCGCAGCACGCCGATAACGCCCGTATGGGCGACCCCGGTCCTGACTTCCAGCCCCAGCGAGCGCAGGTGCTGCGCGACGAGATCGGCGGTGCGCGTCTCACGATTGGACAGCTCGGGATGCGCGTGGATGTCGCGGCGCCAGGCCACGACTTTCCCCTGGACCTGGGCGGCGCGGCGGTCGACTTCGGCGTCGAGCCGGTTGGATTGGGCGTGGAGCGGGCACGCCAGTTCTAGGGCGATGAATGTCAGGAGTAGAGGGCGCATGGCCTTAAGGTAGCCCGGGTACTGTAGGGGCGCAGCATGCTGCGCTCCTACGCGAATCCCGGCAACCCTTCCAGCGTATTGAGTGTCGAACCCTGTACACCCTCGCTCCTGTGGAGCCCGTCATGACGCGTTACCTGGCCGCTGCCGCTCTCGCCTTGTTGGTTCTTCCAATCAGCACATTGCGCGCACAGGAGAGCGATGACGAATGGCTCTCGAATTGCCGCGAAGGATGGGGCGACTGGGGCTCGCGCGCCCGCCACTGCGAGATTCGCGAGACGGGAATGAAGGCGACCGGCCGCCCGCTCACCATCGATCCCGGCATGAACGGCGGTGTCGAGATCATCGGCTGGAGCAACTCCGACAGCATTGCAATCACGGCGCGGATCCAGGTCAACGCCCGCAGCAGCAGCGATGCCGACGCGATCGCCCGCGACATCAAGATCGAAGCCTCGGGCGGAACAATCCGCGCGACCGGTGGCAACGGTCCCTACGGCCGCCACCAAAACTGGTCCGTCAGTTTCCTCGTGATGGTGCCGCGGCACAGCGACCTGACGCTTTCGACCCAGAACGGTCCGCTGTCCGTCGAGGACGTGGCGGGTCGGATGGATCTCCAGACTCAGAATGGACCACTCTCGCTGTCGGGCGTCGGCGGGGACGTGCACGCAAGCGCGCAAAACGGGCCCCTCATAATCGAGCTGCTGGGCACGCGCTGGGAAGGCACGGGACTGGACGCCGAGACGCAGAATGGTCCGGCGGTCCTGCGGATTCCAGACAACTACAACGCAAAGATCGAATTCGGCACGGTCAATGGACCGATGGACGTGGGCTTTCCGATGACCGTGACAATCAGCGGGCGCGTCAAAGACCGTATCAACACCACGCTGGGCAACGGCGGGCCGCCGATTCGCGTGGTCACGACGAACGGCCCGATGACGGTACGCCGGGGCGGGAGTCGCTAGACGCCGATATCCTCGTTCCACAGCTCGGGGTGCGTCCGGATGAATTCGGTCATCATGCGGATGCAGGTCGAATCCTGACGCACCTCGAGTGACACGCCGCGGCTCTGCAGCAGCTCCTCCTCGCCTTTAAACGTATTGTTTTCCCCGATGATCACGCGCCGAATTCCGTAGAGCAGAATCGCGCCGCTGCACATCGCGCACGGCGACAGTGTGGTGTACAGCGTCGCCTCGCGATACACCGACGCCGGTTGCCGGCCCGCGTGCTCGAGCGCGTCCATCTCGCCGTGCAGCACGGCGCTTCCTTTCTGAACCCTGCGATTATGGCCGCGACCGACGATCTTGCCCTGCGACACGATCACGGATCCGATCGGGATGCCGCCTTCGCGCAATCCCTGTTCCGCTTCGGCGATAGCCGCCGCGAGGAACGGATCGGCCTTCATCTCGTGGCGGCGCGCATCGCGTCGTACTCGAACACGTTGGGACCGCGCGGCGCTTCCTGCCCGATCGCGACCATCGCTCGCGCAACTGTGGCGGCGTGAATGGGGCGATAGCGCCGCAGCCTGCCGACCAGCAGCGCCGGCAACACCGGTGCGCCGAGCATCGCGATCCGTTCGCCGAGCCGAAACTCGGGGCGCTCGCCGAGCAGCAGAGAAGGGCGGAAGATCTGGATGCCCTGGTAGGGAAGCGTTCGGATCGCCGCCTCCGTTTCGCCTTTGACTCGGCTGTAAAAGACGCGGGACTTGGGATCGGCACCGATGGCGCTGACGAGGAGAAATTGCGTGGCGCCCGCGCGCAGTCCGGCGCGCGCCAATCCTACCACGAACGCATGATCGACCAGGCGAAATGCCGGTTGTGACCCTGCCTGCTTGATGGTCGTGCCGAGGCAACAGAAGACGTCGTCGACGTGCGGCAAGTCGCTCGCGGCTTCGAGCGAGCCAAGATCCACGACGCGCTGCTCGAGCTTGGCGTGGTGGTGCGAGGTCGTGCGGCGGCCTACGGTTACAACCCGCGACCAGTGCGTATCGGCGAGAAGCAGCTCGAGCGCATGACTACCGACCAGACCGGTCGCGCCGGCAAGGAGTGCGGTTCGTCCCACGCGCAGGAAAGTAGTTATTATCTCGCCCGTGGGAATCTCCGATGCGTTGCAGAATCAACCGCTCGTGGCCGTGGGATTGCTGTTCGCCGCCGGCCTGGTGACGAGTCTCAATCCGTGCATCTACCCGATGATCCCCATCACCGCCGGAACACTTGCGGGCGTCAACGTCGAAGGACGCACGCGCCGGCGCACCGTCGGTCTGACGCTCACCTATGTGTGCGGGCTCGCTCTCTTTTATGCGCTGCTCGGCATGATCGCCGGGATGACCGGATCGCTGTTCGGCACGATCGGCGCCAGCTTCTGGGCCCGGCTCGTCATCGGGAACCTGCTCCTCGTCTTCGCCCTCGCGATGCTCGAGGTGATTCCCCTGCGGCTGCCCGCGCGCCTCTCCGCCTGGGTGGGCAGCCTTGGCGGCGGCTCCTACCCGGCCGTCTTTCTCCTGGGTGCGACGTCGGGTCTGGTCGCGGCGCCGTGCGGGGCACCGGCATTCGCCGCGGTGCTCACCTGGGTCGCGACAACGCACAGCGCCGTGCTCGGGTTTGTCTACCTTTTCGTGTTCTCGCTCGGCATGTCGGCGCTGCTGGTGGTAGTCGGGCTCTTCTCCGGGGCACTCGCGGCGCTGCCCCGCGCCGGGGCGTGGATGGCGTGGATCAAAAAGGCCGCGGGCGTGGTTCTACTGCTCATGGCTGAATACTATTTCGTGAAGGCTGGACAGGTATGGTAAACGAAGGGCGTGTGGCTGCGTGAAACGGCGTGTAACGGCGTGGGCGTTCGGATTGCTTTTCGTTCCTGTATTGCTCCGGGGCCAGGATGTCATTGGCATTCCCGTTGGGGAAACGCCGCCGGCTGTTACGATCGAGACCTTGAGCGGCGATTCGGTCGCGCTGTCGCAATGGATCGGCAAGAAGCCGGTCATCGTGGAGTTCTGGGCGACGTGGTGCCCGATCTGCGCTGAGCTGTTGCCGAGGATGGAAGCGGCGCAGAAGAAATTCGGTGATCGCGCGGAGTTTCTCGTCGTGGCGGTCGCGGTGAATCAAAGCAAGAACAGCGTGCGGCGGCATCTCGAGCGGCATCCGATGCCGTTCACGTTCCTGTGGGATGGCAACGGCGTGGCGGTTCGGGCGTTTCAAGCACCTTCGACTTCCTACATCGCGGTGCTCGATGCCGCTGGGAAGGTGGTATACACGGGTGTCGGTGAAGACCAGAATATCGATGCTGCGCTCGAACGGGCGGCAGGGACGCCAAGGGCGGCAAAGAGTCCCCGGTAGAACTCTGCCGCCCTTGCCGCCATTGCCGCCCTGTTAGTGTGCCGTCGTATCCGCAGGCACCAGTTTGTTAGTGGCGGCTCCGAGTTCAGTGTAGCTCGTTGGATCGATCTCCCGGAACGGCGTCGCCCGATAGGCGATTCTCCCGTCCGGTCCTACCACGAAGAGATTGCGATTCGTCATGTTGCCGCGACTCGCCAGCGCGCCATAGATCTTTCCGACTGCCGTGCCGGTGTCGCTGGCGAAGAGAAACGGGAACTCCGCATCACGGGCCCATGACGCGAGTGCCGTATCGGGATCTGCGCTGATAGCGATGAGGACGATGTTCCGGCCGTTTTTGAAGAGCTGTGCGTACTGATCACGGTACGCATTCATTTGGATCGTTCAGCCACGCGTTCGCGCTTTGAAGAAGAACGCGAGCACGACCGTCTTCCCCTTGTAGTCGCTGAGCCGCACCGGGTTCTTGAGCGTCCCGTAGCGCGTTGCGCCGGGGATCGCGAAGTCCGGCGCGACGACGCCGACCTCGAGCGCCGGCGGACCCGGTGGGGGTGCGGGAGGCGCCGCCGGCTGCTGGAGCAATGCGGCGAGAACCAGTGTCATGACCATGACGATGTCCTTGTTGTGTGCGGGCAATAATCTACTTATCCGGCGGGTTCCGCGCCTCCTCCCGCTATGCCACGCCTGCGACGCCGTACCGCGTTCTCAGGATCTCGACATGGTGCCGCTCATGTCCCGGAATCATGAACGCGAGCGCGCGCACGCTCACCGGCTTGCCGCTCGCCGTGCCGCGGCGCCGCCACGCGTCGGCGTCGAGCGTGCGGAGCAGCGCGAGCGTCGCCGCCCGAGCGGTGCGCAGCTCGCCGACGAGATCGGCGAGCGAGCGGTCGTCGAATTTGGCGATGGGGACATAGGCGTTTTCGTCGAATCCCGGCAGCGGCGTCGTGTCGCCGCGCGCGATGCGCAGCGCGCGGTAGGCCATGATGCGCTCGATATCGGCGAGATGCCCGACGACTTCCTTGATGCTCCACTTGCCCTGGTCGTAGCGATACATCGCGTCCGTTTCGGAGAGGCCGCGCAGCAGCGTGGCCGTGTCCTCGATTTGGGCCGCACACGCGATCACGGGATCGAGCTCGGGGACGCGCTTGATGTAACCGACGTAGTGCGACGGAATCTCGTCGGGCTCGGGACGTCCCACGGTGCGGGTGCTCACGGCGACTTCCCGTCGAGCTCCGTGAGCGCCATCGCTTTCACGGTTTTGCCCTCACCGGTCATGATGCGGCGGTGGTAATCCACCTGGCCAAGATGGTAGGCGAGATGCGTGGCGAAGTGCGCGAGAAAGGCGCCGGTAGAGGAACTGACGCCGCCGACCTTTTCGGGAAACGGTTTGCGGAGGTCCTCCTCGCTGATCTTGCTCATGCCCATTTCCACGGCCGCGATCGCGTTGTCGATCTCGCGCAGCAGCTCGGCGCGCGGAATGTCGCGGCTGGCGAACTCGGCGTCGCGGTTGCGCACGTAGCCGTTCTTGCCGAGCACGTTGCCGAGGAAGTACTGGAGATTGCCCGCGAGATGGAGCGCGAGATTCCCGCCCGGATTCGCGATCCCGGCCGGGATCTCCCACAGCCCTTCGTCGCTGGGATACGATTCGATCTCGCGGCGCAGCGCCTTCAGCTCGCGTGTGATGACATTGGTGATCCAGTCTTTCATTCGATCCTCCCCACCCGCATGGCCACCGGCCAGCGCGCCAACCGTGATTGTCGCGGATCGCCCCAAAGCGGTCCGAGCTCGCTGACGAGACGCACCACCGGATCCTCGCCGTGGCGCTTGATGAACGCGCGCGTCGCCGACCAGGTGCGCACGTACCCGGCGACGTCGTCGAGCGTCACGGGCTGCTCGATCACGAAGTCGGGTGCGGTGAATTCAGCGAACGGAAACTCGATGGTCTGGTAACGCTCCTCCGTGATTCGCCGTTCCGGCGGCCAATAGGGACCCACGACGTTGCTGTAGAAGCGGCGCACGATCTTGTCGATCTGAGGTGCGATCTCGAGCATCACGTACGTCCACACCGCGATCACGCCGTTTGGCCGAAGGACACGCCGAACCTCGATCCAAAATCGGGCGCGGTCGAACCAATGCAGCGCCTGCGCCACCGTGACGAGATCGACCGATCCGACGTCCAGGCCAGAGGACTCGGCCGGACTGACGCGGTAGTCGATTCGCGGATCGGGCGTGGCGTGCTCGATCTGGCTGCTGCTGGCGTCTGTCGCGACGACGAGCCTAAAATGGCGGGCCAGGCCGACCGCGGCTTGGCCCGAGCCGGTGCCAGCGTCCCACGCTTCGTCGCGCGCCGGCGCTACCCCCGCGAGGAAGTCGAACAACGCGTCCGGGTAGCGGGGCCGGAAGGCCGCATAGGCGGCGGAAACTCCGGAGAAATGATCCGCGAAGCTCACGGCCTTGCGAGGACGCGGGCTGCATCCCGCACCAGGGAATCGAGGGCCGCATAGGCCGTCGTGGTCCCCGTCGGCACGTCGTACAGAAATGCCCGTTGCGGCAGCTCGTCGTCCGACCCGCGCCAATCCTTCGGCACTTGGAGCGCGGTGACGACGAGGTGCCGGCCGTCGCCGGCCGAGTGGTGATCGACCAGGCGCATCCCAAAGGGGAGCACGCGCCGCAGGTTCGACCCGTCCAGATCACTGACGTACAGATCTACGCGATCGTCGGAATCGAGCCGTCCATCTCCATTGGTGTCCTCGAAGGCGATCTGATAGGTCAGCCAATGCTGGAGCGAGTCATCCTTGCTGCTGGGATAGTCGAAGTCGCCCACGTACGCAGGTTTGTCGAGCAGGACGCGCCCCGGCGCTGTCCCGGTGAGGAACAACAAGTTCACTACCGGCCCGTCCTCGTCGTGATACTCATAGGATCCGAAGCCCATCCCCGCTCGCTGCTGTCCCTTCCCGTAACGGACGACCACGACACGCGTCTTCGAGCCCCAGATCGGGCGTGGCGGCGAGTAGCGCACGGCACGCGGCTTGGCGTCCGCGCCGCCGGTTGGGGCGGGAGCGAGGACCGCGTTCTTGCCGCCGAACGCTCCGGAGAGCCATGTCACGAGCAGTGCGCCCGTGCCTAACAGCATCAGGAGCAGGAGGAGCACTCCGTTCACCATCCACACCCGCTTGAGCCAGCGATCCAGGTCGAACATGTGGGACTCCTCGCCTCAGGGGCGCGCAGGAGCTGCCGGCGGAACGACGGCCGGTGCCAGCGGCGGCGTGGTGCGCTGAGCGTCACGGCACTCCGGCCACGCGCCCGGCTGACCGCTCGGGGTCAACGAAAACACGGTCCGTTTTTCGCGCGACATGCGAACGGTGTCCTCGGATGCCAGATACACGAGCATGGCCGCGAGCGCCGCGTTGTTCTTCACGTCGTCCCAACTGATCTTGTCGTAAGTGTCGCGGTTGGTGTGCCAGGTGTAACGGCCGTAATCCCAGTCGCCCGAGCCGAGGCCGAATCCCGGCGCGCCGCAGGAGACGAACGACGCGTGATCCGTCCCGCCGCCCGAGGGCGCGCCGGGGAAGCCGAACTTGATGTTGCGGGTGATGTCGGCGGGCACGCGGGCGAGATAGCGCGCCAGACTCGCGGCCGCATCGGGGAATCCCGACGCGCTCATGTTTTCGACGCGGCCGGTGCCGTTGTCCTGATTGAAGAGCGCCTGCAGTCCGCTCGCGACCTCGGGATGATCGTGCACGTAGCCACGTGAGCCGTTCAAGCCCTGCTCTTCGCCGCTCCAATGGCCCACCAGAATCGTGCGCCGCGGATTCGGATAGACCTGCTTCAGGATCCGCATCGCCTCGAGCATCGTGATTGTGCCGGTGCCGTTGTCGGTCGCACCCGAGCCGCCGTCCCACGAGTCGAAGTGCGCCGAGAGCATGACGTACTCGTTGGGGAGCTGGCTGCCTTTGATCTCGCCGACGACGTTGAAGACCGGAACCTCTCCCAGCGCCTGTGACTCGGCGGTCACTTCGATGATCGGATTCTGTTTGTTCTCGGCGAGCCGGTAGAGCAGACCGTAGTCCTCACAGGCGACATCGAGAACGGGAGCGCGGTCGGTAAATGCCGTGAAGATCTTTTGCACGCCCCAGCCCTGCGACCACAAGCTGCCGATGATGCCGGCGACGCCGGCTGCCTCGAGGCGTCGAGAAAGCCCGGCGGCACCCGCGACGCCACCGCCGGTGATGTAGCCGGTACGTTGCAGGCGCTGCTGCCACGCCTGCTGGGCAGCGGTGCGGCGCGCTTTCATCGAGTCGGCGGTGCTCTGCGTCGCCCACTTCTCCCAGCTGTCGTCGGGTCGGCAGGTCGGCTGCGGCATTGATATCAGCACGAACTTGCCTCTAGCCTGGGGCAGCCACGCAACCAACCCGGCGCTGTCGGCAAAGTCCGGCAGAATCACGACGGAGGCGCGCAGCGGGCGGCCGCGCGGTGTCGGTGGGCTCCAGGCGAGCGCCGTGCCTTCGAGCGTGCGCGCGCGCGGCGCGACGAGATCGATGTGTGTGTTGCCGCGGCGCCAACTGCGCCACGTGCCGTACTGCTCTTTGCGCGCCGTGATTCCCCAGCTCGTGTAGGTCGCGAGCAGCCAATTCTGCGCCGCGGTCATGCCGGGCGACGCCGTCAGCCGGGGGCCGAGCGAGTCGAAGAGCACCTGCCCGAGATGCGGCAACTGCGAGCTGTCGGTTTCGATCGTCCAGATGCGACGCAACACGGGATCTTCGACCGCGAAGCCGGACGGCTGCGGGAACTGCGCGGTTCCTATCGTGGAGACGAAGGTTGCAAAGACGGCTGTGGCGGTAAGAACGCGGCGCACGGTGCAACTCCCGATTGATGATGAGGGGAATTGGAAGTTAACCGCCCTTTAGGGCACGGTTCAAACCGATCCGATACCGTACCTCGGGGACATTTGTCCGCGGGTACCTTCGACTTCCGCCATCGAGACGGAACCCGGACTTCTCATAAAACCGCCGGGCATCCCGGTTTTCCTCGAGGACCCACAGCGTCACTTCGGTGAATCCCCGGCGCCGAAACTCCGCAAACACATGATCGATCAGCATCCGGCCGGAGCCGCGGCCGCGCAGCTGCGGCAGCACGTGCAGCGACGTGATGTGCCCGACGCGGCTGGGGTCATCATCGGGATCCTTCGTAGGGATCATCTGACAGAACGCCACGGCTTCAACCTGCTCCTCGATCAGGAATACGGGCCAATCAGGATCGGCGATCCGCGCCGCCCAGAACTGCGTTCGATAGGCGAGGTCGGTTCGCGCGATGACGTCGTCCGGCATGATACCCCGGTAGGCGACGTTCCACGATTCCACGTGAATGCGTCCGACAGCTTCCGCGTCGGCGGCGAGCGCGCGGCGGATCTTCATCGCCCGAGCTTCGCCTCCCATTCCTCGAGCGAGCGCGGCCAGTCGGCTTTGAGTAAGCGAGACAGCGACCGATCGGCGAGCACGCGGCCGCCCGTCTGACAGGTCGCACAGTAGTTCGCTTCATTGGCCGCGTAACGGATGCGCTGTACGGGTGAGCCGCAGACGGGGCAGGGCTCCTTGTACTTGCCGTGCACCGCCATCTCTTTGCGAAATGCCGTCACCTTCTCGGGGAAATCCCCGCCCGCCTCCGCGCGCAACCGATCGATCCATTCGCGCAGCGTGCGCTGCGTGGCGACGTGCAGCCGCTCCACTTCGTCATCCGAGAGCTTTGTCGACAGCTGAAAGGGCGACAGCTTCGCGGCGTGCAGGATCTCGTCCGAGTACGCGTTGCCGATGCCGTCGAAGAGCCGCGGATCGGTGAGCGCGCGTTTCAGCGTATGGGATTCGGATTGCAGGCGTGCCATGAATTCCGCACGATCTGCGGCGAGCACGTCGAGCCCGCCCCGATCGTGCGGTGCGCGGCCGGCTGCGCCGGCCACGACGTGCAGCGACGCCCGTTTCTTGGGGCTCGCTTCGGTGAGGAGCAACGTCCCTGTTGGAAAGTCGAATGACCCGAGGCCCACTTTGGCGGGCGGCTTGGTGCCTTCCGGGCGCCACCGGAAGCGGCCGGCGATCATCAGGTGGAAGACGAGGAAAACATTCCCCTCCATCTCCCAGACGATGCGCTTCCCCAGGCGCCGCAGTCCCACGACTGTGCGGCCTTCCGCCGCGCTCAACGGCGGGTCGACGGTACGCAGGAGCGAAGGACTGACGATGCGCGCGCGCTCGAGGGGCTGGTCGACAATGCGGGGGGCCAGCGCTTCGAGGTAGATCGTGATGTCGGGGAGCTCAGGCATCCCTTCGCTACCAGTGGCCCCGCATCCGCGTCGTGTCGCCAAGGTAGGCGTACTGCAGCTTTGACATGTAGAGGTTGGCGACCGTCCGTATGTCGTCCGACGTCACTCCGCGCATGCGCTTCACGAACTCGTCCCCGCGACGGTAGCCACCGAGGTACAGCTCGGCACGGGCCAGAAAGTCCGCCTGATCCGCGGCGGTGGCGTTCTCGGCGAGGTAGTCAAACCGGTAGCTGTCCAGGAAGCGGCTCAACGCCAAGCCATCGATCTCCGCTGACTGCAACGTGCGCACCGCGTTCTGCATCAGCGGCAGGACCTGGTCCGGGCGAGCGCTGGTCGCGTACGCGCCGCCAATCGGGACGGCCTGGTCGATGAAGGTCGCGTAGGCGGCATACGACAGGCTGTGCTCCACGCGGACGACGTGGTGGATCTGAGAGGACAGCAGTGCGGTGGCGACGCGGAACGCCCAATAGGTCCGGTGGGTGGGCGACGGTCCGGTGTAGTAGCACAGAATGTAGTTCGTGGGGATCAAGCGATGCTCCACGAGCCAGCGCGATGCGATCTTGGGTGCGGGAGGCGGCAGCGTCCACTGATAGTCGCCGTGGGGCAGGTGGCCCAGCGTCGCCGTGACGAGCGACTCCGCATGCGCCCGCCCGACGCTGCCCACGATCACCAGCAACATCCGCGAGGTAACGAGCTGGTCGCGCGCGTAGGCCCGCACTTGCTCCGCAGTGGTGCTGGTGAGCGAGGCCTCGGTCCCCCCGGGATCGAGCGAATACGGATGATCTGGAAACATCGCGCGATTGGCGATCACGCGGATGCGCTCGTCTGGATCCGTGTAGCGGGTGTGCGCACTGGTCACGAGCGGGCCGCGCGCCTGGTCAATCGCCTGCGCCGAGAGCGTCGGCCGCATGATGCGCTCGGCCAACACGTCCCACGCCGCGTCGAAGTCCTGCGCCAGGCCGGTGAATCCGAGCTCCGACCAATCAGCGCCTGCGTCGATCTCTACCACGCTGCCGGTCCGCGCCATCGCCCGCCGTGCCTCCTCGCCGGGATAGCGCGCGGTCCCGTACCCTGACGCGTGTAGCAAGAGCGCCTCGATACCGGCCGTTCCTTCCGTGAGCTGGCGCGTTCCGCCCAACAAATACAGCCGCACGGCCACGATGTCGGTGGCCCGGTTGACGCGCTGAATGACGTGCAGCCCGGACACGTCGTAGGCCATCGTCAGCGTGTCTGGTTCTGACGGTCTCGCGCGCGGCGCGCCGCCTTTGCCCGCCCCGCCCCCCCCGCCCGCCCCGCCCGCCCCGCCCGCCCCGAGCAGGGCCACGAACACGAACGTCAGCAGTCTCATCGTGGAGCCGGCGGGGCGGGGGCCGGCGGGGGGGGTGTGGCTGGCGCGCCTTGTCGTATCCAATCGCCGATGCGCCCGACGACGTCGGCCGTGCCCAGCACACCGATCACGCGCGGTGTCCCCACCACATACGCCCGCGCGAAGCGACGCAGCGAGTCCGCCGTCTGATTCGCCATGTGGTCGTTGTACGTCAGGTAATAGTCCATACCTGCGGCGCTCCACCAGGACGCGATGCTCGGGGCAAGCGACGCCGTCCGCTCGCGCGCCAGGGCGCCGCCTACCTGGCGGCGCTTCCTGGCGATGGCGAGGTCGTCGTCGGTCACGCCCTGGAGCAGATCGAGCTCGTGCAGCTCCGCGAGGATCGCCAGGATGGCCTCCTGGGCGTGCTGGGGCTGCGTCGTGCCGCGGATCTCGATAGGCCCGGTGTGGTCGAGCCTGAGGTAGCTCCCGGAGATCGACTCGAACGGCCCCGTCGTCACCAGCCGGCGCTGAAAGGCCGAGCTGGGATCGTTGAACACGTCGAAGAACACATCGGCCGCGTATGTGGCGGCCGGGTCCGTCCGCACGCTGGGACCGCGCAGCGCAACCACGATCGTGACGTCGAACACGTCTTTCGCGACCATGACGGCGGTCGTCTTTGTGAGCGCGGGAATCGCCGGGATCGGGCGATCGGCGAAAGGATTCGGAGCGGCTACCCACTCGCCGAATTCGCGCTGTGCGACCTCGAAGATGCGCTCGGGCTCGACGTCGCCGGTCACGATGAGCGCGGCATTGTTCGGCACGTAATACCGGGCATAGGTCGCCTTGAGGCGGTCGAGCGAGATCCCCTGCAGGGAGCTCGAGTCCCCACCGACGTCCTTGCGATGCCACGCGCTGCCCCAGAGCGCGCGTTCGACCTGGCGCTGGAGATCCGCTTCGGGGTCCGACTCGTCACGTTGCAGCTCGTTCAGCACGACCGAACGCTCGGCTTTCAGGTCGCCGTTCGAGAACCCGGCCTTGCGGAGCAGGTCAGCGAGCAATCCGATGGCCGGCTCGATCCTATCCGATGGCACCTGCACGAAGTAGTTGACGACCTCTTGGGAGGTCGTTCCGTTGTACACGCCCCTGAGTTTCGTGGTCTCGATCCCGAAGGCCGATGGATTGTGCCGAAATGAGCGAAACAGCAGATGCTCGTACAGGTGCGCGAGCCCGGCTTCGTCGGAGTCCTGGGTGAACGCTCCATTGTGAACGGCGACGAGGGCCGTGGCCAGCGGGACCGCGGCGTTCTCCACCACGATCACCTGCAGCCCGTTGTCGAGGGTCTTGCGGTGCATCACGCGCTCGAGCGGGGACTGCAGCGCGGCGCTGACGCAGAGCGGGATGAGCACGTGAGAGAGCATAGACAGTGGTTACGAGAACACCTGCAGCGCCACCTCTACACGCCCGAACGGCGCACTCACCTGCACACCCTGCACCATCTTCTTGACCCTCGTGAACATGTCCCGCGCGATGGCCACGCCTTCGGCAAGCGCGGCTTCCTTTCCTTTCTCCTGCGCCTTTCGCATACGCTGCAGCACATCTTCCGGGACCGATACGCCCGGCACCTCGTTCGCGAGGAACTCGGCATTGCGGAGCGAGATGAGCGGCCAGATCCCGGCGACGATCGGCGTCTTGAATTGCTCGACCTGCTTCAGGAACGCCTCGAGCTGGCGCGCGTCGAACACCGGCTGCGTGACCGCGTACTCGGCTCCCGCGTCCACCTTCCAGGCAAAGCGCGACAGCTCGCGATCCAGATCGTTCGCGCCCGGGTTCACGCCGACGCCGATCGCCCACTTGGTGGCGCCGCCGAGTGGGTTGTTGCCGGGGTCGAGTCCCTGGTTCAGGCGATAGACGAGATTCGTGAGCCCAATCGAATCGATGTCGAACACCGCCGTGGCTTCGGGATACGGTCCCATCTTGGGCGGATCACCGGTGATGATCAGGATGTTGCGTAGCCCCGCGGCATGCGCCCCGATGATGTCGGAGAGCATCCCGAGCAGGTTGCGGTCGCGGCAACAGTAATGGATCACGGTTTCCATCCCGACTTCGCGCTCGATCATGAGTGCCGACGGCAATACCCCCATGCGGCTCTGCGCGCGCGGCCCGTCGGGCACGTTGACGGCGTCCACGCCCGCCGCTTTGAGCGCGCGGACCTGCTCGAGCATCGGCTTCGGATCCACGCCCTTGGGCGGGACGATCTCGACGCTGGTGACGAGCTCGCCGCGTGCGAGCTTTGCGCCCCACCGTGATTTCTCGGCGAGCGGCGTGGGCGAAACGCCGGCCGGCGCCTGCACCTGCGCGCGCGACACGACGACGCTCGGCTGGCGCGGGACGACGCTGGCCACGTAGTCACGAATCTTCTTGATGTGCTCCGGCGTCGAGCCGCAGCAGCCGCCGACGAAGCGCGCGCCCGCCTCGATCATGCGCCGCGCGTAGCTCGCCATGTACTCGGGTGAGGCGAGATAGATCTTGCGGTCCCCGACGTCTTTGGGCAGACCGGCGTTCGGCTGTCCGGAAACCGGCTTCTCCGTCACCTTGACCATTTTCTCGACGGCTTCGAGCACGCCCGCCGGTCCTACCGAGCAGTTCACCCCGATGACATCCGCGCCCCACGCCGCGAGCTGCTTGGTGAACGTGTCGGGGTCGGTGCCGTAGTAGGTGAGGCCATCGGTGCCGACCGTCATCTGGCAGACGACCGGCAGGTCGGACGCCGCGCGCACCGCCAGCAGCGCCGCGTGCATCTCGTCCATGTCGCTGAACGTCTCGAGGATGAATCCGTCGACGCCGCCGCCCAGCAGGCCCTGAACCTGCCGGGCGAACAGCGCCTGAGCCTCGAGCGTCGAGGTGGGACCAAACGGCTCGATGCGGATGCCGAGCGGCCCGATTGCGCCCACGACGCTCGCCTTGCCCCCCGCCGCGGCGCGCGCCAGCTCCGCGGCGGTCCGGTTGATCTTCTCCGTCTCGTCCGCCAGGCCGTAGCTGTTGAGCTTGAGCGGGGTGGCGCCGAAGGTGTTGGTCTCGAGGATCTCGGCGCCGGCGCGCACATATTCCGCGTGCACTTCCTGCACGAGCCGCGGTTGCTTCAGGTTCAGCTCATCGTAGCAGACGTTGAGGAAGAAGCCTTTGCCGTACAGCATCGTGCCCATGGCGCCGTCGAAGACATGCACACGGCCGTCATCCAGGAGGGATCGGAGGGTGGTAGTCACAAGAGAAAATAATAACCCCCTTTGCGCGTACTCTTAGGTAACCATGGCCATGATCGCGGCCGGTCAACTCCTCGCCGAACACGAGCCGGCGCTCCGGAACTTCCTCGGGGCGCGCTGCCGCGACGAGGATTTGGCCGCGGAATTGCTGCAAGAAGTGGCCGCACGCCTGGTCATCGCAACGCCACGGCTCTCGTTGAACGGCAACGCCCGCGGCTATCTGTTCCGCATCGCGGCCAATGTCTGGCACGACCACTTGCGACGCGAGCTCGTCCGGCGCCGTGCGGCCGTAGCGCTGGAATCCGGGGAGCCCGCACTGGCCGATGCGGCCGACGCGCGATTGCTGGAGCGAGAGCTGCGAACCGCCGTCCGCAACGCGGTCCGGGCACTCCCCGCCGTACAGCGTGACGTGGTGGAGCTCCGCCAGCAGGGCAGCCTCACGTTCCAGGAGATTGCGGACCGGCTCGGCAGGCCCCTCGGCACGGTGCTCACGCAAATGCGTGCCGCGCTCGCTCGGATCAGCACGGCACTGGAGAACTATCGATGAATCATCCGACTGAAGACGAGCTGCTGCTTCTCGCGTATGGCGAGCTCCCTGACCCGCGGGCCGCGGAAATCGACTCTCACGCAACAGCGTGCCGCGCGTGTCAGGAGAAGCTCGCCCGGCTCGAGCGCGGCCGGGTCGGGCTGAACGTTGCAGTGCCGGCGGGACGTCGCAAGGCGATCGTCTGGGCCACACTCGCGCTCGCGGCCGCAGCAGGGCTCGCGGGGGTGCTGATCATCAAGTCCGGACCCTCTCGCGACCCGGGCGTACGTTGGACGTCGACGACGACGTGGTCGGCGACCGCGGGATATGTGACCGGTGGCAAGGCGATGGCCGATATCGACGCACAACTCACTCGACTCGAACGGGAGCGGTACTATGGCTTGCCGAATTAGTGCTGTGGTTGGTGTGTTTGGGCTCCTGGCCGCCTCGGCGAGCGCGGCTCAGGAGATGCCCAATCCACAAGCGATGCAGATGCAGGTTCAACAGATCATGCAACAGCGGCCGCGCGAAGCGGAGGCCGCCGCCCGCGCATTTCTCACGCTGGTCGCTCCAGAGCGCCTGAACGGCCTTGACTCGCTGCGGAAGCAGGCCAATGCGGGGCACAATCAGCCGATCGTAGTGGTGGACGGCGTGCCTGTTTCGAGTCCTCCGTCGCAAGACCAATACTGGATGGAGGTCGCGCAGCTCACGGTGCAGTTCGACATGGTTCAAAAGCTGAACGGCCGTGACAGTGTCCGCGCGCAACTCGTCGGTAGGATGTTCGGGCTCGAAGCCAATGCGCGGGCAGAGCAGCGTGCCTATCGGACGGCATCCGAATCCAATCGGCCCGCGATCCTTAGGCAGATCGTGGTGATCATCGACCAGCATTTCGATCTGGAGGACATGCTACGCGACTTGGAGATCGCCGATATCGAGCGGCGGCTGGCCGATGTCCGCGCCGAGAGCCAGCGTCGGCGCGACCATCGCGCGGAGTTCATCAAGTTTGCGGTGGACGACATCGTGCGCGACGCGATTCGACCCAGATAGCGGCGCGCAGGGCGCGAATGCTCAACGATCATTGGTCATTGATCATTGATCACTGATCATTGATCTTTTGCCGATGCCCAACATCGGCGTCTACCACCCCATCATTGTCCACTTCGCGATCGCGCTTCTCGTCCTCGGCGTGATCTTTCGCTGGGTCTCCCTCACGGGGCGCGCGCCATTCACCGGGCCGGCGGCCGCGACCTGTTTGCTCCTCGGCGCCGCCGCCGCATTTTTGGCCGTGCACTCAGGAACGGACGCGCACGGGCCGGTCGAGCGCATTCCGGGAGTCCGACAGGCGGTCATGGATCATGAGGACGCGGGGCACTGGGCACGCAACGTCTTTCTCGTCGTCGCCCTGCTCGAGATCGGGGCGCTGTTCGCCAAACGGCGCAGCGTGCACATCGCGCGCGTGGCACTGTGGGGCTCGGCCGTGGTGGGGGTCTTCGGCTTCGCGGCAATACTGAAGGCTGCGGACAAGGGCGGCGATCTTGTCTACGCCTACGCCGGCGGCGTCGGCATTCGCTCGGGTGACACCGCGGACGTAAACCGGCTGTACCTGGCGGGCCTGTATCAGGCGGCGCAGCAGGCGCGGGCGCAGCACGATAGCGCACGCGCGGCGACGCTATTCACTCAGCTGGAGCGGGAGTTCCCCAACGACACGAATGTCCGGTTGCTCTCGATCGAGTCGCTCATGCGCGACCGGGACAATGCTCGCGCGGCGTTGACCGCTCTGGCGCGGTTTCCGGTGCGCCCGGATGATCGCCGGCTCCAGCTCCGCATCGGCTTCCTGAAGGCGGACGCATACGTCGCTGCGGGAAAGCCGGACTCCGCACGGGTGGTGCTCGAGCGACTGCGCAGCTCTTATCCGGATATGCAGCAACGCATCGGCGAGCGGCTGCGAATGATCATTGATCATTGATTACTGATCATTCGAACAGCGCCATTCTCTGGGCCACCCACCACGCCGCCACGCCTCCCGCAATAAAGCCGAGGATCGCCCCGAACGGGCCGAATAGTTTGCTGCCGATCGCGCCGGCGATCGTACCGACGACGAAGCTGACGAGCGCCTTGAGCAGTTTCATCCGGGCCTCAAAGACGAGAGGAGTATTTGCCGCAGGATGCTCAGCACCAACATCGCTACCAGCGGGCTGAGATCCATCGCCCCAACCGGCGGCACGACTCGGCGAAGCGGCTCGACCATCCAATCGGTCAGGATATAGGCGGGCCGTATCCAGCGTGAGTAGCGGAACATTCCGAACCATGCCGCGATCACGCGAACAATCAAAGCGGCAAACAGGATTCGGTAGGCGAGATCGACGATGAGCCTGAACGTGCCGCGTGGACCGCCGCTCGCCGCGGCCTGTGCCACCTGAAATGTCCCGATCAGCCACCCGCTCAGCGACACCAGCACGATACCGCCCACTGCGGTGATCACGACGAGCCAGCCGCCGGCGTGTATGGGATTGCCTCCCATCCGCACCAGGCGCCGTTCGACGGGCCGCACGATCGGATCCGTTACCGACCGCAGCGTCCGGCCAAGGACGCCGAAATTGGAAACTTTGCGCGTGCGAACGAGCCACGCGCCGAGCGCGACGAGCGCGGAGAGCGCGACGAGTCCAAAGATCGTGTAACGGAGTACGGCCTGAAACTGGAGCATGCTGGCGCTAGGAACCGTAGGCTGCGGTGACGATCCGCTCCTGTTCGGCCTTGTGGGCCGTGGGATATCCCTCGGCGGGACTCGAGCGCTCGGGTCGGGAGACGTCCTGCGGCATGACCCCCGCAGGCAACACATCTCGAATCTTCGGCAGCACGAATTTCCGCGCCCCCATGTTCCGCGGCTCTTCCTGCACCCACACG
>Ga0307302_10000056_pt1 | contig 43132 bp, 39 predicted proteins | sample ER_DNA_183_FD_194490 | JGI IMG/M metagenome (GOLD analysis project Ga0307302, IMG submission 194490) | Bulk soil microbial communities from the East River watershed near Crested Butte, Colorado, United States - ER_DNA_183 | ecosystem: Environmental > Terrestrial > Soil > Floodplain | place...
AGATGACCCGCGCGCTCGTCCTGTTGGCCGCAACCGTGTTTGTATCGCTCGTCGCGACCGGGACGGCGGGAGCGAGGACGTACTACGGGAAGGTCGGTCCAGGTATGACCATCACGCTCAAGAACGCACGCGGCGTCAAAGTGTCACGGATCCCTCACGGAACGCACACCATTCGCGTCAGAGACACCTCGGTGCTTCACAACTTCCACCTCCTCGGGCCCTACGTCAACAGGAGGACAACTGTGGCGTTCACCGGCCTCAAGATCTGGACGATCAGGTTCATCCCGGGCGCATACCGGTATCGGTGCGATCCACATCGCCTCGACATGCACGGCCGCTTTACCGTTGTCTAGCTGAGAACAGACTCGACCGTAAGGACGCCGTTCTCCACGGTTCCACGTACGCGGACGGGGCCATCCGACCAGCGCGCGGGCGACACGGACGGGTCGCCCGCACTGGTCTCGAGCTCCAGGGCGTCGAGGTCGAGGCCCCGGAGCTCGAGCGCCGGCTCCCCGCACTGCGGCGGGTAGGACTCCATGAGGGCGGAGCAGAGGCGTACGGGCCCGCCGTCCATCGCCACGATGCCGCCCTCGACGATTACGGCCTGCCCGTCGGCGCGAAGTGCTTCTTCAATGGACACCGGGCCGCCGTCCTGGTCTCCGTCACCGCATGCGGCGAAAGCGAGAACCACGAGAGCGAGGAGTGCAAGCCTCATGTCCTTTCGACGATCTCAGCCGGTGGAAAGTTCCAGCGGCTCGACGGTGCCGTCCTCGATGCGCCACGCAGCCAGCTCGCCGGTCCGGGCGTTCAGGATCAGGTAGGGATACCCCGCCCACTGCCCGATGTTCTCGACGTCGGTCCTCGATGGACTCGGCGGGCTCGAGGGATGGGAGTGGAAGATCGCGATCTCGTACCCCTCGTCCCAGAGATCCATCCACTCTTCCGGGGGAAACTCGAGCTCGAAGCGGTATGGGCTGGCCGCTGCGTTCGTCCCCGGGAGATAGCGCTCTGCGACGGAATCGCGGAGCGCGAGGAGGCCACAGGCTTCGTTCGGAGACTCCGCCTCGGCGTGCTCGACGAGTGCCGAGCGCACCTCGGGCGGGATCACCACCAGAGGCGGCTCTCCATCGACTCCTCGACGCTCTCGTCGGGCTCCGTCCAGAAGTCCGCGGAGAGGTACTTCCAGCCGCCGTCGGCGAGCACAGCGACCACGACTCCCTCGTCCAGCTCCGCGGCGAGCTGCCGGGCGACGTGAATCACCGCACCGGACGAGACGCCTGCGAAGACGCCTTCCTGCTCGAGGAGCATCCTGAGGCCGAGAACCGACTCCTCGTTCGAGACAAGGATCTTCCGGTCGAGCTTCGCGACGTCGAGGATGGGCGGCACGTAGCCATCGGCTAGGGAGCGCAGCCCGTAAACCAGGTCCCCCTGGAGCGGCTCGGCTGCCGCGACGATGACCTCAGGGAAGGCCTCGCGCACCCGGTCGCCGGCGCCCATCAGCGTTCCGCCGGTCCCGAGCCCGGCGACGAGCCCGTCGACGCGTGGGAGTGCTTCGACGATCTCCGCGCCGGTGCCCTCATAGTGGGCGCGCGGGTTGGCGTCGTTCGCGTACTGGAACGGCATGAAGTACCGCGGCTCCCGCTCGGCCATCCTGAGCGCCAGCCGGACGGCTCCGTTCGACCCCTCGTTTGCCGACGAGAAGACGACGTTCGCTCCGTAGAGCTGGAGCAGCCGTACGCGCTCCGCCGTCGCATTCGCGGGGATGACGCAGGTGAGGGGGTAGCCCTTGAGCTTGGCAACCATGGCCAGCGAGATGCCGGTGTTTCCGCTTGTCGGCTCGAGGAGCTCGCGGCCGGGCTCGAGCTCGCCCGAACCCTCGGCGGCCTCGATCATCGCTTTCGCGACACGGTCCTTCGTCGAGCCGGTGGGATTCTGCCCCTCGAGCTTCGCGTAGAGAGTGACGCCGTCGTGCGGCGCGAGGCGCGGCAGCTCGATCAGCGGCGTCGACCCGATCAGGTCGAGCATCGAGGGGGCGAGGACTCGCTCGCCGCCTGCCATCGCCGGCAGGAGGATGACGGTGGAACCCTCGCCCACCGGCGTGTCGAGGCCCTGGAGGGTGCGGGCGTCTTCGTTGTCGACGTAGACGTTCACGAACGGCGCAATTTCGCTTCCGTTCTGGAGCACCTGGCTCCCGAGGCCCGGGAAGCGGCCGGCCACGTCCCCGAGCACGTCGCGCAGGGTCTGGCCGGTGGCCTCGACCTCGCGGGCGCCTCCGACCTCGGCGCGTAGCGTGGGTGGGATCCTGACGCGCGTCACGCGGTCACCTGCGTCCTGCCGCCCTGGCAGAACTCGACGTAGTCGATGTAGTCGGTAATCGTCGGGCTCTCACCGCAGACCGGACACGCGGGGTCGCGGCGCAAGGAGACCTCGGTGAACGTCGTCTCGAGCGCGTCGAAGAGGAGGAGCCTGCCGATGAGCGGATCTCCGATCCCGAGCGCGAGCTTGAGCGCCTCGCTCGCCTGGAGCGACCCGATGATGCCGGGGAGGACTCCGAGCACTCCGCCCTCGGCACAGCTCGGGGCGAGCTCGGGCGGAGGTGGTTGCGGGAAGAGGCAGCGGTAGCAGGGGCCCTCGAAGGGCTTGAACACGGTCGTCTGGCCCTCGAAGCGGTAGATCGACCCGTGGACTACCGGGATCTTGTGCCAGACCGAGGCGTCGTTCAGGAGGTAGCGGGTCGGGAAGTTGTCAGCCCCGTCGACGATCACGTCCCAGCCCTCGCCGAGGATCCGGTCGACGTTCTCCGAGGTGAGCCGCTCCTTGAAGACCCTGACCGCCACGTCGGGGTTCAGCGCCTCGATGGTGCGCTTGGCCGACTCTGCCTTCGAGTCACCCAGGCGCTCCTGGGAATGGACGATCTGGCGCTGCAAGTTGGTCTCGTCGACGACGTCGTCGTCCACGATCCCCAGCGCGCCGACCCCGGCCGCGGCCAGGTAGAGGGCCGCCGGCGACCCGAGCCCGCCGGCTCCGATCAGGAGCATTCGCGAGTCCAAGAGCTTCTGCTGGCCCTCCTCACCCACCTCCGGGATCAGGAGATGACGGCTGTAGCGCCGGCGCTGCTCATCGCCGAGCGCACGCGGCAGGTCGAACGGAAAGCCATTTCGCTTCCAGTCGGTGAACCCGCCCCTGAGCGACAGGACGTTTTCGTAGCCGAGCTCTTCGAGCGACTTCGCGGCGAAAGCCGAGCGGCTGCCGCCGGAGCAGTAGACGACCAATGGTCGCGCATGGTCGGGCGCTGCGGCCTCGATGCGCGACTCCAGGGACCCGCGAGGGACGTGGACCGCGCCGGGAATGTGTCCTTCCTCCCATTCGTCGCGCTCTCGAACGTCGACGACAATCGGGTTTTCCGACTCCAAGAGAGCGCGCGCAGAAGGCGCGTCGATCTCGTCGATCTCCGCCTTCACCTGCTGTAGAAGGTCGCGGTACGAAGCCATTGCTTCACTGAGTATAGCGAGACGAAGGCAGCGCAAGTCAGGGTGCGGGGTACGCTCGAACGGTGTCTCCCCGGGCTCGAGTCCTGGTTCTAGTAACGGCTGCGGCCGTCCTCGTCGTGACCGCGGTGATCGCCGGCGCGCTCCTCCAGAGTGACGGGAGGGGGGCCGATTCCTCGTCCCCTGCGCCGCCCCTCCACCTGGGCATTCTCCCGGGCGAGCCCCACGCGCGCGAGCTCATCTCCGCCGAGCGGGACTACGGGCGCGGCGAGCGGGAGACTGCCCTACGGAAGTTTCGAGCCGTCCTCCGCGCGGACCCGGCGTCCATCGAGGCGGCAGTTGGAGCGGCCCTCGCCGCCTGGCCGGAGGGGAGCCTCGGCCGCCTGCGGGCTCTCGTCGATTCGCATCCAGGGAGCGGGGTCGCACGGCTCCACCTCGGGCTCGTGGTCGGCGCGGCGGGCTATCCGAGGGAAGCCGAGCGCGAGTGGCGAGAGGCTGAAGCGCGGGACCCGGACACCCCCGCGGCGCTCGAGGCGGAATCGCTCCTCCATCCGAACATGGCGCCGGGCCGGCCCGTCTTCATTACAGCGGCGCAGCCGCCGGCGTCCATCCGGACGCTTGCGACGGTTCCGCAGGAGGCGGCCCTCAGGCGGAGAGCTGAGCGCGGCGGGGCCGCCGAGTGGCTCGTCCTGGGCACCTTCCTGCAGAGGATCGAGAGGCCGGTCTCCGCCCGTCGAGCCTACGATCGCGCACTCGAGCTGGCCCCCGAAAGCCTCGAGGCCCGGACCGCGGTGGCCGTCGTTCGCTTCGACAAGGACGACCCGGCGGATGCGTTCTCGCGCCTCGGGCCCCTCGCTCGCAGCAACCCACGGTCATCGCTGGTACGGTTTCACCTGGGGGTCTTGTTGCTTTGGATACAAGCTGTGGACGAGGCAACGAAACAGCTCAAGCTGGCAACGCAAGGAAATGGCCAGTTTTATGCTCTTCAGGCCGAAGATCTTCTCTCGCGCCTGTCTCAAATTTAGGACTTGCAAGCAACCAAGATAGGCCGCACGGCCTATGCGACCGTCCGGCAACCGTGCAAAAGTGCCGCCACCCGCGGCCGAAGTCGTAACAGATCGGCCGTTGACGTAGCCCGGGGGGGCGCCTACGGTCAGGAGGGGGTCTCAGTGGGAGCAGGTCGGGGGGATGGGGGAATAGCGACGGTGATCGTCGAGCACGACGAAGCGAAGGCGCTCGTCAAGCACGGTCAGGAGGCCGGCTTTCTGACCCACGATGAGGTGGCGCTCGCGCTGGACGAGCTCGACCTCGACGTCGCCGAGATCGAGGAGTTCTACTCGACTCTCGACGAGCTGCAGATCGAGGTCCTCGAAGAGGCCCCGGCCGAGCAGGCTCCCGAGAGGGTTCAGGAGGCGCGAGAAGTATCGACGGACGCGCTGCAGGTTTTTCTGAAGGACATCGGGCGCGTACCGCTTCTGACGGCGCCGCAGGAGGTCGAGCTCGCGAAGCGCATCGAGCGCGGCGACCATCGGGCGAAGCAGAAAATGGTGGAGTCGAACCTCCGCCTGGTCGTCTCGATCGCAAAGAACTATCGAAACCAGGGCCTTCCGTTCCTCGATCTGATTCAGGAGGGGACGATCGGCCTCGTCCGCGCGGCCGAGAAGTTCGACCACCGGAAGGGCTTCAAGTTCTCCACCTACGCGACCTGGTGGATCAGGCAGGCCGTCGCGCGGGCTCTCGCCGACAAAGCGCGCACCATCCGGATGCCCGTGCACGTGGTCGAGAAGCTGAACAAGATCGGCCGCGCCGAGCGAAAGCTCCTCTCTGAGCTGGGGCGCGATCCAACCGCGGCGGAGGTCGCCGAGGAGCTCGATCTCGAGGCCGACGAGGTCGAGCAGATCCGAAAGAGCGCTCAGACGCCCATTTCGCTCGAGAAACCCGTGGGCGACGAGGAAGAGTCCGAGTTCGGCCATTTCCTTGCCGATGAAAACGCTATCGCGCCCGACGGAGCGGCTGAAGAGACCCTCAGGAAGGAAATCCTGAAGCGCGTGCTCACGGGCCTCTCGCACCGTGAGCGCCGCGTCCTCGAGCTTCGGTACGGCCTGGACGGCGAGCATCCGAGGACGCTCGACGAGGTCGGCCGTACGTTCAACGTTACGCGTGAGCGCGTGCGACAGATCGAGAACCAGAGCCTGAAGAAGCTGCAGGCGATGGCCGAGTCGCAGAAGCTGAAGGACGTCGCTGCGTAACCGCAGTGGGCGCGCATAACCGCAATGGGCGCTGGATAGCGCCCATTGCTTCTCGCCGCTACTAGCCGGCGCGGAAGCGCCGGCTAGGCACGCTTTTCGTTTCGCTCTCCGTAAGATGCGCGCCGTGGCCGACTCGCCGGATCCTGCTTGGCTCGACGAGCTGTTCGAGTGGATTCGGATTCCGAGTATCAGTGCCGATCCGGCTCATGCTGCTGATGTTCGGGCTGCCGGGGAATGGCTTTGTGAATTCGTGCGCGGGGCCGGGGGCGAGGCGTCGCTGGTCGACACGGAACAGCAGCCGCTGGCAGTCGGTGAGATCGCCGCTTCGACCGGAGGCCGCGACGCACCGACTGTGCTCCTCTATGGCCACTTCGACGTCCAGCCGGCGGATCCGCTCGAGCTCTGGGAGTCGTCGCCGTTCGAGCCGGTCGTGCGAGACGGCTGGATCTACGCTCGCGGGGCGGTCGACGACAAGGGGAACTCCTATCTCCTCCTGAAGGCCGCCCAGCGGCTCGCGAACGAGGGTCGGCTGCCGGTGAACGTCCGGATTGCTTTTGACGGTGAGGAGGAGATCGGCGGCGAGTCGGTCGTGAAGTTCCTCGCGCGAGACGAGCGGGGGGCGGATGCCTGCATGATCTTCGACGGCGGCATGGCGGCGCTCGACGTCCCGGCGTTCGAGCTCGGGGTGCGCGGAATGCTCTACGTGCACGTGCGGCTCCGAACGGGCGATCGCGATCTCCACTCGGGAGTCTTCGGCGGGGCGGCGCTGAACGCTGTGCATGCACTCATGCAGACCCTCGAGGCGGTCATCCCCGTTCCAGACGAGCTTCGGCGGGGCATCATTCCCGCCACCGACGAGGAGCGGTCGAGCTGGGCCGAGCTCGACCCCGGCTCGAAGGTCCTCGCGGACGAGGGTGCACGGCCGCTCGACTCGACCGCGGCCGAGGAGTTCTACGACCGCACGTTCGCGGGCCCCGCCGTCGATGTCAACGGGATCCAGGGCGGCTCGGCAGTCCTTCAGAAGACCGTTCTCCCGGTCGTGGCCGAGGCGAATGTTTCGATGCGGATCGCGCCGGGCCAGGATGTGAACGACCTTCGTTCAACCTTTGAGCGGCTCCTCCGCGAGGCGGCTCCGGACGGCGCCGACGTGGAGGTGGAGGTCTTGTCGTCCAGTCCAGCGGGGCTCGTCCCGCCGGACTCGAAGGCGGTTCAGCTGGCTCAAGGCGCCTTCGAGCGCGTGCTCGGCCGGCGTCCGCTTCTCCTCAGGACAGGTGGGACCCTGCCGGTCGTGCCGGCGCTGGTCGACAAGGGGATCCCGACGATCCTGAGCGGCTTCGCGCTTCCGGGCGCGAACATGCACTCGCCGAACGAACGGCTCCTCGCGCGCTACGTCCCGCTCGGGGTCGCCGCCGCGCAGGAAACGTTGGTCGCCTTCGCCGATCTCCGCAGCTAGCCGCTAGGCGCTGAGGGGCTCGGCGGCCGGGACGCCGTGACTGTGGCCGTGCTCAGGCACGAGCCATTCGTGTCCGAAGCGACGCATCTCCTCGATGACGCGAAGGAGGCTTCTGCCCTTCTCGGTCAGCTCGTACTCGACTCGAGGCGGCGACTCCGCGTAGCTCCTGCGGACGACGAAGTCCTCCTCCTCGAGCACGCGGAGCCGCTCGGAGAGCGTTCGCGGGCTGATGCCGGGGCAGGCCCGCTCCAGCTCGGAGAAGCGCCTGGCTCCTTCGGAGAGATCGTGGACGAGGACGGCGGTCCACTTCGCGCCGATGATGTCCGCCGTGCACGCAACCGAGCACTGCTCGTCGTGAACCGGCCTCATCGTGCGCATGCCTAGATTGTACGCCACCGCTCAAAGGGTGGGGAGCGCCCGATGGACGCTCCCCACTTCAGCTGGCTACGGGCCCCAGGGGAAGTGACCCATGACCGCTGCGGCGCCGAGCGCTGCGAGCAGTGCGACGAAAGAGCGTGTCTTCACGTCTCCTCCTTCTGTTGACAACGGGAAACTCGGTCGCCTGCTACTTCCACGATTTGACGCTCATCCCTTCGAGGGGCGAACATGGGAGGCAGATGGCCGATGGACGTCCTGTGACCGAATCGATCGGCCAGCGAATCGCGCGCCTACGGCGGGAGCGCTCTCTCTCCCAGCGTGAGCTGGCGACAACGGGTGTCTCCTTCACCTACGTCTCGCGGATCGAGGCGGGACAACGCCAGCCGTCGGTGAAAGCGATCCGCGCGCTTGCCGTCAAGCTGGGGGTCTCGCCCGAGTACCTGGAGACCGGACGTGATCTCGCCCCGACGGGCGACCGCGAGCTGCGGGTGACGGACGCCGAGCTCCAGGTCCGGCTGGACGGGTCCTCCAACGCGGAGGGCGAGCTCCGCGAGGTTCTGGCCGAGGCGCACGCGGCAGGTGATCTCCCGATCGCGCGCCGCGCCCGCATCGCTCTTGCGCTCTCACTCGCCCGCGAGGGCCGTCACGAGGAGGTGATCGAGATGCTCGAGGAGCACCTGGAGCGTGACCGGCCCGCCGTGGCGGAGCGTCCCGACCTCTACGCGCTGCTTGGCCGCGCCTATGCGTCAGCCGGCGAGAACCCGCGCTCGATCGCTCTCTTCAGCCGCTGTCTCGAGGAGATTCGCAGCTCGAATGACCCGGACCCGATCTTGTTCGTCCGCTTCGCGAGCTATCTCAGCTACGCACTCGTGGACGCAGGGGACGCGGCGGCCGCCCAGCGGCTGCTCGCGGACGCGTTGGACCGGGCCGACGGTGTCAGCGATCGCTACACGCTGATCAGGCTCTACTGGTCGCTGGGTCGTTTCTACGCGGTCGAAGGTCCGCCCGGCAGGGCTCTCGACTATGTCCGGCGCGCGATTGCCCTCCTCGAGGCGACCGAGGACACATTCCACCTTTCCAGGGCACATCAGCTCTGTGCGGTGATCCTCCTGAACCAGGAGAGCGGGCTGACGGCACGCAAGCACCTCGAGCGGGCAGAGGAGCTTCTCGGGGACGAGGCAAGCCCGGGCGAGCTCGGCGCCCTCACCACCGAACGCGCGCGGCTCGAGCTCCAGCTCGACCAGCCCGACGCGGCGCGCGACTACGCCCTGGAGGCTCTCTCGCTACTCGAGGGCGGAGCCGCTGTTGACGTGGGTCATGCCTGGCGCACGCTTGCGGAGGTGTTCCAACGTCTGGGAGACACCGATCTGGCCGAGCGCTCCTACCGCACCGCAGCCGAGATTCTGACTGTGCAGGGCGCCTCCCGATTCCTCGCCGAGACCTACCGCGCCTGGGGGAAGTTCCTCCGAACCCAGGGACGCGAGGACGAGGCCCTCGACATCTTCGAGCGCGCCGCGGACCTGGCCGTCTTCACGGTGGCGCCTCACGGCGTTGACGTCGGAGATCGCCGGCACCGCTAGACGAAGGGGGGACCCCCGAAGACCCAGCGCCCGCCGAGCATGGTCGCGAGGACCTGCACCTCGCCCAGCTCTTCGGGCGGGCACGCGATCGGGTCCCGGTCGAGCACGACCAGGTCCGCCAGATAGCCGGGGAGGAGCATGCCCCGCACCCGCTCGTCGCCCGAGAGCCAAGCGGGCGCGACCGTCGTGGCCACGAGCGCCTGCTCGACCGTGAGCGACTGCTCCGGATGCCAGGGCTCGCGCTCGTCCAGTGTCCGCAGAACACCGGCCTTGACTCCAAGGAGGGGATCGAGCTCCTCGATCGGCGCGTCGGAGCCGTTCACGACGAGCGCACCGCTCTCGACCAGGGAGCGGAACGGATAGGCGCGATCGATGCTTCCGGCCCAGAAGCGGTCTGCGACGTCCCGGTCCGAGGGCGCGTGGCTCAGCTGGATAGAGGCTGCCACGCCGAGAGCGGCGAAACGTGGAAGGTCTTCCGCGGCGAGGAGCTGGGCGTGCTCGATCCGGTGCCGAAGGCCGAGCGGTCTCCAGACGTCCTGGGTGGCTTCGAACGCGTCGAGGGCCTCGCGGTTCGCAAGGTCTCCGATCGCGTGCACTGCGACGGGGAATCCTGCGTGCGCGCTGCGGACGACGATGTCGGCCAGCTCGGCACCGCTCGTTATCTCGATCCCGCTTCCGTCGAGGAGCCTGGCCGTTTGCGAGCCGAGCGTCCCGTCCATGAAGACCTTGAGGTAGCCGATCCGCAGGAGGTCGTCTCCGAAACCCGAGTGGATTCCGAGCTCTTCGAGCTCTTCGCAGCGCTCGTGCGGGAGCGACTGCCACACCCGAAGGGAGAGAGCGCCCTCGTCCTGAAGCGTCTGGAAGAAGCCGAGTGCACCGAGGCCGCCGTCCTTGTCGTGCACGGCGGTGACCCCACGTGACGACGCGAGCGCGATCCCCTCCCGCGTCGCCTCGAGCCACTCCTCGGCGGGCGTCTCGACCCAGCGTTCACGGAACCGCCAGGCCGACTCTTCCCGGAGGATGCCGGTGGGCTCGCCGCGGTCGTCGACCTCGACGACGCCGCCCCGAACGGCCAGGTCGCCGTCCGCCCGCGCGAGCGCCGCGGAGTTCAGCCACAGGCTGTGCCCGTCCTTCGCCATGAGGGCGACGGGAAGCTCCCCCGTGACCGCGTCGAGGGCTGCCCGGCTCGGTTCGACCGGCGGGGACCACTCGGCATTCCGCCAGCCTGTGCCGCGGAGCCAGCGCCCCGGCGTAGCCGTCCTCGCGCCCTCGGCTACGCGGGCGACGGCCTCCTCGAGCGTGCGAGTGCCCTCGAGCCGTACCTGCCGCTGGGCCAGCGCCCACTGGGGGAGGTGGACGTGGGAATCGGTGAATCCAGGCAGGACGCAGCGGCCTCCGAGGTCGACGCGCTCTGGGCTCGCCAGAGCCCGTTCGTGGGTTCCGACACCGCCCGCGATGCGGTCTCCCGCGATTGCGAGCGCGCGTGCCAGCGGCAGTGGCGTTGCCATCGTCCTGATCGCCCCGTTCTCGAGGATCATCGCGAGGACTCTAAGCCGTGGACCTCTCGGGGCACGCCCGTCGTACCCGACTGGATGGACCTCGTCGCAGCGGTGCCCTCGTATAGTCAGATGGGAATGGCGGGCTTCCGGCGTGGGGAGCGGGCCTCCATCCGGCGCGCCCGCTCCGGATCCGTCCCGGATGTCGAGCAGTTGTTCCGTGAGCACTGGCCGCGTGCCTACCGGGCGGCCTACCTCGTCGTTCACGACGGGGCCGCCGCCGAGGACATCGCACAGGAGGCGTTCCTCGCCGCCGTCAGGTCGCTCGAGCGCTTCGACACCCGCCGGCCATTCGGTCCCTGGCTCCATCGGATTGTCGTCAACCGGGCAATCGACTGGACGCGCGCCCGCTCGCTCCGGCGCGAGCTGGGAGACGAGCATGTGGGGGAGCAACCGGCGCCGACTGTGGATCGAACGGCTCCCGTGTCCGACGACGTGGTGCGGGCCCTCGCGACGTTGTCGCCCGAGCACCGCGCCGTCGTCGTCCTACGCTTTCTGCTCGAGTACACGCCAGGCGAGATCGCGGGTGTGCTCGAGCTTCCCCGCGGAACGGTGAACTCCCGCCTGCGCCGAGCGCTCGACGCGCTTCGGGAGTACTTCGACGAGGAGCACATGTGAGCGACGCCGACCTCCGCCAAAAGCTCCTCTCCGTACACCCACCCAACGAGCTCGAGGCGGAGCGGCGAAGCTGGAACGTCGTTCGGGCCGCCTGGGAAACGCGCGAGCCATCGCCCGCCGAGCGGCGGCCGCGGTGGATCCTGGCTGCGGCCCTCTTCGCCGCGGTCGCCGTTCTCGGAGCCTTCGCGCTCACGCCCGCGGGAGGGGCGGTCGGGAGCTGGATCAAGGAGACCGTGATCGGTCGCCGCGACGCCCGACCGGCACTCGACTCGCTTCCAGCGCCAGGGAACCTGCTCGTCTCCTCGGCGCAGGGCGTCTGGGTGGTTCGCCCGGACGGCTCGAAGCGCCGCCTCGGCGACTACCGCCAGGCGTCCTGGTCGCCCCGTGGGCTGTTCGTGGCCGCGACCGGCGGGCACCAGCTCATCGCGCTCGAGCCCGACGGCGACGTGCGCTGGACCGTTTCTCGCCCACAGGCCGTCGCCGACGCCCGCTGGCTCCCCGGAACCGGGTTCCGGATCGCGTACAGGGCCGGGGGTGGGCTGCGCGTCGTGGGGGGCAACGGGGAGGGCGATCGCCTCGTCGCACAACGCGTCGCTCCGGTGGCGCCGGCCTGGCGACCGGGCGAGGAGCGCCTGCTCACCTACGTCGACGGTTCCGGGCGCATCCACCTCGTGGGGACGGACGATCACAGAGAGCGGTGGCGGACCGGGCCGGCACAGCCGGCTCGAGGTCTCGAATGGTCGAACGACGGCAAGTGGCTGCTCGCCTGGAGCCCGAACCTGATCCGCCTGTACGGGGCGGGTGGGCGGCTCAACACGGCGATCCGCGTCCCGAAGCGGAGCTACGCGGTTCTGGCGGCAACCTTCAAGCCGGGAACGCGATCGATTGCCTACGCAGCGTTCGGGAAGAAGACGGGAAAGAGCAGCGTCTTCGTCTTCAAGCGGAACTCGATCGAGCGCTTCAGCGGCGTAGGGCGATTCACGAAGCTGACGTGGTCGCCCGACCGCAACTGGCTGCTGGTCTCCTGGCCCTCCGCCGATCAGTGGGTCTTTCTCGAGATCCCAGGCGGCGTGCGCCGGATCGACGCAGTCGGTGGCATCGCGGCGGAGTTCGATCCCGGCGCCGTCGGCGGTGCCTTCCCGCTGGTCGAGGGCTGGTGCTGCGCGGGCTAACATCTCGCCGTGGGGGCGGATTCTCTTTCCGAGGAGCAGCGTGAGATCCGCGAGCTCGTGCGGACGCTTGCACGGGAACGGATTGCGCCCCGCGCGGCCGAGATCGACGCCACCGCGGAATTCCCGTGGGACCTGGTCGAACTCTTCCGCGAGCACGACGTGTTCGGCCTTCCTTTCGACGAGCGGCACGGAGGCTCCGGCACAGGCGTTCTCATGCTGCTCGTCGCGATCGAGGAGATTTCGAAGGTCTGCGCGACCACTGGTCTGGTCCTGGCCGTCCAGGAACTCGGCTCGCTGGCGCTCAAGTTGGCGGGTACCGACGAGCTGAAGGAGCGCTACCTCCCGCGGCTTGCGAGCGGCGAGTGGCTGGCCGCATATGCGCTGACCGAGCCGGGCTCGGGCTCGGACGCGGCCGCCATGAGGACAGAGGCGAGGCTCGAGGGCGAGGCCTACGTCCTGAACGGCTCCAAGCGTTTCATCACGAACGCCGGGGTCGCCGGGCTGTATACGGTCTTCGCGAAGACCGACCCGTCACGCGGTCACGCAGGCATTTCAGCCTTCCTGGTAGAAGCTGAAACGCCCGGCTTCTCAGTCGGCCGGATCGAGCCGAAGATGGGCATCAAGGGCTCGACGACGGGCGAGATCTTCTTCGACGAATGCCACGTACCGGCCGCCAATCTGCTCGGCGAGGAAGGGGAGGGCTTTCGGATCGCAATGCGCGTGCTCGACCGGTCGCGACCCGGGATCGCCGCGCAGGCGCTGGGGCTCGCGCAGGGCGCTACCGACTACGCGCTCGCCTATGCGACGAGCCGCGAGACCATGGGGAAGCCGATCGTCGAGCACCAGCTCGTGGCGGCAAAGCTCGCCGACATGGAGACGCGCTGCAACGCTGCACGCGGGCTGCTCTACAAGGTCGGCCTTCTGATCGACGAGGGGGTCGAGGGCCCTGAGCTGACGAAGGCATCCGCCGAAGCCAAGCTCTTCTGCGCCGACACGGCGATGGAGGTCACCACGGAGGCCGTACAGGTGCTCGGCGGCTACGGGTACATGAGGGAGTACCCGGTCGAGCGCATGATGCGGGACGCGAAGATCACGCAGATCTACGAGGGGACGAGCGAGATCCAGCGCCTCGTGATCGCCCGCGAGATGGTGCGCGAGAACCGCTCCTCACTTCTCGCGGAAGTCTCCTGAGGGCGCGCCATGACGCGATCGTGGTCGGGTCGGGGCCGAACGGCCTCGCCGCAGCGATCACGCTCGCCGAACGGGGACTCTCGGTCTTGGTGCGGGAGGCGAACGACACGATCGGAGGCGGCGCGCGCTCGGCGGAGCTGACGCTGCCGGGCTACGTGCACGACCTCTGCTCGGCGGTTCACCCACTCGGTGCGGCCTCCCCGTTCTTCCGGACGCTGCCGCTCGAGGAGCACGGGCTCGAGTGGATCTTTCCTCCCGCCGAGGTCGTGCACCCGCTCGACGACTGCACCGCGACTGTCGTCGAGCGCTCTGTCGAGGCAACCGCGGCGGGGCTCGGTTGCGACGCAGCCGCCTACCGAAGGCTGATCGGCCGCTTTGCTGCCGACTGGCCGAAGCTCGAGCGGGAGGTTCTGGGGCCGCTTCTCCACGTGCCGCGACATCCCATCGCACTCGGCCGGTTCGGACTCGCTGCACTCCTCCCGGCGACGGTGCTGGCTCGCCTTTCCTTTCGCGAACAGCCGGCTCGCGCGCTCCTGGCGGGAGGAGCCGCCCACTCGATGCTGCCACTGGGCCGGGTGCCATCCGCCTCATTCGGCCTCGTCCTCCTCGTGCTCGCGCACACGGTCGGCTGGCCGGTGCCACGCGGCGGTGCGCAGCGGATCGCTGACGCCCTCGCCTCGCATCTGCGTTCGCTCGGCGGGGAGATCGAAACCAGCGCGCCCGTGGAGTCACTCCGCGAGGTCGCGGCGCGAGCGGTCATCTGCGACGTGACTCCGCGGGAGCTTGCGAGGCTCGCCGGCGCGCAGTTGCCCAGTACCTACCGCGCGCGTCTGGCGCGGTATCGGTACGGGCCCGGCGTCTTCAAGGTCGATTACGCCCTGCATGCGCCGATCCCGTGGGCGGCACCGGCATGTGCTCGGTCGGCCTGCGTCCATCTCGGCGGGACGCTCGACGAGATCACGGCGTCGGAGCGGGGGCCGTGGGAGGGGAGCGCTCCGGAGCGACCGTTCGTCATCCTCGCCCAGCCCAGCCTCTTCGATCCGTCGCGGGCGCCGCAGGGCAAGCACACGGCCTGGGCCTACTGCCACGTTCCGAACGGCTCGGAGCTTGACATGACCGCGCGGATCGAGGCGCAGATCGAGCGCTTCGCCCCCGGGTTCGGGAGTCACATCGTCGCTCGGCGAACGCATTCGCCGGCTGACCTCCAAGCGGCCAACCGGAACCTCCTGGGCGGTGACATCAACGGAGGTGCGCAAGACCTCGCGCAGCTGGTCTTCAGGCCGACCGCACGACGCGTCCCGTACTCGACCCCGGTGCCGGGGCTCTTCCTCTGCTCGTCCTCGACCCCTCCCGGCGGGGGCGTCCACGGGATGTGCGGCCGCAGGGCGGCACAGGCCGCCCTGCGAGCCATCTTTTAGTAGCCGGAGCCTCCCCCGGAGCCGCTGTCCGAGCCCCCTCCAGTGCCGATGTTGCCGCAGGAGACATAGGTCTTGATCTCCGGCTCCGACTTGTGGACGTTGATCGCGAGATCGCCGCCCGTCAGTTTGTCCAGCGCCACGTTCACGCTGGTCTCCGACTTCCCGCCCTCGACGTTCGTCAGCGGATAAAGCGGCGTCGGGTCGAGCTCCGCACACGTTCCCTTATGGATGTGCGCCGGCTGCGGGTCGGGCGAGGCGGGGTTCTCGAGTTCGAGCACGACCTTGGTGCTCGACCCCTCCGCGGTCAGCGTCGCAGTCCCGGACTCGCCGGAGCCGTTCTGCTCGTCGAGCTTCACCGTGACCGTCTTGGCGCCGTCGCCGGAGCCTGCCGTCGCAGTACCCGAGCTCTCGCCGTCACTCCCACCGCAGCCTGCTCCGGCGAGCGTGAGGGCTAGGACCGCCGTGCCGGCAGCGAGTATCGCCCTTTTAGGCATGAAGACCTCCCTGTATCGCTTGCCCGGAACTAGTGGTGCGAGGGCGATTCGGTTTGCGACGCAGCGGCTTCGGCTCTCCGTGCGGCCTTGTAGGCTCGCTTCTGCGCCTGGTAGGAGAGGAGCGCCTCGGTCGAGTCCACGTCCCCGAGCGTCGGGTGCCCAGGCACGCGCTCTTCCCAACCGGGGGGCCGGACACCGAACCGTTTTGCCAGAACGGAGATGAGCGTGTTCGCCTTCATCGGGCCGATCCCCGGCAGCGCGAGAAGCCTGCGCTCCAGCTCGCCGGCGTCGGGCGCGTCGGCCCAGATGCGCTCCGGATCGCCGTCGTAGTCGTCGGCGAGCGTTGCGCAGAGCTCTCGGGTGCGTGCCGCCATCGAGCCTGGAAACCGGTGCAGCGCCGGACGCTCGCGGAAGACGCGCTCGAGCTCGGCCGGATCCATCTGCGCGATCGCGTGAGCGTCGAGTCCGCCCAGCCGTGAGCGAAGGACGAGCGGGGAGGAGAAAGCCTTCTGCACCGGTACCTGCTGGTCGAGGACGAAACCGATCAGGAGTGCCAGAGGCTCCCGCGCGAGCAGCTCGTCCGCCTCGTCGTTCTCCGTGAAGTACAGGCGCTCCGGCCGATTCGTCGCCACTCCCGGATTCTATGGGCGCGAAAGAAACGTCACCATGCCGGCACGGAATCGGCAGGTTCGTGCGCCACGTGCGCGCTTTACCCCGTTACGCTCGAGACCGGGGAGGAGGCTGGGTACACCTACCTCGGGCGTGCGAGTAAGCCCGTGATACCCGGCACGAAGCCTTCTCGAGGTGCTTCGCAGCCGCTGGGCACAGGGGTACTCTGGCTCTGTGAAGCCACTCGCCCAGTTCTCGCCCGCAGTTCGCTCCTGGTTCGAGCAGACCTTCGACGCGCCCACCCCGGCGCAAGCTCAAGGGTGGCCCGCGATTGCGTCCGGGTCGCACACGCTCATCCAGGCACCGACAGGCTCCGGGAAGACTCTCGCCGCGTTCCTCTGGGCCATCGATCAGGCAAAGCCTGGCGAGGGGGTTCAGGTGCTCTACGTGAGCCCTCTGAAGGCGCTCAACTACGACGTGGAGCGAAACTTGCGGGGCCCGCTCGCAGGGATCGGCTCGCCGCTCGAGGTCGCGGTTCGCACCGGCGACACCCCACCCAAGGAGCGGGCGGCGATGCAACGCAAGCCCCCCGACATCCTCATCACGACGCCCGAGTCGCTGTTCCTCATTCTCACTTCCCAGGCACACGAGATGCTCCGCACGGTCCGGTTCCTGATCGTCGACGAGGTCCACGCCGTCGCCGGTACGAAACGTGGAGCTCATCTCGCGTTGAGCCTCGAGCGCCTCGAGCGTCTCGCGGCGGAGCCCGTGCAGCGGATCGGCCTCTCGGCGACACAGCGCCCACTCGACGAGATCGGCCGCTTCGTCTCCGGAGGTCGCGCGATCCAGCTCGTGGATGCGGGGACGCGGAAGGAGCTCGACTTGCGCGTCGTCGTCCCGGTGGAGGACATGAGAGAGCCTGGCGAGGGTAATTCGATCTGGCCGTCGATCTACCCTGCGCTGCTCGAGCTGGTGGAGGCGCACCGGTCGACGATCGTGTTCGTGAACAACCGCCGCCTCGCGGAGAGGCTGGCTCTCCGGCTCAATGAGCTTGCGGAACGCGAGATCGCCCGGGCGCATCACGGCTCGCTGGCCCGCGAGCAGCGAGTCGAAGTCGAGGAGCTCCTGAAGAGAGGGGAGATCCCGGCGCTGGTGGCGACGTCGTCGCTCGAGCTCGGGATCGACATGGGGGCGGTCGATCTCGTCGTCCAGGTGGAGTCGCCGAAGTCAGTCGCCACGGGCCTGCAGCGCGTCGGCCGTGCCGGGCACCGCCTTGGGGAGCCGTCGAAGGGACGCATCTTCCCGAAGTTCCGCGCCGATCTTCTCGAGTCGGCGGTAGTCGCCCGGCGCATGACCGAGGGTGCGATCGAGGAGACGCGCATCGTCCGGAACCCGCTTGACGTTCTGGCGCAGCAGGTCGTAGCCGTCTCCGCCCGCGAAGAGATATCCGTCGACGACCTCCACGACCTCGTCCGGGCCGCCTATCCCTTCCGCGACCTGTCTCGGCAGCAGCTCGAGAACGTCCTTGACATGCTGGCGGGGCGCTATCCGTCGGAGGAGTTTTCAGAGCTCCGCCCCAGGATCGTCTGGGACCGGGTGGGCGGGCTCGTCCGGGCGCGGGAGGGCGCCCGCCGCCTGGCAGTCACCAACGCCGGCACGATCCCTGATCGCGGGCTCTTCGGGGTGTACCTCGTCGAGGGGGGCGGACGCGTCGGCGAGCTCGACGAGGAGATGGTGTACGAAGCCCGTCAAGGGCAGACGTTTCTTCTCGGTGCGTCGACCTGGAGGATCGAGGAGATCACGCGCGATCGCGTGCTCGTCTCCCCCGCACCGGGAATCCCCGGGGTCGTCCCTTTCTGGAAGGGGGAGGGCATCGGCCGGCCCTTCGAGCTCGGACGCGAGATCGGCCGCACCGCTCGCGAGCTCGTAGCCCTCGACGACGAGGCAGCCACCGCGCGACTCACCGGCGAGCACGCCCTCGACGACCGGGCGGCGGTGAACCTCTTGACCTTTCTTCGGGAACAGGAAGCGGCGACCTCAGCGATCCCCTCCGACCGCACGATCGTCGTCGAGCGCTTTCGGGACGAGATCGGGGACTGGCGCCTCTGCCTTCTGACGCCATTCGGTGGCCGGGTGCACGCCCCCTGGTCGCTCGCTCTGGTCGCGCGTTTGCGGGACACACTCGGGCTCGAGGTCAACTCGATCTGGTCCGACGACGGCATCGCGCTGCACTTGCCGGACGCCGACGCCCCGCCGGCGACCGCAGATCTCATGATCGACCCCGGCGAGCTCGAAGAGCTCGTCGTCGCTGAGCTCGGGGGAACAGCGCTCTTCGGCGCGCGCTTTCGCGAGAACGCCGCGCGGGCGCTTCTCATCCCGCGCCGCCGCCCGGGGCAGCGAACGCCGCTGTGGCAGCAGCGACTCAAGGCTCAGGCACTGCTGCAAGTGGCGCGCCGCTACGCCGACTTCCCGGTCATACTCGAGACCTTCCGGGAGTGTCTGCAGGACGTCTTCGACCTGCCGTCGCTCCGCTCCGTGCTCGGGGAGCTGCAGTCGAGGCGGATCGATGTCGTCGATGTGGAGACTCCCCGGGCCTCGCCCTTCGCCTCGTCGCTCCTCTTCGACTACGTGGCGACCTACATGTACGAGGACGACACGCCTCTCGCGGAGCGCCGCGCCCAGGCCCTCGCACTCGACCGTGACCTCCTGAAGGAGCTTCTTGGGCAGGAAGAGCTGCGCGACCTGCTGGACCCGCGAGCGCTCGAGCAAGTCGAGGGGGAGCTCCGAGGCTCTCCGCGCTCGCCGGATGCGCTCCACGACCTGCTCCTCCGCCGCGGCGACCTCGCGCCGGGCGAGTACCGGGAGGAGCTCGCAACACCCCTCGTCGAGGAGCGCCGGGCGGTGCGGGTGAGAGTGGGCGGTGCGGAGCGCCTGATTGCAGCCGAGGACGCCGGCCGTTACCGAGACGCGGTGGGCTCGATGCCTCCCTCGGGCCTTCCGGATACCTTCCTGGAAGCCGGCGAGGCGCCTCTTCGCTTTCTTCTCGTCCGCTACGCCCGCGGTCGTGGCCCTTTCACGAGTGCGGAGACGGCGGCACGGTTCGCGCTCCCCCTCGAGCGGGTCGAACCGGAGTTGACCAGCCTGGAGCGCGAGGGGCGCCTCGTTCGGGGCGAGCTTCGCCCAGGTGGGAGCGAGCGGGAATGGTGTGACCCTGACGTGCTCCGGCGGCTGCGCCGGGCGAGCCTTGCCGCGCTCAGAAAGCAGGTCGAGCCGACCGACCAGTCCGCTCTTGGACGCTTCCTGCCTGCGTGGCAGGGCGTCGACCGAAGGGCGCCGCTCCGGGAAGCGCTCGTGCCGCTGCAAGGCCTCTCGCTTCCGGTCGGCCTGTGGGAGCGTGATGTGCTTCCGCGCCGGGTGCCCGCCTTTCAGCCTGCTCAGCTCGACCAGCTCTGCGCGTCCGGTGAGGTGGTGTGGGTCGGAGCCGGGCTCGAGCGCGTGGCGCTCTTCTTCCGTGAGGACGCCCCGGTCCTCGGACGCCCGGCCGCGCTGCCGCCGCCGACGGATCCGGCGCACGATGCGATTCGTTCGGCTCTGGCCGGCGGTGCCCTCTTTTGGTTCGACCTCGTCCGTGAAGCAGGGCTCGAAGCGGAGAGCGCCCTGCCGGCGCTCTGGGATCTCGTCTGGGCTGGGGAGATCACGAACGACGCCTGGCAGCCTCTGCGGGCCGAACGCCGCTTCCGTGCTCCCCGGGCGGAGCGACGGCCGCGGCGATTCTCCCGAAACCGCGCGAACGCCATCACTGCAACGCAGGGACGCTGGTCTACGACCGAAGGACTCTTCCCAGGGGCGCCTGAGCCACGCGCGCTCGCCGAGCTCTTGCTCGAGCGGCAAGGTGTGGTCACCCGCGACGGGGTTCGGGCCGAGGGAGTGCCGGGCGGTTATGGCGCGGTCTACCAGGAGCTCCGAAAGCTCGAGACCCTGGGTGTATGCCGCCGCGGCTACTTCGTCGAGGGTCTGGGAGGAGCTCAGTTCGCACTCCCCGGCGCAGTCGAGCGGCTCCGGGACACGAGCGCGGGAACGGACGCACTCGTCCTCGCCGCGGCCGACCCGGCTCAGCCGTATGGCGGGGCCGTGCCATGGCCGCGGCGTGCCGGCTCGCGCGCTGCCCGCGTGGCCGGTGCCTACGTCGTCTTGCTCGGAGGCGAAGCGGCGCTTTTCGTTGAGCGCGGCGGCCGTACGATTGTCCCGCTTCGAGACCCCGAGGAGGACTGGCTTCGCGACGCGCTCGCGGCGCTCGTTGCTCACGCGCGCAAGACAGGGCTGAAGCGGCTCGCGGTCGAGCGTTTTGACGGCCGTCCAGTCGCCGAGACCGAGGTCATGCCACTACTCGTCGAGGCCGGGTTTCTCGCCGGTCCGCGGCGCGCCGTCCTCAGAGCCTAAATCGAGCCCAGCCGAGCGAGGGTCCTCAGAGATATGCCGGAGGGAGACAGTCTTCGTCGCGCGGCCGACCGCGTTCGCGTCCTTGAGGGGCAGGTCGTCTCCGTCGAGACGCCGCATCCGCGGGCAGCGCTCCTGGGGCTCGCCCACCGGTTGGATGGAAAACGGCTGGAGCGAGTCGAGGCGGTCGGCAAGAACCTCCTTCTCACGTTCGAGGGCGGGCTTGTCCTTCGGAGCCACCTGCGGATGAAGGGGCGGTGGCACGTCCGGCGTGCGGAGGAGAAGCTGACCGGGCGGCCGTGGCTCGTCCTCTGCGGGGACGAGTGGAAGGCCGTCCAGTGGAACGGTCCGGTGCTCGAGCTCAGGTCGAGGACGCCCGTGCCCATTCGACGGCTCGGCCCGGACATCATGGACGCGCCGCCCGATGTGGACGGGATGGTCGAGCGGCTGCGGGCGACGGACCAGGGCCGAGAGATCGGGGAGGCGATCCTCGATCAGCGGCTCGTCGCGGGGATCGGGAACATGTGGAAGGCCGAGGCCCTCTGGCTGGCGCGGCTTTCCCCATGGACGCCGCTTCGCTCCCTCTCGGACGACGAGCTCCGGGGCGTCCTTGAGGCTGCGGCCGGAGTGATGCAGGCCCCCGGGCAAGGGCGGGCGACCTACCGCCGGGTGGGGCGGCCTTGCCGCCGGTGTGGCCAGCCGATCCGCGCCCAGCCCCAGGGTGAAACGGCGCGAACGGCATACTGGTGTGCAGGCTGCCAGGCAGGAACGGGCAGGACCAGCGCGTAACTCCGGGCGGTGGCCACGTCCGTTCCCCGCTCCCCTGCCCTGCTCCACACCCTTCGCGGATTCTGCCTCGGCGCGTTCTTCGAGCTAGGGCTCGAGCTCGAGCAGGGAGCCGACGTTCCGATCGCACTCGAGGAGCACGCGACGCCGAACCGGCCGACGCTCTACGAGTACCGGCCGCTGGTCGGTGCGTTCGTAGAGTCGCGCGCCGAGCGGCTGGCACGCCGTGAGGACGCACGCGATGCACTCACCGTCTTGAAGGACGAGCCGGCAGCCGGGATCTTCGCGCAAGCCCACGCCGGCGAGCGGGTCGGGGAGGACGAGGCCCTCACGCGCACCATCCTGGTACCGCTGCTCGTCGCGACCGCGGAGGCATGTGGCGGCTTCGATTGGGAGGACTCAGCCTTCGAGCATGCGTACGCCAAGCTGGAGGCCTCGCTCTTCGGCGAACGGCGGCTCTACGGCGCTCTTGCTCCGCTCGTCGGCCTGACCGCGGGGGGCGCGATCGAGCTGGGTCGAGGGATGACGGTGCGTCCCGCCGCGGCCGGCGAGCTCGCCTCGACCTGGCCGGAGGCGGGTCGTCTCTTGCCGCGCGACTTCGGGCGGGAGGTAGACCGGACGCTCGTGCTCGAGCTCGAGGCCGAGCTGGAGGGGACAGCCTGCCGAGTTCCCGACGCCCCACTGGAGATCTCCCGGGCGGTCACGGCGCTTCGGCTCGCAACGCCGGGGGCAATCTCGGCGGGGCCCGTGATCTTCGAACGCCTCGACTGGCGTCCGTATGGTGTTCGGCCGGTTCCTGCCCTGGCAGCTCAGATGCCACCGGGCGAGGCGACCCGGCTCGACCCCTTCCGGGCACGTCTCGTGGTCAGCCTGCAGGAACGGCTCGCGGCGGTGCCGAGCGATTCGGAGATCCTCGAGGCGCTGGATCGGTGGGAGCTCGCGCTCTTCCAGCAGGGCCCTGTCCGGGCGGATGAGCTGCGTGAGGCGCTGACCACGCTCCTCGGCTGTGACGAGGGCCCGTGGGCGGCGGCGATGCGAGCCGCGGTGCTGCTCGGGGACAACGCTCGCGAGCGTGGTGAGCTCCTCGCGTCTCTGCGTGCGCTTGTCGACGGCGACGGTCCAGGCGCACGGGCCGAGGAAGCGGTGCGCCGGGCGCTGGTCGAGACGATCCTGCACGACTCCCGACCCGCCCTCGTCGCTGCGCTCGACGAGGCGCTGCTTGGCGTTCGGCCACGGCCGCAGACGACCGCCGCAAGGGTGGTCGCAACGGGATGAACCGGAGTGAGCTGCTCCGGCTCCGCCGCTGCCGGCTCCTCCTGCTCGCGGGCGCCTTCGGGATTCTCTTGCCCATCCTGCAGCCGAGCTGGATTACGGTTTCGGTGGCCGTGGTCGGGATCGCGCTCGTGGCATTTGCCTACTGGCGCGAGTGCCGGAGACTCGACGCCTAGGAGGGCTTGGCCGCGTTCCGTCTGAGAGCCGCCGCAAATGCGGCTCACCCGATGCGCCACTCGTGCGCTTTCCCCGACTACTTTCGACATATGGATGAAGCGGCACGCGTGCTGGTACGCCTTGATCGGATCGATGCCCTGCGTGCGGCGGGCGCGGCCTCGCCGGTGCTGCTCGGGGAGGTCCGTGGGCTTCTCTCCGACGCTGAGTCGTGGATCCGCGCGGAGGGCGCCGGGACGGAGGGCGCTGAGCGCGCAGTCGACCGCTGCCGTGCAGTGCTCCGGGAGCGCCGAGGGACGGAGGCGCCCGTGGCATAGAATCGGCCCGCATGCCGAGGTACGGACCGCCGGACGCCTTCGAGACGCCGCGGTTCTCGGGCCCTCGCACCTTCATGCGCTTGCCGCACGTGCGCGATCTCGAGGGAGTGGACGTCGCGATCGTAGGTATCCCGACCGACGGCGCGGTCGTCTACCGGTCGGGGGCGCGGTTCGGCCCGGAGGGAATCCGGTCGGCCTCGGTCATGCTCCGCAACTTCAACCCATTGCTCGGAGTCGATGTCGTTGAGCGGCTCTCGCTCGTCGACTACGGGGATGTTCCAACCGTCCCGGGCTCGACAGCAGATTCCCTCGAGCGGTCGGAGCGCGCGCTCGCCGAGGTGGTCGACGCGGGCGTGACGACGCTGTGCCTAGGCGGTGATCACACTGTTCTCCTGGCCGAGCTGAGGGCCTTGGCGCGGAAGCACGGACCGCTCGCGCTGATCCAGCTCGACTCGCATCACGACCTCTGGGACGAGTACTTCGGGCAAAAGCTCTTCCATGGGAGCGTCGTTCGGCGTGCGGTCGAGGAGGGGCTGGTCGATCCGTCCCGGTCGATTCAGGCCGGCCTGCGCGGCTCGCTCGGCTCGGCCGAGGAGGCTGGGTACCCGGTCGAGCTCGGTATCGACGCTCTCACCTACGAAGAGCTGGCGGCCCTCGGGCCGGCAGGGTTCTCGCAGCGGGTTCGAAATCGCGTCGGAGACGCTCCGTGCTTCCTGAGCTTCGACATCGACTTCGTCGACCCGGCGTACGCGCCCGGGACCGGGACGCCCGAGGTGGGAGGGCCGTCGAGCCGGGAAGCTCTGACCTACGTCCGCTCGCTTGCCGGACTCGACTTTCGGGCCTTCGACTGCGTCGAGGTCTCGCCGCCGTTCGACCCTGCCGGGCAGACGGCATTCGTGGCGGCGAACGCGTGCTTCGAGATGCTCTCGTTGCTGGCCCTGCGGCGGCAGCCCTGAGAGTTTGGAGACAGGCGAGGGAGTCCCGACGGGTTCCGTCGCCTTACTTCATGCGGGAATCCGCGTTATTTGGCGTGGAAGGATTGTGCTAGCCTGACCCGAAAGGAAGGCTCCGGATGAGCCTTCTGAACACTATGTCGCGCTCGCGCAAGCGAGCGCCCGCCTCTCAAGGAGTGACGCTGGGACAGGTCATCTCGTTTGCGAACCAGAAGGGCGGCGTGGCCAAGACCACGACCACCCTGAACCTCGGCGTTGCCTTCCAGGAGCTCGGTCACCGGGTTCTCGCCGTCGACCTCGATCCCCAGGGGAACCTCACGATGAGCCAGGGGATGGATCCGGACACCGTCGACCGCTCCATGTTCGACGTCCTCGTGCACTCGCTGTCGATCAAAGACGTCATTCACGAGGCGGAGGTCGACATCGCCGTCTCGTCGATCGATCTCGCAGGTGCCGAGCTCGCCCTGTCGAGCATGATCGGGCGAGAGCGTGCGCTCCAGAAGGCGCTGCTGCCGGTCCGGAACGACTACGACTACATCTTGATCGACACCCCACCCTCGCTCGGTCTCCTGACCATCAACGCGCTGACGGCGTCGGACCACGTGATCGTTCCTGTGCAGTGCGAGTACTTGTCTCTCCGCGGCCTCGTGCAGCTCGAGGGAACGCTGCAGATGATTCGCGAGAATCTGAATCCGTCCGTGGAGATCAGAGGCATCCTCCCGACCATGTTCGATGGAAGGACGCTCCATGCGAAGGAGGCGGTCGAGATGCTGAAGGAGAACTTCGGCAACCTCGTCTTCGACACGAAGATCAAGAAGACCATCCGCTATGCCGAGGCGCCAGTTCAGGGCAGCTCGGTCCTCAAGTACGACCCGTCCGGCCCGGCCGCTAAGGCTTACCGCGACCTTGCCAAGGAGGTGCTCAATGGCTCGACGCCGAGTTAGCATGAGAGAAGGCCCCCTCGCGGAGCTCTTCAAGGCGACGGAAGCGGCCCAGCGGCAGTCGGATCGCGAGGATCCCGGCCGTGAGCGTGCACCCGGCGAGGATTTCCCGACCGCCGAGCACGCCGGACCCGACGCTACCGCCTCGGAGCCTGCCGAGACTCCGGCATCTGCCGCGCAGCGAGGTGGGGCGGCGCAGGCCGCTCCAGCGTCCGAGCCGGAGCAGGCGTCGCGCGAGGAGAGGGAGCACAACTGGCTCGAGCCACCTGTCACGAGGATGGCCGACCCGCAGCGCCTCCATCGGGCGCCGCGACCGGACTCGTCCGCGTACCTGGCTGTCATTCGCGTGGTCGGCGTCGGCGGCGGCGGGCTGAACGCCGTCAACCGCATGATCGAGGCCGGCATCTCCCAGGTCGAGTTCGTGGGCGTGAACACGGACATCCAGCAGCTCCGGAGCTCGGACGCCCCCGTCAAACTCCACATCGGGCGCGACCTGACTCAGGGCCTCGGCTCGGGTGCCGATCCCGAGGTCGGCCGGAAGTCGGCCGAGGACGCGTACGACCAGATCAAGCACGTCCTTCGCGGCTCCGACATGGTCTTCGTGACCGCGGGCGAGGGGGGTGGCACAGGCTCGGGCGCGGCTCCGGTCGTGGCGCGCATCTCTCGCGAGCTCGGCGCCCTTACGGTCGGGATCGTCACCATGCCTTTCCGATTCGAGGGAACGCGTAGGCGCGGCCAGGCGGACGCGGGAGTGGAGGAGCTCCGTGGCGTCTGCGACACCGTCATCGTGATTCCGAATGACCGGCTGCTCGAGGTGCTCGACCGGTCAACATCGATGCTCGACGCGTTCCGGATCGCCGATGACGTCCTGAGGCAGGGTGTCCAGGGCATCTGCGACCTGATCACGACGCCGGGGCTCATCAACCTCGACTTCGCCGACGTTCGAACGATCATGAGCGACGCGGGCTCGGCTCTCATGGGGATCGGCTTCGCAACGGGCGAGAACCGCGGGACCGAAGCGGCGACCCGGGCGTTGCAGTCGCCGCTGATCGACACCGAGATCGTCGGGGCGAAGGGCATCCTCCTGTCGATTGCCGGCGGCGAGGATCTCACCCTCCAGGAGGTCAACGCGGCCGCGGAGGAGATTCGGGGAGCCGCCACCGAGGAAACGAACATCATCTTCGGCGCCACCATCGACCCCCGGCTTACGGGTCAGGTCTGGGTTACGGTCGTTGCCACCGGAATCGGGAAGATGAGCAGGCGGCCCACGCCTCGCGCGGCCATGGAGCCAGGCCGGAGCGAGGATCCTCTCGAGCCTCCAAGCTTCCTGCGCGACCTGTAATCGGCCCTGCACGGAGCGGGATAGTTTGGTCGGTAATTGGCCTGCCCGCGGGGACGGGCCAGACCAGGCCAGGGTGTGCCGTCGTCCGCAGGCAAGGCTAGAAGGCTTGGCAAGGGCGAGGGTGCGGCCTGGCGCCGCGCCTGGGCCGCCATTCGCGGGTGTGGTAATTGTGGATCAACCATCTACGCTCTTCCGATGAAGGGCGCAATTGCGGCCGGACATCCGTTGACCGCCGAGGCCGGCGCGCGCATCCTCGCCGAAGGCGGAAACGCGGTCGATGCCTGCATCGCAGCTGCCTGTGTCTCCTGGGTCGCCGAGAGCCCGCTGACCGGCCCGGGCGGCGGCGGCTTCCTGCTCGTGCACCGGGCCACTGCAAGTCGACGGCGCCCCGACACGGTGCTCGACTTCTTCGTGGCGGTGCCGGGAAAGGGTCTCCCGGACGAGAACCGAGTGCCCATGGAAGAGGTCGATGTCTCCTTCGACGGGACGACCACACAGGCGTTCCTGGTCGGCGCAGCATCGTGCGCAGTCCCCGGTGCCGTCGCCGGGCTCTCGGAGGCTCACCGCCTCTATGCACGCCTGCCCTGGCCCGTCCTGCTCCAACCTGCCATTGAGCTCGCCCGACGCGGCGTGCTTCTGAACGAGGCCCAGGGGTTTCTGCACGACGTACTCGACCCGATCCTCCGACACGGTCCCGCTGCCCGTGCCATCTACGGGGAATCCTGCGGGCTTGCCGCGGGGGAGACCCTCCACCTCGGTGAGCTCGCTGCGACGCTCGAGCAGCTCGCGGACGAGGGCGAGGCATCCTTCTACCGCGGCGAGCTCGCCTTGCTGCTCGCGGCCACGGTGCAGGAGCAGGGAGGCAGGATTACGCCTGATGATCTGGCGGCCTACCGCGTCATCCGGCGCCGGCCCGTCCGGGTCACCTATCGCGGAGGCGAGCTCGTCTCGAACCCGCCGCCCGCGGCGGGCGGTCTGCTGGTGGGATTCGCACTGCGGGTCCTCGACCGGCTGGGCAAGGCGAAGCGCGCGGGGAGCGCCGGCGAGATAGCGACCCTGGCCGAGGTCATGCGCCAGGCGACCGGAGTCCGTGGCACGGGGTTCGTCAGTGGCTTGAATCGCGGCGGGATCGCAGGGCGCGTCCTCGCGGACGAGCCGGTTGATCGTGCTGCGGATGCTGTTCGCAAGGGACTCCGCGGGAGTGTCACGGAACCGGCGGGGCTACCATCTACTACCCACATCAGCGTCGTGGACGGGGACGGGAACGCCGCGTCGCTCTCGGCGTCGACCGGGTGCGGCTCCGGCGTCGTGGTGCCGGGGACGGGAATTCATGTGAACAACATGCTGGGCGAGACGGACCTCAATCCGGGCGGAATGGCCGGCTCTCCAGACCGGCGTCTGACGAGCATGATGGCTCCGTCCGTCCTGCTCGAAGACGGACAGGCGCGGCTCGTGCTCGGCAGCGCCGGTTCGGCTCGTCTCCGGGGTGCCATCGTCCAGATCATCCGGAACGTGGTCGACCACAAGCTCCCACTCGAGGAAGCGCTTCCGGCGCCTCGCGTCCATTTCGACGAGGGCCAGCTTCACCTCGAGGGCGGAATCGATCCGGAGGTGGCGGACGAGCTCGAGGCCGACGGATACGACGTGATCCGCTGGAGCGCCCGGAACCTCTACTTCGGCGGAGCGGCAGCGGTCGCGTACCCGGCCGACGGTCGTCTGGAAGCTGCGGGCGACCCACGCCGCGGCGGTGCTGGAGTCGTCGTCGGGTGAGTTTTCACGTCCGGCACGCAGAGCCTGGGGACGCCGGCGCACTGGTCACGCTGGCGAGTGAGGTCGGCGCCGAGCCCGAGGGTTGGCTCATCACCGGCGGCGAATGGCGGAGCGCCGCGGAGGAGCGGCGCTACATTCGGGCGATCCGCCGCTCTGCTCACGCGGCAGTCTTCGTGGCGGAGAACTCCACGGGGCTCGTGGGCCGGCTGTCGATTGCCCGGGACACCCATCCGGCCAGCCGGCATGTTGCCGATCTCGGACTTCTCGTCGCGCTCGAGCATCGTCGCCGCGGAATCGGCCGCGCGCTGATGCAGGCCGCCGAAGAGTGGGCTTTGACGGCCGGCGTGACAAAGATCGAGCTACACGTCTTCCCCTACAACGATGCGGCCCAGGCTCTCTACCGTGAGCTTGGCTACGAGCAGGAGGGCTTCCGCCGCGGCCACTACCGCCGCGGGAGCGAGCTGGTCGACGCGATCCTCATGGCGAAGCAGGTCCGGAGGGATACGTGACCGAGCTGCCGGAGACCGGCCGGGGAACCCTGATCTTCGAGGAGCAGGAGCTCGTTCAGGACGAGGAGCTGTGGACCGACGAAGGCGGCGGTGACTACGACGGGTGGTTCTGCGTTCGGACCGATCCCTTTCCCTGTCCGGCCGCAGGCTGCACCTTCGTCGCGAACTTCATGACGGCGGCGCACCTTATTCTCGTCTGGCAGGAGAGCGACGACCCGAACCTCTTGCGCCACGCCCAACGTGCCGTCGAGGTGGGCCGAAACCCGAGGATCGTCCCGTACGAGCGCGACTTCGGTCCGAGCGCGTCGTACTACGCGTGGGAGGCGGCGGGCCGGCCGGTCCACGGCATCCGCCGCACTGCCTAGACGTTCGCGGCTTCCTGCCTAGACCAGCGCGACGTACGCGACGAGCGCGAACGCAAGCGCCAGCAAGAAGACGCCGAAGGCGGCGAGGGCGACAAAGAGGGGGTTTCCGACGGTCACGGCGGACTCGTACGCTGGCGACCGCTCCGGAGGTCCTGTGCCGGTTACGGCACCGGCTCGACCCGGCCGTTCCCCGAGGCTCGCTCGCGCACCGTCCGTTCGCGGAGGACGGCCTCGGCAGCCCTCGTGAGAATGGGCTCGAGCCGGACCACGCGCTCGCGCTCGGAGCGCAGCTCGAGGAGATCCTGCTTGATCTCGTTGCCGAGCTCGATCCGGGCCCCGATCTCGAAGGCCAGGCTCTCGGTCGCGGGGTCCAGCTCGTCGAGCTCGGCCTGGGCGGCCTCGAGCACCTTGTCGTAGGCGGCGAGCACGCGCTCGCGCTCGTCTTCCGTCGGGCCGTCCCCCTCATCGACGAGGTCGTCCACCTCGGCCGTCGCGTACGAGTGCCCCTCGGTCAGCTCGACCAGGCGGAAGCGGTCGACGCCCTCGATAACGATGTTCAGCCGCCCGTCGTCGAAGTGCTCCAGCACCTCCACGACGGCGGCGCGCGTCCCGATTTCCCGCAGACCGTCCTCGTCGGAGAGGACGAGGCCGAACTGGTCGCCCGTCTCCAGGCACTCGCCGATCAGCTCGCGATACCGGGGCTCGAAGATGTGGAGCGGGCGCTGCTCTCCCGGAAGGAGCACCAGTTCGAGCTGGAAGAGACCGATCTCGTCCACGCGCAAAGGGTAGACGCGGTGGCCGGGAGGGAGTAGCTCTAAGCTCTCGTTGTGAACCGAGATCCACTCTTTCGCCCTGCGATCGCCGATCTGGTGCCGTACGAGCCTGGCAGGCCCGTGGAGGAGGTCCAGCGCGACCTCGGGCTTGACCGGGTCGTAAAGCTTGCATCGAACGAGGGCCAGTTCGGGCCCTTCCCGAGCGCGCTCGAGGCCCTCGCTCGTGGGGCCGGAGACCTGAACCGCTACCCGGACGGCAGCGCCTTCAGGTTGCGGGAAGCCCTGGCAACGCGCCACGGGGTCGAATCCTCCGAGGTCGCCCTTGCAGCCGGCGCCGACGGCGTCATCGGCTACCTCTCGCTCGCAGCCCTCGATCCCGGAGATGAGATCGTTTGCGGGTGGCCGTCGTTCCCGAGCTACGTCCTCGACGCGATCAAGATGGGAGCCGAGGTGAAGCGAGTGCCGCTTGTCGAGCACCGCTACGACCCGGAGGCTTTGCTCGCCGAGGTGACGCCGCGAACCAAGATCGTCTACCTCTGTAACCCCAACAACCCGACCGGGACGATGGTCGAACGAGAGGCGATCGACGCGTACTTCGAGCGTGTACCTGGCCACCTCCTGACCGTTCTCGACGAGGCTTACTTCGAGTACGTCGAGGAGCCCGGGTATCCGGACGGGATCGAGGAGTACTTGAAGCGCGACGGGCGCCGCGTCCTTGTACTCCGGACGTTCTCGAAGATCTACGGGCTTGCGGGCCTTCGGGTCGGGTACGGGGTCGGCCCTGCAGATGTCGTCCAGGCGATCGGCAAGGTGCGGAACGCGTTCGACGTCAATCAGGCCGCTCAGGACGCTGCGCTGGCGAGCCTCGGTGATGATGCCGAGCTGGTGCGCCGACGCCAGGTCACGGCCGCCGCCCGGAGCGAGCTCGTGCGGGCCTGTGCGGCCCTGCCGGTCGATGTGGCCGAGCCGGCGGTGGCGAACTTCCTCGTCCTCGATGTCGGCCGAGACGCCCGTGAGCTCTTCGACGCCCTGCTCCACGAAGGCGTGATCGTCCGGCCACTCGCACCGTTCGGTGCCCCCGCGGCGATCCGGGTGACGGTTGGGACGCCCGACGAGAATGAGATCTTCACGGCCGCGCTCGCCCACGTTCTCGCCGCTTCGTCACAGACCGTCGCCTAGAACGCCTCGAACCTTCGCCGGGGTACGACTCCAGGGTCTCGTGGTGTTAGGTTGCGGCGCGTGAAGTCGGGCCGCAGCGGCGCCGGACTCGGGCTGCTCGCGGAAGCGGCGAGCTTCAGGCGGCTCTTCCTGGCGACGTTCACGTCGAGCATCGGTACGTGGCTCGCGTTCGTGGCCCTGGTGGTGGACGTGTACGACCGCACCGGGGACGCCAACTGGGTCAGCGCGCTCCTGATCGCCGATTTCCTACCCATCGTCCTCGTCGGGATCCTGCTTGGGCCCCTCATCGACCGCCTGCCGCGCCGCAACATCCTGGTGGCTGCCGACGTGCTGCGAGCGGGCGTCTTCTGTGTCCTCCCGTTCGCGACCAGCGCCGCCCAGATCGTCGGGCTCGCGTTGATCATCGGCGTCGCGACGAGCCTCTTCAGGCCGGCGGTGTTCGCCGGGCTCCCGAACCTCGTCGCCGACGACGACCTCGGCCACGCAAACGGGATCCTCCAGTCGGCCGAGAACTTCGCCTGGGCGGTCGGCGCTCTTGCGGGAGGGGCGTTGGTCGCCGCCTCCGGCTCCGATGCTGCGTACTGGCTCAATGCGGGAACATTCGTCGTCTCCGCGCTCTTCATCCTCGGCATTCGTCAGAGCCTCGAGGAGCAGGAACGAAGCCCCAGCGCCGGTCACCGCCGCGACCTCGTCGAAGGCCTGCGGATGGTGACGCGCTCGCGGGGCCTTTTGACGATTCTCGTGGCGTGGAGCATCGTGACCCTCGGCCAGGCGATCGGCAACGTCTCGGAAATCGTCCTCGCCAAGGATGAGTTCAATGCGGGCGACTTCGGCTACGGCGTCCTCGTCGCGACCGCCGCGGTCGGTCTGACGATCGGGAGCCTTGCCGGTGGAGACGTGATACGCCGCTTCGGGATCCGCGTCCCTTACGTCGCCGGCGTCGTGCTGCTCGCAGTCGGGTTCGCGGCAGCGGCTGTGTCTCCGAACGTCTGGGTGGCGGCGGTCTTCGTGGTCGTCTCGGGCCTCGGGAACGGCGCTGTCGTCGTCTGCAACGCCGTGCTCGTCCAGCGCAATGCGCCGGACCGCCTGCGCGGGCGTGCCTTCACGGTGGTCATGAGCATCGGCTACGCGTTCTTCGGCCTGGGGATGATCGTGGCCGGCCCGCTCACGAACGGGTTCGGCGCGCGGACGGCGTGGGGCATTTCGGCGGCGCTTTGTGCGGTGGCCGCCTGCTTCGCTCTCGTGCTCCTCTCGGGGGTCGAGGAGCGAGAATCGCCCGTCGTCCAGACACTCTGATGGGCCGGACCTGGAGCCTCGACGAGCTTGTCGCCGGCGTTCGGTCAGGCGATCGCCGGGCGCTGGCTCGTGCAATCACCCTCGTCGAGAGCGCGGATTCCCTGGCCGAGGACGTGATCAGGGAGCTCTACGGCCAGACCGGGCATGCGTACATGGTCGGAGTCACCGGCCCGCCCGGCGTCGGCAAGTCGTCTCTCGTCAGCTCGCTCGTGCGGCACGTGCGCCCCCGTGGGCAGACGGTCGGCGTCGTCACCGTCGACCCTTCGAGCCCCTTCACCCAGGGCGCGCTCCTCGGCGACCGCATCCGACTTGCGGACCACTTCCTCGACCCGGATGTCTTCATCCGGTCCATGGGCACGCGCGGGCACCTCGGCGGGCTTGCCGAAGCGACTCTCCAGGCTGCGCTCATCCTGGACGCTGCAGGGAAGGACCTGCTTTTCCTGGAGACCGTCGGGACGGGCCAGAGCGAGGTCGAGATCGTCGGGATCGCCGACACGACGCTACTCGTCCTCATGCCGGGCTCGGGCGATTCGATCCAGGCCCTGAAAGCGGGGATCATGGAGATCCCGGACGTGATCGCCGTCAACAAGAAGGACCGCGCCGGCGCGACGACCATGGAAAGCGAGGTGCGTTCGATCCTCGCCCTCGACACGGAGCGCGAGTGGGAAACCCCCATCGTCCTGACCGACGCCGTGAGCGGCGAGGGCGTCGAGGAGCTCTGGGAAGCGGTTGGGTCACACCGGGACCATCTCGAGGAGACAGGGCTTCTGGCGAAGCGTCGCGCCTCGAACCTCGCCCGCCAGGTCTACGCGTTGGCGAGCGGCCGTGCCAAGGCGCACCTGGAGCGGGCGGTGGCGGGAGACGAGGAGCTCCGGCGCCTGCTCGAGCTGGTTGAGCGCCGCGAGCTGGATCCCCTGAGCGCGGTGCGTGAGATCATGCAGAAGGTGTTCAGGATCGAGTCCTAAAGCAGCATGGCCACGCGAACAGCACCCACGCTCGCCGACATCGAGGCCGCGCAGCAGCGCCTCGAGGGCATCGCGCGCGTTACGCCCGTCTCCTCCTCGGAGACCCTGAGTCGACTCTGCGGGCGGCCCGTCTGGCTGAAGGCCGAGAACCTGCAGCGGACGGGGTCGTTCAAGATCCGCGGCGCCGTTAACCGCGTCTCGACCCTGGAGCCGGAGGAGCGGGCCGCAGGTGTCGTGACTGCGAGCGCCGGCAATCATGGCCAGGCGGTGGCCTGGGCGGCCCGCGAGGCGGGCGTAGAGGCGACGATCTTCATGCCCGAGGACGCTCCGATGGCGAAGATCGAGGCGACCAGGAGTTACGGAGCCGAGATCGTGCTGGCCGGCGCGGGCTACGACGGCGCGCAGGCCGCGGCGCGTGAGCGAGCGGACGCCGGTGCGACGCTGATTCACGCGTTCGAGGACGACGTTGTGATCGCCGGGCAGGGGACAATCGGGCTCGAGCTGGCCGACCAGCTGCCGGATCTCGCCGTCCTGGTCGTTCCGATCGGGGGAGGCGGTCTGGCCTCGGGGATCGCAATCGCGCTCAAGGCCCGGCGGCCCGATGTCCGCATCGTCGGGGTGCAAGCGGCGAACTGCGCGCCCCTCGCCGGGAGCACCGAGGCAAGCTTCACGATCGCCGACGGCATCGCTGTGAAACAGCCCGGGGAGCTGACGAGCGCGATCCTCGCCGATCTCCTCGACGACATCGTGACCGTGACCGACGACGAGATCGCACAGGCGATCGTCCTCCTGCTCGAGCGGGTGAAGCTCGTGGTCGAAGGCGGCGGCGCCGCATCCGTAGCGGCGCTCCTCGGAAGGAAGGTGGTCGGTAAGGACACTGCCTGTGCACTCCTCTCGGGCGGGAACATCGACGCGAGCCTGCTAATGGAGGTCGCCCGCTACGGGCTCACGAGAGGGGGCCGCTTCCTCGTCGTGCGAACCCAGGTACGGGACCGCCCGGGAGCGCTGGCGACCCTGCTCACGCGCCTGGCAGATGAGCACGTGAACATTCACGCCGTCGAGCACCATCGCGAAGGGATGGAGATTCCCCTGGCTGTCACCGAGGTCGAACTGACGTTGGCGACCCGGGACCACGAGCACTGCGAGGAGCTCCTCGAGCAGATGCGCGAATGGGGCTACCCGACCGATCGCCTCCGCTGAGCTGAGCGCGATCGTGACAGCTCGGCTCGTCCTCGAGCCCTGGGAGGAGGGCCGACGAGAGGACTTCGCGCGGGCCACGTCCATCCCGGAGGTCGTTCGCTACATCGGCTCCGGTGTGACCTGGACCCGGGAGCGGGCCGACGAGGTGTTCGACCGGAACCTCGGTCATTGGGGCGAGCACGGATTCGGCTGGCGCTCCGCCGTCGACCGCGAGGCCGGCGCCTGGCTCGGCTTCCTGGGACTGAACTACGTGCCCGAGGACGCCGTCGACTCCTCTCCGGACCACGTCGAGATCGGCTGGTGGCTCCTCCCCGAGGCCTGGGGCCGCGGCCTCGCCACGGAGGGCGCGGTCGCGGTTCGGGACGAAGCCTTCGAGCGCGTCGGCCTGGAGCGGATCATCGGTCGCTACAACCCGCGAAACCTCGCCTCAGGGCGGATCATGGAGAAACTCGGGATGCGCCACGAGCGCGACAGCGTCACGAAGGATGGAGTGCCCGTCCGGATCTACGCCCTCGAGCGCGAGGACTGGGCGGGCCGTCCCGCCTAGGAGCTAGAGACCCAGCGCCTTCGCGATGACCATGCGCTGCACGTCGTTCGTGCCCTCGCCGATCTCGAGCACCTTCTGGTCTCGGTAGAGGCGTGAGATGGGGTACTCGTCCGTATAGCCGTAGCCGCCGTGGATCTCGAGGGCGGCATTGACGACACGGTTGGAGAGCTCGCCGGTGTAGAGCTTCGCCATCGCGGCCTCGGTCGCGAAAGCTCCGCCCTGATCCTTGGCCCACGCGGCCTTGTAGACGAGTTGGCGCCCTGCCTCGATCTCGGTGGCCATGTCGGCGAGCCGGAAGCGGACGGCCTGGAACTCGGCGATCGGCTTCCCGAACTGCTCGCGCTCCTTTGCATAGGCGCTGGCCAGGTCGTAGGCGCCCTGCGCGAGCCCGACCCCCATCGCGGCCACCGAGATGCGCCCGCCGTCGAGGATCTCGAGGAACTGGCGGAATCCTGCCCCTCGCTTCCCGAGCAGGTTCCCTTCGGGCACGGCGCAGTCCTGAAACGAGAGCTCGCGCGTATCCGAGGCGTGCCAGCCCATCTTCCGCATCGGTGCCGAGATCTCGTAGCCGGGCGTGCCGTTCGGGACGATCAGGTTGGAGATCTCGTCCTTGCCTGTGCGCGCGGTGATCGTCACACAGCTCGTGATGTCGGTTCCCGCATTCGTGATGAAGATCTTCGACCCGTTCACGACCCACTGCCCCTCGCGGAGCTCGGCCCGGGTCTTCGTCGCGCCGGCGTCTGACCCCGCTCCAGGCTCGGTCAGCCCGAAGGCCGCGAGCCGCTTGCCCGAAGCGAGGTCGGGGACCCACTCGCGCTTCTGATCCTCGCTTCCATAGAGGAGGATCGGCATCGTCCCGAGCGACGTGTGCGCGGCCACCGTGATCGCGACCGAGGAGTCGACCCTGGTCAGCTCTTCGATCGCGATCGCATACGAGAGCGTGTCGCCGCCGGAGCCGCCGTACTCTTCCGGGACAGGGATGCCCATGAGTCCGAGCTCCGCGAGCTCGGCGACGATTTCGTAGGGGAAGCGGTGCTCCCGGTCGAGCTCTTCCGCGACCGGGGCGATCCGTTCCGTTGCGAGCTCGCGAACCGTCCCGCGGATGAGCTCGTGCTCCTCCGAGAGGTCGAAGTTCACGCCGCCAGCCGCTGCGCGAGCTCGCCGAGCAAGCGGACGCCGAATCCGGTTGCGCCGACGGAGGCGTAGTAGTCGTCCCGCCCGCGCTCGAGGTAGGCCGTCCCGGCGATGTCGAGGTGTGCCCAGGGGCCCTCGCCGACGAACTCCGCCAGGAAGTTGGCCGCGTATAGAGGCGTCCCCTGGCGGAGAGTGGACGAGTTCTTCATGTCCGCGAATGGGGACTCGATGTAGCGCTTGTAGGAGTCGTGGAGGGGGAGAGGCCAGGCATGGTCTCCGCTCGCCTCGCCGGCCAGGCGCACCTGCTCCAGCCAGTCCGCGTCGTTCGCGAAGAGCCCCGCGTAGAAGTCCCCGAGCGCGATGACGACGCCCCCGGTCAGCGTCGCAAGGTCGAGCAGATGGGTGGCGCCGGAGCTCCTTGCGTGCCAGAGCGCGTCCGCGAGGACGAGGCGGCCCTCGGCATCCGTGTTCGTTACCTCGATCGTCTTCCCATTGGAGGCCGTGAGGATGTCGCCGGGGCGGTAGGCCCGACCGCTGATCATGTTCTCGCAGGAAGCGACGACTCCGAGCACGCGGAGAGGCAGTTCGAGCTCGGCGATCGCCCCGAGCCCGGCCAGTACCGCGCCCGCCCCACCCATGTCGGACTTGAGATCCTCCATCTTTCCCGGCGGCTTCAGGTCGAACCCGCCCGAGTCGAAGGTGAGCCCCTTGCCCACGAGCCCGAGCACGAGGCTCTGGTCCGTCGGCCGGGGAGGCTCGTAGGAAAGGGTGACGAGCCGCGGCGGCTCGTGGCTCCCGCGTGCAACGGCCATGAAGGCGTTCATCCCCGCGGCTTCGATTTCTTCCGGCCCGAGGACCTCCACGCTCAGGCTCGGAAAGCGGGCGGCGAGCTCCTCGGCGAACGCAGCGAGCGCCGTTGGCGTCACCTCGTTGGGAGGGGCATTCACGAGGTCCCGGCAGCGGTTGGCCCATCCGGCCACGACACCGGCTTGCCGCGCGTCCTCCGTGGCACCCGTAGCTCCCGGCCCGCAGAGGACGAGCCTTTCGATCTCTCCGGGCCGGTCGTCTCCCGTCTTCCAGCGCCCGGTGTCGTAGGCGCCGAGAATCATGCCGTCGACGACCGCGCGAGCATCGCGCCCATCCTCGAGGAGCCAAGCGACGGTTCTTGCGCCGAGCTCGGTGGCTGTTCGGGCCGCGCGTGCGGCCGCGCTCGTGACGGCGTCGGCATCGGGGGCCTTGCCGAGCCCTGTCGCGAGGAGGCGGGGAGCTTCCAGCGCGCCGTCCGTATGTGTGAACGAGACCCGGCCGCGCCTGCCGCTCCACTCGCCGTCGGCGAGGAGTTTTGTGAGTCGCCCCTTTAGCCGATCGTCGAGGGCGCGTGCGGGCTCGGAAAGGCCGGCCGGATCGGAAAGGGGGAGGACGAGAACGTCCGCCTGCACCCCCTCCGGCGGCGCTTCCGCTGTCTCCACGAGCATGGCCGCCGGATGCTATCCGAACCTCCCGGTACCTTCCCCAAAATGGGGCTAAAGAGTGCCCTCAGCCGTGCCGATACGGACGATGCGCAATGAGCGCAGCACTACCCTCTCCGCCCACCCCTTCCCCTGGTGGGCACCCTCTCCCAGTAGAGGCCCTCCAAGATCTTCTTGGGGGGCTTCTGCATGAGCGCGAGCGCCTTCGTGGCGGCGGCTCGGTCGCCGCTCTGGAGGAGAACCGACAGAAGATCGTCGACGTCCAGTGGCAGCTCGCCCACGCGTTAATCGCGCTCCACATCCCAGTGCGTTAGGGCGAGCTCGCGCGGCTATCCTCGCCGCGTGAGATCGGGCGTCGACAGAAAGGGGATGGCGGCCCTCTCGACAGGCCACCTGGCGACCGACCTGGCACAGGGCTCGCTTGCTGCCCTCCTGCCCTTCCTCGTCGTTCGGTTCGACCTCTCCTATGCGATGGCGGCCGCCCTCGTTCTCGCGGCGACGATCAGCTCTTCGATCGTACAACCACTCTTCGGGCTCGTGTCCGATGCGAGGGGCGGATACTGGCTCCTCCCGGTCGGGGTCGCCGTAGCCGGAATCGGCATGGCCCTCGCGGCGGTGGCGCCCTCCTACCCGCTCGTCCTCGTCGCCGTCCTCGTGGCCGGGCTGGGCGTGGCCGCCTACCACCCGGAGGCATCGAAGTTCGCGAACTACGTGAGCGGGGACCGGCGTGCGAGCGGCATGGCGTTCTTCTCGGTCGGCGGGAATCTCGGCTTCGCGCTCGGGCCGTTCCTCGCGTCGACGGTCGTCCTCGCGCTCGGCCTGAATGGCGGCCTCCTGCTCGCGCTCCCGGGGCTTGCGGTCGCGGTCCTCCTCGTCGCTGCGCGGGCCCATCTCGGACGCTTCGTCCCGGACCGGGTGCAGAGAGACGGGACGACCGGCGCGGGCGACAATCCACGTGGCCTGACGCTTCTCTTGGCGGTGATCGCGCTCAGGAGCGTGGCCCACATGGGCCTCTTCACCTTCGTGCCGCTCTGGGAGGTCGAGCTCGGGAACGGAGCCGCGCACGGAACGCGCCTTCTGTCGCTCTTTCTGCTTGCCGGCGCGGTCGGGACGATCTTCGCTGGACGGCTGGCCGACCGCTTTGGCCGGCGGCCTGTGCTCCGCTGGAGCTTTGTGGTCTCGGCACCCCTCATCTTCGTGTACGTCGTCGTGGGAGGGATCGTCGGAGAGGCGGCGCTGATCCTCTCGGGGGCGGCCGTGATCGGCACCTTCGGCGTCAGCCTCGTTATGAGCCAGGAGTACATGCCGAGCCGGGTCGGGATGGCGTCGGGGCTCTCGATTGGCTTCGCCATCGGCCTTGGAGGCGTGGCCGCAGTCATTCTTGGCGGCATCGCAGATGCCATCGACCTCGAAACGGCTTTGCTCGCGACAGTCGCCGGCCCGGTGCTCGCCTTCGTCCTGGCGCTGGCCCTGCCTCCATCCGTTGCCCGCCGCCTCGAACCGGTGGCCGCGAGCCTGTGAGCACGCCCGGCTCCGCTCGCGAGTTCTTCGAAGGACTCGAAGAGAGGATCGATCCCGCCCGTGCTGCGGGAAAACGGGTCTCCTACCGCTTCGACGTACGCGGGGACGGGAGCTGGCGCCTCGAGCTGGCGGACGGCAAGGCAAGCGTTACCGAAAGCGACGCGGAGGCGGACTGCGTCATCGAGACCACCGAGGACGTGCTGCTCCGAATCGTGAGCGGGGAGCAGAGCCCGGCGCTCGCCTACATGACGGGAAAGATCAAGGTGGCGGGGCAGACCGATCTCGCGCTCGGGCTCCGCGATCTCCTGACCTAGGGTCGACGGCCCGGCAGTAGGCCGGGCCGTCGAGTTTCCGCGGTGGGCGCGAGGTCAGGCTCGCACGGCCTGGCGGGTCGCTTCAGCCTGCTCCTGGTGCTCGCCCTCGGCGAACTCCTCCACCAGCTTCGCCGAGAACGCAGGCAGGTCGGCCGGTTTTCGGCTCGTGACGAGACCGCGGTCGACGTTGACCTCCTGGTCGACCCACTCGCCGCCGGCGTTCCGGATGTCGGTCCGCAGCGAAGGCCAGGACGTGAGCGTCCGACCCTTCACGATTCCGGCCTCGATGAGGGTCCACGGCGCGTGGCAGATGGCGCCAACCGGCTTTCCCTGCTCGAAGAACGTCCGCACGAAGCGGACAGCGTCCTCGCTCAGGCGGAGCTGGTCGGGGTTCGCAACCCCGCCCGGCAGGACGAGGCCGTCGTACTCGATGGGATCAGCCTCCGAGACAACCTTGTCCACCGGGAACGTGTCGGCCTTGTCCAGGTGGTTGAACGCCTGGACCGTGCCACGCTTGGTCGACAGGAGCTCGAGCTCGGCTCCGGCCTTTTCGAGCGCCTTCCAGGGCTCGGTCAACTCGACCTGCTCGACGCCTTCCGTGGCGGTCAGAAACGCGATTCTTTTGCCTTGCAGCTCGTTGCTCATGCAACCTCCTCGAATCGATCGTCCTCGTTCGGGTACCGCGCAGGTTCGTGGCTAAACATGCTTGCGTCCGGACGTCCGGCCGTCTTAGATACGCGGCCGTGAACCGCTACGAGTGGCTCCTCTTCTTCCACATCGCCGCCGCGATCGTCTGGCTCGGCAGCGGCGTTGCCGTTCAGGTCCTGGCCTTTCGCGCAAACCGCGCCGAAGACCCCGCCCGCATGGTCACGATCGCGCACGAAGCCGAGTGGTTTGGTATGAGGATCTTCTTGCCGTCCTCGCTCACGGTGCTCGTCCTCGGGATCATCCTCACCGTCGACGGGCCCTGGGACTTCGGCCAGACGTGGATCATCCTCGCCCTGATCGGGTGGGGACTCTCCTTCGTGACCGGAGCTGCCTTCCTCGGCCCCGAGTCCGGGCGCATCGGGAAGCTGCTCGCCGCCGAAGGGCCGGAATCCCCGGCCGTGCGAGCCCGGATCCAGCGAATGTTCCTCGTCTCCAGGATCGAGCTGGTGCTCCTGTACCTGATCGTGCTCGACATGGTCGTGAAGCCGGGCCTCTAGCCCTCGCGGGATCAAGCTTCGAGCTCGATCAGGACGTCGCCCCCTGCGACGCGGTCGCCCTCGACCACATGCACGTGGCCGACCACGCCGTCGTGGGGGGAGACCAGCGGCGTCTCCATCTTCATCGCTTCGAGGACGAGGAGCGGCTGTCGGGCTTCGATCCGCGCACCCTTCTCGACGAGCACGCGGATCACGGTTCCCGGCATGGGCGCGGTGACCGCACGATGGCCCCCCGGCGCGATCTCCGCGGAACGGGAGGCGTCCTCGACCCGCGGGGGCGGGCTCACGGCTGCCCTGGCTCGATTCAACCGCCACCCGCCCTCCCAAGCGTCAGGCAGCTCGACCGGACTCGAGAGCGGGGGGTTCTCGGTGAGAAAGGCGGTGGTTGCGCGTCCCGCGCGCACGTCCGGATAGGAGACGAGCCACCGCAGGAAAGCCAGGTTCGTCGTGACCCCCGAGACAGATGTCTCGGCGAGCGCGGCGGCGAGCTGGTCAAGCGCCTCCTCGCGCGTCTCCGCGTGCGCCACGAGCTTGGCGATCATCGGGTCGTAGGCGACGGGAACCTCGTCTCCTGCTTCGACCCCCGCATCGACCCGAACGCCTTCCGGGAGCCGCAGCCGCTCGAGACGTCCTGCCTGCGGGAGGAAGGAACGTGGATCCTCGGCGTAGAGCCGGACCTCGACCGCGTGTCCGTTAATCGCGGGGTTCCCGGCGGCGAGCCGTTTTCCGCTCGCGACGAGGAGCTGCTGCTCCACGAGATCGACGCCGGTCACGGCTTCCGTCACCGGATGCTCCACCTGGATTCGTGCGTTCAGCTCGAGGAAGAAGAAATCCTCCCCCTGGACGACGAACTCGACGGTCCCGGCCCCGACGTAGCGGAGCTCTCCTGCGAGCTCGACTGCCGCCGACGTCATCGCATCTCGCACGGCGACGTCGAGTTCTGGGGCCGGGGACTCCTCGAGCACCTTCTGGTGACGTCGCTGGACGGAGCAGTCGCGCTCGCCCAGGTGGACGGTTGTTCCGTGCTTGTCCGCGAGGAGCTGCACCTCGACGTGTCGTGGGCGCTCGAGGTAGCGCTCGAGGAAGACCGTCTCGTCTCCGAAGCCTGCTTTCGCCTCACGACGTGCGGCCTCGACTGCCTGGTCGAGCTCGTCTGCGGTGCGAACGACCCGCATCCCGCGCCCGCCTCCGCCCGCTGCGGCCTTGACGAGGAGCGGGAAACCGACCTCCTCGGCCGAGCCGGACGGGAGCACCGGGACACCCGCCTGCACGGCCAGCCGCTTTGCCTCCAGCTTGTCGCCGGCTGCCCGGAGGACCTCCTGTGGCGGCCCGACCCAGGTGAGCCCGGCGCGCTCCACTGCGGCGGCGAAATCCGCGCTCTCGGCCAGGAAGCCGTAGCCCGGGTGGATCGCGTCGGCGCCGCTCTCGCTCGCAGCACGGAGGTGCTCAGCGGGGTCGAGGTAGCTCTTGATCTCCTGCACTTCGCCGCTCTGGCGCGTGTGGAGGGCGCCGGCGTCATCGGGAGCTGCAACCGCAACTGTCGTGATGCCGAGCCGGTCGCACGTTCGAAAGATGCGCGCGGCGATCTCGCCGCGGTTCGCGACTAAGAGCTTTCGGATTTCCACCCGGGCGCCCGCTTCTCGAGGAAGGCTCGAAGGCCATCCTGGCCCTCGGCGCTCGTGCGCCGTTCGGCAGCCCAATGCGCGACCTCCGGGACGCCGGGCTGCTCCCGAATGAGGCGTTTCGCTTCACGGACGGCGATCGGGCCCGCGGCGAGAAGGTCTCCGATCACGCGGTCGACAGCGTCATCGAGGTCGGACGCGACCTCATGGACGAGCCCGATACGAAGAGCAGTGGGCGCGTCGAACCGCTCCCCGGTCAGGAAGTAGCGCCGCGCCGCGCCAGGCCCGATTCGGGGCAGGACGAAAGGCGAGATGACCGCGGGCACGATGCCCAGCCGTACTTCGGAGAACGCGAACATGGCGTCCGCCGCCGCGATGGCAACGTCGACGCAGGCCAGCAGGCCGGAGCCGCCGCCGAGTGCATGGCCCTGAACCCGCGCCACGACGGGCGCGGAGCAGGAGTCGATCGCCTCGAACATCCCATGGAGGCGCATCGCGTCCTGGACGTTCTCGTCGTAGTCGAGGTCGATCGCTGCACGCTGCCAGTCCACGTCGGCCCCGGCGCAAAAGCTCGGCCCTTCGCCTTCGAGCCGGACTGTGCGTGCGTCCCCCACGTCTGAGAACGCTTCCGTCAGCTCAGCGATCAGGGCCGCATCGAACGCGTTCCGGCGCTCGGGACGCGCAAGCGTGATGCGGAGGACGTGCCCCTGCCGCTCGATCCGGAGCGCGGTCATCGGCGGCAGCTTAGAGTCCACGTCGTGCTCAAGGGTGCGCTCGCAGCTGCCGTGACGCCACTCCGGGACGGGGGAGAGGCGCTCGACGAAGCTCCATTCGG
>Ga0307302_10000057_pt1 | contig 43107 bp, 41 predicted proteins | sample ER_DNA_183_FD_194490 | JGI IMG/M metagenome (GOLD analysis project Ga0307302, IMG submission 194490) | Bulk soil microbial communities from the East River watershed near Crested Butte, Colorado, United States - ER_DNA_183 | ecosystem: Environmental > Terrestrial > Soil > Floodplain | place...
TCCGTACAAGGGGTTCTTCAACGCCTCGCGGGCGCGCAAAGAGGCGCAACAGCTCGATGCGGAGGGGCTCGACGTGTTCCTGCGGCCGTCGGGCGCGTTCTCGACGCTGGGCTACCTGAGCGATCCACTGTTCTCGACCGCGATGAGTCGAGACACGATGGAGCTCGTCGCCACCGTCATTCACGAGCTGGCCCACAACACCTTGTATGTGAAGAGCCAGACCCCCTTCAACGAGAGCTTTGCCAGCTTCGTAGGGTATCGCGGCGCGGAGGCGTTTTTCCGCTCGCGGCACGACACGCTGGACGCGCGGCGGGCCGCCGCCCGGTGGCGCGACGAGCGCACGCTGGACGTGTTTTACGCCGAGCTGGCGCGCCGTCTCGATTCGGCGTACGCGGAGCCGTTGAGCGGAGAGCGGCTGGAGCAGGTGCGCACAGCCCTGTTCGGATGGTCGCGCGATCAGTTTCGCGGCGCGGTCGGCCAGTCACTCGAGACGTATGACTGGCGGTGGTTCGCCCAGGCGCCGCTCAACAATGCGGTGATCATTGCCGAGCGGTTGTATCGGATGAATTTGAATCTGTTCGACGAGATTTACTTGCAGAACAACGCGGACATCGCGGAGACGATTCGAGCGATCCAGATCCGGGTCTTCACGCAGCCCGGCGATCCCTACCAAGCTCTGTACTCACGCCCCGGAATGAAAGTGGAGGAGGACTAGTTTCCCCTCAGCCTCTCGGCGTCAGCGACTCGCTCTAACGCAATGCCGTACGCCGCTGTCCTAAACGTCACTTTCTTCTCCTTCGCCAGATCCCGCACAGAAACGTACGCCTTCGTAATAGTCGCCTTGAGCTCGCGATTCACCTGCTCGTGCGTCCAGCGGTACTGCTGGAGGTTCTGGGCCCACTCGTAATAGCTGACCGTGACGCCCCCGGCATTGGCGAGAAAGTCCGGAATGACCGCGATACCGCGCTCCTCGAGAATCCGATCGGCCGTCGGCGTGGTCGGCTCGTTCGCGCCTTCGACCACGACCTTGCAGTCGATGGTGGTGGCGTTTGCTTCTTTGGTGATCACGCCGCCCAGGGCGGCGGGAACCAGCCATTCGCACGGGATCGTCCAGAGCTCGTCGTTCGTGATGCGTTTGCCGCCCTTCCATTCGGAAACCGGTTTCCCCTGTGCGCTGTGAGCCAGCAATCCCGGAATATCGAGTCCCTTGTCGTTATAGATCCCGCCGGAGACGTCGCTCACGGCGACTACAGTCCCGCCCGCTTCACTGTCGAGAAGCCGTGCCAGGTTGCTGCCGACGTTGCCGAAGCCCTGGATCACGACGCGTCCGCCCTTGACCGGGACCCCGAAGTCGCGCGAGTACTCCTGCATCACGTACATCACGCCGCGTCCGGTTGCCTCCTCGCGGCCCAGTGATCCTCCGAGCGCGACCGGCTTTCCGGTGACGACCGCCGGGGTGTAGCCCTGCCGGCTCGAGTACTCGTCGAGAATCCAGGCCATCACTTGTGCGTTGGTGTTGACGTCGGGCGCGGGGATGTCGCGGTAGGGGCCGAGGACGATGGCGATCCGCTGGGTGAAGCGGCGGGTCAGCCGCTCGAGCTCGAGCTTAGAGAGCTTCTTCGGATCCACCGTCACGCCGCCCTTGGCGCCGCCAAAGGGGATATCCATCAGCGCGGTCTTCCACGTCATGATTGTGGCGAGCCCCAGCACCTCGTCATGATCGGCTTCCGGGTGATAGCGGATCCCTCCCTTGCACGGCCCGCGCGCGCCGTTGTGCTGAATGCGGTAGCCGGTGAAGACCTCGATTCGGCCGTCGTCCATTCGCACGGGCACCTCGACCTGGACTTCGCGGAACGGCGACATCAGGATTTTCCGCATGTACGCTTCGAGATTGATCAGGTCGGCCGCGCGGTCGAACTGGTTTTGGACGATCGCGCGGCCGGACATCGGCGCGCGACTGGGGCGCGGCTGTTCAGTCATAGGATTCGAGATTTGAAAGGCTAAAGCCCAGCATCATGCCGGACGCAGCCGGCGCCCCGCGAGTCGAGCCCCGGCGTTGCGCGCTTCGTTCACTGCCTGGACGGGGTTGGGTGCGCGCTCGCGCCGCGTGCCGGCATCCGTCAGTACACCGACGACGTCGGCGCTCACGGGCAGGTGTGCCTCGGCCGGATGCTCGAGCGCCAGCACGAGGCCGGTGGACTCGTCGGCCAGCCGGCCGACGATGCCCGTCCACGTCTTGTCCGCGACGAGTGGCCGCAAGCCGACGACGAGGGGACAGACCGCGGGATCGAATCCCGAGGGCGTGACGAGCGGCGCTCCCATCCGGTAGGCGAGCTCATTACAGGCTGGGAATTCGGCGCCGAGCAGGATGACCTGTCCGAAGTGCCAGTCGCAGTTCGCCGCCACCTCCGCGAACGTCGCGACAATCGTCTCGTCGCTCGGCGCCACTGGCCCCGGGGTCGAGGCCAGGACGATGCTGCCCGTATCCGCAAACCAGCGCTCGGCCGCAGTCAGATCCTCGGGGCGCCGGGGCGCGTAGAAGCCATAGCGGTGCGTCGTCGCGATCTCGCGCTCGGCATCGACGCGCTGCTCGGCGTGCTCCGCCGCCTGGGCGGCGCCTTCGAACGCCACTTCCGCCGCCTGATACCGGCCTGCTTCGCGCAGGACCTGGCCCCGGAGCTTGAGCGTGTCGGTATGGGGCTCGAGCGCAAACGCGCGATCGAGCGCCAACAGCGCCCGATTGCGGTCGCCGAGCTTGTACGCGGCGTAGCCGAGCTCGTGCCACACCAGTGCCAGGTCGGGATCGACTTCCACGGCGCGATCCAGCTCGGCCAGCGCCTCGGGATAGCGCCCCAGCTCGGTGAGGGCGGCAGCACGCAGGGTGAGCGAGAATCCGGACTCGCCGAACGTCACGCGGGCACGGTCGGCGAGCTCCAAGGCCTCGGCGCCGCGGCCGCCGCTGCGCAGCAACTCGAAGTACTCGGCCCAGCAGGCCTTCAACTCCGGTTTCGCGGCCAGGAGCGCGTCATACGCGGACTGTGCGTCGCGTGTCCGGCCCTCGCGCGCCAGCCAGCGCGCGCGCGCGAGCGCCCGTTCGCTTCGGGCGTCTGGAAACAAATCGTAAGACGCGGTCGTCCGCATGGCGCACAAATCTACCCGGGGCGCACTCGCTGGCTAGCTGCGACCCATCTGTCTACATTTCTGCCGCCATGGATCAAGAGCGATTGCTTCGCGAGCTAAGTGAGTTCCTGCGCATTCCCTCCGTCTCGACATTGCCGGCACACAATCAGGATTGTCGCGCGGCCGCTGAATGGGTCGCCGCCGAGCTGCGGCGCCTCGGCTGTCGCGACGTCGAGTTTCTCGGCAGCGACACGCATCCGGTCGTGTCGGGCAAAAGCCCCGATGTGCCGGGAGCGCCGACCCTCATCATCTACGGCCACTACGACGTGCAGCCGCCCGATCCGCTCGCCGAATGGACCAACCCACCCTTCGAGCCGACGATCCGCGACGGCAAGATCTACGGGCGCGGCGCGGCCGACGACAAGGGTCAGGTCTTCTGCCTGCTCAAGGCGATCGCCGCGTCGCCGCGGCCGCCAATCAATTTCCGCTTCTTGATCGAAGGTGAGGAGGAGTACGGTTCCAAGGTCTTGTTCGACCTGCTGAAACGCGAGCCGCAGCGCGTCCGCGCCGACGTGGTGCTCGTCGCGGATATGTCGTACGTCGCGCCGGGATGGCCCGCCGTGTACACGACGCTGCGCGGTTTGTGCTACGCGGAAATCACGGTGCGGACATCCAAGACCGATCTTCACTCCGGCGAATACGGCGGTGCGGCCCCGAACGCCCACGAGGAGCTGTGCCGGCTGCTCACGCGGCTAAAGGGCGAGGATGGGAAGATCAACATCCCCGGTTTCTACACGCCGGTGAAGCGGCCGTCCAAGGCGGAGCTTGCCGCCTGGAAAAAGCTCCCCTTCACCGAGAAGGACTTCCTGCGGAAGCGCGTGCAAGGGAAAGCCCTTGTCGGTTTGAAGAAGTACTCGGTGCTCGAGCGCCTCTGGGCGCTGCCGACGTTCGAGATCCACGGCATCCTGGGTGGCTTTACGGGCGAAGGCGCCAAAACCGTCATTCCCGCCGAGGCGACCGCGAAGATCAGCATGCGGCTCGTGCCCAATCAGAAGCTGGCGACGGTCGAGCGGCAGCTCGCCGCGGCGGTGCAACGATTTGCGCCGAAGTATGTCACGGCGACTGTGCGGTTTCTCCACGGCGCCGATCCCGCGCAGATCAAGGTCGACCACCCCGCGTTCAAGCTGCTGGGTGAGGCCTTCAAGGCGGTCACGGGGCGTGCCAGCGTGCCGGCGCGCGCCGGCGGGTCGATCCCTGTCGTGCCGGCGCTGGCGTCGGCCGGGGCGCCGGTGATTCTCACCGGCATCGGGCTTCCGGATGACCGCCTGCATGCGCCGAACGAAAAGCTCGATTTGAAGCAGCTGTGGGACGGCATCGAGGTGTTCCGGCGGTTTTACGACCTCCTGGGAGGTGCCGGCCGCATGTGAGCTTGTGCACAGACCCCCCGCCAAGACGTCCTTCATATTCAATGCCCATGCAGCGAACTCTGTACCTCGTCGGTTTCGGTTACCTCGCCGTCTGCGGGGTCGTCGTGTTGCGCCACCAGACGCGCCGTTTCCAGCCCGCGAGCCAGTCCACAGCAATGACCGCGGCATTCGACGGATCGGCTTCGCAATGGTTCGCGGCGATGAAGCCGTTCTGCAATGCCGTTGAAGTGGAGATCGTGCAGAGCCGTCATCCCGCGCCCGCGACGCTCGAAGGGCAGGGCCTGAGCGCAGCCTGCTACGCCCTGGCGGGAAAAATTGACTCCGCCCGTGCCATCATCGATCGACTGGCGGAGGCTGATCGCTACCGCGCGGCCGGCATCGTGTTCGACATCGCGCATCCTGTTGCGGATGCGGGAGACAACCGGTCCGCCGGGCCGATCATGGAGCTCGTCATTTCTTATTGGCCCAATCACTACATGGCGCTGTACCACGCCGGGATGGCTGAGTTCGCCCTGGGCGAAGCCGACCTCGCCGCGAAAAATCTGACGGACTTCCTCAAGTACTACCACGAGAACGACGGTTGGACGGAAAGCGCGCGGGCAGCGCTCGCGCAGATTGCGGAGGCGCGATGACCGCGGCGGTTGCGTGGCGCGCGCCAGTCCCCACCGACATCCTACCGCTGCTCGGCGCGGTGGTGATCGGCGGAACCGTCGCCGGATTCCTGGCTGCGACTCCGGTGCTGTTCATCACCACCCCCATCGTGGCAGCCGGCCTCGCCGCCGCCGCGGCGCTGGCTCGCCGTACGCCGGAGTGGAGCCGCGCGGCTGAACAGGTGTTGGCTCACCTGCCGGACGGCCAGGCTCGCATCCTGCTACTCGACGTGCTGCGGCGCGCGGTGGCGGTTCCCCCGGCCGCTCAGGCCGGTCCATTGGTATCGGCCGCGTGCGAGGCTGCCCGCCAGCTACATGGTCTGGAGCTGCACCTCGACGCATTCGCGACGCAGCAGGACACGCCCGACCACTCTCCGCGCTGGCGCGACGCATTCGAACGCTGCAAGCGGGGCAGAGATCTGCTCACGCAGCGTCTGCAGGAGGCGAGCGTGGCCCTCAGCCGCTGGCAGGCGGCGCAGGGAATAGGCGTGGGTGAAAGCCTTGGTGTGCTGGCGCGGGAACTGAATGAAGAGAGCCGCTACCAGCAGGAAGCGGCTCACGAAGTCGAGGCCCTGCTCGCCTAGAGGTGCTTCTTACTCGCGTTGCGGAACTTGTTGATCTCGTGTTGCGTCAGCCCGCGGCCGCCGTACCGCTCTTCCTTCCACGGATCGCCGCGCATGTGATAGCCGTTCTGCTCCCAGAATCCCGGTAGATCCTCGTCTAACAGCTCGAAGCCGCGCACCCACTTCGCGCTCTTCCAAAAGTACAGATGGGGCACGAGCAACCGCGCGGGCCAACCGTGTTCAGGAGTCAGCGGCTCGCCCGCCCAATTCAGCGCAATGAGATTCTCGGGCCGCTCGAGGTCGGAGAGCGGCAGATTGGTCGTGAATCCCTGCTCGGCGACGACGAGGCAGTACTTCGCTTCCTTCTTCACGCCGGCACGTTGGAGCAGGTCATGGACCGGCACACCCTCGAACGTGTTATCGAGTCTGCTCCACGTGGTAACGCAATGGATGTCGCACTGCACCGTCTTACGCGGGAGAGCCAGAAACTCGTCCCAGGTCAGCGAGAACGGGCGCTCCACCATGCCGGAGACTCGAAACGTCCATTTTGACGTGTCCACCTCGGGCACGTCGCCGTAGTGCAGGACCGGCCATTTGGTGGTTTGAATCTGTCCTGGTGGGACTCTTGGAAGACTGGATTGGGCCAAGGGTTTTTAGGAAGCCGGCCCTGCAGGGCACGGAATCACGGACGCCCCGAATACTTTCTCGAATCCGGTGAGAACCGCGGCCACACTCTCCTGCCACAACCCGTCCCCCGTCCCCCGTCCCGCTTCCCGGTCTACCGACGTCATCTCGACACCCTGAATGCCGCACGGCACGATCCGATCGAAGTGCGCCAGATCGGTCGTGACGTTGAGCGCGAACCCATGCCAGGTGACCCACTGCTTCACGTGAATGCCGATGCTCGCGATCTTCTTGCCGCGAGTCCAGACGCCCGTGAACCCTGGGTTGCGTTCGGCGGAGATGCCGAGCATGCCGAGCGCGTCGACCAATGCCTGCTCCAGCGTGCGCAGGTACCAGTGCAGGTCTTGCTTGTACGCCCGGAGATCGAGAATCGGATACCCGACCAGCTGGCCGGGGCCGTGAAACGTGATGTCGCCGCCGCGCTCCACCTCAAAGACCTCGATCCCGGCAGGCTGGAGCAGATGCGCGGCGTGAGAATTCCGTCCGAGCGTCACGACGGGAGGATGTTCGAGCAGCAGCAACACATCGTGTGACAGGCGGCCCGCAATGCGATCCTCGGCGAGCGTACGCTGCCACTCCAGCGCTTCCTGGTACGGCACGGTCCCCGCCTGAATGACGCGGAGCGCGTTCATGCGGTACCCGTCCCGCTTCCCTCGTCGCCCCTGCCTTGGATAGCCCATTGCGTCGCCAAGATGCCGAGTACCAGGTTCAGCAGGAGCCATACACTCATTCCCACAACGCCAAAGAACTTATCGATGGGCGCCGCGAGAAAACCGATCAGAATCGCCCCAACTCCGCCAAGTACCGCGATTACGCCTCGCTGCCAGATGTTCTCCAGCTGGTAGCTGCGGTACCATCCACACATCCCAGCGACCCCGAGCGACGTGAACAGTCCGGCGGCCAGAATGTAGCCATTCACGTCGTAACGGTCCTGATTCAGCGCCACGACGATCTGCGACACGGTCATACAGGCGCCGCCGAATCCCACGCCTGACGCGAGGGAGCCAAGCCCGAGGGCGAGCGGGTCCCTGACCGATTCGTTGCTCAAATGTGCAGGACCCGGCCGAGTGAATCGAGCGCCGCCTCGCCGACCGCTTCCGACATCGTGGGATGGGCGTGAATGGCGAGATCGATTTCCTCGACGGTGTATTCGTTCTCGCGCGCCACCGCCAGCTCGTGAATCATTTCGGACGCGTGCGCCCCGACGATGTGCGCGCCGAGGATCTCGCCGTACTTCTTGTCGCGCAGGATTTTCACGAAGCCTTCGGTCTCACCGGTGCCGCGCGCCCGGCCGTTCGCGGAGAACGGAAATTTGCCGGCGACGTAATCGAGCTTCTTTTCCTTACACTGATCTTCCGTCAGACCGATACTCGCGACCTCGGGATGGCAATAGGTCACGCTCGGCACGTTGTCGTACTTGATGGGGTGGGGCTTCTGGCCGGCGATGATCTCGGCGACCACGGCGCCCTCCCGGAATCCTTTGTGCGCCAGCATGGGCGGTCCCGCGACGTCGCCGATCGCATAGTAGCCGGGGGCCGTCGTCTGGAGATTCTTGTCCACCTTGATGAAGCCGCGATCAGTGAGCTGGATGCCGCATTCCTTGAGGCCGATGTTTTCGGTGTTCACGGCGCGCCCGGCGGCCATCAGGACCGCCCCGGCCGTCACCTGCTTCTTCTCGCCCCCCCCCCCGGTCTCGATATCGAGCGTCACCTTTTCTTTGCCGACGGTGGCTTTTGTCACCTTGGCGCCGGCGATGACGTCGATCCCGCGCTTGCGGTAGCTCTTGGCGAGCACATCGGACGATTCCGCGTCCTCGATCGGGAGGATACGCGGCAGGGCTTCGATGAGCGTGACTTTCACGCCGAATGCCTGGAAAATGTCGGCGAACTCCATCCCGACGGCGCCGGCGCCGATGATCGCGAGCGTGTCCGGTACCCGCTCGAGCAGCAGCGCGTCATCCGACGAGATCACCGTCGTCTTGTTGATTTCCAGGCCGATCTGCGGAATGCCCTTCACGCGCGAGCCGGTGGCGATGACCACGGCTTTCTTCGCTTCGTACACGTCGCTGCCGACTTTCACCTTTTTGCCGGGCTGCACCACGCCCGTGCCCTTGATGACGGTGATCTTGTGTTTCTTCATCAGGAACTCGACGCCCTTCGAGTTCTGATCACTCACGCGCCGCGAGCGTTTCATCGCGACGCCGTAGTCGGTTTTGACGCTGCTCGCTTCGACGCCGAAGTCTTTCGATTCCTTCAGGAGGTTGGCGATGTAGGCGGAATGCAGCAGGGCCTTGGTCGGGATGCATCCAATGTTGACGCACACGCCGCCCAGTTTGTCCTGCTCGACGACCGCCGTGCTGAGGCCGAGTTGGGCGCTGCGAATCGCGCAGATGTAGCCCGCGGGGCCACCGCCAACTACGATCACATCGAATTGATTGGCCACGAATGATTCCTGGTTCGTTTTGGTAGGGGCGCAGCATGCTGCGCCCCTACATCATTGTCACAACAGCATCGCCAGAGGGTTTTCCAGCATCTGCTTCAGGGTCTTGAGGAACACCGCCCCGGTTGCGCCGTCGATGACGCGGTGATCACAGCTCATCGTCAAGCGCAGGCGCCGCCGTACCACGACGCGATCGCCGTCAGGAACGGCCTTGGCGACGACGCTGCCGATCGCGACGATACCGGACTCCGGCGGATTGATCACTGCGGTGAATTGATCGATGTCGAACATGCCGAGGTTCGAGACGCTGAACGTGGCACCCGTGTATTCCTCGGGTTTCAAGCGGCGATTGCGCGCGCGCCCCGCGAGCTCGCGGGACTCGGCGCCGATGTCCCGCAGGCTCTTCATGTCGGCGTTCCGGATCACCGGCGTGATGAGGCCGTCTTCGATGGCGACCGCCATGCCGATGTGTACCTCGTTCCAGTACCGGATGTGGTCTTCCTGGAACCAGGCGTTACAGGCGCGGTGCTGCACCAGTGCCAGGGCCACCGCCTTGATGATGATGTCGTTGAACGAGATCTTCCCCCCCGCTTCGCCGAGCTCCTTGTTCAGAGCTTCGCGCGCTTCGGCGGCGCGCTCCATGTCGATCTCGGTCGTCAGGAAGAAATGGGGAATCGGACCGATCGACGCCGCCAGACGCTTCGCAATCGTCTTCCGGATTTGCGTGAGGGGTACGTCTTCATAAGGCGTGCGCAGTGCGCCGTGCGCCGTGCGCTGGACTTCTTGAGGCGTGCGCTGTGCGCCGTCCGCCGTGCGCAGGGAACCCGCGTCCTCCAGATCACGCTTCACCACGCGTCCGCCAGGACCGGAACCCTGCACGAGCTTAAGATCGACGCCGACTTCTTTCGCGATCCGCTTCGCGAGCGGGGATGCCTTCACTCGTGTCACATCGGCGGGAGCGACTTCCGGCGCACTGCGTACGGCGGACGTCGCACGCTGTTGCGGTTCCGGCGCACTGCGCACGGCGGACGGCGCACGCTTTTGCGGTTCCGGCGCTGGCGCGCTTTTCGGAGCAGGTGCCGCGGCGCCGTCCCCATCCACCTTCTCACCAGGCTTCCCGATCCACGCGACGACATTTCCCACCGGCACTGTGGTGCCCTCGGGTACCATCACCTTCAACAGCTGTCCATCGGCCCGAGCCACGAGCTCCATGACGGCCTTATCGGTCTCCACCTCGGCGATCGTGTCGCCCGATTTCACGGGGTCGCCCTCGTGCTTGTTCCACTTCACGAGCCGCCCTTCCTCCATCGTGGGCGACAGCGCCTCCATGTGGACTTTAGTCGCCATCTAGGTACAGAACCTTCCGTGCCGCAGCGACAACCTTCTCGGGCGATGCCTTCGCGGCGCGCTCGAGAAACTTGTTGTAGGGCATGGGCACGTCGGCCTGGGTCACGCGCTGTACCGGCGCATCGAGATCGTCGAACGCGTCACGCTGAATGAGATCGACCACCTGCGCGCCGATCCCGGAGTGCGGCCACCCTTCCTCGACGACGACGGCGCGGTTGGTCTTCTTGACCGATCCCAGAATGGCCGCTTCGTCCAGGGGGCGGAGCGATCGCAGGTCGAGCACTTCCGCCGAGATGTTCTGTTCCGCGAGCTGATCCGCCGCTTTCTGGGCGACGGTGAGGGTCTTGGAGTGACACACGAGCGTCACGTCGCTGCCCTCACGCTTGATTTCCGCCTTCCCGATCGGGACGATATGCTCGCCGTCGGGCACGTCGCCCTTCAGGTTGTAGAGCATTTCGCCTTCGAGCACGATGACGGGATTGTTGTCGCGGATCGCGGACTTGAGGAGTCCTTTGGCGTCGGCCGGCGTTGCGGGCGCAACGACCTTGAGACCGGGAATATGGGCGATCCAGCTCTCCCACGCCTGCGAATGCTGCGACCCCAGCTGCAGCGCCGCACCGTTCGGCCCCCGGAATACGATCGGGACCCGAATCTGGCCCCCCGACATATAGAGCATCTTTGCCGCTGCATTGATGATCTGGTCCAGCGCGAGCAGCGCAAAGTTCCACGTCATGAACTCGACCACCGGCCGGAGACCGCCCATGGCGGCGCCGACGCCGATCCCCGCGAATCCCAGCTCGGCGATGGGCGTATCGACGATGCGCTTGGGCCCGAACTCCTCCAGCAGACCGCGGCTCACCTTGTACGCGCCCTGATAGACGCCGACTTCTTCACCCATCAGCAACACGTTGGGATCGCGCTGCATCTCTTCGCGCAGCGCCTGGTTCAGGGCATCTCGATAGGTGAGGGTGGGCATGTCAGTCGGCCAGCACGTCGTTGTACAGCTCGTCGGGATCGGGGTCCGGACTCTCGTCGGCGAACTTGACCGCAGCTTCGACTTCAGCCTGAATCTCGGCGTCCATCGCGTCGAGTGCGGCCTGATCGATGACGCCGTCCTCTTTGAGCTTGGCGGCGAGGTGCGTGATGGGATCGCGGGCCTTTTGCTCCTCGACCTCGTCTTTGGTCCGATACACGCCGTGCAGCGGATCGGACATCGAGTGGCCCATGAACCGATAGGTGCGCACTTCGAGCAGCGTCGGGTGACTGTTCTTGCGCGCGCGCTCGACGGCCCGCCGCGTCGCGTCGTACACCGTCAGCGCATTCATCCCGTCCACCAGCTCGGCGGCCATGTCGTAGCTGCACGCGTGCTCGACGATATCTGTCACCGCCGCGACGCGCTCGAACGCCGTGCCCATGCCGTAGCGGTTGTTCTCGCACAGGAAGATCACCGGCAGCTTCCACACGGACGCCATGTTCAGCGTCTCGTGGAACGCGCCGATGTTCACCGCGGCCTCGCCGAAGAAGCAGACGGTCACCTGATCCGTACTCTTGTACTTGCTGGCAAACGCGAGACCGGCTCCGAGGGGAATGTGGCCGCCGACGATGCCGTGACCGCCCATGAAGCCCTGCTTGGCATCGAACAGGTGCATGGAGCCGCCCTTGCCCTTCGAGCACCCCGTCGCCTTCCCGAACAGCTCCGCCATCACCGCGTTGGGCGAGATCCCTTTGACGAGCGCCTGGCCATGCTCGCGGTAGGAGCAGATGATGTAGTCATCCTCCTTCAACGCCGCGAGCGCACCCACCGCCACAGCTTCCTGTCCGATGTACAGATGGCAGAAGCCGCCGATCTTGCCGAGGGCGTACGCCTCGGCGGCTTTTTCCTCGAATCGCCGAATGAGCAGCATCTGCCGCAGCATCTTCAGATGCAGCTCGGTCTGAGCAGGGGCGGGGGGAGGGGGAGTGTCCTTGGGGGATCTGGCGGTGGCCGTCATGCGGTCGCTGCCTCCACTTGCTCCCAGGCGTGATAGCTGGAGCGCACCAAGGGCCCGGATTCGACGTGACGAAAGCCCAGCGACATGCCATAGCGCTTCAATTCGGCGAATTCGTCGGGGGTGTACCAGCGCGCGATCGGCAGGTGCTGATCGGACGGCCGCAGGTACTGGCCGATGGTCACGATATCGACGCGGGCCTCGCGCAGATCGCGCAATGCGACGAGCAGCTCGTCCCAATCCTCGCCCAACCCGCAGATGATACCGGACTTCGTGAGCAGCGCGGGATTCATGTCCTTGGCGCGGTCCAGGAGCTCCAACGCGCGCGCGTAACGGCCACCGGGCCGGGCGATGCGGTACAGGCGGGCGATCGTTTCGAGATTGTGATTGAGAATGTCGGGTCGGGCGTCGACGATGAGGCGTAGTGCGTCGGCATTGCCCTTGAAGTCGGGGATCAAGACCTCGACCGATGTCTGCGGCAGGCGGCTGCGAATCTCAGCAATACACGCCGCGAAGACCTCCGCGCCGCCGTTCGGCAAGTCGTCGCGATCCACACTCGTAATGACCACGTGCTTGAGGCCCATGTGTGCCACCGCGTCGGCGAGGCGTTGCGGCTCGCCGGCATCGAGCGGGGCGGGCGTCCCGTGCGCGACCGCGCAGTAGGCGCAGTTGCGCGTACACACGTCCCCCAGGATCATGAACGTCGCCGCTTTGTGCTCCCAGCACTCGCCGATATTCGGGCAGTGCGCCTCCTCGCACACCGTGTGCAGCTTGAGGTCGCGCATCATGTGCTTGAGGGCGATGTAGTTCGGGCCGCCCGGCGCTTTCACCTTCAGCCACGAGGGTTTGCGAGACGGGTCGGCCGCAGGGGAGGGGGAAGGCTGGATCTGAACGAGGGGGGCGGCCATGGAAACACGAAGATAAGCACAGCTTCCGGGGCAGGGTAGGCCATTTTTCAACCAGACGGTTGATCTCCCCCCAGGTTCTTTAGGCGGCGCAACTCGTTCTCGATCTCGGTCGAGGTCCCGAGCGTGCCATCCGCGATATCGGCGATTTCCTCCGCCTCCTTCCATTGGCGTTCGAGCTCTTCGACCTCCGCCCGCTCGTCCACAGCCATTTCCAGCGCGAGGCCGCGCTCGGCGCGCAGTGAGCGCAGCGTCAGCTCGTGTCGCGCGATGTCGCGCACGAGCTGATCGGCTCCGCCCACCTGATCGACTTCACGCGCCGCGTCCTCGGCGCGGCGGCGTCCGCCTTTATCCAGGTTCATGTAGGTGAGGCCCTGGCGCAGCACCTGAATGGCGTCGGTGCCCGTGAGCTGCGTCCCTTCGTGGCGGCACTTTGGGCAGCTCAACACCACCGCCATCTCCTCGTGCCGATCGGGGACGATGCGCGCGTATTGAACGTGCCGCGCGCGAAGCTGCATGACGCTACCGCAATGCGCGCAGATCGGTGGCTCGAGGAGCTGGACTTTCCGGCCTCCCACCAGCCAGACGTAAAACCGATCGGCGAGGCGGTGCACATTCCAGACGACGACACCGAACCCGCCGCCTGCGGCCACGTTTGCGGCGATGCCGAGTCCGATCGCAGCGACCGTCAGGGGGACGACGACCTTCATGCGCTCGCGCTGACGATTGCGCAGCCGCTCGCCGTACCGCCACGTCGCCAGCTCGACGCGCGGCGGTTTGCCGACGCGCACGAGATCGTAGCGCTCCCAGCGGATGAGCGCGACTTGTTGGGTGGATGCCGCGATTCGGCCCTGACTCGCGGCGCGAGCCACGGCCTCGATCCGCTCCAGCCGATCATCGAAGGGTGTGAGATTCCAGCGACTGCAGCGGGAGCAGACCACCCACAACCGCCCCTTCCATTCATCGAACGCGATTCGCCGTCCGACACCGAGGCCTGAGGGGCCGCCATCTCCGTCAAATGCCGCGTTACAAAACGCGCAACTACTGAACATCCTAGGAAGTAAATCGCTCCGGGCCGAGCGAGGCAATCTCCACTTCCGTCGTGCCTGTGCTCACCAGGTCCCCAATGATCTCGCCGGTGAGGCCCGCGAGCAGGACGCCGTTCCGGCCGTGGCCGGTGGCATACCACAATCCGCGCACGTCGGGATCGGGGCCGACGATCGGGCGTCCATCGGGCGTGAGGGGCCGCAGGCCGGCCCAGGTTCGCGTGGGGACGGCCGGCAGCTGCGGCAACAGCCGCTGCGCGGCGGCGACGATATCCCGCACTCCGGACTCGGTGACGCCTCCCTCGAAGCCCACATGCTCCATCGTGCTGCCGAAGATTGCTTCACCACTCCGCGCGACGACGTAGCCGTGGTCGTAATAGAGCACCGTGCGCGGCATGTTGGCGGGCCAGGGCGCGGACGCCATCTGTCCCCGGACGGGCTCGATCGGCAGCCTGCGGGGAAGATGCTCGATGCGAGTGGACCAGGCGCCCGCGGCGATGATGACGTGCTCCGCCTTGATCTTGCCGGCGGGGATTTCCACGCCGGTCGCCCGGCCGAGGATCGTGGTGAGGCGAGTTACCCGGCTGTTCAACGTGCGTGCGCCGTGGCGCTTGGCATCGGCGTGGAGCGCGCGGGCGAGTGCGGGCGCGTCTACCGCACCGTCCTCCGGTGCGAACATCGCGCCCAGGCATGGCGCCGTGGCGGGAAAACGCTCTGCCACCTCCTCCGCTTCCAGCCAGTCGCACCGCAGTCCGGCCTGGCGTTGGTGTGCCACCGCGTCGCGGAGCCGCTCGGCTTCGGATTCGTCGAACGCGAGGGACGCTATCCCGTCGCGCCACAACCCGATGTCGATGCCGGTGCTCTCCGCCAGCGCGGGGGCGAGGCTCTCGTAGAGGTCGCGGGCGCGCAAGCCCAGGGCGCGCAGGGCCTCGTCGGTGCGTTCGATTTGAGGTCCCAGGATCCCCGCCGAAGCCGCGGACGCGGCCGCCGGATCGGGCCCGGGCTCGCAGATGAGAACCTTCATGCCCCGCCGCGCGGCGGCCCGGGCGCAGGCGGCGCCGATGATGCCGCCACCTGCAACCAACACTTCACAGGACGAAACTTTGTGCGACATTTAGGCGTACGCTGCAAACGCACCGGACACCACGGAGGCAATCATGTTCCGGAGCATTTTGGGTTTCGCCGTTCTCGCGATTCTCGCATGGCTGGGTCTCAAGTTGATCTTTGGAATCCTTGGGAGTCTGGTCGGCCTCGCGATGACAGTGCTGTGGCTCGCCTTCATCGGCTTCGTCGTCTATCTCGCGTTACGGCTCATCAGCCCGCGTACCGCGGATCGCGTCCGTGACATGATCAAGGGACGTCCCGCCGACGCCTAGGGCGGCTCCCAGGGCAGGGGCTGGCTCGAGTGCGCGTGCACGATTTTCCAGCTCTCGCCCCGCCGTTCGCAGATGAAGGTCGCCCGACCGACTTCGGCACGCCGCTCGGCCGGGTTGACCCACTGATAGTCCACTAACACCCAGGCCAGACGGCCTTCAATCGTCGCGTTCGCCGCCGAGATCGTCACCCGGCCGGCGCCCGGCGTAATACCCGCGAACCGTGGCGCCGCCAGACGCAAGCGGGCATTGCTCACCACGCCTGCATCCGGCGTGTACAGCGTGTCGGCATTGCGGTCACCGGCAGCGTCGAGCGTCAGCGCAAGCCGCACCAGCGCCTCGACCTCGGCCGTCCCGGCACCGACAGCCATCACCTCGCGCGGCCTGATCGTGCGCGTGGTGCACGCGACCAGGACGGACACTGCCACAATGAAATTGTAGGGGCGCAGCATGCTGCGCCCTACCGTTTTTCCAGCCGGGACAATACCGCCCATGCGATCAACGGCACCAGGATCTCATGATGTCCGGTGAGTTGAATGCCGCGGCCACCGGCGAGCGTCGGGCGCTCCACGACGTTCACGCGCGGCCGGTAGTGACGCTGCATATCGCAGTCGCACGCCGTGAAGTTCTTCGGCCGCCCGCCGTTCAAGTTCCGCGCGATCGTCAGCGCTTTGAGAAACACCTCGGGCATCATGACCGCGCTACCGAGGTTCAGTACGACGCCGCCGTCGTCGAGATCCGGCAGGATACCGGCGAGGCGCTTGAAATCGCGATGACTCGTCGCGCCGATCGCCGCACCGTCGGCGGTCGGATGTTGATGTACGATCTCCGCCCCGATGGCCGCGTGCACGGTGACCGGAACGCCCAGCTCGGCGCAGGCCAGGAGCACCGAGACGTCTCGACCCGGGAGGTCTTTGCGCGCGCGCACGTGTTCGGCGAGTGCTTCGCCCGCGCCCTGCTGCGTCTTGGCGCCGCGCGCCAGCGCGGCGTTCATCTCGCGTCCCGTCTCTTCCGCCATGCCGAAGGTCCCATCGCCCAGGCCGGCCGCGACGTCTTCGCTCGTCCCTCCGTACGCCGCCAGCTCGAAGTCGTGGATGGCCGCGCTGCCGTTCATCGCTACGGCGGTGATGGCGCGCTGTCGCATCAGCGCGATCAGCAGCGGTCCGAGGCCGACTTTGATGACGTGCCCGCCCAGCATCGCGACGATCGCCCGGCGCCCGGCCGCCGCGACGATTTGATCGACGACGTAGCGCAAATCCTGCGCGGCCAGAATCGCCGGGAGCGCGTCGACGAAGGCGGTGAACGAGCGGTCAGCGGGGAGCGGCGGGTGAGCGAGGAGGGAGGGGTCGACTTTGTTGGAGCGTTTGGCAACGGGAACGGTCTTGAGGCGGGAGAAGTCGGCTTCGCGGTACTCGGTCATGGCTGAGTCACCCCTGGGACGACATAGTCCTTGAGCTTCAGCGTCACCTGGCCGAACGAGAACTTGGACTGGATCGCGAGCACGAGTCGCTGCGGATCGTCGGAGAGCCAGATATGCGTCTCCGACTTCTCCGCGAAGATGCCACGACCCTGCGGGATTTTGGGGCTCACGACGATCGCTCGCCACTTCTTCCCCGCCACGCTCACCCGCTCGCGCTTGACGACCTCGATGATGACCGGATTGCGGTCGGGGCGAAAATAGCGCGCGTACTCGTAACGCTTGCCGACCTCGAGCGGCACCGTCCGAACCCAGTACAGGAAGGACGCGTCGTCGAGGGGCTCGGGCACGGTGGCAAAAGTCGTGTCGCGCCCTTCCTCTCTGTAGAAGCCGGAATCAGGGAAGATCTCGTAGCGCCGCTCGCGATGCCTGTCGCCCTCGTCCTGGATCGACGAAAAGCGGCGCGAGCGGAAGTCGTGCCGTCCCACCCACGATTCGATCGTCTGGTCCAGGTGATACCACAGGGCGCCCCCGGAAATACGAAATCGAATGTGCACGGTCTCCGTGTTGCGCACGGTGTCGAGCCCCACGACCTCCATCACCGCGTTGCCCACGCTGAAGATCCCGTACTTCGCGCTGAACGAGAGCCGCTCGCCCACCGGAAACGTCACGGCCGGTGTGCAAGGGCAGTCCTGGGCCGCGAGCGGGCGTCCGGCTGCGAGCAGGGCCAGCACCAGCAGCGCGGAGCCTTTGCGCGCAGCACTGATCAGGCCGCGCGATCGCCAGGCGGCGAGGAGCTGTTGCCAGGGACTGGCCCGCGACGGTCGTTGCTTGAGGTCGTAGCGGGCGTCGCTGGGCACCACTTCGATCCGGCGCGCGTGAGCGCCCAGGCGCGCCAACAGCTCCGCGTTGGCTGCCCACCCCTCGGCCGTCAGCAATCGGGCATCGCCACCCCGGGTGGCCTGACGCAGCACGATCAGCCGCAACGCGGTGAATCCCGAAATCGAGTCCTTTACGCCTCCGCCCACCCGCAGCAGCCGCGGCGCCCACTGCCGTGCCCAGCGTTCGGGCCAGGGGCTGGCACCGCGTACGCGATACTGCTCCGCGACGACCAGGTCGGCCCCGGACTCGAGGCGCTTGACCATCTCTTCCATCGTCTCCGGCGCGTGCACGAAGTCGGCGTGCAAGGTGATCGCGCAGTCCCGCTTGGGCCGGTCGGTACGCTGCAGCGCGAGCCGCAGCAGCTCCTCGAGGCTGTGCGCGTAGCCCTGGCGAGCCTGATGCCTGATCACGGTCAGCGGCAAGACGCGCGCGTAGGACGCCAGGACGTCCGCGGTACCGTCGGTCGAGGCATCATCGCAAGCGACGATCTGGTACTCCCGCTGGAACGCGGTGAATACCTGGCGGACTTTCCAGAGCACGAGCCCGACAGTACTCGCCTCATTGTGGACCGGCACGCAGACGTAGATCATGGCCCTGCAATCTAGAGAAGCGTCCTATAGACGGCCAAGACTCCTTGCGCCATGGCAGTGGCCGTGAAGCCAGGCGGGAAGGGGACCGGCGCCGGGTGATCGAGCACATCCACCACCTTTTGTGCCAATGCTTCCGCCGCTTCGACGGGAACCAGGACTTCCGGCGGGAGGATTTCGGGAATTCCGCCCGCCGCCGTCGCGACGACGGGGCGGCCCAGCGCCAGCGCGTGCAGCACGACGCTGCCCAGCCCTTCGCGCTTGGATGAGAGGACGAAGACGCTGGCCTCGGCGATGAGCGCATCCACGCGGTCGACATGGCCGATCAAGTGCACGCGATCGCCCAGCCCGAGCCGCTGAATGTCGGCCGCGAGCGATTCGCGCAGCTCGCCCGCTCCCGCGATCACCCAGTGGAGCTCCGGTCGCTGGGCGCGAGCGTAGTGCGCGGCGCGAATCAGGGTGCGGTGGTCTTTCTCGCCGGTGAGCGCGGCCGCAGCCACGGCAATCGCGGCCGACGCCGGAATCCCCGCCTCGCGTCGAACGTCGAGCGGGATTGCACCCGCCTGGCGCACGTCGGCGACATCGATGCCGTCATGCACCACGACCACCGCATCACTCGCGATGCCATCTGCGATCAGCACGTTCTTGACGGCCGCGGAAATCGCGATGATGCGGTCGGGGCGGCGCCAGAAACCGAAGCGTCCGATATGGAATTCGACTCGTCGTGTCGCGACGATGCTCCGGCCCATGGCCGCGGTCGCCACGAGCGTCAACGCGTGGCTGTCGTGCGCGTGGATAACGTCTGGCTGGAACGCTGCGACAGCGCGCCGGAGGTGCCACCAGGCCCGTGGATCCAGACCGATGTCCCACGCCGTGCCGAGCACGCGGACGCCGTCGGCTGCGGCGCGCTGCGCCAGCTCGCTTCCTTGCTTGGTGACGAGTGCCTGCTCGATCTCCGGCGCCCGGCTCAGCTCACGGCAGAGGAGCCGCACCTGGTTCTGGCCCCCCCGCCATTCCCGGCCCGAGTCAACCTGTAGGACGCGCAGCCTTCTCCACTCCGGCGAGTACGCGGCGCAGTGCGTCGAGCTTGAAGGGCTTCTGCAGGAACGGACGGCCCAGCTCTTCGAGGAATTGCAGCGTGTCGCCGCGGACCGTGTCGCCCGTGGCAAAAATGATGCGATCGGCCACGGTCGGATGCATGCGGGCGAGTGTGTGGAACATCTCGCGCCCGCCCAGCCGGGGCATTCGCAAATCGCAGATGATCAGATCGAATGGTTGCATCAGCGCGCGCTTCAGCGCCTGGCTCCCGTCGTGCGCCAATACGACCTCGTGACCCCAGCTTTCGAGTGTCGCCTGCATGTAGTGGAGGATGTGCGGCTCGTCATCAACGACGAGTACCCGGAGGCGTTCCTGCCGCTCGGCTGGGGCCGGCTCGCTCTCCGCGCCGCCTGCCAGAGGGGTGAGCTGCGCGCGGACACCAGTCGGCAGCTCCACGATGAAGGTTGCGCCTCGGCCGCCGCCCGCGCCGCCCGGTTCTACCGTGATGTTTCCCCCATGCTCTTTGACGATGCCCAGAGAGATGGATAGTCCGAGGCCAGTCCCCTCTCCCTCGGATTTTGTGCTAAAGAACGGCTCGAAGACGCGTTGCGCGACGGCCTCCGGAATTCCCGGCCCGTTGTCGGAGATGTTGACCGACAGGCCGTCGGGCTCGCACTTGGTGGCGATTTCGATCCGTCCGCCGCCTTCCCTGGCGCGTGTGCTCGCGATCGCCTGCGCGGCGTTGTTGATGATGTTCACGAACACCTGCTTGATCTGATTCGCGTGCACCGCGACTTCCGGAAGCCCCGGCTCGAAGGTCAGCGTGAGCTCGATCCGCGCGGCGAGCAGCTGATTCTTCAAGAGCTGATGCGTGGATTCGAGAATCGGCCGGATCGATTGCAGCTGGGGCTCGCCTTCCTGGCGGCGCGCGAACGACAACAGGTTGCGCACGATCGCCGAGGCGCGCTCGGCCTCCTGGCGAATCACCGCGAGCGGCTCGGCCAGACGCGGCGGCACATCCGGCGCCTCGCCGAGCAGGTCGCTGAAGCCGACCACCGAGGCGAGGGGGTTGTTGAGGTCGTGCGCGACGCCGGCGATCAGCTGCCCGATCGCCGACATCTTCTCGGATTGCAGCAGCTGATCCTGCAGGCGACGTTTTTCGGTCTGGTCTTCGAACAGCAGCACGCTGGCGCCGGGCTCACCGGCGCGTATGGCGGTCACCAACAGCGTCCGCTCGCCCGATCGGACCTCGACAGGAGTGGCGGCGCCTTCGGGCGAGAGCAACCGCGCGACGGGATCGACCCAGGACGGCGGCAAGAGCGTCAGCCAGGGCCGTCCCGGAAGCGCGGTCACGGGCAGCTTGATCAGCTCCGCGAACATGCGATTGGCACGCCGCACGGCGCCGTACGGATCCACATAGCAGATGGCCTGATTGAACGCGTCGACCGTTTGCTCCCACTCGCGCTTGCCGGTCGACAAGAGCTCCACTAGTCGTGCGTTCTCGAGTGCGATTCCGGCCTGTGCCAGAACGGCGCGGGTGAACATCAGCGCAGCCTCATCGAGGCGGGTGGCGCCACCCTCCATTGCGACGGCACCGATCGTCCGCGACACGGCCACAATCGGGACGCCGAGCCAGCTCGACGGCGTCGGCTTGTCCACCTTGACGTCCAGCTCGGCGGCACGCACGGAGACCGTGTCCGGAAAAACGAGCGGCCCACGGCGGAGCGCGAGCTGCAACAGCGGCTCGTCCGTCGTGGCGGGGCGGGGGCCGTTGTGGTAGGTCACGACGAGCCGGTTGGTATCGACGTCCAGCAGCATCACCGACAGACGCTCCGGCGCCAGCTGTTCGGTCAACACGCGGGCCACGATTTCGACGATGGTCACCGGCCGGAACGCGCCCGCCAGCTCCTGCGACAGCGCGGTCAGGCGGGTGAGAACCTCGGCAACCGAGCTCCCGCCTGTCATTTGCCTTCGTCCAGAAAGCGCGTGGGGACGCGCGTGGCGGCATCGACCAGCGCTTCGGCCGACTTGATGAACCGGACCACGATCGGCAACGATCCCTGCAGGGCGACCTTCCGCTGCATGATCCCCGCGATCGGGCCGAGCTCCTTCTTGATGATCTGTTTCCAGTAGCGGTATTCTGCCGTCAGGATGAACGGGGCCTGCTGCGCGTCCAACCGCGAGACGAGTTGCGCCGCCCGGCAGACGCCGCGGTCGAGATCGAGCAGGATCGCCACGTCATCCGGTACGCCGATGGCCGGTTGCGCGGGCAGGACAAGGGCGACCGAGCCGTGGGTCCAGCCCGTCGAGGCGGTGCGATACTCGTCGCTCGCGTTGATCGCCACACCGTATGCGGCGACCCACTCCGGCGAAGGAAACGCGTGAAGTGCCGCGGTCATGCGACCGCCCGCGCGAATCCGTCGAACAGCGCTCGTTCCGTGAGATCCTCCGGATGCCATTGGACTGCGACGATCCATCCCTCGTTCGTATTCGCCGGCTCCGCGCCCTCGATCACGCCGTCGTCGGCCCACGCGACCGCTTTCAGTCCCGGGGCGAGATCGCGGATCGCCTGGTGGTGCCGGCTGTTCACGGTGGCCGAGCGTGTGCCGAGCGTTTTCTCGAGGAGCGACCCCGCCTCCACGCGCACGGCATGACGGCGCGTTTCGTCGCTGTGAAGCACGGGGCCGGGCCGCTCGCTGTCCAAGTCCTGGTACAGCGTGCCGCCGAGCGCGACGTTGAGAATCTGAATTCCCCGGCAGATCGCGAGAATCGGAAGGCGGCGCGAGCGTGCCGCGGTGATGAGCGCCAGCTCCGCGGCGTCGCGTACGGGATCGACATCCCCGAGCCGGGGGTGCGGCGCCGCGCCGTAGCGATCGGGAGCGACGTCTTCACCACCGGTGAGCACGAGCCCCCGCACGGCCGCGAGCGCGGCGCCGGCGCGATCGGGCGCGAGCATCGTCGGTACCGCCAGCGGGACGAGGCCCGCGCTTTCGAGCGCGCGCACGTACGCGGTGTTCAGCGTGACGCGCTCACGGCCATCCACGAGGCGGCGCGGCGCTGTCACCGCAACGGCCGGCGCCGTGCTCACGACGTTTGGGACGCCGGGCCGCCAAACAAGGGACAACGGGGATTGTTGACGCTCACCCACTCCACGCGAACTCCGTAGAGGTTCAGCGCGGTGCTCCCGCCGATGATCGTGCCGATCGCCGGATGACCCGCGGGCTCCTCCTGGTCGACGACCATCACACCCATCGCGCGCTGCGAGGTGTCGTCCACGACCAGCAGACCGTAGCCGCGTGCCGGGAAGGCCGGTCCCCGGAACTGCATCGAGATCTTGCCCTCGGCGTCGCGACTGACGATCACCGCGCCCCGGTCATTCTTTTGAGGCTGGATAACGAGCACGGGGAGGGAATCGGGGACGCCACGCGGCGGATCGGTGAGCACGGCGCGGGCGTTGGAGAGCTGCGAAGTGATCAGCCCCGGACCGGCGAGCATCGCGATGCCGCACGTGGGCGAGCCGCTGCTACGGGTGCACGCAGCTGCCGCGAGCAGCAGCAGCAGGGAGACCAGCGGTCGGTTCATGGAGCCAATGTAACGCTAATGCGTCCAGACAGCGGTCAGAGTAACCGTCCGCACGGGCGCGAGGGTCTCCGGGACGAGGTCGTAGATGTAATTCAGGACATTGGTGGCCAACACGCGGACCTCGACTGGCCAGCCCCGCGGTTTCAAGGCCGCTCGAAGGTCGAGAACCTTTACTGGTACGCGGCGCGGATCGACGAAACCCTCCAGCTCGATGCGTGCCGGCCGGCTCGCGAAGCGGAAATCGGCCCCCACGCCGAGGATTCCCAACGTGTAGTCGGCGCCGAGCGTGAGCAGATGACGCGGCCGAAATGCGAGCGGTCCCTCCGTGCTGTCTCCGGCGAGACGCCGTCGCGTGTCGAGATACGTATAGCCAAGCGTGGCAATGAGCCGGTCGGGAATGGGGGCCGCGATGAGGCTGGCGTCGAAGCCGGCGATGCGGGCGTGCACCACGTTCTGGAGCTGGATCTTCACCGTGTCGGGCGGAATCAGCAGCACCTGGGGCTCGATCAGGTCGCGGGCTTCCGTCCAAAACAGCGCGGCGTCGAGCCGCATGAAGCGCAGCAGCGGCGCGCTCGTGTGGCCGATCTCGAACGACCACGCTGTCTCGGGACGCAGCGTGGGGTTGGGAATGATCTGGAATCCCTGCGCCTCGGTGTTTACGAAGCGCTCGGCCATGGTGGGTGACCGAAACCCGCGGCCGACCGATGCTCGCCACGTTCCCGTCCCGCTCAGCGTGGCAGCGATGCGGGGACTGACGACCGCCGTCAGCGAGCCGCCATCGACCGCCAGGAAGTCGACCCGCGCCCCACCGCTCACCCGCACCGCGCCGAGGCGCTGCTCGCTCTGGCCGTAGGCGGCAAGTTCCGATTGGGAGTGGATGCCGAAAATGTCGCTGGTGACGTCGGAGAATGTCGCATCGGTGCCGACGATCACCGTGCGGGTCGAGTCAGGATGCGCCTCGATCTGTCCCGCCGCGCCGAATCGATCGCCGATACCGAACTCCCTCCCGAGCGCGGTCCCGTTGCGGCGAAGGTCGATGAAATGCGTGCGGAGCCACGATCCCCGCGCCGTCCAGGCAAATCGCGGCGAGACCATCGTTCGAACGCGGGCCGCGAAATAGCCTTTGCGTGAATCGGTCCGCGCACCACGCTCGGACGTGTCGACCTTGAAGGGCTGGAATACCTGGCCCAGGTCGTCGCATTCCCCGCGGCTACACCAGCTCGATGGCACGTCGTACCGGTCGCCGGCCCACGCGCCCGAGACATCGACACGCGTGTTCGCGTGCTGCCAGCGCCCTCGTGCGGCGAAATGCAGATGGTCTTCTTGATCCTGCTGGCGGTACCCGTCGGAATGGCGGTCGCCCAGCGAAATCCTGCCGCCAAAAACGTCGGTCCCGTACGACGCCGCGAAGTCGGCGCCGCCCAGCATGCCGGGATTGTCGCGGAACCGCCAGACGGGGTGCGGCGGATCGCCGTAGACCCCACCCGTCACGCGGAGGCGCGTATGCAGTCCGGCTGGGACGTCGCGCGTCGTCACGTTGATCACGCCGCCGAACGCCGCGGATCCGTACAGCGACGAGCCCGCGCCCTTGAGAATCTCGACACTCTCGATCTCGTCCACCGCCAGCAGGTCCCAATTGATGCCGCCGCGGTCGCCCTGATTCATGGGAATGCCGTCGACGGTCATGAGGACACGAGAGTTAATTCCCTGCACGTATCCCGTCGAGCCGCGGATATTGGTCTGCCCGTTCACCATTTGCAGACCGGCCACGTGATCGATCGCTTCCTCCACCGTGTTGACGGCTCGGCGCTCCAGGTCACGCTCCGTCACCTGTGCCACACTGGTCGCGGGACGATCGCCGAAGTGCGGGACGCGATCGCTCACGACGTCCACCGGCGGGAGTGCGAGCGGCGCCGCCACGAGGGTGAAGTCGACTATCGTCGAGTCGCCCCCGGTGAGTGCGACGACGGTATCGACGGGCCCGTATCCGATCGCGGCGGCGTACACGCGGACGCGGCCGGCGGGCACGATAAGGATCCGGTACAAGCCCCGGAGGTCGGAGCGGGTCGAGAGCGTCGTGCCGGGAATGGCGATACTCGCGCCGCTGATCGCGGCACCGTCTTTGTTCCGAACCGCGCCTCGCACCACGCCCTGGGCCGCCGCCGTCAGCGGCGCGACGACGATGAGAAGCGTCGCTATGGCGCGCATGTGACGAAATCCGTCGCCGGCCGGAGGCTATCGAAGTTGACGACAAAGTCGATGTCGCCCGCCGCCGCGCCGCTCGGCACGGCGACCGAGCCCCGCTGTGTCGAGTCCGCGGGACTGCGGTAGTAGCCCGCGACGCGCAGGTATTGCGTATCGGCAGGGGTGAGAGTGAGCGTGCCCGGTTTTTTCCAAACCGCGAGCACCCATTCGTACGTCCCGGGCGAGAGCGGCACGCTGTACGCCGCGACGGAATCGGTGAAGGGCACCGACCCCGGTATCACTGGCCTCCGGTTGTTGATGAGATCGGTGCAGGTCAGCGGAAGCGTGAGGTATGCGGCGATGAAGACGTCCTCGGTATTGGGCGGGACCACGCCGCGGAATCGCAGCGTCCCGCACAGGCCGACCAGACTCGGCGCACAGATCGGCTCCGGCTCGAGGCCGCCGCCACATGCGGCGAGGACGGCGATCAAGAACCAGACCTTGCCCATCCCCAGCAATTTGCCCTCGGCGAGGAGTGCGTCAACTTGACCACGGTTTTGCGCGGGAATAACGTTGCAGCATGCCCCAGTACGAGTACCGGTGTCAGGTGTGTGACGCGCACTTCTCGCGTACCGAGTCGATGGCGGAGCATTCCGCGCGGCCGCGCCCCACCTGCCCGAAGTGTGAATCGCCCGCCGTAGAGCCCGTCTTCTCCGACTTCTTCGCCAAGACCATCCGCAAGAGCTAGACACGTTCGAGCGCTTGCGGGACGCCTTCCGCGCCGCCCTCGATGCGGCGTCGACCCCGGACTTGCGCTCGCTCGCACGCCAGATGCGCGAGGCGGTCGTGGACGCCAAGGTCGCCGTTGCCGAGGTCCGGGAGGCCGTGGTGCGCACCGAGCGCGAGCTGACGCTCGAGCGCCAGCGGCTCGCGGACGCCGAACGCCGTGGCCGGCTCGCCGGAGAGATTCAGGACGCCGAGACCGTTGCCGTCGCCGACCGCTTTGCCGCGAAACACCGCGAGCGTCTCGGCGTGCTCGAGCGGAAACTCGTCAATCAAAAGGAAGAGATGGCGCTCGCGCAGCGTGAGCTGGACGACATGCAAGCACAGCTCAAGACCGCCGAGCGGGACCGCCCCGCGATGGAGGCTCGCGATGTCGAGCCTGGGTTGGATCTGCAGGACGAGCTCCTCAAGTCCGATATGGACCGGGCGTCACGCGAAGCCGCCGCGGCGCGCCAGCTCGAAGAGCTCAAAAAGAAAATGAGAAAGGAATAGCCCCCGTGCTGCTGCTCGCGGTTTTTCAGATCCTCCACCACCCTCCACTCCCTCCACCACCTGATTTTACCAAACGCGCGCACACCTACAGCATCGTCGCCTACGATTCCGCGACCGGGGACCTCGGCGTCGCCGTGCAGTCGAAATTCCCCAATGTCGGCGGCCTGGTGCCGTGGGCCCGCGCCGGCGTCGGCGCGGTCGCGACGCAGGCGCTGAGCAATACGGATTACGGCGAGAAGGGTCTGGAGCTCATGGCGCGAGGCGCCGCCGCGCCGGAAGCGATGCGAATCGTCATGCGCACCGATCCGCAGCCATCGCAGCGACAGGTGGGAATGGTGGACGCGCATGGAAACTCCGCGAGCTGGACCGGCGACTCGACCTTCGATTGGGCGGGGGGAAGGACGGGCGGTCGGGCCGATGGGCAGATGGGCGGCAAAGGCCAACTGATCGTGGGTCATACTTACGCGGCGCAGGCGAACATCATGGTCTCTGACGCGACCGTCCGAAACATGGCAGAGACGTTCGAGCGCAGCCGCGGGTCGCTCGCCGACCGGTTGATCGCGGCGCTGGTGGCGGGGCAGGCGGGGGGCGGGGACAAGCGGGGAATGCAGTCGGCGGCGCTGCTCGTCGTGCGCGCCAAAGGCGGATACCTTGGCGGCACGGATCGCTACATCGACATCCGCGTCTACGACGCGCCCGATCCGATCAAGGAGCTGCAGCGGCTGTACGCACTGCACAGGCTGTATTTCTTCACGAGTGATTCAGCAGATCTCATCCCGATCACCCCCGCGTTGCAGAAGGAGCTGGAGGCGATCTTGCTGACCGAGCCGGCGAATCAGCCGCAGAAGTGGCTCGTGGCCCCACAGCCGTCGCTGAACGACACGTTCCTTACTGCACTCGCGAACTTCATGTATTGGGAGAATTATGACGTGCGGGTGCGCATGGATGGGAAGATTGATCGCGTTGCGTTAGAAGACATTCGAAAGAACCGGGCCGGGCGTCCGCGGAGGTAATCGTATGGATGTGAAGCGGGGCCGCATGGTATTCCTCGGGTATGGAAAGTACTGGCGCTCGGATCGAATCCTCGGTCTGACGCCGATCGAGCAGGGGCGCGGACCGGGTCAACGCACCAATGTGTTCATCGAGGGCCAGAGCGAGCCGATCGTGGCCTCCCGCAGCGAGCAGGCGATCCTCGAAGACATGGGCGCCAGCGACGACAGCTTCCAGCAGGAAGCGCTGCGCCAGGCGACCCGCGAGCTGCTCGAGGCGTTCCACGAGTTCTCGCCGGTGCTTCGGCGCGCGCTCCAGAACGAGCATCACTTCGACGTCGAGAAGTGGGAGGGACGGCTCGGCACACTGCTGAGACCGGCCGAGCATCCCGACTCCGCGGAGCAGGACGACCTGTTCGCCCGATGAACGGCGAACGCAGCTTCTTCGGGCATCCGCGCGGTCTCGCTACGCTCTTCTTCACCGAGATGTGGGAGCGCTTCAGCTATTACGGGATGCGCGGCTTCCTCATCCTGTACATGACGAAAGCGCTCGCCTTTACCGACACGCAGGCCAGCAATGCCTACACGACCTACGTCTCCAGTGTGTGGCTCACGCCAATCCTCGGTGGCTTGATCGCCGACGCCTGGCTCGGGCAATACCGCAGCGTGCTGCTCGGCGGGATCATCATCGCGCTCGGTCACTTCACGCTGGCGTTCCATGGTCTCCCGTTTCTCTATGCCGGCCTCGGTCTGATCGTGATCGGCACGGGACTCCTGAAGCCAAACATCAGCACGCTCGTGGGCGGACTCTATGAACCCGGCGATGAACGGCGCGACGCCGGGTTTTCGCTGTTCTATATGGGCATCAACCTCGGCGCTTTCCTCGGTCCTATCATCGCCGGACGGATCGCAGAGGGCATCGACTGGCATCTTGGATTCGCCTGTGCCGGGTTCGGCATGATCCTCGGTCTCACCCAGTACGTCGTGGGCCGCCGCCACCTGCAGCCCGCGGTCGAGCGCATCGCCGCGCAGAAGGCGGCGCGCCGGGCAGCCGATGCGACCCCGGCCGGAGGCCAGGGCGGGCGGAGTCCGCTCACCGCGGACGACTGGCGCCGTATTTCGGCCGTCTTCGTGCTGTTCATCTTCGCGTCGCTGTTCTGGGGCGCGTACGAGCAGGCAGGCTCGACCTTGACGCTGTTCGCCGACCGCTACGTCCATCTCGAGCTGCTGGGGCTCCGCTTGTATGCGTCGTGGTTCGTATCGGTGCAGGCGGCGTTCGTCATTCTGCTCTCGCCGCTGTTCGCCTGGCTATGGGTGCGGCTCGGGCCGAAGCAGCCTTCGAGTCCCGGCAAGTTTGCGATCGCGCTCATCTTTGTCGGCTTGGCGTTCCTGCTGCTCATCCCCGCGGGATCGCTGGCGCAGCAAGGCGTCAAGGTGTCCCCGCTCTGGCTGATCGCCGCCTATTTCATCCAGGAGCTCGGCGAGCTCTGTCTCAGTCCCGTGGGCCTGTCCCTGGTCACGAAGGTCGCGCCGGTGAAACTGGTCAGCTTTGTGATGGGAATCTTCTTCCTCTCGAATTTCCTGGGCAACCTGCTCGCCGGTTGGTCGGCGCGGTTCGTCAGTACGGTGCCGCTCGTGACGCTGTTCGGCGTCACCGCCGCGGTAACAATCGGCGCCGGGGTTGTGCTCTTTCTGCTGCTGCGCCCCGTCAGGAGTCTGATGGGCGGCGTGCGCTAGGTGGTGCAACCGCTCGTGCAGCAACGCGACGCGGCCGGATGGTTCGGGCATCCCCGCGGTCTCTCCACACTCTTCTTCACAGAGATGTGGGAGCGTTTCAGCTTCTACGGCCTCAAGGCGCTCCTCATTCTCTTTATGACCGCGGCGGTGACACAGGGCGGCCTGGGGTTCACCGACCAGCGCGCCGGCAGCGTCATCGGATGGTACGGGTTCGGCGTCTACGCGTCGGCGATTTTCGGTGGCTTGGCAGCCGACAAAGTCCTTGGTCAGTATCGCAGCGTTCTGCTGGGCGGCATCGTCATCGCGCTCGGCCATTTCAGCATGGCGGTGCCGACAGTCCCGACGTTCTATCTCGGTCTCTGCCTCATCGTCGTCGGGACCGGGCTGCTGAAGCCGAACGCGAGCACGATGGTTGGCGCCCTGTACGACCCGGAGGACGCTCGGCGCGACGCCGGCTTCTCAATCTTCTACGTGGGCATCAACGTCGGCGCATTCGTCGCGCCGCTCGTCGTGGGAACGCTGGGGCAAAGGGTCAACTGGCACGTCGGCTTCGCCTGCGCCGGCGTCGGCATGATCATCGGCTTGATCCAGTATGTCGCGGGAAAGCCGCGCCTCATGCCGGCGCTCGAGCGCCTGGGCCAAAGCGACACGCATGCCGCGCGCTCGTCGGAACCGTGGTGGCGGTTCCAGCGCGATGAGTGGGGACGCGTCGCGGCGATTGCCGTGCTCTTCGTGTTCTCGTCGATCTTCTGGGGGGCGTTCGAGCAGGCGTCGTCGAGTCTCAACTTGTTCGCCGATCGGCTGACGCGGAACACCGCCTTCGGGTACAACTTCCCGTCGACGTGGTATCAGGCGCTGAATTCGATGTTCATGATCTTCGGTCTGGCGCCGCTCATTGGCTGGTTCTGGATCCGTCTTGGGCCGCGCCAGCCTTCGAGTCCGGTGAAGTTCGCGCTCGGTTTGTTCTTTGTCGGCCTCGGATTCGTCCTCATCGTTCCCGCCGCCAGGATGACACAGCAGGGCGTGCTGGTCAGTCCCTGGTGGCTCATTGGGCTCTACTTCCTGCACACGATCGGCGAGCTGTGCCTCAGCCCGGTCGGCCTGTCGATTGTCACGAAGCTGGCCCCCGCTCGCATCGTGGGCGCGATGATGGGACTGTGGTTTCTCTCGATCGCCGTGGGGAACAAGTTGGCGGGGATGGCGGGAGGGCTGTTCGCAACGTTGCCGTTGCCCAAACTGTTTGGCGCAGTTGCTCTGGTGACGTTTGTTGCCGCGCTGATCTTACTGGCGATTACGCCATGGTTGCGGAAGCTGATGGGTGGAGTTCGATAGTTGGACAGTGGGCAGGTAGTGAGAGACGCAGCAGACGCAACAGACGCAGCAGTGGTTTTCAGCTAGGGAGCGTGCCAGGTTAGATCGGCGACCTCTGCCGCGGCTCGCACCTTCAATGCATCGGAGTCTGAGCTGACCCCCACCGAGACAATGGGTTTCGGCGCTCGGTTCCACAGCCGCCGATAATCACTGAACGGATCGCGGCGCTCCTCGTGCCAGGAGCCGTCCGCATCCTCGGCGCGCTGTAGCACCACCACCATCCGGTTACGTCCGGCCCAACTCACAAAACTCTCTCCCCGGCCTTCCCGATTCCCCCACGCGTACGCGATGGAGCGCCCGTCCTGGAAGGTCACCATCACACGGATCGGGCTGTCGTCGCCGGCGCGGCGTTTCAGGTCGGCGCCGCGCAATGGCGTACCCGCGCGCCAGCGCCAGCTGATCGTCCCTTGCCGCTGTGATGGCGCAGGAGAAATGGCAGGGCGCAGCCGGTACGTGACCGTCCCACCCTGACCGGTGGCGGTGATGCGCATCGTGTGGGACCGCGTGATTTCGACAGTCGGTGGATCCACGCCCTGCATGCGCGTGAGCTTCCACGCCGGCGGTAGTCCCGGCCCTGGGGGCACAATCGCGAGGTTGGTGAGCGTTTGCGCCAGCGCCAACAACACGCTCACATCGGCTCCTCGGCATAGTGACAGGCCGCCACGTGGCCCGGAGTGATGGGCCGCAGCGGCGGCGGCTCCGTGCGGCAGCGCTCGTTCTTGCGCGGATGCGGGCAGCGCGGATGAAACGGGCAGCCGGGAGGCGGATGTGCGGGCGACGGGATGTCGCCGGGTAGCAGGATGCGCTGCTTGGTGGCGTGGGGGGTCGGCTCCGGGATCGCCGACAGCAGCGCGCGGGTGTAGGGATGGCGCGGCTGCGTGTAGATCTCCGCCGCCGGCGCGCGTTCCACGATCTTGCCGAGGTACATGACCGCGACGTCGTCGGCGATGTGCCGCACCACCGCGAGGTCGTGCGCGATGAACAGGTACGTGAGCCGTCGCTTCCCCTGCAGATCGGCGAGCAGGTTGAGGACCTGTGCCTGCACCGACACGTCGAGCGCGCTCACGGGTTCGTCGCATACGATGAACTGTGGCTCGACCGACAGCGCCCGGGCGATCCCCACGCGCTGCCGCTGCCCACCCGACAGCTCGTGCGGGTAGCGTTTGGCGAACGCGGCGTCGAGTCCGACCTCGTCGAGCAGCGCCGCGACGGCGCCCTTCAGCCCGTGAATTTCCAGCGGCTCGCGCAGCGTGTCTTCGACCGTCATGCGCGGATTGAGTGAGCCGTAGGGATCCTGGAACACGATCTGCATCCGGCGCCGCAGCCCGCGCAGCCGCGTGGCGTCGAGCGCAAAGACGTCGTTGTCATCGAACAAGACCTTCCCCGACGTCGGTTCCTGGAGCCGGAGCATCGTCCGTCCGACAGTCGTCTTCCCCGAGCCCGATTCGCCAACCAGGCCCAGCGTGCGACCGGCGGCGATCGTAAACGACACGCCGTCCACCGCGCGCACCGGTGCCCGCGCCGGTCCGAGGCCGAACCAGCTCCGCTCTCCGGCGTAGTGTTTCACCAGATCGCGCACCTCGACGAGCGTCATCGCTTTGCCTGACGCCGTTCGGGCTCCGTAACGAGCCAACAACGGGCCGTGTGTCCGGGTGTTCCCGTGTCGAGCAGCGGGGGCTCCTGCGCGGCGCATTTCTCCCACGCGTACGGACAGCGCGGATGAAAGCGGCAGCCCGGTGGCCACGCCGTCGCCGCCGGCACCTGGCCGGGGATGGCGTGCAGGCGTGCGCGCGGGGCGTCGATGCGCGGGACTGCGGCAAGGAGCCCTTCGGTGTAGGGATGCGTCGGCCGCTCGAACAGCGCATCGGTCGGCGCGGTCTCGACGACGCGTCCCGCGTACATCACGACGACGCGATCCGCGTGACCCGCGACGACGCCGAGGTCATGGGTGATCAGCAGCACCGCCATGCCCAGCTCGCTCTGCAGCTGGTCGAGCAGCTCGAGGATCTGCGCCTGGATCGTGACGTCGAGGGCGGTCGTCGGCTCGTCCGCAATCAAGACCTTGGGGTGGCACACGAGCGCCATCGCGATCATGACGCGCTGGCGCATGCCGCCCGAGAGCTGATGGGGATAGTGATCCACGCGCTCGTCGGGGTCGGGGATGCCGACCAGACGCAACATCTCGATGGCGCGGGCCCGCGCGGCGCTCCGGGACAGGCGCTGGTGGATGATGGCGGCTTCGGCAATCTGATCCCCGACCGTGAATACGGGGTTCAGCGACGTCATCGGCTCCTGGAAGATCATCGCGATCTGATTACCGCGAACGGCCCGCAGCTCGGCAGCGGGGAGGGCGAGCAGATTGCGGCCTTCGAATTCGATCAGGCTGCCGGGGAGCACATGGCCCGGCGGTTCCGGCACGAGCCGGAGAATGGAGAGGGACGTGACGGTCTTGCCGCAGCCCGATTCGCCGACGATCCCCAGTGTCTCGCCGGGATACAGCTCGAACGAGACGTCGTCCACCGCCCGTGCGGTTCCCTTGCCGTGCTCGGTGACGAAGTAGGTCTTCAGATTGCGGACGCGGAGGAGCACGGGAGGAACACCGGGGGTGGGGGTGGGGGTGGGGGTGGGGGTCGTCACGCCGGCTCCTCGCGAGGATCGAGCGCGTCCCGCACGCCGTCGGCGACCGCATTCAGCGACATCACGACCAAGGAGATAGCGAGGCCCGGAAAGAGGGTCGACCACGGCGCCGTATAGATGCTCGGCGCGCCATCCGCAATCATGTTGCCCCAGCTCGCGTCCGGCGGCTTGATGCCGATGCCGAGGAACGACAACGACGCTTCGAGCAGGAGCACGTTCCCGACGCCCAACGCCGCGGACACGATGATCGGGGCGGCGGCATTCGGAAGAACGTGGCGAAAGATAACGCGCCGCGTGTCCGCGCCGAGCGCATGCGCCGCGACGACGAAATCGCGCTGCCGCAGGGAGAGCACCTCTGCGCGGACGAGCCGGCTGGTGCCGAACCAGGACGTCAGACCGATGGTGATGACGAGCGCCGCGAACGGGAGGCCGTCCCACAGCGCCACGGCCATGAGAAGGATGAAGATCCGGGGCAGGGCGAGGCCGACGTCGACGCCGCGCATCAGGACGGCATCGATCCAGCGCTGGTAGTAGCCCGCGACCGCCCCTACCAACGTTCCGAGCGAAACAGCCATCAGCGCCCCCAGGGCGCCGATGCCGAGCGACACGCGCGCGCCGTACACCACGCGGCTCCAGAGGTCACGGCTCAGGTAGTCCGTCCCCAGCGGAAATGTCCACGACGGTGCGTGATTCGTGAGATGAATGATGTCGAGCTGCTTGTTCGGATCGAAGGGCGCGATGAGCGGCGCCGCCAGCGCGACGATGACCAGAAACGTCAGGATCCCGAGGCCCCACGAGGTTGTCCGCTGGCGGAAAAAGCGGCGCCAGCGCTCGCTGCGCAGCCCGCGATGGCGGAGGGCGCGGACGGCTTCGGCGGCGACGACCAGCGCGACGACCAGCGCGAGCGACGTGCCCAGCGTCATGCGGTCAGCACGTGGGCGTCGGAGTCCGCCCGCACGCGCAGCCGCGGATCGGCGATGCCCAGGAGGATGTCGGCGAGCAGATTCCCGGCGACCACGACGACGCTGGCGGTCAAGGCGGTCGCGGTGACGAGCGGGTAGTCGCGGGAGAGGATCGCGTCGAAGGCCAGGCGCCCCATCCCCGGCCAGGCGTAGATCGTTTCGATCAACACGGCGCCCGTGAGCAGGAACGGAAACGCGAGCCCGAAGCGCGTGATAAAGGAGAGCAACGCGTTGCGGAGCTGATGCTGGAGCACCACACGGTGTTCCGGGACGCCCTTGGCGCGCGCGGTGCGCACGAAGTCCTGGGTGGCCACTTCGAGCATCGCCGCCCGTTGGAAGCGCGCCGTTCCGGCCGCACCGACCATTCCGAGCGTGGCGGCAGGCAGCACGAGGTGCCAGAGACGATCCGCGGCGCAGTACAGCGAATCGACGAGCGGACAGAGTACGGGGTCGTTGGGCCCGCCCACCGGAAACCACCGCAGCTTCTCGCCGAAGATGAGTAACAGGAGGAGCGCGAGCCAGAATGTGGGCAGGGAATAGATGAAGAGCGTGACATTCCCGATGACGACGTCAGGAAGGCGATTCACCCGGACTGCCTGGTAGATCCCCAGCGCAAGCCCGAGGAGGAAATCGAGCGCCAGTGCCGCGCCGGCGAGCTGGAGCGTGAACGGGATCGTGTCCGCGATCGCGTCCCGCACGGGGCGATGCAGCGAGAACGAATACCCCAGATTGCCGTGCGCCAGTGCGACGAGGTAGAGCCAGTACTGCTCGGGGATGGATTTATCGAGCCCGAACTGCGCGATGATCCGGTCGCACTGGATCTGGTCTACGTACTCGCCTCCGCCGATGCGCCCACACGGCTTTCCCGGCGCGAGATGAATCAGAATGAAGACGAACGTGACGACGGCGAAGATGATCGCGACGGACGCGACGAGGCGCCGCAGGAGCCACGCCGCCCCTGTCACTATGGCTCCACGCGGTCTCGATCGATCAACCGGTCCGGAGGAATGCGCCACTTCCAGAGCAGGGCGGCCCACGAGTCGGGGCGGATCTGGACGTTGTCCACGCGCTTGTGGATGGCCGCCACATTGTCGAGCGCATAGAGGAACACCGCCGGCGCATCGGCGTTCAGCGTCTCGATCGCGGCCCGCCACAGGGGGCGCGCCCGGTCGCGCGTGGTGGCGGTCACGGCGCGATCCACCAGGCGCTCGAACTCGGGATTGTAGTAGCGGCCGAAATTCGAGCCGCCGAACCCCGCGCGGGTCCAGCTCTGCGCGATCCCCGAACTGGGGGAAGGATCATTACTCCGGGACAGAATCGCGGTGTCGTATTTCCCGGTCCCGACTCGTTGATTGACGACCGTGGGCTCCAGCTCGTCGACTTCGACATGGACGCCGATCCCTCGATATTGTTCCTGCAACAGCCGCGCGTATTGCCGCCGCAGCACACTCGACGTGGGGACGAGAATATGGAACGTGAGCGGCTGCCCGTCCTTGTCGCGGACACCGTCGCCGTCATGGTCGCGCCAGCCTCGTGCGTTCAGGATGCGGCCGGCCTGCGCGGTGTCGTACGGCAACTGCCGGAGGTCGGGGTCCCAGATCCACGACAGCAGTTCGGACGTCGGACCCGGCGGGACCTTGGCCAGGTCGCCGAGCGCGCTTTTCAGAAGACTGGCGCGATCCACCGCCATGACGAGCGCGCGACGCACTTCCCGGTCTGAAAAGATCGGATGGGGGAGTGTCGAGTCCACCGGCGAGCGCTGGTTGAACGAGAGGTAGGTGTAGACGTTGCCGACGTAGGTGTAGACGGCGAGGTGCTTTGCCGCACGCACCCGGTCCACGTTGTCCGGCGTCACCAGCTGCTCGCGGATGTCCGCCTGATCGGCGATCGCCTGCTGGACCGCGACCTGCAGATTGGGCGTGAATCGCCAGATGAGTCGCCGAATTCCGGGCCTGCCGAAGAAGAAGGTCGAATCGGCGACGAGCTCGATGGACTGCCCAGACTGCCACCGGACGAACCGGTAGGGGCCGTCGCCGACGGGCTGCCGGCCGAACTGCGCCGTGCGCCATTGATCGCGTGGGACGGGCCGGAGCAGATGGGCCGGCAGGATACGCATGTGGTACACGGCGTCGTAGAACATTTCGGGATACCGCTCCCGGAACCGAAAGACGGTAGTGAGCGAATCCCGCTGCGTGACGCTGGCGATCCGGTGAAGCTTGGGGCGGAACGGCGAGGCGACGGCCGAATCGGTATACGCGTTGAACGTGAACTCCACGTCCGCGGCGGTGACCGGCTGTCCGTCATGCCAGCGCGCGCGCGGATCGAGATGGAACACCAGCGTCAGCGGGCCGTCCCATTCCCATTTTTGCGCGAGCAGCGGCTGAAAATCTTCATCCCCCAGCGTGTTCTCGGACATGCCGACGTCGGCGAGCTTCAGGAACAGCTGCTCGTCGATGTCGCTGGCGACGATGTCCTCGCTGGACGGCGGCAGCAGCGTGCCGGGCTCGGCCACGGCCGCGTCGATGATCGTGCCGCAGTTCGCGCCGGTGCACCCGCCGCGGCGCTCGCAGGAAGCGAGCACGGCGACGGCGAGCACGATGTAGACAGAGAGCTGGGGAGCGGAGTTCCGTAGCATGGCGCTTAACATTTCACCGGGGGGCGAGAGATGCAATCTCCGGATGGGCGGATGGGCTGATGGGCGGAAGGGCCGTTGGTTGGAACGGCTCGCCCCACGTGCCAGAGATGGCCGCAACGACTTGCTCGAAGCTGACGGACCTTCCCAGGACCGCCACAACAGTCGTTTCGCCGCCGGCGGTGGAGAGTTTCCCTTGTGAGCCATCTAAGAGGATGGACCCGTGCTGCAAGAACGCGTCGCCGCGGCGAACTTGCGCTGACCCGACAAGCTTCCGACCCCGGTGGAGAATCTCGCCGCCAACGGAGGATGCAAAGCAGGACGCTGGATGGGCGGATGGGCGGATGGGCGGATGGGCCGGCGCGAGTACCGCCTCCACGCCAAGAGTCCGCAACGCACTCGCGAGTCGAGTGTGGATCTCACAATACGCGTTTCGGAGTGACCCAAACACCGCGATAGGCGCGACGACGGCGTACGTGAGCTCGTGCTCATGCCACACGGCTTGTCCACCGGTGGGACGCCGTACGATCGGAACGTCGTCAAACGTGTTCGGTTGATTCCGTCCCAGGGAGAGCGTCGGAGGATCCCAGCGATAGAAGCGGAGATAGGCGCCGCCATGGCACGCGACTTCTTCCAGCAGCGCTTCATCCATCGCCATGTTGTATTCGCCAGACCGCCCCATGGCATCGACGATAAGGTTCCAAGGCGGCCCATCCGCCCATCCGCCCGTCCGCCCGTCAGACCGTCGCGTAGGCTTCCACCGGTGGACACGTACACACCAGGTTCCGGTCGCCGAACGCGGCATCGATGCGGCTGACGGGCGGCCACACCTTGTGGTCCCGCGTCGCGGCGGTGGGGAAACCGGCGCGGTCGCGCGCGTACGGCCGGTCCCAGGTGTCGCTCAGCAGATCGGCGAGCGGATGCGGCGCGTGCTTCAGCAGATTGTTGTCGCGATCGGCTTCGCCGGTCTCGATCTCGCGAATCTCGCCGCGAATCGCGATCAACGCGTCCACGAACCGGTCCAGCTCCACCTTCGGCTCGCTCTCCGTCGGCTCCACCATCAGCGTGCCCGCCACGGGGAACGAGACGGTCGGCGGATGGAAGCCGTAGTCGATCAGCCGCTTGGCGATGTCCTCGACATCCAAGCCCGCCGAGCTCTTGAAGGCCCTCGTATCGATGATGCACTCGTGCGCGACGAGACCGTGCTGCCCGGCGTACAGCAGTTCGTAGTGGCCGCCTTCCTGCAGCCGCTTCGCGATGTAGTTGGCGTTGAGGATGGCGACTTTAGTCGCCAACGTCAGCCCGTCTCGTCCCATCATGGCGATATACGCCCACGAGATCGGCAGAATCGACGGGCTGCCCCACGGCCCCGCCGAGACGGTACCGGCGCTTTCGCCCAATGGAACCCCCACGTCCACCACCGGGTGCGTCAGGAGGTGCGGTACCAGATGCTCCGCGACGCCGATGGGTCCCATGCCCGGCCCGCCGCCGCCGTGCGGTATGCAGAACGTCTTGTGGAGGTTGAGATGGCAGACGTCGGCACCGATGTCGCCGGGGCGGCAGAGGCCGACCTGTGCATTCATGTTCGCGCCATCCATGTAGACCTGGCCGCCGTACTGGTGCACGATGCGGCAGACTTTCTTGATCGACGCCTCGAACACGCCGTGCGTGGACGGATACGTCACCATCAAGGCACCCAGCGTCGCCTGGTGCTCCTTAGCCTTCGCTTCGAGATCGGCGACGTCGATGTTGCCCTGCGCGTCGGTCTTCACCACGACGACGGTCATTCCCGCCATCACTGCGCTCGCCGGATTGGTGCCATGCGCCGATTGCGGTATCAGGCAGGTGATGCGATGGGCCTCGCCCCGGTGGCGGTGGTACGCGCGAATCACGAGCAGTCCCGCAAACTCCCCCTGCGAGCCGGCATTCGGCTGCAGCGACACTCGCGCGAACCCGGTGATCTCGGCGAGCCACTCCTCGAGCTGGCGGAACAGCGTCGCGTACCCCTGCGCCTGTGACCGCGGCGCGAAGGGGTGCAGGCCGTTGAAGCCGCGCCAGGTGATCGGAATCATCTCGGTCGTGGCGTTGAGCTTCATCGTGCAGGAGCCGAGCGGGATCATCGCCGCCGTCAAGGAGAGGTCGCGGTCCTCGAGCTTCTTCAAATACCGCAACATCTCCGTCTCGGAGTGATGCGTGTTGAAGACGGGGTGCGTGCAGAACGGCGTGGTGCGCGTCAGTGATTCCGGGATAGCCAATCCGTTTTGCAGGGGCGCGGCATGCTGCGCCCGTACCTCTCGTCCCAGCGGTGCAGCGAAAGTTCCCACCACGTCGGTCAAGTCATCATCGGTAACCGTTTCGTCGAACGCCACGCCGATGCGCGTCTGCGACAGCGTCCGCAGGTTGATCTGCTTCACGCGCGCGACGTCCATGATGCGCGGCAGCACATCCGGCGGTACTTCGACGGCCAGCGTATCGAAGAAATGGGGATAGGCGAGGCTGTATCCCAGCTTTTCGAGCGCCGCGGCGAGCGCTCTCGTGTACGCGTGCACCCGCCGCGCGATGCGGCGCAGCCCTTCCGGGCCGTGATACACCGCGTACATCGCGGCAACCACGGCGAGGAGTACCTGGGCGGTGCAGACGTTGCTCGTCGCCTTCTCGCGCCGGATGTGCTGCTCGCGAGTCTGCAGCGCCATGCGCAACGCCGTGCGCCCGGCGCGGTCCTTCGAGACACCGATGATGCGGCCCGGGAGGTGGCGCTTGAACTCGTCGCGCGTCGCGAAGAAGGCGGCGTGCGGGCCGCCGTAGCCCAGCGGTACGCCGAAGCGCTGCGAGTTGCCGACGGCGATGTCCGCGCCCCATTCCCCAGGCGGCGTCAGCAGCGTGAGCGCGAGCAGATCGGTTGCCACCGTCACCAGCGCGCCGGCCGCGTGCGCGGCGTCGCAGAGCGAGCGGTAGTCGCGAATCGCCCCGTCCGTCGCCGGATACTGAATCAACGCGCCGATCACGTTGCCCTGCTGGAAATCGAAGGCACCAGGGTCCGTGAGGACGACGTCGATGCCGCGCGCGGCGGCGCGGGTGCGGACGACCGCGATCGTCTGCGGATGACAATTGACGTCGATCAGGTACGCCAGCTTGCCTTCGTGCTTCGAGACGGCCTCCGTCAGGTGCATCGCCTCAGCGGCGGCGGTGCCTTCGTCGAGCAGCGAGGCGTTGGCGATCTCGAGTCCGGTCAGATCCGACACCATCGTCTGGAAGGTGAGCAGCGCCTCCAGCCGCCCCTGCGCGATCTCCGCCTGGTAGGGAGTGTAGGCCGTATACCAGCCGGGATTCTCGAGCACGTTCCGCTGAATCACCGTGGGCGTGACGCAGTCGTGGTACCCCATGCCCAGGTAGGAGCGAAACACCTGATTCTGCGCGGCGAGCAGTCGCAGCGCTTCGAGCGTCTCCTGCTCGGTTCGCGCTTCGGGAGTGCGCAGCGGCTGGCGCAGCCGGATGTCCGCCGGCACGACCGCGTCGATGAATGCGTCGAGCGAGTCGTAGCCGAGGGTGGCGAGCATCGCGCCCTGATCCTCGGGCGAGGGCCCGATGTGCCGGTCCTGAAACAGATCGCGTTCGATATCCATCTTACGAGAGCGTGAAGGATTCCCCAGGCTTCAAAATCGTGACGGCCGATGTGCTGCCGACCAGGCGCCGGAATTCCGCGGGATCGGCCTTGATGATATCCCACGTATTGTAGTGCATTGGAATAACGCTTTTGGGTTTCACGAACTCCACGGCGCGCGCCGCATCTGCGACACCCATCGTGTAATTATCGCCGATCGGGACCAGCATCAGGTCAATCCGGGGGGGCCCGGCCAGGAGCTGCATCTCGAGCGTGAGCCCGGTGTCCCCGGTGTGGTAGACCGTCTTCCCGCCCATCGTGACGACCACCCCGGCGGGATTGGTCGTGTACCGGCCGGTCGTGTCACCCTCGACTTGCCCGCCGTGAAACGCGGGCACGAGCTTCACGGTGCCGAAGGGGAACTCGTGCGCGCCGCCGATGTGCATGGCGTGACTCGTGCCGCCTTGATCGGCGCAGAACTGCGCCAGCTCGTACGTCGCCACGATCGTCGCCCCATGTTTCTGCGACAGCGCGACCGCGTCACCCAGATGGTCGCCGTGTCCGTGTGACAGCAGAATGGCATCGAGGTGGGGCAACTTGTCGGGTCCGATGACGGCGGCGGGGTTTCCGGTGAGAAATGGGTCGATAATGACGCGCTTACCGTCCCGTTCCAGCACAAAACAGGCGTGTCCGTGGAATGTGGCTTTCACTCTCCAACATGCTTCGCGTAGGCGTCGGCGCGGAGCAGCCCCTCCAATTCTTTGGGGTCCTTGAGCTTCACCTTCACCATCCAGCCCTTGCCGTACGGATCGCGGTTTACGAGCGCCGGGTCCTGCTCGAGGGCCTTGTTCGCCTCGACGATCGTACCGGCCACCGGAGAGTAGAGCTCGGACACGGCCTTCACTGCTTCGATCGTCCCGAAGACATCGCGCTGCTTGAACGCGGCCGCGGATTTGGGGAGCTCGACGAACACCACGTCACCCAACTCGCCCTGGGCATAATCGGTGATCCCGACCTCGACCACCTGCGCGTCACCACTCTCCCGCACCCATTCGTGGTCCTCCGTATAGCGGAGGTCCTTCGGAATGCTCGACATGGGACGAGAGCCTACAACAGGTCCGCGCGGGGCGCCAGCCCTGCGCCGTCTTCTTCACTGAGAGCGACGCGGGTCTCACCCCAGGGCCGGAGGTCGAGCCGCACCGCGACCGGATCGGGGTCCGGCGACAGATGATAGAGACGGCAGGGTCGTGGCGGATCCGCAGCCTCCCATGCCGTGCGTGCGCCGTCCGCGGCGTGCGCCGTGGCGACGATGGAAAGCGGTGTCCCGGCCTTCAGCGCCTTCGCGAGTCCTTTCACGGTCGTGCGCTCGACCCGCATCCCCGCGTCGCGGTAGCGGCGCTCGATCGCCTGCAGCACCGGTGCCGCGGCGTCCTTTGCATCCAGCGCGCACAGCAGCAGGGTCTGGCCTGGAGCTTCGTTGCGGACTCCAGTCCGCGCTGCTCGCTTCCGAAGCTCCGCAAAGACGCGCTTTGCTTCCTTCTCGAGATCCGCCAAGGTCCCAGCGTTCTCGATGACGTACTGGCTCTGCGGTCGCTTGCGCTCGGCGGGCATCTGTGCGGCGATCATCCGGTCGGCGTCCTCGTTCGAGAGCCCCCGCAGCGTGCGCAGCCGAGTGCGACGCAGCACGATGGGAGCGTCGACGAGAACTACGGCATCGAACTGCGCCGGATCGAGGACTTCGAACAACAATGGGATATCGTTGATGACGATGGCGTCACCGCGCTCGCTCGCTGCCCGCTGCAGCTCGAGCCGGCGCTGTTGCACGGCGGGGTGAACGATCGCGTTGAGCGCCGCCAGCGCCTGGTCGTCACCCATGACCTTGCCGCGCAGGGCCGCGCGGTCGAGCGTCCCACCCTGGGCCAGCACGTCGGTTCCAAAGCGGCGGGCTATCGCGGCCAGGACGGCGCTGCCGGGGGCCTGTGCGTCGCGGGCGAGGCTATCCGCGTCGATCACCGTCGCTCCCCAACGCGTGAAGAGCTCGACGACGGTGGATTTCCCCGCAGCGATGTTTCCGGTCAGCGCAACGTTAAGCATCGAACGGCGGTGTCAGTTGTCGGGTGTCTGGTGTCAGAAGATCGCACGTCCGACACCAGGCACCTGACACCCGGCACCTATAGCAGCGCAGTTTGATCTTCGTCCTGCCTAGGAACGCGGTGACAGTGTCTACACCTGGCTTCATAGCTCTCCCGCCCACCGACCATGATAATCGGGCTGTCCCACAGCGCCGGCTTGCCGTTGACGAGCCGCTGATTGCGGGTGGCCGGGCCACCGCAGACCACGCAGATCGCCTGGAACTTGTCCACCACTTCGGCGACGCACATCAGGGTCGGCATCGGGCCGAACGGCATGCCGCGGAAATCGACGTCGGTGCCTGCGAGAATGACGCGGACGCCCCGGTTCGCGAGCCGGTTCGCCAAATCGACGATGCCGTCGTCGAGGAACTGCGCCTCGTCGACGGCGACCACTTCGGTGCTCTCCCGGAGGCGGCGCGCGATCTCTTCCGCCGAGTCGACGGGCTCGGCCTCGACCGTCACACCGTCGTGCGACGAAACCGAGAAGAGCCCGGCGTACCGCGCATCTAGATGGGACTTAAAGACTTGCACCTGCTTGC
>Ga0307302_10000058_pt1 | contig 43014 bp, 40 predicted proteins | sample ER_DNA_183_FD_194490 | JGI IMG/M metagenome (GOLD analysis project Ga0307302, IMG submission 194490) | Bulk soil microbial communities from the East River watershed near Crested Butte, Colorado, United States - ER_DNA_183 | ecosystem: Environmental > Terrestrial > Soil > Floodplain | place...
TCATTTCGCGAGCGGATCGGGCCGCAGCTGGAACCGCACGACCTTACTCGTCGTGCCTTTACCGCCTTCCATGTGAAACGGGGCTCGGGTGCTCACCGTCGCCCACAGCCCCCTGCCCTTCCAACCAGCGTTCGGATCGTCGATCCGGCCATCGAGCCACTTGGTGTAGAATCCCAGCGGATAAGGGACGCGGAGCACGATCCACTTGCCGTCCTTCAGCACCAGCAGACCCTCGGACCCGTTGCCCGTGTTGATCGGGACGTTGCTCCCCAGCCCGAACACACCGAACTGGTCGACCCACGTGTAATAGCTGGCCTCGGCGCTACCGGGGTCCGTGACACCACGCAGCTGCGGCAGCGGCTCCGCGTAGAACGTCCACCCTTCGGGGCAGTGCTGACCGGTCGCGGTCGGGCCGTTCAGCGGTCCCCGGCACTTGCGCCGGTCGAAGCTCGCGAGGTGGCCGCTCGCCATCGCCGCCCAGTACACGCCGTTCCGGTCCACATCCCCGCCCCGTGGCGAGAACCCCTGCACGGGCTCCCCGCGCGAGTTGAGCGGTGGCTCGTACACCTCGGCCAATGCCGTCGCCGGCGGATTCGGTCCCGGTGTGAGCCGCAGGATCGCGCCCGGGAACCCCAGCGACGTTCCCCAGACCGAGCCGTCGGGCGCCGGTGCCACGGCGTAGAAGCCCGCCGCGATCCGCTTGTCCTTGCTCGGGTCGAGCGGCTGGTCGGGCTCCACGTACGGATCCCGCTTGCCGTTGCCATTGGCGTCGAGGATGAGGGCGGTCCACCCCTGGGACTTTTCCTCGTCGCCGGTCTGGTCGAACATCCGCGTGTTCAGCCAACCGACCACCGGGCCCCCACCGCTAGTCCATAGCGTGTTATCCGCGTCTTCGGCGAACATCAGGTGATGCGTGCTGAAGCAGGTGCTGATATGCGTCAGCCGCCCGTTCTTCGGATCGTAGACGGCGAGGTGGCGACCGGCCCGGTTGAGCGGGAACAGCTTCGCGGAGGGATGACTCGAGCCTGCTTTGCAAAAGTCCGGATTGTCCGGCGGGCGCACCGTGGAGGTGAGCCACACGCGACCACGGTCATCGAACATCGGATTGTGCACGTTGTTCTTGCTGGTCCAGATGACGGAATCACCCCAGTACGCCGAGGGTTGCGGCATCCCCGGCGCGGCGGCCGCCCGTGTGCTCGAATCGCGAACGGTCAGTGGCACCCGGCTCACCACGTGCCGCACCGGATCGAGCACCGGCAGGTAATCCGCGCTCAGCTCCAAGGCTCCGTAGATCTTGCCGTCGGCGTTGAGCGTGGGGCGCCGGCGGTCCGTCGAGACTTCGTCGTGCAAGTAGGCCGTGGGATCGGCCCAGTCCCACTCCGTGATGACGACGTTGCGCTCCAGGCCCTGGGGTCGCGGCGGCACGGGCGGAACCTCGCCGGCGGCAATGCGATCGGTCCAGTCCGCCAACATCCGCAGTGCCCGCTCGGGACCGAGCTGGCTCAAGGCTCCCATCATCCCGCCGCCCGCCTGTCCGGACTGCAGCCGACGCTGCCAGGCGGCGACGGAAGTCGCGTTAAGGCCCAGCGCCGCGGGAATCTCCCGCGTCCCCTTGGTGCCCAGTTGGTGACACGACGTGCAGGCGCCCGACTTCAGCATCCTGAGCCACGCGGCCTGGCTGGTCACGCCCGGCGCGATGCCGTCCGCACCGGTGCTCCGGGCAAACTCGCTCTTGTCCGGCACGCGCATGAGCGAGAACCAGTAGCCGGCGGGATAGTACTGGGCGGCCGCCTGCGGATTGGGCGCGGGCACCGCTGCGAGGTTGAGCGTGGCGCCCGGGCGAGCCTGCAGCTTCGGGGAATCCACGAGCCCGTACCCGCGCACCCACACCGCGTAGCGCGCCCTCGGGAGATCGGGCACCAGGTAGCGCCCGCGATCGTCGGTGACCACGATTCGGGCGAACGTCGTCGGCAGGTCATGCGTCTCCGCGATCACCCAGACGCCAGCCTCCGGTCCGTTCGGGCCGGTGACGGTTCCCTCGATGTCATCGGCGTCGAGCCGGACACGCGGGGCCGCGAGCACGCCGCCGGCGAGCGCGGCGCAGCACAAGAGGCTGGTTACACGCATGCGAGGTATCGCTCCTTTATCAGGGGCAGCACGGTTTCGAGCGGCAAATCCCATACCGCTTCGTTCATGATCTCGACTTCGATCGGCCCGGCGTAGCCCGCGTCCTGGACGGCCGTGCGGATGCGTTGCAGCTCGATCACACCGTCGCCCATCATGCCGCGACTCATCAGCACGTCGTGCACGGGCACCAGCCAATCAGACACGTGGAACCCCACTAGGCGCCCGGCGGAGCGTGCGATCTCCGCGAAAACCTCAGGATCCCACCAGACGTGATAGACGTCGGCCACGATCCCGACGGTGGCTTGGTCGAACTTCTCTGCCAGGCAGCGCGCCTCGTGCAGCGTCGTGATGCACGACCGCTCGGCGGCGAACGCGGGATGCAACGGCTCGATGCCGAGCCGCACGCCGCGTTCCCGGGCGTAGGGCGCCAGCTCGGCAATTCCGTCGGCGACCATGCGACGCGCCGCGCCGATGTCCCGATCGGGTGCCGGTCCGCAGACGAGGATGAGCACCTCCGCTCCCAGCGCCGCCGCCTCGTCCACGGCCCGCCGGTTGTCCTCGATCCGCGCGGCGCGCTCGGCCGGCGTGGGCGCCGGAAACATGCCGCCGCGGCACACGCTCGAAACCCGGACCCCCGCGTCGCGCACCAGGCGCACCGCCCGCTCGAGGCCCGTCTCCGCGAGCTTGTGGCGCCACACGGCGACGTACGGGATCCCGTGGCGCGCGCACGCCTCGACGGTTGCCTCGAGGCTCGCACGCTCGGTCGTGATCTGATTCAGACTGAGGCGGGCGATCGACTCCATCAGGCAAACACGCGCCCCATGCGTGCCGCGGCGCACTCCCGGTCCGCGAGGACGCCCGCGGCGTCGGCGAGCCGGAACAGCTCCGTCAGGTGTTGCCGCGACCGCCCGCCCTCCGCCCCTGCCAACATGCGGAAATGCGACTGATGGCCGTTCAGGTACGCCAGGAACACGACGCCCGTCTTGTAGGCGTGGGTGGGAGGCTCGAAGATGTGGCGCGAGAGCGGAACGGTGGGTTCGAGCGCCGCGCGGTACCCCGCGACGTCCCCGCCGTCGAGCGCGCGCAAGGCCGCGGCCGCGATTGGGGCGATCGCGTCGAAGATGCCGAGCAACGCGTCGCTGTGGACGCCATCCTCGCCCAGGATCATCCGGTCGTAATGAAAGTCGTCGCCCGTGTACATGCGCACGCCCGCGGGCAGGCGCCTCCGCATCGCCACCTCATGCTCCGGATCGAGCAGCGAGATCTTGATCCCATCAACCTTGGCGCGGTGCTCGTCGATGATCCCGAGGCACGCCTCCATGGCCCGACCCAGATCCCGGCTGCCCCAGTAGCCGGCGAGCTGCGGGTCGAACATGTCGCCGAGCCAGTGGAGAATGACGGGCTGGCGCGCCTGGCGCAGGATGGTGCCGTAGACTCGGGCGTAGTCGTCGGGGGAGCGGGCGATGCGTGCGAGCGCCCGGCTCGCCATCAGAATCACGCGTCCATCTCCTCTCGCCTGTGCCTCGACGTAGCTCACCTGCTCCTCGTACGCCCGCTCCACGTCATCGAGGGTGACGGCAGCTTCGGGCGACAGCTGATCGGTTCCGGCGCCGCAGGCGATCAGGCCGCCTACGGTGCGCGCCTCGGCGAGTGAGCGACCGATGAGCTCGCGCGCTTGCGGCCAATCGAGGCCCATGCCCCGCTGCGCCGTGTCCATCGCCTCGGCGACCCCCAGGCCGAGGGACCACAGGTACCGCCGGTACGCGAGGGTCGCGTCCCAGTCGATGACGGCGGCCGACTGCGGATCGCACACGACGTGCGCCGCGGCGTAGGCTACGCGGCTCCTGATCACGGGACGTCCACCCAGCGCCGCTCTGCCCACGACTTGAGCCCCAACTCCGCGAGCTGCACGCCCTTCGCCCCCTCGCCGAACCCGTGCGGAAACGGCGCATCGGCGGCGACGTGGCGCAGAAACATCTCCCACTGCACCCGAAAGGCGTTGGCGGTGACGCCGTCATCGGGCACCTCGCGCCACTGATCGTAGAAGTCGAAGGGGTTCGGCTCATCGGGGTTCCACACCGGGCGGGGCGTATCGGCGCGCGACTGCGTCTTACACCCGCGCAAGCCCGCGACGGCGCTCCCCAAGGTCCCGTCGACTTGTATCTGCAGCAGATCGTCGCGGTAGACGCGCACTGCCCACGACGAATTGAACTGCGCGATGATCTCGCCGCCGCTCCCGGCGAGCACGAAGGTCGCGTACGCCGCGTCGTCCGCCGTCACGCGGTAGCGCCGGCCCGCTTCGTCCACGCGCTCGGGGATGTGCGTCGCCCCGCTGCACTGCACCGCCCTGACCTCGCCGAATGTGTGGTCGAGCAGGTAGCGCCAGTGCGCGAACATGTCGAGGATGATGCCGCCGCCGTCCTCCTTGCGGTAATTCCACGACGGGCGTTGCGGCGATTGGTTTTCGTCTATCCCCTCGAAGACCCAGTACCCAAACTCGCCGCGCACGCTCAAGATGCGACCGAAGAAACCGTCAGCGACGAGGCGCTTTAGTTTACGGACCCCGGGGAGGAAGAGCTTGTCCTGCACCACCCCGTGTTTCACCTTCGCGCGCTGCGCCGCGCGCGCCAGGTCGAGCGCTTCCGCCGTGGTCGGGGCGAGGGGCTTCTCGCAGTACACGTGCTTCCCGGCGGCGATCGCTCGCCGCACGTGCGCGACCCGCTGGCTGGTGAGCGTCGCGTCGAAGTAGATGGCGTCGGCCGGGTTCGCGAGGCAGGCATCCAGGTCGATCGATACGCGTTCGATGCCGTGCGCCGCCGCGATGTCTCGGAGCTTGGCCTCGTTTCTCCCGACGAGGATCGGGTCGGGAACCAGGCGGTCGCCGTTCGGCAACGCCACCCCGCCCTCTTTCCGGATGGCGACGATGGAGCGGATGAGGTGCTGGTTCAGGCCCATGCGGCCGGTGACGCCGTTCATGATGATGCCGATTCTCACGTCCTCACCCCGCGTGGCAGCAGAGCCACCGCGACCGCTCCGGTCAGCGCGCAGCCGATGAGCGCCAGGAAGCCATTCGTGTAGCTGCCGGTCGCGTCATGCATCCGCCCAACCACCCAAGGCGCGACCGCTTCGGCGATCCCATCCCCCGTGAGCACCAGGCCCATCGTGCGCCCCAGCACGCGCACGCCGAACAACTCGCCCGCCATCAGCGGGATGACCATGTATTCGCCGCCCAGCCCGAGGCCGAAGACGACCGCAAACAGATAGATCGTGCCGCGGGTACCCGTCAGGAGGAGCAGCGGGATCGCCGAGACGACAAGCAAATAAATCAGCAGCATCACGTACTTCTTCGCGAAGCGATCCGCGAGCCACCCGGCGCCCAGACGGCCAACGAGGCTCGAGGCCAGGACGAGCGAGGCGATCTGCGCCGCCCCGGCCTGTGAGTACCCGTGGTCGAGGCTCAGGAACAGCTTCAGGTGCTGGTTCGTGCCTCCCACCGCGGCGATCGAGCACATGCTGCCGACGAGGAGCAGATAAAACGCGGGCGCACGGAGGACGGGACCGATTGAAGCGGGGCTCGGGGCCAGGGGCTGGGGACTCGGGGGGTGCTCTTTGACGACGAGCGCCAGCGGGAGGGCGACGACGATGATCAACGCGCCGAGCACCTGCAGGGCGCCTTGCCACCCGACCGCGCGCGTCAGCCACACGGCGAGGAACGGCACCATCGCACCGCCGACGCCGATGCCGAGGTAAGCGAAGCCCATGGCGCGGCCGCGGGCGGCGGTGAACCAGCGCGACAGCAAGACTTGGTTCGGGAGCGGGCCGCCGCAGACGTTGCCGAGCGCGTTGAAAAGATAGAAGAGATAGAAGCCGGCGAGCGTGTGGATCATGCCGAGCCCGACGAGCGCGATGCCCGCCATGAGAATTCCGACCACCATCAGGCGGCGTGGGCCGAAGCGGTCCACCATCCACCCGGCCAGAAAACCGAACAGCGGTCCCACCAGGAGCTTGCTGAGCGCGTTGCCGGAGGTCACCTGGGCGCGCGACCAGCCGAAGTCGCGCACCATGAAGTCGTAAAAGAACGGCAGGCCGTAGAGCGCGAGCCCGACGATCGCGAACAGCGCCAGGAACGACGTCGCGGCGACCTGCGCCTGCGCGTCGCGGTGCTCCTCCATCCGCGGGATCACACCGCCCACGTCCGGCCGATCTTGGTGAGGGGCACGCACCCGTCGTAGCGGCCCGGCACCGGCTGGTGGTGCAGCTCGCGTGTGGCCCCGATCTCCGAGGTGTAGTAGCCGACGAGCGTCAGCTCCTTGAAGGTGCGGAAGAACGCTGCGGGTTGCGTGAACGCCTCGCGGTCCAGTTCGTCGAGCACGGTCCGCTGCTGCTCGCGCGCGCATTCCAGGAAGGGGCGGCCGCACGCCGCCCGCGCGCGGGCATCCACTTCTGCGAGCCCGGCGAAAAATCGCGCGCGGCCATCGCCCGCGTATCCCTCCGCCAGCATTGCGTCGATGAACTCGTGTACGCCCACAGCGCGCGCACCGGGCGTGTCGGTCTCGGGGAGGATGTGGTCGGCGATCGTGGCGACGAGGTCCAGCTGCTCGGACGAGAGCGCGCCGGAGCGGCGACGCCCGCACCCCGCAAGCACGCCCGCGATGACGGGCGCCGAGATGACGCCCCCCAAGATGAGTGCGGCGCGCCGCAGCGCTTCACGCCGGTCGATCGTGGTCGAGTCAGGGCGCGGCATGCGGATCGGGATAGAGTAAGCGCGCGCGATGCGAAAGGACCAGATCCCCGGGGATCCGGCGCAGGACGTCCCCGTACGCGTCGCCGTACGCAAGGCGGGCGCGCTCGAGGAGCAGCACTAGGAAATCCGGGGCGTTGGGGCTGATCTGGGACCCGGGCCACTTCCGCGTCGTGTCGGCGTAGGGCGCGACGTAGTCCAGCGCCGTGCGAATGCTTCCCCCGTTTGGGGCCTGGTAGGACCAGAGATCCACACCCACCTGGCGGCCCAGCTCCGCCAGCCGGCACAGTGCCTCGAGGTTCATGACGCTGTAGCCGAGCGAGCGCGTACGGACGAGCTCGTAGGGTTGCCGTCCGTCGGGCGTGACCTGCGTGACGATGCGCCGCGTTTTGCTCGCCTCGAGCGTAGCGCGCGCTAGGGCGGTGTCGCCCGTGAACAGCGCCAGCGCGACCACCTGCACGTCGTACCAGCTGCCGTGGTTGTTCCGGGCGCGCTGCTCCTCCTTGCCGATGTCGCTCGTCAACAGCCAGTGGAGGTACGCGGACATCCAATCGTGCATGGCGCGGGCGTCCGCGTCCGTCCAGCTCGGCGAGCGCTCGAGCATGCCGACTGCGTCGATCACGTCCACCAGGCGCCGCGTCTCGATGATCCCCGCCGCCCGGCCCTCGGTGATCCCGGGAACCCTCTGGCCGTAGCGCAGGTGCGGGTTCATGCGCGTGGCGGGATCGAGGAACCACGCGCGCAGGAGCAGCGCGGCACGCTCCGCGTACTTCTCGTCGTCGGTGAAGTAGTACGCGAGACCGAGCGTCGTGACGGCGCCAGTCAGGGCGCCGAAACGCGGCGCGTCGTACCCGTTCGCCAGCTCCGGGTTGCGCTCGCCGTCGCGACGGATGTAGGGGAGGCCGCCCGGCTTGGTGGTATCGGGCCACCAGTACGGACCCATGCTGACGTAGTCGTGTTTGTCGCCGCTCTCCGGCGTGCGCGGCTTGTCCATCACGGAGAACGGCCCGACGAGGAGCGCGGCGTCGGCCTCGCGCACGAGCCGGTCGTACGCCGGCCGGAGCCACGGGTCGCGGCTCTGGATCCGCGTCTTGGCGCGCTGGAGCGCGTCCGCGCGCAGCGAGTAGACGCGCAGGACCGGAGCGGCAGCCGCGGCCGGCGGAGCGGAAGGCGCTTGCGCGATGAGCCCGAGGCTGCACACCGCGAGGTGGAGCAGGAACACCGGGGACAAAAATGCACCTCGAATGCGTGACGGGAGATCGCGGTGCGAGGCGTGCGCGCCACTGCCTGATGCGTGCACGCAGCAACACAACGCCCGTGACAACCCTGTGACAGGCGTCACCATGGGGGCACGGGCTTTGCGCCTCAATCTGGAACCGCCAGTTCCGTGCCAACTCGGAGGTCCCATGTGGCAGGTTCGCCGTCGAGCCGCTCGGGCGTGTCTTTGTCCGTCCCGTGTAGACTCGACGTGGCCGTCAGTTCGCTCAACTCGCCTCCCCGCTTTCCTTCTCACACTCGCTGTGCTGTTACCGCCCCAGATCGCTCGTGCCCAGGACACGGGCGCGATCGCGGGCGTCGTCCGCGCACAGGAGACCGGCGCCCCACTCCGGGACGCGCGCATCAGCATCGCCGGCACCCGGTTCGACGCCCGGACCGACTCGGCGGGCCGGTACACGATCACCGGTGTCCCACCCGGCACGTATCGCGTGCAAGCGCTGATCATCGGCTACGGGCTCGGCGAGGTCGCGGGCCTGACGGTGGCGGCGGGCCAGACCGTCAGCGCGGACTTCCAGTTGACTCAATTGGCCGTCGCGCTGCAGGAGATCATCGTCGTCGGCTACGGTACGCAAGCTCGCCGCGACGTCACGGGGTCGGTCGCGTCGGTGGGCGGGGACGACGTGCACGAAGTGCCCAAAGCCAACGCCATCGAGGCGATCAAGGGACGCGTGCCCGGCGTGGATATCGTCACCAGCGGCAACAACCCCGGGGACGGCATCAGCATTCGGGTACGGGGCACGCGGTCCCTGACGGCGTCCAACGATCCGCTCTACGTGCTGGACGGTATCCCGATGGCGGGCGGCATCGGCGACCTGAACCCTAACGACATCGAGTCCATCGAGATCTTAAAGGACGCGTCGTCGACCGCGATCTATGGCGCGCGCGGCGCGAGCGGCGTGGTGCTCATCAGCACGAAGCAGGGCAAGAGCGGCACGACCACCATCACGTACGACACGTATGCCGGGACCCAGCAGGCGCTGCGGCGCATGCCGATGATGAACGGCCCGCAGTGGGCCCAGTTCAAGCGCGACGCCGCGAGAAACAGCAACACCGGGTACCAGTGCGCCGCGGGCGTCGCGGCGTGTGCGCACGGAGACTCGATTCTCTTCTGGCCTCAGGACCTGCAGGCGCTCCAGGCCGGGCGCTGGACGGACTGGCAGGACCTGGTGCTGCGCCAGGGAACGCAGGTGAGCAATGAGGTGCGGATCGCGGGAGGCGACGAGAAAACTCGCTTCGCGCTCAGCGGCGGCCAGCTCAACCAGCAGGGCATTGTCAAAGGGATGGACTTCGTGCGGCGCTCCGTGCGGTTCAACTTCGACCATCGTCCCAATTCCCGTCTGCAAATTGGCACCTCGACCTCAGTAGTCCAGAGCGACCAGCACCTGGGCCGGGGCGACGGCGTCTACAGCGAAGCGCTCGGTAATGACCCGCTGGGAATGCCGTACGACAGCGCGGGGAACCTCCTGTTCAAGCCCACGCCCGACGGGCAACGCGTCAACCCGCTCTCCGACATCCAGAACCAGAGGGACGACCGCGCGCGCGCGCGCGCGTTCGGGACCCTGTTCGCCGACTATACCCTGACGCCCGGGCTCACCTGGCGGGTGAACTTCGGGGCCGACCTGACGTTCTATCGCCGCGGGCAGTTCTGGGGCGCGCAGACTCAGGCACTGCAAGGGAGTCCCGCCAACGCAACTCTCGAGCAGCAGCGCACGTTCGCGTACACGCTCGACAACATCCTCACGCTCAAGCGCAGCCTGGGCCCCGTTCACCGCATCGACGCCACACTCGTGTACAGCCTCCAGACGCAGCGGACTGAAGACCAAGTCACGCCTGTGCTCGGACTGCCGTACGAGCAAGACCAGTACTTCGACCTGGGGTCGGCGGCGCGCGTGGATGCGCCGTCCAGCTACGTGTCGCAGTGGGCCCTGCGGTCCTACATGGCCCGCCTCAACTACGCGCTCAAGGACCGCTACCTCCTCACCCTCACCAGCCGCGACGACTGCTCGTCGCGCCTGGCGCCGGGGCACAAGTGTCAGGTGTTTCCCTCGGCCGCGCTCGCCTGGCGCCTCTCGGAGGAAGGGTTCATTCAACGCACGGGCCTCTTCTCCGACCTGAAACTGCGGGTTAGCTACGGAAAAACTGGCAACACCGCGATCAATCCCTATCAAACGGAGGGATCGCTCACGAGGACCATCTACTCGTTCGGCGACCAGCCGGCGGTCGGGTACCGACCCGGCAACTTCGTGAACCCCTTTCTTTCGTGGGAGCACACCACCCAGACGGATGTAGGGCTGGAGTTCACGGTGGGGCACGGCAGCATGTCGGGCTCGGTGGACGTGTATCGGGCTGCGACGAGCGAGCTGCTCTTGAACCGACAGCTGTCTGGGATCAACGGGCGCCCGAGCATCTTGCAAAACGTCGGCGCGACCCTGAACAGGGGTGTCGAGGTGGGCCTCAACACGCAGATCCTCCGCAACTGGCACGGCATCGGCTGGAGCACGCAGATCAACTGGGCCACGAACCGCAACCGCATCGTCAGCTTGTACGGCGGCAGCGTGAACGACGTGGGCAACAAATGGTTCATCGGCGATCCCATCTCGGTCTACTACGACTATCAGTTCGGTGGCATCTGGCAGATCGCCGATTCCGTGGCAATGAAACGGTATGGGCGGAAAGCGGGAGACATCCGCATTGTCGACCAGAACAATGACGGCAAGATCGACGCGAACGACCGGGTCGTGCTGGGAAGCCCGTTCCCCGAGTGGACCGGGAGCCTGATGAATCACGTCAGTTGGAAGGGCTTCGACCTGTCGGTCATGGTGCTCGCCCGCTGCGGCCAAACGATGGACAACGCCTTCCGCAGAGACCAGAACGTGCTGGCGGGCCGCTATAACAACGTCAACGTCAACTACTGGATGCCGAACAACCCCAGCAACACCGATCCTCGCCCGAACCTCGATCAGGAACGTCCGGAGAACAACAGCGCGATGGGATTCGAGGACGGCTCCTTCGTCCGGATCCGCAGCATCAGCGTGAGCTACAACGTGCGGGGCGCGCGTCTGGGCTCGTTCTTCCACGCGAATTCACTGCGAATCTACGCCACCGCCCAGGACCCGTTCCTGTTCACGAGATTCCAGGGCCTCGACCCCGAGTCTGCCACCAACGCCGGCACGCCCAGCTATTCGACGCTGATGATGGGCGTCACGGTAGGCCTCTGACCATGGGAGGAGCAATGCACAAGCGAACCGTCGTCATACTGGCCACGGCAGTGCTCACCTCCCTGCCCGCGTGCGTGGACCTGAATGAAGAGGTCATCACCGGGTTGACCCCGGGAGCGTACGGCAGCCAAGCGGTCTTTCAGGCCCTCGTGAACTCGTCGTACGAGCCGCTGCGCAGCTTTTGGGGGCAGGAGCGGGGCTTCACGCTGACCGAGTTCGGCACGGACATCTTCTACAAAGGCGCCGACGGCAGTTACAAGTACGTCAACGACTACACCACGCAACTCAACCCCACGGTCGACTACATCTCGGGCACCTGGAACGACTTCTACCGGGCGATCAACACCGCCAACACGGCGCTTGACCAGGCGCCGGTCGTGCAGATGGACTCGACCGCCAAGGCGGAGCGCGTGGGCGAGCTGCGGTTCCTCCGGGCTCTCTACTACTTCTACCTGGTGCAGATGTTCGGTCCCTTGCACATCACGATGCACCAGATCACAGAACCCACGACCGAGGCGCACCGCTATTCCGTCGACAGCGTGTACGACGAGGTGATCATCCCGGACCTGCTGTACGCCGAGGCGCATCTGCCCGCTGTGCAGCAGGAATACGGGCGCGCCACGAAAGGCGCCGTTCAGCATCTGCTCGCCAAGGTGTACTTGGGGCGCCTGCGCGTCCCCGACGACTCCGCCGCCGACGAGGTCGCCAAGGCGCAGGCGGGGGACTTCGCGAACGCCGCGGACTACGCACAACGGGTCATCAACTCTGGCCAGTACTCGCTGTTGCCGCGGTTCGGCGACGTGTTCGATCTCCACAACGAGCGGAACGCCGAGGTCGTCTGGTCGGTGCAGTTCACCGCCGATCCCCTGACCACCGGCCCCGGCAACAGCGGGCATCTCTACTTCTTGATGGAGTACGACGTGCTGCCCGGGATGCTGCGCGACGTCGCCAACGGTCGTCCGTTCAAGCGCTTCCGCCCGACCAGGTTCTTCCTGAGTCTGTACGACCTCACCAAGGACGGGCGCTACGATGCCCAGTTCCAGCGCGTGTGGTACGCCAACAACTCCGCGACCATTCCTCGGGATGCGACGGGCGCGCCCAAGTTCCAGCTGGGGGACACGGCGGTCTTTGTCTCGACGACCGTCGCGGACACCGTGCTGGCGCAGACGAAGCCGTACCGGGTCTATACGCCGAAGACGTACAGCAGCAGGATTTTCCCGTCCCTGAACAAGTTCCTGGATCCGTTTCGGCTCAGTGTCAACGAAACGCGCGGCTCGCGGGACTTCCTGCTCTTCCGCCTGGCCGAGACGTACCTCATCGCGGCCGAGGCGCTGATGCGCGACGGGCGGCCGGCGGAGGGGCTCTCCTACATCAACGCCGTGCGGCGACGCGCTGCCATCCCGGGGCACGAGACCGAGATGGAGCTGACCGTTGCTCAGCTGACGCTGGACGAGGTCTTGAACGAGCGCGCCCGCGAGCTGGCGGGTGAGTCGATGCGCTGGTTCGACCTGGTGCGGACGCACACGCTCCTGTCACGCGTCAAGACGTACAACTGGCAGGACGCGACCGGTGCGACCAGCATCAAACCGTATCACGTGTTGCGGCCGATTCCTCAGACGCAGATCGACCGCACCACTACTCCGTTCCCGCAAAACCCGGGGTACTGAGCGTGACCGACCGACGGACGTTTCTGAAGGCGAGTGCCGCGGGCGTCGCCACTGTCCTCACCCCCCTTCCCCCTCTCCACGTCGTGGAGAGGGGGAGCGAGGGGGTGAGGCTCGGCGTCGCCAGCTACTCGCTCCGCAAGTTTCCGCGCGCTCAGGCCATCGAGATGGTGAAGGCGCTGGGCACACCCTACATCAACCTCAAATCGGTCCACCTACCATACGAGCTGGCGCCCGAGGAGCTGGCCGCGGGGCGGCGTGAGATCGAAGTGGCCGGGCTGCAGATCGTCGGCGGCGGCACGATCACCTTCGACGAGGACAGCGACGACGGCGTGCGGAAGTACTTCGACTACGCGAAGGCGGCGGGGATGCCGGTCGTCGTCGCGACGACGGACCCACCGGTCCTCCCGCGCATCGAGCGGTTCGCCAAGCAGTACGATATCAAGGTCGCGATCCACAACCACGGGCCCGAGGACAAGCACTTCCCGTCCCCGTACGATGTCCTGAAACACGTCCGCAACATGGACCCCCGCATGGGTCTGTGCATCGATATCGGGCACACGGTGCGGACGGGGACCGACGTCGTGCGAGCGATCGCGGACGCCGGACCGCGGTTGCTCGACATGCACGCCAAGGACCTGCGCGACCTGACGGCGAAGGGCAGCCAGTGCATCGTGGGCGAGGGCGCGATCCCGATCGCCGGAATCTTCCGGCAGCTCGAGGCGATGCGCTTCGCGGGCTACGTCAACCTCGAGTACGAGATCGATACCGACGACCCCTTGCCCGGGATGAAGCAGTCGTTCGCTTACATGCGCGGCGTGCTCGCGGGGCTCGGCTCCGCGGGCCGGCGTCGCGTCCAATCCTGATCGGAGGATGAGATGGCCCGTCATAAGGAGAAGGAGAAGACGATGCCCCGTCGCGATTTCGTGAAGAGCGCCGCCGCCAGCGTGGCCGGCCTCGCCGCCGCGTCGATCCCCGCGTCGAGCTACGCCCGGATTCTGGGCGCGAACGACCGCGTGCGCGTCGGGATCGTCGGGTTCTCCGACCGCTTCCGTCAGGCGCTGCTCCCGGCGTTCAAGGCGGCCGGCCCCGGGCTCAGCTTCGAGATCGTCGCCGTGTCGGATATCTGGAACCGCCGCCGCGACGAGGGCGTGGCCGAGATCGAGCGCGTGATGGGCGCGAAGCCGCGCGCGTTCCGGAACAACGACGAGATGTACGCCGCGAAGGTGACCGACGCGGTGATGATCTCGACTCCCGACTTCCTGCACGCCTATCACGGCGTCGAGGCCGTGCATGCCGGACAGGACGCGTATATCGAGAAGCCGCTGGCGCACTCGATGGAGCAGGCGGTAGCGATCCGTGACGCCGTGAAGAAGTCGGACCGCGTCGTGCAGGTCGGCACCCAGCGACGCAGCGCCACCAACTATCAGGCCGCCAACGAGTTCATCCGGTCAGGCAAGTTCGGCGACATCGTCATGGCGGAGATGACCTGGAACGTGAACCAGCCCGGCCGCTGGCGCCGGCCCCAGCTCGTCTCGTCGATCAAGGAGACGGACACAGATTGGAAGCGCTTCCTGGCGTACTTGCCGTTCGAGGCATGGGATCCCCGCAAGTACCTCGAGTACCGCCTCTTCTGGCCCTATTCTTCGGGCATCCCCGACCAGTGGATGGTGCACCAGATCGACACGGTGCACTGGTTCACGGGCTTCCCGCGCCCGCGCAGCGTCGTCGCGAACGGCGGCGTCTACCTATGGAAGGACGGCCGCAAGAATTGGGACACCGCCACGATCGTGTTCGAATACGGGCCGCTCGACGATCCCACCAAGGGCTTCCAGGTGGTGTACGCGTCGCGCATGACGAACGGCGCCGGGGGCACGAAGGAGCTGTACTATTCGAACGCGGGGATGTTGAACCTCGATACGAACGAGATCTCGCCCAACGGCGGGCTCACCGAGCGCTCCGCGGCGGAGATGGGCATGAAGGCGAACCAGCTGCCCACGATGAAGCTCTCCGAGGTGGCGCCGACGGAGACCGCGGCGAACACCGGCGGTGACTCTTCCACCATTGCCAACGTGCGGAACTGGATGGAGTGCGTGCGCTCGCGCGGGAAGACCAACGCGAACATCGACGCCGGCTACAGCCACGCCGTGGCCCTGTGCATGACCGTCGCCGCAATGCACACCGGCCGCAAGGTGATGTTCGATGATGGCAAGCAAGACATCGTGATGGGTTGAGGAGGCGGAACGCCATGCGCAAGCCTTGGCTGTCGTGGTGGCTGCCTCTGACTGTGACGTGGGTAGGGGCGCAGCATGCTGCGCCCCTACACGCGCAGGTGATGGCGCCCCGCGTCGAAGTCGTGCCGCACGAAGATCTGGGGCGGGTCGACGTACTGGTCGACGGCAAACCGTTCACCTCCTACATCTGGCCGACGACGCTCAAGAAGCCGGCGCTCTACCCGCTCCGCGCGGCGTCGGGCGCCGTCGTCACGCGCGGCTGGCCTCTCGACCCCCGGCCGGGAGAGCGCGTCGATCACCCGCACCAGGTCGGGCTCTGGTTCGATCACGGGGACGTGAACGGGCTGGACTTCTGGAACAACTCGGATGCGATCCCGGCGGCGCGGGCCGACAAGATGGGCACCATTCTCCATCGCGCGGTGCGCGGCGCCAAGAGCGGCCGGGGCGAGGGCACGCTCGACGTGACGGCCCAATGGGTGAACTCCCAAGGCAACCCTCTGCTGCGCGAGGACACCCGCTTTGTCTTCCGGGCCGCAGACGGACTGCGCGCGATCGATCGGATCACGACCCTGACGGCGCTCGACGCACCGGTGACCTTCACCGATAATAAGGAAGGGCTGATCGGTCTGCGCGTGGCGCGGGCGCTGGAGCAGCCCGCCAACACGCCAGAGGTGTTCACCGATGCCGCCGGACATGCCACGACCGTCCCGATGCTCAACAACGACGGCGTGACTGGGCACTACCGCAGCTCCGAGGGACTCGAGGGCGACTCCGTTTGGGGCACGCGCGGCCGTTGGACGATGCTGACGGGCGAGGTCGATGGAGCGCCGGTGACGCTCGCGATTCTCGATCACCCGAAGAACGTCGGCTTCCCCACCTATTGGCACGCCCGCGGGTACGGTCTCTTCGCCGCCAACCCGCTCGGGACGAAGGTGTTCAGCAATGGCAAGGAGGAGCTGAATTTCCGGCTCGCCCCGGGACAGGCGACGACGTTTCGCTACCGCGTGTTGATCCTGTCGCGCACCGCTACACCGGACCAGATCGAGACGTACTACCGGGACTTCACGCGGTGACCGTGGCTGCCCGGGCCGTCAAAATCCACCCGGCCGACGACGTCGCGGTGGCGGTTCAGGCGCTCACCGCAGGGGACGAACTGATGGTCGAGGGCGAGCGCGTCGTGCTCGCCGGGGACGTCGCCGCCGGTCACAAGGTCGCGTTACGTCCGCACGCGCGGGGCCAGACGGTCATCAAGTACGGCTTCCCAATCGGCGCGGCGACCGCGGCCATCGCCCCAGGCGAGTGGGTCCACTCGCACAATCTCAAGACGTGCCTGGAGGGCGTGCTCGAGTACCAGTACGAACCGACGCCACCTGTAGGGGCGCAGCATGCTGCGCCCCTACACGCGCCCACGTTCCAGGGTTACCGCCGCCCCGACGGCCGCGTCGGTACGCGCAACGAGGTGTGGATCCTCAACACGGTCGGCTGCGTGAACCACGCGGCAGAGCGCATTGCGCGCGAAGGCGCGGCGCGGTTCCAGGGACGCATTGACGGCGTCTACAGCTTCTCGCACCCCTACGGATGCGGCCAGTTGGGCGACGACCTCCGCAACACCCAGCGGACCCTCGCCGGCCTGCTGCGCCATCCCAACGCGGGCGGCGTCCTGGTCCTCGGCCTCGGCTGCGAGAACAACCAGATGGACGCGCTCCTCGAGCTCGCGGGCAACGTCGACCGCGACCGCCTTCGGTTTTTCAATTCGCAGGACGTCACCGACGAGGTGGACGCGGGGCTGGAGGCCCTGGGGCAGCTCGTCGCCGCAATGACGGGCGACCGCCGCGAGGAGTGCCCCGCGTCCGATCTCATCCTCGGCCACAAATGCGGCGGCTCAGACGGGTTGAGCGGCATCACGGCGAACCCGCTCGTCGGGCGCATCGCCGACCGGGTGACAGCCATGGGCGGCGGGGTGATCCTCACCGAAGTGCCGGAGATGTTCGGGGCCGAGCGGCTGCTGATGAACCGGGCGATCGACGAGACCGTGTTTCGGCAGATCGTCACCCTGATCAACGATTTCAAAGCATACTTTATCCGCCACGGGCAGCCGATCTACGAGAACCCGTCGCCGGGCAACGTCGCGGGAGGCCTGACCACGCTCGAGGAGAAATCGCTCGGCGCGATCCAGAAAGGCGGCCAAGCCACCGTGACGCAGGTGCTACGGTACGGCGCGCCCGCGGCGACGGGAGCGGGAGGTCTGGCGCTGCTCGAATCGCCAGGGAACGACGGCGTGTCGTCCACGGCCCTGGTCGCGAGCGGCGCGACCGTGCTCCTCTTCACGACGGGTCGCGGCACCCCGCTCGGTTTCCCCGTGCCCACGCTCAAGATCTCGTCCAACACCGCGATTGCCGAGAAGAAGCCGCATTGGATCGACCTCAACGCGGGAGCGTTCCTCGACGGTACCGCGACGATGGACCAGCTCGCGGACGACCTGTTCGCGCTGATCCTCGACGTGGCGTCGGGACGAGCGCTCGCGAACAACGAGAAGCACGGGTACCGCGAGATCGCGATCTGGAAAGAAGGCGTCACCCTGTGACGTCCACGGCCGCCCCCCCAACGCCCCGCCTCGGCTACCGCTGGACGATTTGCGCCCTGCTGTTTGCTGTCACCACGATCAACTACATGGATCGGCAGGTCCTGAGCATCCTCGCGCCCACGTTGCAGCGCGAGCTGACCTGGTCGGAGTCGCAGTACGCCGCCGTGGTCTATTCGTTCACCCTCGTGTACGCCTTCGGCTTCCTGATCGCGGGACGCTGGCTGGACCGCGTGGGCGTGCGGCGCGGCTTCGCGACGGCGGTGATCCTCTGGAGCATCGCCGCGATGAGCACGGCGCTCGCCCGCACCACCGCCGCGTTCGCGGCCGCGCGCGGGATGCTCGGATTGGGCGAGTCCGCCAACTTTCCCGGTTCGATCAAGAGCGTGGGGGAGTGGTTCCCGAAGGACGAACGCGCGCTCGCCACGGGTATTTTCAACGCCGGCACGAACACGGGCGCGATCGTCACGCCCCTCGTCGTTCCCTGGATCGCGCTGACCTGGGGCTGGCGCTGGGCGTTCGTCGCCGTCGGCGCGCTCGGCTTCCTGTGGCTGCTGCTGTGGCTCGCCCTGTACCGCAGTCCGCCCACGGACACACACCCGGACGAACCCGCCCGAGCCCGCATCCCGTGGATCCGCCTCCTCGGCGTGCGGCAAACGTGGGCGATTGTGGTCGGCAAGCTGATGGCGGACCCCATCTGGTGGTTCTACTTGTATTGGCTGCCCAAGTTTCTGGACGCCAAGTACGGCATCAAGCTGGCGCAGGTCGCACTGCCACTCATCGTCGTCTACCTCGTGGCCGACGTCGGCTCGATCGCGGGAGGCTGGCTCTCGAGCGGCCTCATGAAGCGCGGGTGGACGGCGAACCGCGCCCGCAAGACGGCGATGCTGCTCATGGCGCTCGTGATCGTGCCGACGGCGTTCGCGCCGCACGCGGGCAGCATGTGGACGGCCGTGCTGATCGTCAGCGTGGCGGCCGCGGCGCACCAGGGGTGGTCGGCCAACGTCTATACGCTGGCGAGCGACATGTTCCCGCCTTCGGCCGTGGCCTCAATCTCCGGGATCGGCGGGTTCGCGGGCGCGATGGGCGGCGTGCTGTTCCAGTGGCTGACCGGGCACATTCTCGAGGCGACGGGGGGCAACTATGCGTCGATATTCGCGGTGTGCGGATTCGCGTACGTCACCGCCTGGACCCTCATTCATATTCTCGCACCGCGGCTCGAGCCGGCTCGGTTCAAGGAGACGCTATGATTGCCACGCTCACGCTCTTTCTCGCTCTGCAAGCGAGTGGGCCCAACGAGTTGACCACCCCTGAGCGGGCGGCCGGATGGCGGCTGCTCTTCGACGGCCGGACGCTCGCCGGCTGGCGCGGCCTGGGCTACGACACCGTCCCCACGGGCCACTGGGTCGTCGTGGACGGCGCGATCAAGAAGATCGCGAACGGCAACGTGCCCCGCGTCGCCGATGGACGGCCGCTCAACGGCGGCGATCTCATGACCGTCGACACCTTCGGGGACTTCGAGCTGACCTGGGAGTGGAAGGTCACGCCGGGCGCGAACAGCGGCGTCAAGTACAACGTCTCCGAGGAGATGTCCGTCGCACAGAACGGCCAGATGACGCCCGCCGCCGTCGCCACTGGCGCGATCGCCCCGAATCACTCTGCGCTGGGCTTCGAGTACCAGATGATCGACGACGACAGGCACGAAGACGGCAAGCTACCCACCCACCGCTCCGGAGCGTTGTATGACCTCATCGCTCCGAGTGCGGCGAAGCAGCTGCGTCCCGTGGGGGAATGGAATCGCTCGACCGTTGTCTTCCGCGGCAACCACGGCGAGCACTGGCTGAACGGCCGCAAGATCGTGGAGTTCGATCTGGGCACGGCCCGGATGGACTCCCTCCTCGCCAAGAGCAAGTACCGCTCGATTGCCGGCTTCGGAGACCGCCGGAAGGGACACATCGTCTTGCAAGATCACGGCGATGAGGTCTATTTCCGCAACATCAAGGTGAGACAGCTATAGCAGGCCCTAGTTGACTCCCGAGCTGTCGGTGAACACGATCACCTTGCCCGTGATCTGCTGTTCCGTCGACTCACGGTCTGGGATTCTGGTCAATGAGCTGTTGTCGAGGAGCACCGCGTGTCCCCCGAGCCGGGCAGCCTCCTTAATGAGGCGCTGCCGAGCGGTTTCCATGTCCCCGTGTGCAGAGACGATCGCGACGACCGCAAAGGGTCGTGTGGGTTCTTGCGCAATCAGGCGAATCGATTGAGGACTGGTCTGCGGCCGGAGGGACGTATCGAGCATCAGGATATCCACGGTGGTGCACGCCAACGCGCCGAGCAGTACGGAGAGCGAAAGCACACCCATCTTGAGCATAGAGCCTGACCGGTTGGTGTCTATATGGATACGTCTGGCGTCCGGAGGACGTTCGGACTACGAACTGGGGCGGGAGGACTCGAACCTCCAACTTCCCGGTTAACAGCCGGGCGGTCTGCCAGTTGACCTACACCCCACTGAATGCTGGACGCACAGACGCAACAGACGCAGCAGACGCCGCAGGTCAGCGCACGACCAGGAAAGCCAAACAAAACACGATAGATTAGGCGTGTCAATGAACATCGTCACTGCAACACCGAGTGATCTGCCCGACATCGTGTCGCTGCTCAAGGCGGCGGCGCTGCCTGTTGCGGGAATCGAGCGCCACGTCGAGACGGCTCTCGTAGCGCGAGACGCTCGACAACTCCTGGGATGCGCGGCGGTGGAGGTGTACGGCCAGGCCGGATTGCTGCGGTCCGTGGCGGTCGAGGCTGAACATCGGGGCGAAGGGTGGGGCGAACGGCTGACCACAGCGGCGCTCGAGCTCGCTCGCAGGCGCGGGGTTCGGAACATCTACCTGCTCACGACGACCGCCAGTCATTTCTTTCCGCGGTTCGGCTTTACCGCGATTCCCCGCGCCGAGCTCGATCCGGCGTTGGAGCAGTCCGAGGAGCTGCGCGGTGCGTGCCCGGCGAGCGCCCTCGCGATGCGCGCGTCGCTCAGTACATAAGGCCCGCGGCTCAGCTCAGGGCTGCCAAGCCACGCGATCGCCCGAGCCGTTCGTTACGCGGATCACGCCCGATCCATCGGCGTTCATGATGTAGATCTCGGCCGTCCCGTCGCGAGTAGTGGTGAACGCGATGTGAGTGCCATCGGGCGACCACGCCGGCCTCTGATCGCCGGCCGCGTTATCCGTCAGCCTCACGGCATTGGTGCCATCGACGTTCATGACATAGATCTCAAGATTGCCGTCGCGGTCACTGGAGAATGCGAGGGACGTGCCGTCGGGTGACCATGCCGGATCATCGTCGCGGGCTGGATTGTCGGTCAGTCGCGTCTCTCCCGTGCCATCCGCGTTGATGATGTAGATCTCACGATTCCCATCGCGCACGCTGACGAACGCGATGCGATCGCATGCCGGCGACCAGGCCGGATTGTACTCCGTACCCGCGGCGACAGTGAGCCTGGTGGCTCCGGTACCATCGGCGTTCATCACATAGATGTCATTGTCGCCCGTATCCCGGTTGCTGTGGAAGGCGATGCGGTCACCACACCAGGCCGCTCCGCCGCTCCAATAGCCGTTGGTGTTCGTGGAGTAGCTGCTGTACGTGAGCCGCGTGACACCGCTCCCATCCGCGTTCATGACCCAGAGGTCAAAGAAGGGCACGTCGCGAGTGCTCGTGAACACGATACGAGTCCCATCAGGTGACCAAGCCGGGTCGTAGCTCGAGTACTCGGCGGGTTCGGTGAGCTGCGTCACGCCAGTCCCATCCGTGTTCATGACGAAGATCCCGCCGGGGCTACGGGTGAACGCGAGCCGACCCACCGGCGGCGGCGGCGGCGGTGGAGGTGGAGGTGGCGGTGGCGGCGGCTCCGAAGCAGAACTAGACCACGCGGGATCCACATCAGTAAGACGGTCGTTCGTCAGCCGCGTCGCGCCTGTTCCGTCGGCGTTCATGATGTAAATCTCGTAGTTCCGATCGCGGTCGGTCTGGAACGCGATCTGCATCCCATCGTGCGACCAGGACGGCCGCTCGTCGTTCGGGATTGCCCAGCCTCCCCCACCGTCGTTCGTCAAACGCTTCTCGCCCGTTCCGTCGACGTTGACGACGTAGATCTCGGCATTCGCATCGCGTAAACTCGTAAACGCGATCTGCTCGCCCGTGGGTGACCAGGATGGAAATTGATTGGGGCCGCCACTGATTCTGATGGTTACGCGGAACACACCGCTGCCGTCGGCATTCATGATGTAGATGTCACCGCCGGGACCCTCGAACGCGATCTGTTCACACGTGGGTGACCAGGAGGGCGACTGTCCCGACGTGGTATCGTCACTGACGCGACGGAGGTCGCTTCCGTCGGCGTTCATCACATAGATCGCCAGACCGTCGACCGATCGCGTGAAGGCAATTTGATCACGGCACCAGGCGGGTTTCCGGCCGTCATCCGCGAGCTGGACGACATCCGTTCCATCCGCGTTCATGCGGTAAATGCCGGGGCGTCCCGCGCGATCACTCTCGAACGCGATCTGCGTCCCATCGGGCGACCAGGCGGGGAACCAATCCAAAGCGGGGTTGTTGGTCAGGCGCACGACATCGGTGCCGTCCACGTTCATCGAGTAGATCTCGCTGCCGCCGCCATCCGCGTAGTTGCGATCGCTGGCGAACGCGATTCGGCCGTCCACGTTTCCAGTTGCAGTATTAGCGGCCATACGGGGAGCGGTGGGGGCGGCCTCGCGCTCACAACCGGCGGCCGACGCAAGGACGAGAAGCGCTGAGATGATGTGGGAAGTTTTCATAACCCTGCGGCGCTGCAATCGTTGTGCCGCGATCAGCACGCTGCAATTATGACGTTTGGGGCGGGGTCGTGGCGCCGTAGCTGCGTCGCCTTAGCCATGTCGCCGTGGCGCAAACCCCTCAGTATTTCATCCCCGCCTTATCCGCAAAACTCTTTCACCGCCTCCTGCTCCTCGGCGCTGAGCTTTTTCGCGTAGCGTCACATGGGCCTCCACCTACACGCTGGACGCGTGAAGCAGCTCGTCAAGCGGCTACGGCGACCGGTACTCGGTCATCGCCGCCACGCCGGTCCCCAGTCGGTCGCACGATCGTTGGTCACCAGGATCACATTGGTCCCATCGGCGTCCATGACGTAGATGTGGTCGCTGCCGCCGCGATCGCTCGTGAACGCGATGCGCGTGCCATCGGGCAACCACGCCGGCATCTGATCGGCGGCCGCGTTATCCGTGAGCCGCACGACATTGGTGCCATCCACATTCATGACGTAGATGTCAGAAATGTTGTCGCGGTTGCTGGAAAAAGCGATGGATGTACCGTCGGGTGACCATGCGGGATCGTCGTCGCTTGCCGTGTTGTCGGTCAGTCGTGTTTCTCCCGTCCCGTCCGCGTTGATGACGTAGATCTCGTTGTTCCCATCACGATTGCTCACGAACGCGATCCGATCGCACGTCGGCGACCAGGTGGGACTGTGGTCAGATGCGGCGGAGAACGTGAGCCGCGTGACGCCTGTGCCGTCCGCGTTCATGACGTAGATCTCGTTGTAGTCGTCGCGAGTACGCTCCCGAAAACCATAGTAGGCGATCCGGTCGCCGCACCAGGCCGGGGCGCCGCTTTGGGTGAAGGACGGGCGGCCGTCGGTGAGCCGCGTGACGCCGGTGCCATCGGCATTCATGATCCAGATATCGAAAAACGGCGTGTCGCGAGTGCTCGTGAACGCAAGGCGAGTCCCGTCCGGTGACCACGCAGGGTCATAGTCATTGTAGGGGCCGCTCGGCGTGAGCTGCGTTACACCGGTCCCGTCCGCGTTCATCACGAAGATCCTGTCCATGGCGCCGTTAATGATCCTCGTGAATGCGATTCGACCTTCCGGCGGGGGCACGGGCGGCGGGGGCGGCGGGGGCGGCGGGGGCGGCGGGGGCGGCGGCGGAGGCTGCGTCGTTGGGGCGAGCGGCGGTCGATCCGTGTTACAACCAGCAATCAGCACGATAGACCACAAATAGAACGGCCGAAGACGTGGACGAACCATACCCACCTCCCCAGAAGAGACTGGTCCCCCGAGACGTGGTCGATGATGCCGCAACGTCCATGCCCGCACCTTGAGTCATAATCAGTGGGAGATTGCCCATCGGTGGTCGTTGCATCGGAGCAACGTCTGCGGCCTTGATGCCGCGTCGTATCACTTCAGTACTTCAGCCCGGCTTTCTCCGCAAAACTCTTCACCGCTTCCTGCTCCTCCGCACTGAGCTTCTCGGGGAGCGTCACATGCGCCTCCACGTACATGTCCCCGCGCCGTCCGTTTTTCTCGATGCCATGCCCAGGAACCCGGAACTTCTGACCGTGCTGCGTCCCCGCGGGGATGCGGAGCACGACCCGCTTGTCGTCGAGCGTCTTGACCTTGATCCGGGAGCCGAGCAGTGCCTGCGCGAGATTGATCGGCACGACGCCGATGAGATCCAGACCTTCGCGCCGGAAGAACCGATCCACCGCGATGTGGACCTGTACGATGAGATCGCCGCGCCCCTTGGGTCCCTGATTCTTGAGGCGCAGGCGCGCGCCCTCTTCGACACCCGGCGGGATCTCGACGTTGATGCGCTTTTCGACCCGCACTTCTCCGGCGCCCTGGCAGGTGGGACACCGCTGCGACGGAACCGTGCCTTTACCACGGCAAACCGGGCAGGGACGATTGACGGCGAAGCCGCCCTGCCCGAAGGAGACCGTTCCCCGCCCCTTGCATTCCGGGCACGTGTTGACCGTCGCACCCTTCGCGGCCCCAGACCCGCCGCACGTCGGGCAGACCTCCGACATGACGAGGGTAATCGGCACCGTCCCGCCCAATGCGGCGACACGGAATGGAATCGTGACCTCGGTCTCGACTTCCTCCGGCTCGGCTTCGCGCCCCGCCCCGGCCCCACCCCGCCGCCCGAAGATTGATGAGAAGATGTCGCCGAGACCGCCGAGGTCGGAGATGTCGAAATCGCCGCCGTCGGGAGGAGCGCCGCGGCCCCGCCGTGCGCTGGCCCCCGCCCCGCCGCCGCCAAAGCCGCCGGGCCCGGCAAACGCACCGTAGCGGCGCAGCTGATCGTATTTCTTCCGCTTTTCGGCGTCGCTCAGGACGTCGTGCGCTTCGTTGATTTCCTTGAAGCGCTCGGCAGCCTGCGGATTGTTGGGATTGCGATCAGGATGGTGCAGCTTGGCCAGCCGCCGGAAGGCTTTCTTGATCTCGTCCGTCGTGGCGGTTTCGGCGACTCCCAACACCTGATAGTAGTCGCGCTGTGCTGCCATTACTGTCCCTGCCAGGTCAGCACCACAACGCGGGCCGGCCGCAGCAAGGTGTCGCGCATCTTGTAGCCTGGTTGCACCACCTGGCCTACGGTGTGATCCTGCTCCGGTTTCGCGGCAGCCTGCGTCGTAACCGCCTCGTGCACGTTCGGATCGAACGGCACTCCCGCCTGATCGATCCGCGTGACGCCGGCGCTCTCGAGCTCCTTCCAAACTTTCCGCTCGACGAGATCTACGCCGTCATGCAGCGTCTTCGCGTCGATTTCCGCCGGGTCGATGTGCGCGAAGCGCGACAAATCGTCCAAGGCGTCCGCGAGACGCGAGACGAGCTCCGCTTGCGCGCGTCCCCACGTCTCGGCGCGCTCCTTGGTCGTACGCTTGCGGAAATTGTCGTACTCCGCCGCGAGTCGCAGATGGCGATCTTTCCATTCATCCAGCTCGGGCACAGATCCTTGAGACGCAGCAGACGCAACAGACGCAGCAGGTCCCCCAGAAACGCCGGAGGATGCAGGAGCCGGCACCGGCTCGCCCGTGTCGGGATCGAGCGAAGGGGTGCGTGGGGGCGAAGCGGGAGGCTGCGGCGAGTGGCCGTGGCGTTTGTTATTCATGAGTTTGGAACCTTCGGTCCGACAACAAGATACCCCGGGCCTTCCGCGATGGGTAGCTCTCTATGGACGATACTCTCCGATGAAACGAATGAGCGCGTCTCGCACCTGCGGCACCGTAAGCAGGTCGTGCGACAACTCCGGGTACCATTGAACCCTCGCATGGGACGCCAGTCCGTCAGCCAAGCGGCGTGCCGTCTCGACATCTGTCACCGTATCAGCTCCGCCGAGTACGAACAGCATCGGTCGCTCGATGCGCGGGTAGTCCGCGAGGACCGCGCGTTGCGCCCACTGCAGCTCGGCGCGCGCGCCTGCCGTCATGAATTCGGCGCCGCGACCTGTTGGGAGTGTGGGCCACAGATCCGCGAGTTTCGCGGCGAGGCGCTTCCAAACGGCGGGGCGCGCGCGCGAGGCGAGCCAGGGATTCGCCATCACGGCCGCGGCCGGGGGCTCCCCGGGCTGCGTTTCGAGGTAACGCAAGACGACGAGTCCACCGAAGCCATGGCCGACCAGGACTTGCGGCACATCCTGGCGGCGACGCACTGCGCGACGCAGCGCTTGCAGGTCACCCAACAGCTGGCTGAAGCGGGACAGGTGCCCCCGGCGACCGCCGGACCGTCCGTGCCCGCGTTGGTCCAAGAAGTACGCGGCAAATCCCGCGTCCCGAAGCTGCGCTCCGGTTTCGGCAAACCGCTCGGCGAGGCCCGCGGGCTCCGGATGCCAATCGTGCAGGAACAACACGGCGACGCTGGCGCGGGCGGGCTCGTACGCGTCATAGACGAGCGGCGTCCCGTCTGGTGCGTTGACGCGATTCACGATTTGTCCGCGAGCAGCCGCCGCAACAAATCGAGCGCTGCTTGCGCCGAGCGCGCGCGGATCTCGTTCCGATCGCCCGGGAAGATTCGCTTCAATGCGCGGCGTTCGGCTCCGTGCCGGGCGGCCAGCCACACGGTCCCCACTGGTTTCTCCGCGGTCCCTCCGGATGGGCCCGCGATACCGGTTATCGCGAGGGCGGCGTCTACCGCAAACCGCCGCTGCACGCCTTCCGCCATCGCGCTCACGACCTGTTCCGACACCGCTCCGTACTGATCGAGCATTTCAGGGGGAACATCGAGCGTACCACTCTTCACCATGTTGTCGTACGCGACGACTCCTCCGATGAAGACCTTGGACGCTCCCGGAACGGCGGTGATCCGCGCGCTCAGGACACCGCCGGTACACGATTCAGCGACCATGAGCCGAGACCCGCGCGCGCGTAACTGATCCAGCACGACGGCCGCGAGGTCGGTCCGATCTTCGCCATAGCAGTGCTCGCCGGCGCGCTCGCGTAATTGCGCCACGGCCGCGGCAAGCCGTCGTTCTGCGTCATCCTCACGCAGTGACCACGCCGTCACACGCAGTTCCACGCCGTCAGTGGACGGCAGATATGCCAGGGTGAGCGGCGCGATTTCCTCTTCGATCGCGCCGACCCGCTCGGCGAGCGCGGATTCCGCAATGCCCGTCGTCCGCACGCTGCGCGAGCGCACGACGGCGCCCGCAGTCCGGCCCGCGAGCCGCGGAAGCACCTCCTCGGCGAGGAGGCCGCGCATCTCCGACGGAACGCCGGGCAGCATGACGACCACGCGCCCGCGGTCCTCGACCCACAGGCCAGGTGCCGTGCCGCGCGGATTCGGCAGCACGGTGGCGCCTGCCGGCACTTCCGCCTGGGTGCGATTCACGGCCGGCATGGGGCGCCCGAGGCGGCGGAATCGTTCCTCGAGCGATTGCAACACGGCCGCGTCCATTTCCAACGTTTTCCCGAACAGCGCTGCGACCTCGCGCTTCGTGATGTCGTCGCGCGTCGGCCCAAGGCCGCCGGTCGTGATCACGAACCCCGTGCGCTCGAGAGCTTCAGCCACCGCGGCCCGAATGGCGTCGGGACGATCGGCGACGGAGCTGTGGCGCACGACTTCGACTCCGGCCGCCGCCAACCCGCGGCCGAGCTCAGCGGCATTCGTATCGACTATCTGGCCCAGCAGCAGCTCGGTGCCGATCGTGACGACTTCGAGCTTCACTTGCCGACTTTGAGAAGTGTCCGGTAGCGGTAGAGGTAGACGAGGAGGGAATAGACGGTCAGCACGATCGCGCCCGCCAGCGTGATGGCGACGAACCAGCCGTGGAATTGATCCCAGAAGTTGCGGAAGGCACCAGCCAGGTGCATCTGCGCGATCGCATCCTTCCAGGCGAACCAGGCGATCGTCGCGCCGATGAAGATGTTCTGGACCACCGCCTTCAGCTTGCCGGCGCCCAGCGCGGGAATCACGATGCCGCGGCGCTTCGCGAAGAACCGGAAGGCCGTGATGAGCACCTCCCGCCCCACCAGCAGCAGGGCCACCCAGAGGGGGAAGCTCCCCCACCATTTGATCGCGTAATCCACTTTGTCGGCGGCGAGAATCGTCGGGTGTCGCGTCATCCAGAAGATGGGAATCAGCGTCGCGAACAGCAGCAGTTTGTCGGCGATCGGGTCGAGCAGCATGCCGAGCTCGCTGATCGTGCCGTAGCGGCGGGCCAGATAGCCGTCCAGTAGGTCCGAGAAGGCGGCGATCAGGAAGACGACAAACGCGATGACTTTGGGCCAGTAGCCGGAGATGAACGGCAGCAGCGCGATCACTGGCGTGAGGCAGATGCGAGCCAGCGTGATGATGTTGGGAAGTGTCCAGCGCATCGGGGGGCCTTAACTCAGCGTCTTGAGTACCATCTTGCTGACCGCTTTCAGCGTGTCGAACACACCGTCGCCGCGAACGGCCACCGCCTCGTGGTAGGGGGCATGACCGACCCATTCGCCGCCGATTTTGTCGACGAGGTTCTCCCCGGGATGCGCCGAATCAGGCATCTGTTTCTGGCGCGTCGCATCTTCGATCGGCCAGCCGGGATTCAGCGACGCCTGGAGATCCTTGATCGGCGCGGCATTGGGAAGGTCGCGTTTGTTGTACTGAATGACGAACGGGATCCTCGTCAGGTCGTACCCGTACTCCGCCATGTTGTCGTACAGATTCTGCATCGACTCGACGTTTGCTTCCATGCGCTCGATTTGGCTATCGGCGACGAAGACGATGCCGTCCACGCCCTTGAGAATGAGCTTCCGGCTGGCGTTGTAGTACACCTGGCCGGGGACGGTGTAGAGGTGGAATCGCGTCTTGAAACCGCGAATCGTTCCGAGATCGACCGGGAGAAAGTCGAAGAACAAGGTGCGCTCGGTCTCGGTGGCGAGCGAGATCATCTTACCGCGCGTGTTGGGCGAGACTTTCCCGTAAATGTGCTCCAGGTTGGTCGTCTTCCCCCCCAGGCCCGGTCCGTAGTACACGAGTTTGCAGTTGATCTCGCGGGACGCGTAGTTGATCATCGACATGGGCGCGTCCCCTTAACCGAAGAGTTTGTCAATTTCGTCTTCCGCCCCTTCGAGCAGGCCCTTTTGCTGGGCCTGACCCGTGCCGACTCGATTGAACATCTCCTCGAACACCTTGTTGAGCTCGCCCACGACCGATTTCGCCTTGAGCTTGACGAGTCCCAGCGTGGTGCGCTGATCGAACAACACCACGAGAATCACGCGCTTGGCGATGTCGGCCAGATACATCGACTCTTTCTCGCCCTGATGCACGAGCGACGCGAACTCCGCTTCGCCGATCATTTTGGCGAGTTGATCGTTGGCGCTGAAATCGGCGGCGGTGAGTGAGGCGAACGCGGTGGGATCGAACTGCGGCGTTTCCCCGACCGTGGCGACGAGCTGGCCGTTGCGATCAACGAGCAGCGCACAGCGGGCGTTCGAGTCGCGGAGGAACGCCAGCAAGTGCGTCTGGATTTGCTTGAAATCGTTCTCGTTGAAAGACCAGCTTGCGGCCCCGGCCATGCGCCTCCTAGCGAATCAGTCGGTCTCCGACATGTCGCGCCGTGCCGCCAGCGCCTGGGCGATCGTCACCGCATCGGCGTACTCTAGGTCTCCACCCACCGGCAGTCCCCGCGCGATCCGCGTGACACGCACGCCGCTCGGCTTCAGGATCTGCTGGAGGTACGTGGCCGTCGCCTCCCCTTCCATCGAGGCGTTGGTGGCGACGATGACCTCCCGCACCTCGGAGCCGTTCGTCAATCGCGCGAGCAGCCGATCAAGATGCAGCTCGTCCGGCCCAACGCCATCCAGGGGCGAGATCCGGCCGCCGAGGACATGATAGCGGCCGCGGTAGCGGCCGGCGCGCTCGATCGCACTGACGTCGCCCGATTCTTCTACCACACACAACAAGGCCGCATCGCGCCGCGGGTCGCGGCAGATCGGGCACGGATCCTCATCGGACAGGTTTCCGCACGCCCCGCACGCCATGACTTTCCCACGGACCCGCCGGATGGCGTCGGCCAACCGCTCCGCGATTTCCGCGGGTTGCTTCAGCAAATGGAACGTGAGCCGTTGGGCGGTCTTACGCCCGATGCCGGGGAGCTTGGCGAGCTCCGCCACGAGCTCCTCGATGGCGGACACGGAACGGACCGCGGCCTACAGCGGCAACTGGAATGGGAACGGCAGACCCGACGCCAGCTTCCGCACCTCGGCCTGATACAACTCGGCCGCGCGCTTCTGCGCCTCCGCCACAGCCGCCAGCACGAGATCTTCGAGCATCTCCACATCCCCCTGGCTGACCGCCTGGGGATCGATCTTGATGCCGCGAATGTGCCCCCGGCCGTCGACGGTGGCCTGGACCATCCCCCCGCCGGACGACACGGTCAACGTCTGCTGCGCCAGCTGCGTCTGGATCTCAGTAAGCCGCCCCTGCATCTGCTGGGAGAGCTGGAGCAGGCTAGATAAATCCGCCATGTGTCGAAAGTTACCTCTGGAGGAACCGTTAGCAAGCTATTCGAGCAGCTCCAAATCTAATGCGTCTACGGCGGCACTTAGGGTCGGATCTTTGGCACGCAGACTCTTCAATCGCTCTGCGCTGGCCCCCTCAGGAGTAATGCGCTCCGAGCCTCTACCACCACCCCCTGCCGCTATCGTCACGCGTGGGGCTTCGCTGATATAGGTCCCCAGTGCCTGAGCGATGGTCTCGCGTTGCCGCTCGAGCCCCTCGGCGTGCACGGCGTGTCCCGGTCGCAGCGTGATGGTGCGGCCCTCGACGGCGACGACTTCCGCTTCGGCGAGGAGACTGCCGAGCACGGGGGTCTTCGCGCGCGCGTCCTGAACCACTTGCGACCAAACCGAGCGGACGTTTTCCAGAGTTGGCTCCAACTTTTTGCCCGGAGGACTCGATGGGCGGATGGGCGGTTGGGCAGGTGGGCTGCTCGGCTCAACGGGTTTCGTTTGACTCGGCCCATCTTTCTTGAACGCATCCAGCACTTCGGATAGCTCGACGGTCCGATCGAGCATCGCCCATCTCAGCAGCAAGACCTCCACGAGCAGCCGCTGGTTGGCGCTGCGGCTCAGCCGCTCCTCGGAGTCGCTCAGGATCGTCAGGAGACGAACGATATCGGCGGGCGGGAGCTGCGGGGCATACTCGCGCACCACCGCCATGAGTCCTTCGGTCAGCCCCTCGGGTTGGCCGCCGACGCCGGCGAGGAGGAGGGCGCGCAGCGTCTCCCCGGCGCCGTTTACGAACTCGGTGAGGTCCGCACCGGCCTCGAGCAGCCGCTCGACGAGCGGGAAGACGGCCGCGGGGTCCCGTTCCACGATGGCCCGGAGCATCTCGGCGTAAAGCTCGTCGGGGATCAGCCCCAGCACTTCCCGCACGCGCCCCGCGGTGACCGGACCTTCGCCAAACGAGAGGACCTGATCGAGCAACGAGAGGGCGTCGCGCATGCCGCCGTTCGCACTTCGGGCGATGAGGTGCAGCGCATCGTCCTCGACCTTGAGCTGCTCGGCGGCGGCGACCTGCTTGAGCCGCGAGACGATCGCATGCGGTCCGATCCGGCGGAAATCGAAGCGTTGGAGCCGCGACAGAATCGGCGCCGCGGTATTGGCGATCTTCTGCGGCTCGGTCGTCGCGAACACGAACACGACGCGGGGCGGCGGCTCCTCGAGAATCTTCAGCAGTGCGTTCCATGCCTCGCGCGTCAGCATGTGCGCTTCGTCGACGATATAGACCTTCGATCCCGCCTCGGTGCTCGCGGCATACATCGCGCGCTCGCGGAGGTCGCGGGCGTCGTCCACGCCGCGATTCGACGCCGCATCAAGCTCGACGACATCCAGATTCGCGGCACCGGTCCAGATGCGCCGGCAGGCGTCGCACTCGCCGCAGGGCTCGCCGCCTGTCGCGGGGGTGCGCCGCTCGCAATTGAGTGCCATGGCGAGGATCCGGGCCGCGGTCGTCTTACCGACGCCCCGCGGTCCGGCGAACAGGTAGCCGTGCGCGACCCGGCCCTGGGCCACAGCACCGCGCAACGCGGCCGCCACGTGGTCCTGCACAACGAGGTCGCTGAATTGCTTGGGGCGGTACTTGCGAGCTAAGGCAATCATTGACGTAATCTACCTCAAATCTCGAATGTAGAATGATCAATGATCATTGATTATTGACCGTTGATCATTCTACATTTCCCTCGCCCCAGGTCCGCAGGCTTTCCGCTCGTGAACCGCGTCAGGCCCCCGCAGGGAGCAGCGCTAAACGATGTCGGGATTCGTTGCGGGGTGCCTGGGGCATTCCACATCCAATAATCAATGATCAATAATCAATGATCATGGATCAATGATCATTCGCCAAGGCGCACCATCCCTTACCGACAATCGATGTTTCCAGGTGCCGCGCGGGGTGGGACCGTTACCGTGAGATATTGGCGCATCCCGTTGGCGATGACGGCGAGGCTCGTCGTGCCTGGCTGATCCGGCTTCAGCGTGACCGTTCCTACGGCGCTGTCCGGCGCGACGGCCAACACCCGCACGATGCGCGCGTCGGCGACGGCGGCGCGGAGTCCCAGCAACGGCGTGGGATTCGCAAAGCCGTCCTGGGCGGACACGCGTAACGCCACGACGCTGTCGGGGCGAATGGCGACGTGTCCCGTCAGTCCTGCAGTACCACACATCACGATCAGCTGGGCCGCTGGTCCCGCGGCCACGTTGAACGCCACCTGCTTTTCGACGACGCCCATCGCGGCGATGACCGTCGCCGACCCCACACGTTCGCCCAACGTCACGCCCACGCGTGCCTGGCCCGCGGCGTCCGTGGCAATCACCGCCGGGTGGATGCTCGCATTGATCCCGGTGAACGTCACCGCCTCACCCGAGAGCGGCGTTCCGGCGGAATCGCGGGCCTCGAATACGAGCGCGCGCGGCAGTTGCGTGCCCACACTCCCCCGCTGCCCCCCACCCGACACGAAGCTGCTGCGCTCGGCCGACACGCGGACGATGATACGTTGCACCTGAAAAACCGGTGCAGGCGCCGGAGGTGGAGCGGGCGGGGGTGGTGGGGGTGGTGGTGAGGCCGGTCGGGATGTCGCGCGACGCGGTGCTCCGCGCCGCGCACACTCGTCAATCGCAACGAGCAACGATGGATCAGCGCCGAGCAGGCGAAAGTCATTGCGATCGCGGTCGGTGGGGTGGAACGTCAGACAGTTGCGCCGCACCAGCTGCGCCAACTCCACCGGAGTCATCGTGGCGCCGGAGAGCAGTCGCACGAGATCGCTCTTGCGCAACGACGTCGTTCCACCGCCCACGCCGCCCGCCCCGCCCACCCCGCTCTGGCCCTGCAGCGCGAGGAGCGTGGCGACCAACACCGTCAGGGCCTGGGGCATCCCGACTGCTCGAAGCGGCTCTCGATCTGGTCCACGGCAGTGTACATCGTTTGATCCTGGCTCGCCCGACGTTGATCGAAGGCCGCCATCCGGGCGCGCCGCTCGGTGTTATAGCTGATCCACAGATTCTCGATCGATACGAGACCGCTGGCGAGACCGCCACAGTCCATGCGACCGTCCGCAAACAGCGCGGCGCGATCCTGGAAGTTGCGCACGGCGCGCGACAGCGAGTCACTCAAGCGATCGAAGCGCGCAAATGGTGACGGCGGCGCAACCGGCTGCGGCACGGGCACCGGTACCGGCGCGGGCGCGGGCGCGGGCGGCACAATAGCCGCGGCGGGCGGTGGTGCCGCTCGTGGCGAACCCGCCGGCCGACGCGACGCCGGAGGAGGCGCGGGCGACCGCTTGGTGACGCGTGATACCAGCTGCTTCGCGCGATCGAACAATCCCGGAAGGAGAGTCGGATTGCGGATCGCCAAGTACCAATAGCCACCCGCTCCTCCTCCCGCCAACAAGAGGAGAATCGCGACGCGCTTGAGCCACGGCCCGCGCCGTCTCCGGCGGCGTGGCTTGGGGGCGGGCGCGGGGGCCGGTGACGGGGCCGTCGCCGCCCTCTCCTCGTCCTCATCGAGCAACCGGAACTTGGGCGCCGAGGTGCGGCGCGGCGGCGCCGGCAGGGGCGGCAACGGCTCGGAGACGCCAACCTCGGCCGGCGTGACCTGCCACGGAATTTCGTCGGACGACCGCGCCGGCGGTGCTGGACGTGGCGGTGGAGGCGGAGGTGGAGGTGGCGGCGGCTTGGGCGGAGGCGCTGGTGGCTCGGTGGGAAGGAAAACCGGCGCTTTTCGTGGTGCCGGCGGCGGCGGCGTCGGCACTGGCGGGGGGGCGGGCTCGTCGTCCGCGCTCGACTTGATGACAGGTATGTCATCCGCGCTCGACCGCATGATCCGGAATCCGCGGTCCCCGGCTGCGGGCCGCTCCTTCGTCTTGCCGGGCTTCGGTGCGTGCTCGGCTTCGTCTTCCTGTGGTTCCTCGGCCTCTTCGGGCTCCTCCGATTTCGGCGGCGGCGATGCCGGGGGGGGCTCGGGCGGTTTCGGTTTCGGTCCAGTCAGCGTTGGCCCGTACGGCTTGTAGTTCCTCCACGTGATGAAGGAGCGCTTTTTTCCATCCGGCTTGATGGAATCGGGTTGCAATAGCTCGTAGAACGCCAGCGGCGTCTTGTGCCAGTCAGTATTGCCTTGGGTCGCGCGAAAGAATCGTCCGGTGACGCCCCCGGCTTCGGCCGCTACGAGAATGGCGACCTGCCACGGGTCCGTGAAGAACTTGTCATGCGTCTCGACGTCGTGCGTCGTGAGGAATCCGCCCTGTCCCGGATGGCTGTGGTACCAGCCGAGCAGCGTGCCGGCCGCCTTCTTGAGCTGTTCCTGCATGCGGTCCCACAGCCGCGATACGACGACTTCGGTTTTGTCGCCATAAATCGGCTGGCTGAGCTTCAGCGTCTTGTCGATGATGGTGTACAGCGCGCCGTTTTCGGGATCCCGGTAGACGTCGCCGATGAGGAAGCCGAAGATCGCCTGGGTCGGCGAGCTCTTGAGATGCTCCTGTAGCGCGATCACCGCTTCCTGCTGGAAGAAAATCGGATACGGCGAGCGGCTGGTCGATTTTCCGCCGGGACTCGTGGTGCCCGGTGCGGCCGGCGGGTTCCACAGAATCGCCCGATCCATCGGCATCGGCTGCGGTTTGGGTTCGGACCGCGTCACGCGAGCGTCTCCAGAATGACCCGTGCGGCCCGTTCTACGTCGGCCCGTGTCACGTCGAGATGCGTGACCGCGCGCAGCCGCCGCGGTCCCCACGGCGCGAGCCGGACTCCTGCTTGCGCCAGCCGCTGCGACACCGACTGCGGTGTGTCACCGCTGCGCAGCAGGTCGACCATCACGATGTTCGTCTGTGGCTCTGACGGCCTGACGGCCGGACTGCCGGAAAGCAATTCCGCAAAACGGCGAGCGTTTTCGTGATCCTCGCCGATCCGGGACAGATTGTGGTCGAGCGCGTACACTCCCGCCGCGGCGAGGATGCCCGACTGACGCATGCCGCCCCCCAGGCGTTTGCGGATCTCCCAGGCGCGGGTGCGCCACTCCGTCTTGAATCCGAGGCACGACCCCACGGGGCAGCCGAGTCCCTTCGAGATGCTCACCATCACCGTGTCGGCGCCTTGTGCCAGCCGTGCCGGCTTCACTCCGGCGGCCGCGGCGGCGTTCCAGAGCCGCGCCCCATCGAGGTGGACCGCGAGTCGCGCGTCGTGCGCCGCGCGGGTCAGCCCCTCGACCCCCGCAGCATCGAGCACGCGCCCACCGGCGTTGTTGTGCGTGTTTTCGATCGCGAGTGCCGTGATGCGCGGGACGTGCGGCGACGGAGCCCGCAGGGCGCCGCGGACCAGGTCGGCGGTGAGCAGGCCGTCGGGCGTGGTGATCGGCCGGATCTGCACGCCCGAAAGCGCGGCGACGCCGGCCACTTCGGAGTGCACGAGGTGCGCGTTCGCTTCGAGGAGCAGCTCCGTTCCCGGCTCTGTCACCAGCGCGATGCCGGTCTGATTGGCTTGGGTGCCCGACGGGAAGAAGAGCGCGTCCTCGGTGCCGAGCAGCTCGGCGACGCGCGCTTCGAGGCGGCGCGTGGTCGGATCGCCATCGAGGACGTCGTCACCGACCTCCGCGTCCGCCATGGCACGACGCATCGCGGGCGACGGCCTGGTGACGGTATCGGAGCGGAGATCGATCACCGGGGAATTCATCCGAGGCGCACACGTTGCAGGCGCCGCATACGCATCAGGTCGTACGTTTCCGCGACTTCGCCGCCCAGCAGAAACACATAGGCCGTGTAATAGATCCACAGCAGAAACAGGAAGAGACCGACGAGGTTCGCGTCCGACGCCACGCGGTCGAACGTCACGAAGCGTGTCACGTACAGCGCGTACAGCCGTTTGGCGATCTCGAAGGAGACCGCGCAGAACAGCGAGGCCACCACACTGGTACGCCAGTAGATGCGCCGGCTGGGCAGGTATTTGAAGATCACGAAGAAGAGGGCCGTGCTGAACACGAGGGACGCGAGCTGCGATCCGACCCCGCGGGTCGTGGTCGCAAACGCGATCGCGAGGAACAGCGTCCCGGCGACGAACACCATGGCGATGTCGAGCAGCTTGGCCCTCGGCCAGGATCGGTTCTCCTCGGTATCGAAGACTTCATTCAGGGCCGCACGCAGTCCCCCGAACATACGAGTCGAGAACCACAGGAACAGGGGCGCGGCGAGGAGCGTGAGGTGGCCGCGCCTTGCGACCAGGTCGCCGAGGGCGCGCTCGATGAAGCCGAACTGGCCGGTCTCCCCGCCGCTCGACTCGGGTAGGAAGCGCTCCAGCAGCTCGTGGACGTTGAGCTGATGAATGGCGAGCTGGTATTGCGCGAGGTAGCCGACGACGGCCAGGACGAGCCCGACGAAGGGAATGGCAGTCAGCAGGATGTCGAACGAGAGGGCACCGGCGAGGAACGGAATGTTGTCTTCGTAGGCGGCCTCGAGGGTGCGCCGGACGACGCCGGTGACCGTGCGGTGCCAGCCGCCTTCACGATTCACGCGAGCGGCTCGTCCTCCTCGTCGGACGCGGGGGGAACGGGCGGCCGGGCGGCCCGGGCGCGGCGGCGGCGGGCGGCCTCGAGCCGGCGACGCAGCTGCTCGCGGGTCGCGATCTCCGGCTCTTCGTCATCGGACTCGTCGGACTCCTCGGCCTCGTCTTCGGCTTCCTCCAGGAGTCCGCGGACTTCGTCCACTTTGTCCTCGGCGAGCTCCTTCAGGTTGCGCAGGCCCTTGGTCACCTTGCGCCGCGTGCTCTCGCCGCTCTCGGTGGGTGCGAACACGAACCCCGCCACCGCGCCGAGCACGATGCCGAACAAAAAGGCGCCGAATCCTCCACTGCGCTCGCTCATTCGCCTGCCTCCGCGTCATCCGGCGCCGACACGAGCGCGGCCCGTGGCGCGGCGTGTGACACGAGTTTCGGTTTGACGTACCGATCGGTGGACGCGCGCGTGCCCTTGACGCGCAGCTGTTCGAACAGGAACGCGAACGTCTTCTCGAGGTCGGCGCCAATGGCGGCCCGCACGTCCGCGGGCAGATCCCAGAACCGCCGCTTGAAGGGCCCGATCGCCTTCTTACGGCTCTTATAGATGAACTGCTCCTCGGTGTCGCCCTTTTTCCATTCTTCTTTCGCCTCGCGCTTGACCCATGCGTTCACTTCGCGGCGGAGGTCGTTCGGCAGCGCGGGGTGATCCATGACGATGGTCTGGAAATTCGTGGCCAGGTGGATCTCGACCGCCTCACACGCGGGGAACTGCGAGAACGCGTCCGGCGGCAAAGTGGATGCGCCGTGCTGCACCGCGCCGCCGAGCCCGTACTTTGTCCGCGCGTCGTGCGACAGCGCCTTCAGCGCTTGCAGGTCGAGCTGCACCTTGGCGATCGAGCCGTCGGGCAATACGACGCCACCATGGCTGGTGCCGGTTTGCACGGAGATCTTCGAAATACCGGCCGGGGTCCCGAGCTTCTTCAGCGTCCGGTTGTAGCCGTCCATGAACGCTTTCAGCTCGTGCACGTCGCTGTTCTTGCCACCCACTTCGCCGATTTCGGCACCCACGGAAACGGTGACGTCGTCCGGCTCGCGGTCGCGGATGAATTTCGTGAGCTCCGCCGCCCGCTCGTAGTTCGTACGCTGCTGCTCATCGAGATTGGGCTTGGAGAGGTCGACGAGCGTGGACGTGTCGATGTCGATGTTGTAGAAGCCGGCGTGCAGCTCCTCGTCGATCAGCGCGCGCAGCGCCTTGAGCTCGGCCTCCGGATCGGCGGCGTACTTTTTCGCGTTGACCTGGACGTGGTCGCCTTGAATGAACAGCGGCCCCGTGAATCCCTCGCGCAGCGCCGCCGCCGTCATCACCGCGACGTACTCGGCGGGCCGCTGGTCGGTGTAGGCAATCTCGCTGCGGGCGATCTCGCAGATGATCGCGCCGGCATCGAGGCGCTTCGCCGCCCGGAAGATCGCGCGCCCAGTGTCGTAGGACAGGATCCGCACGTTCATCGCCGGCGTCGTGAACGCCGGCACCTCGTCGCGGCCTCGGGCCAGGTAGAGCTCGTGAATCGAGGCCGGACGCACGCCCGCCGTTTGCCCCATCTCCCAGATCATCCAGCGCGCGTGCGCTTTCTCGTCTTCGGTCCCGAAGACAGCCTTGCGCACCAGCGCGTCTATATCACCGCTTTCCTTGAGCATGTCCTGCTCCTCCTCGCGGCGGAATTTATGCCCCGGGGAGGTCGATAACCAGCCCGTCGAACGCCGGCGCAATGCCCGGAGGCAGCTTCGCGGCAAGGGCCGCATGCGTGTTCTCGTGCGTCAGATGCGTGAAGAACGTGCGGCGTGCACCGACGCGCTGTGCCGCGGCGACGGCTTCCGGCACAGACAAGTGGAGCGGGTGGGGACGCGACAGCAGCGCGCTGAGCACCAGCGCGTCGAGGCCCGCGAGCGCGGTGACCACGTCATCGGGAATCGTCTTCACGTCCGTCAGATACGCCACCGCACCGATACGATAGCCGAACACCTCATGGTCGCCGTGCGGCAGCGACAACGGCAGGACGGGCACGCCGGCGATCGCGGTGGCCTTGCCGGGCTCGAGCACGTGCGCCGCCAGCTCCGGCTTGCTGGTTCCCACGGGCACGACAATCGCAGGATCGAAGATGTAGGGAAACTTGGACGCCAGCTCCGCCATCGTGCCGCGCGAGCCGTAGGCCGGCAGCATCGCGCCCTGACGGACCGAGAGCGCGCGCAGGTCGTCGATGCCGTGCACGTGGTCGGCGTGCGCGTGCGTGAACAGCACGGCGTCGATGTGATCGACGCCGGCGGCGACGAGCTGCAATCGCAGCTCGGGCGGCGTATCGATCAGGAGACGCTTGCCCTGGGTCTCGATCAGTGCGCCGGTGCGCGTGCGCCGGTCGCGGGGGTCAGCGGATGTACAGGTGGGACAGCGACAGCCGATCTGCGGCACGCCGAACGACGTGCCTGTGCCGAGAAAAATCAGCCGCACGTCACACTACCTCGACCTTGATGAGGTTGGTGCTGCCGGAGACGTCCCACGGGACGCCCGCCGTCATCACGATGCAATCGCCGGACTTCGCGTATTGGCGCTTGAGAATGAGATCGCGCACGACGGTCAACATGGCATCGTAGCCGGGTACGTGATCGACGAGGATCGGCATCACCCCCCACACCAGGGCGAGCTGCCGGTACGTCGACGCCTCGGTCGTGACCGCGAGAATCGGAACGGGTGGCCGCAGCGCGGCGACTTTGCGCGCCGTGAACCCGCCCTTGGTCAGCGTGACGATGAGCGGCGTCTTGAGCATGCGCGCCACCGCGTACGTCCCCCAGGCGATCGCGTCTTCCGTGTGCACGCTCTCGCTCTCCCGGCGCCGCTCTTCCCGATGGCGCAACGGGTGCCGCTCCATCTCCCGGATGATCCGGTCCATGGCGCGCACCGCTTCCACCGGATACTGCCCTACGGCGGTCTCCGCGGAGAGCATCACCGCGTCCGTGCCGTCGAGAATCGCGTTGGCGACGTCGGAAGCTTCGGCGCGCGTGGGCCGGGGGTTGTGCACCATCGACTCGAGCATCTGCGTCGCCGTGATCACCGGCCTGCCCTGGTGATTCGCCTCGGCGATGAGCCGCTTCTGCACCAGCGGCACCTGCTCGAACGGCAACTCGACACCGAGGTCCCCGCGCGCGACCATGACGGCATCGGAGACCGCGACAATCTTTTCGAGGTTGTCGAGGGCGGTCGCTTTCTCGATCTTCGCCACGAGCTTCGTGGAGGCACCGCGAACCAGGCCGCGCAGCTCTTCGATGTCCTCCGGACGACGCACGAACGACAGCGCCAGGTAGTCCACTCCGATCTTCAGGGCGTCCTTGACGTCCTCGCGGTCCTTCTCGGTGAGCGCGGGGGCGGACACCTGCACGCCGGGGAGGTTCATTCCCTTGTGCGCGGTCAGAATGCCTCCATCGACCACGCGACCGGCTACGCGGGGGGGCTCCACGGCGGTGACTTCCACCGAGAGCAGACCGTCGTTCAGCAGGATTCGCGAGCCCACGCGGGCGTCGTTGGCGAGGCCGTCGTAGGTGGTGGGCAGCTCGTCGGCGCGGGCGACCTCTTCAGGAGCGAAGACGACCTCCTGACCCGGCTTCAGCTCGCGAGGAGCGGGCAGGTCCCCGACGCGAATGCGTGGCCCCTGGAGGTCCAGCAGCACGGCGATCGGTGAGTCGGTTCGCGCCGCGACCTTCCGGGCCGCGGCGATCCACTCGGCGCGCAGCTCCGGTGTCCCATGGGACGCGTTGATGCGGAGGACATTGGCACCGGCCTGGAGCAGCGCCGCGATCGTCGACTCCGTGCCGGTGGCCGGCCCGAGGGTGGCGACGATCTTGGTGCGGCGGATCTCCGGGGCGCCGTTCGATCGGTTATCCACAAATGCACGCGCTGTGAGGGGTGTGGAAAACTAGGCAGCTTGGAACGGGTCGCCGGAGCGCCCAAACAAGCGACAGCTGCGGCGACGAAGTCCAATCGAATGCGTTGAATTGACTACGTCTAATCGACGGCGTTGAAGTGATACGTGAAGCGACACCGTGGCCAGGACGAGCACGGGCCTGATGCATAAAGATTCGCACATCTGTATACGCGCTCAGCGCACGACCTCGAGCGACTTTTGCTCCAGCCGTGACTTGAGCTCCTGCAGCACGTGAATCGTCCGCGCCATGGCGGAGGCCGGCATGCCCTCGATCGTGCGGGCCGCAAGGCGTCGTTCCAGCTGACCGACTCGCAGCAGCACCTCCAGACCGTGGCGCGTGAGGGTGACGCGCACGCCGCGATCGTCGTCGGGATCGGTCGTGGTCTCGACCATCCCCTTCGCCTCGAGCCGCTGGATGAACGTCGTGGCTGCGGCGCGGGACACGCCCAGTTCGCTGGCGACGTCACTGGGCCGCGCGCCATCGGGGCCGCCCAGGTCGACGGCCGCCATCGCGGCGTGAGCCCGCTGCGACAGCCCGAAGCTCTTGTAGGCCCGGTTGCCCGCCCGCTCGATGGCTTGGTAGGCAGCCGCGACCGCGTCGGTCAGCTGCAGTGCAAGCTCTGAGCGGTCTGACATATAGTTAACATGTTGATAGTTAACATACTAAACATTTGCGAGTCCGCAATACCGAGCTTTGGGGGGGCCGTCAGCAGATCTCCGACCAGTCGACCTTCGATTCCGTCTTGCACCGCAGACACTTCAGCGCATCGGGCTTGCCGCTGAAGTCCTGCCGCTCCTGACACTGGGGACAGACGGCATACGTGGTGGTGACCTCCTCCCCTTCCCTGCCGCCCAGCGTAGGGCGGAGCAGGCCGGTGCGGATGACGATGCTCCACCGGTCGGGGGGCGATTCGCGCACGGCGACGTCGATGCGGCTCACGCGCACCGGTTTCTTGCGGACTTCGATGACCACCTTGCCGTCGTCGGTTTCGTCGACGATCGGGTACCACGCGCCGCGACGCAGCACGTCCGCGACGTTATCCAGACATCGCGCCCAGCCGCGGGGTGACGATGAAGGAGTAGAGCGAGCCATGAGCGCGCCAATGTAGCACATCCTGCTAAATTGCGTTATGCGCACGATCGGGACCGTCACCCGTTTGCAAGTCCAACGCGGCTCGCTGAAGTCGGGCGAGAAGCCGACACGGACGTACGACCCTACGCCGCTGCTCGCCGTTCCGGTGCTTCACGTCTCGCCCGACGGCGCACTCGGCGGTAGTCCCGGCGGCATGTGGGTCGTGGACGTCCACCACCGCTCGCACCCCGTGACCAAGAACGAGGACGGTCTCCACGGGATCTCGCTCGGATTCACGTCGCACTACGACGCGATGCGCGAGCACTTCGGGAACCGGGTCGAGGTGGGATGCGCGGGCGAAAACATCATCGCGACCAGCGACCGGCGATTCAGCTACGACGAACTCGCTGCCGGCGTGGCCATCCTCTCACCCGACGGGAAGGAACGGGTGCGGCTGAAGGTGCTCCAGGTGGCACACCCGTGCCGGCCGTTCACGGGATGGGCACTCGGAAAACAGGTCGAGCCCGAAGAATTGAAAAAGCATCTCCAATTCCTGGATAATGGTATGCGGGGCTTTTACTGCGTGGGTGAGGGGGTGGGCACTGTTTCCCTGGGGGATCAAATCGCAGTTCTCTAAAAACGGGGACCTGCAAAGACTAGGCTACAGACGCACCGCGGTTATCGGTCAAACGTCAACGGGACAACCCGAGCATGGGTTGTCCCGTTTACTATAGCCGGTGGCCCGCTGCTGCGTCTGTGGCCTAGCCGTTGCAGGTCCGCGCTTTTGCTTCTAGGAAAGCTCGTCCCATGCCATCCCCGCCGCCTTGTGACAACGATCGCAGGTCATGTCATT
>Ga0307302_10000061_pt1 | contig 41951 bp, 40 predicted proteins | sample ER_DNA_183_FD_194490 | JGI IMG/M metagenome (GOLD analysis project Ga0307302, IMG submission 194490) | Bulk soil microbial communities from the East River watershed near Crested Butte, Colorado, United States - ER_DNA_183 | ecosystem: Environmental > Terrestrial > Soil > Floodplain | place...
CATAAGTCAAGCTGACGTCATTACATTGCCGCCGCATGTCAATCAAATCGGATCGCTGGATTACCAAAATGGCAAAGCAGCACGGAATGATCGAACCGTTCGCCGACCGGCAGGTCCGCGAGGGCGTGATCTCCTACGGCGTTTCATCCTACGGCTACGACATGCGGGTCGCGCCCGAATTCAAGATTTTCACCAACGTGTTGTCAGCGGTGGTCGATCCGAAACGGTTCGATCCGAAATCCTTGGTCGAATTCACGGGCGACGTGTGCATCGTGCCGCCCAATTCGTTCGCGCTGGCCCGCTCGGTGGAGTACTTCCGCATCCCGCGCAACTGTCTGACGATTTGCGTCGGCAAAAGCACATACGCACGATGTGGAATTATCGTCAATGTCACGCCGTTTGAGCCGGAATGGGAAGGATTCGTAACGCTGGAAATCTCGAATACGACACCGTTGCCGGCGAAAATCTACGCGAATGAGGGGATAGCCCAGGTTTTGTTCTTCACCGCAGATGAGGGCGATGAATGCGAGATCTCGTATAAGGATAAGAAAGGGAAATACCAGGCGCAGAAAGGCATAACACTGCCTAGACTCTAAGCACTACGTCTCCTATCAGACGGGGTGCTGTTCGACTCTAGCTTTCTGGTTGTAGGCATAGGCGACCGCCAATGCGATCATCGCCAACGCAAAGAACGATCCGACTCTATACAACGCCTGCAGATTCGCCAAATCGTACAGCACAATCTTCAGTCCTGCGAACGCCGCCACCCCGAGCCCAATCGAGCGAATCAGCTTGTGATTCAGGCGGAATCCGAGGAACACGAGTCCTCCCGCAAACAGCAGCCACCACACACTGAGCGCGAGATCACCGGCGAGCGGAGCCATGCGCGCGAAGTATTCGTGAAGCTGGATCGACCCGCCGGCAAACACGGCCGAGCCGGATAAGGCCCACATCAGCGCGACCAATTTTCCTGGGGTCCCCCACCAGCGCGCCGCGACCGCGGTGCCGGCCACGACGACATAGAGCGCGAGCGCCCAGCCGTCGGTGAACACGGGAGCCTGATACCCGCGCACCGAGAGAGCCGCCGAGAACAGACAGACCCACGCCGCCGTCGCCAACGCTGCGGCTGCGTGACGTCCTCCTGGTTTTCCAGCCTCTCGTTCGGCGGCCAGCGCGATAAAGGCGAGCACGGTCCATCCGATCGTCACACTGGCGGCCGGCCACGGGAACGCGATGGCGATGGCGACGAGCAAAAACCCGGTAATGAGGTGCGACGCGCTGCGACGGACCCAGCCGGCGGGCAGATAGGCGGCCGCTAACGCGGCCGGGACCGCGTTGGCGAGCAGCATGAACGCGAGCGGGTTCACGATGAACAAGAGTCGTTCGACGGACACGTCGGTCAGTCCGAGAGCGCGTTCCGTCTCCCGACTGAACGGGTCGCGCATGAGTTGTTGCCACCAGAGCACGCCGGTGACGGCTGCTGCCGCACCCAAAGCGAGCCAGCGCGTGCTGTCCGATCCCACGACTCCGGCGAGGCCTATGGCCAGGACGACCCAGGCGATCAGAAGGATGCCGAGCCGCGCCTCGGGCCAGGAACGGCGGAGCGTCACGTGCAGCGCGAGCAGCGCCGCGGCCGCGACCAGCCAGGCACCGAGCGGTGTCGCGATGGCCGGCGCGGCTCCCGCCGCAGCAAGGATCAGATATCCGAACAGGGCGACGTTGAACGTCGGCCGCCAGTTCATCGCGTACGCGGTGATGGCGGTGCCGAGCCCGACCACTTCGAGGTAGCCGAGAAAGCCCTGCGGATTGGGGGCGGTCGCGAGGATCATCGGCGCGAGGTACGCGCCGCCCAGCGCCCAGATGGCCAGGCCTTCGATCTCGTGGTGGAGCGCGAGCATCGTGACCGCCACCGTCGTCAGGGCGAGCAGCAAGATGCCGACGCGGCGCTCCATGAGCGCGTACGGTCCCGCCGCCGCCCACAGACCCAAATACACGAGACCGCCCCCTGCCCCGATCATCGCGGCCCCATACCCGCGCATTCCTCGCCGGATGCGATCGTGTCCCCAGGCGGCGACCGCGATGCCGACGGCGACAGCCCCAATCGACCGCAGCAACGGCGAGATCCAGCCGCGATCGAACGCGTACTTGAGAAAGAGCCCCGCGGCGATCAGCAACGCCGCCACGCCGACCGCCAGCAAGCCGCGTTGTCCGAACCACTGCTCGAGGTCGTCGCGACGAGGAGCGGGCGTGTCCGGCACCAGCGCATGGACGGCCGCGGCCGGGGCCGGGGTTACTTCAGGTTTCGGTGTCGGGGAGCGGATACCGCGGAGCTGCTCGGACGTGTTCGCGACGAAGGTCAGGCGGCGCACGATGTTCTCGAGCGTCGCGACCCGACGCTCCAGCTGCTCGATGATGTCCTTTTGCTGGTCGGTCACACCATGGCGGCCAGGCGTCGCGATCCGGCGACCGTGATCGCGACCGTCACCGCGACGATGATGGCGATATCGGGGATCCACCCAAGCTCGGTGGCGGGCACCGCCATTTGCAGAAAGTACATCACGAAGTCGAACAGCCCGATCGATACCCCGAGGAGCAGGGTGAACTGCAGCGTGCGTCCGAACCGGGCCAGCAGGCTCCCGGTGGCGAGCGCCAGCGCACCCTGGGCCGCGGCGATTCCCACGGCGGCTACGGCGCCGCTGAAGAGCGTTTCAATGACGGCGGACCGGCCCGGATTGTAGCTGAAGAACCAGGTGTGAATCAGCGCGACGGCGAGCCCAGCCCCCGCGGCGCAGATGGTGGCCCAAATCGAGTAGTAGATGACGATGCGCGTACGATCACCGGTCTCCATCGTAGCTCCAATCTAGCGAAGTGCCGCCGCCGCTTCCACGAGCGCGGCGCGGGCCTGGTCGATCCTATTCACCAGATCGCCGAGCTCCCGGTTGGCCGCGGCGGCGTCCGCGTAGCGAATAGCTTCATTGACGGTCGGGAATGCCATCGTGGCGTAGCCGTTGTCGATGTCTGCCGCGAATTGCAGGCTCTTGAACCAGGGCCTGCTCACCAGACCATCGGGCCGCGTGAGGCGGCGCTCGACGAGCATCAGGGCCTGATTGACTCGCTGGGCGCGCGCGGAATCCACGGCGCCGGCGCGCACCGCATTGTCGCGCTCGGTTCCGAACGCGCGCGCGACCGCCGTGAAGCGATCCAGCGCGTCCTTCAAGGTCTGCGTGCTGACGGACTGCGTCCACTGTTTCTTGGAGATCCCCGAGTCGAGCTGGGTCACGAGGCTGTTCATTTCCGTCCCGAAGGCGGCATAGTCGAGCGGCAAGAGATCGCTGTTGGCGAGCCGGCCCATGATCACCGCCACGAGCTGCGCGCCGGCACGATGCGCCTTGTATCCGGGATCGCCGAAGCGGGTCATCCAGTCGTAGGAGTCGTACATCGAGTGGTAGATGCCGTCCGGCCCATCGAACCCGATGCCGCCCGCCGGAATCCCCAGATGATGATAGAAGCCGGAGAAGTCCGAGCCTCCACCCAAATTGCCCATCGTCAGCGCCGTCGTATCGCCGTTGTGCGCTTTCAGCCAGACATCGTAGACGGTCCCGGGCCCGACCGGATCGGGCACGATCCGCGTCGCGGCGCGGAGCAACGGCTTGAGCGACGGGGAGCCGCTGCCGCCGAAGCTTGGACCGGAAAACGTGCCATCCTCATTGAGGTAGGCGACGACGCGCGCGCGCAGCGTGTCCTCGAGCTCCTCGACCCATTCCGTCGAGCCGATGAGACCCCATTCCTCGGCGTCCCAGGTGGCGAAGACCACCGTGCGGGCGGGCTTCTGTCCATCACGCGCGAGCGCGGCGAACGCGCGCGCCGTCTCGAGCACCGACACGGTGCCGCTCACGTTGTCGCGCGCGCCCGGTCCCCAGGCATCGCGGTGACCGCCGACCACGACCCATTCATCCGGCCAGCGGCTGCCCCGGATCATCCCGACGGTGTTCCAGATCTTGTGGAAGGCGCGAGCGCCGCGCTCCGTCTTGACGTGCAACCGCGCCCGCCCCGGTCCCGGGCCGACGTGATAGTGGAACGGGAGCGCTCCCTGCCAGCTCTGCGGCACGGCCGGACCCGCCATTGGCTCGAGGAAGCGCCGCGCGTTGCCGTAACTCATCGGGATGATGGGAATCTTCGGGATGTCGAGCGAATCCTCGGGCACACGGCGCGCGCCCTCGACCGACGACCAGCTGGGCGTCGTGGGATCGCCGTTGCCGTTCATCATGCTGCCGCGCTGGATGCCGTCCGCGTTGCGCATCGGCCCCTTGGGGTACACATCGCCCCGGAAGTAACCGTCCTCCAGTGGATCGGAATACACGATCAAGCCGACCGCGCCCCGCTGCTGCGCCTCGCGCGCCTTGATGCCGCGGAAGGAGCGGCCATAGCGCGCGATCGCGATCTTCCCCTTCACGCTGATGCCGAGGGAGTCGAGTGTCTTGTAGTCCTCGATCAGCCCGTAATTCACGTAGACGACGTCGGCCGTCGCGTCACCATCGCCGGTGTAGCCGTTGAACGGCGGGATCTGCGGACCGGTCCCCGGCTCTGCCAACGACAGTCGTTGCGGCGCGCCACGCGGCGGGATGAACCATGCCGCCACGGTGTCCGGTTGTGGCAGATAGATCGTGTACTCTTTGCTCCACGCGTCGATCCCCCACGATTTCATCCGGTCGATCACGTAGTCCCGGGTCGTCGCCTGCGCCGGCGTCCCAGCCATGTGCGGCACCGCCGACAGGTCGCGCGACATCTGGCGGACGCTGGCCGTGTCGGGAATCGCGAGCAGACGCTGTTCGAACGTTTGCGCGTGCAGACGTGCCGACGTGCCGGCGTGCAGCAACAAGAGGGCGATCAAACCACGTGTCATGCTCTCTCCCCCGCGAGTAAGCCAATAGCCGATACCCGATAGCCGCTTCATCGAGGATTCAGGATCTGATCGATCCGCGCCTGAAGATCGACGAGATGCGCGCGCGTCGTTCGATCTCCGGCCCGCGGCAGGGCGGCCCGCAGGTTTCCCAGCAGGTCGACGAGCTCGAGGCGAGCCTGGGCGCGGGCGTCGGCCGGGCGCGGAGGCGGCGCATTGAAGCCCGGGAACGGCGTGAAGCCGGGCGGCAGCGGCGTCACGAGCGGCGTGCTGATGAGCCGCTCCATCTGATCGACGAAGGCGCGCTGCAGGTTGCGGCGATACCCGTCGACCCGGACCGGCCCGCCCGCGTACTCCGCGAAGGCGCCGCGCCGCACGTCGCCGAACAGATCCGTAATCGTGTACGACCCTGGCTGCGTTGCCGACTGCTCCGCGAGCCGTGACAGTCGTGAGTCCTGGAACAGCAGGTTTAGTACCGCGGTCTGGCGTTGGCGCACCCGCTCTACGAACCCGGTCGGCTCGATGCGCCGCAGGATTTCGGGATCGAAGAAGAACGACGGCGTGGTGAAGACGTTGTCGTTCAGGAATTGCACCGCCTCCGCCTGCTTCGCGCGCGGCACCGGCTGGTAGACCCTGCCCGTCTGGCCCGCGTACTTCGTGAACTGATAGACGCCGCCGACCACGACCGCGACGTGGTTCATCTCGCGTGCCCACTGCGCGATCAGCTCGGCATACATGTCGTCGAGCCGGTCGTAGTTGTCGAGCCGGTCACCCGTGGTGGCGGGGATCAACATCGGCACGAGGCGCTTGATGTTCCGGACGCCGTAGCCGCTCGCCTTCACGGGATCATCGCCGAGCGCTTCGGTAATGATGCGCGGGTCGACCGCCTCGCCGTCGCCGATCCAGCGGTCCCACGGCTGTGTATCCTGCTGCCGCGCGAGCGAGTCGAGAATCGGGCGCTCGGCGTCCGGTGACGGCGCCGGAATGCGTCGATAGCCCCAATCGATCGCGAAAAAGTCGTAGGGCCCAATGCCCTGCATCAGGCAGGCGCTGTCGCCCGGCTGCGCCACATAGTTGTAGCGCGCGTAGTCCATGATCGACGGGCTCGTGCCCTTCATCCGGCAGGTGAACGACTTGCTGCGGAGCGAGTCCACCGGGTAGTACGTAGACGCAACCATGTTGTGGCGGAGCCCCAGACTGTGGCCGACCTCGTGCGTCGCGACGTAGGCCACCATCAATCCCATCAGCGAATCGGGGAACGGCAGGGTGCGCGCGCGGGGATCGGCGGCGCCGGCCTGCGTCCAGTACCAGGACTCCACCAGGCTCGTGATGTTGTGATAGAAGCCGATGTTCGCGTTCATGATCTCGCCCGAGCGCGGATCGCTGACGCTGGGGCCGTACGCGTTCTCGATCGTCGACGGCAGCCAGCGGATGGTCGAGTTGCGCGCGTCGTCGAGATCGAAATTGGCATCATCCGTCGGCCCGACCTTGGCCGTGATCGCGTTGCTGAACCCGGCCGCGCGAAACACCGGCTCCCACAGCTCGACGCCCTTGATCAACCAGGGAACCCATTTGACGGGCGTGGCGGGATCGATGTACCAGACGATGGGCTGGACCGGGTCGGAAACGGCGGCGGTGGGATCCTTTGGCTCGAGCCGGAAGCGCTTGACGAAGCAGCGGCGTGCGCCCGAGACACGATCGTCGTCGTAATTCTCGAACGAGAGATTGAAATAGCCCACGCGGTCATCGCACAGCCGAGCCATCATCGGTTTGTCCGGCAGCAGCACCATCGAGTAGTTCATCAACATCGTGATCGAGTTGAGCGACCGGTTCGGCGGGGCGCCGGCGGGACCCGGCACCGAGTCGACCTCGAAGGTCTGCAGCGCGCTCACCTCGACGTTGCGCGGGAACGACCGCGCACGATCGACCACGGAGCGCGACGGATCCATGCGGCGAATCCGCATGCCCAACTGGTGCAGGTTCAGCTCCGCGACGTCGGTGGTGAAGAGCTTCGTGGTTTCGATGACGGCGGCGCTGTCGGGAGTGTGCCACGACGCGACGTCGAAGCTCATGATGATCGGCGCGATGTTCGACAGCCGAACCGCGCGCGCCACCGGCTGCGTGCTGTCGGCGCGCATCGCATAGGACACGATGCGCAGGAAGACCTTGTTCCCCATCCGTTCCCACATGACGATGCGGTTGCTGATCTCTTCTCCGGCATAGCGGACGCCGCGGATCGTCCCGCGCTGGTCGGCGACCATCAGAAACTCGCGGCCGAACATCGCTTTCGGGATCTCGTAGAAGAGCTTCTCGCCGACGCGATGCACGGTGAACACACCAGAGTCCGTGATCGCGCCGGCGGTGATGACCTGGTTGTAGGGCTTGGGGGCGGCCGGGTCAGGTGTCTGCTGGCGGCCGGATGCCGCCCGGGACGTATCCTGCCGCGCGGGGGCCGGGGCCGGTGCCGTCTGATGGGCTGCGGTCGCATGGGAGCACGCGGCCGCACCGAGGACACCGAAGGTCAGGAGTATGCTGAAAGAACGCATTGATTGTACCTTGGTGCGAGTTGGGAACGGGGAGATTAGATCGTGTCACGCAATCCGGCTAGTAGTCTCCGTGTGCTGATTGTGGGTGTCGTCGTCGCGGCGATGGTCTACGGCGCGGCGGTGACACTCGCGCTGACGGGGAATCTTGGTTCGGCAATGGCGGTGGTCGTGCTCATTGTCGGCGCGGTGCTGCTGCCGATCGCGCTCTTCGTCGTCCGGCGGCGCATCTGGAATCCGCTCACGGCGCTCGAGCGCGCGATCCAAAGCGTTTCGGAAGGCGACCTGACCACTCAAGTCCCCGTCGCCCGGGACGACGAGCTCGGCACGGTCGGCACCCACTTCAATCATATGACGCGCGTGCTGCGCGACCGGGCCGAGGAGCAGGGCCGGTTCGCGGCCGCGGGCGAGCTGCTGGGCGGAGTGGCGCACGAGGTGAACAATCCGCTGATGGCTATTGCCAGCCACGCCGAGCTGCGGCTGGCGGACGGCAACCTGCCGGCGGAACAGCGCAACGAAATGCAGAGCATCCTGCGGCAGGCGCAGCGCGCCGCGAAGCTGCTGCGGGGCCTGTTGCGGTTCGTGCGCGCGGGTGAAAAGCGGAGCGCGACCGTGAACATGAACGACGTGGTCCGCAGCGCCATCGACCTCGTATCCTATCGCTTCACCATCGACGAGATCTCGATCGGCGGGCGGCTCGATCCCGAGCTGCCGACGGTCGTAGGCGATGCCAATCGCCTGGAACAGGTCATCGTCAATCTGCTCAGCAACGCACTCGACGCGTTGCGCAGCGTGAAGCCGCCGCGGCACCTCAACGTCGACAGCTTCATCGATGACACGGGGAGCCGCGTCTGCGTCACCGTCACGGACAACGGCCCCGGCGTGGCCCCGGAAATCGCGCAGCGGCTCTTCCGCCCCTTCGCGAGCACCAAGGGCATCCGCGGCACGGGCCTCGGCCTGTACATCTCGCGCCAACTGGTCCGGGAAGCGGAAGGTGAGCTGGACCTGGCGAAGGGGTCGGAGCCCCGAGGGGCGGGAGGCGGGGCCAGCTTTCTCGTGTGGCTGCCGAGCACCCGGGAGGCGGTGCCGACCGCGCCGGTGGCCGCCCCGCAGGCTGCCCCGGCACCCGCGCCTGACGCAGCGAAGAGTCTCTCTGGGATTCGCGTGCTGCTGGTCGATGATGAGGAGTTGATTCGCCGGCCGATGTGTCGGTTCCTGACCAAGCGCGGCGCCGAGATCCGCGATGCGGGGGATGGCGAGGCAGCGCTGGCGCGCCTCCATGAAGGATTTGACCCTCACGTGATTCTCGCCGACCTGCGGATGCCGAAGATGGATGGCGCCGAGTTGTATGAACGGCTGCAACAGGAGCGCCCGGCCCTCGCCGAGCGGGTGATCTTCCTGTCGGGTGACATCACGCACCTGGCCAGCCGCGGCCTCGCGGAGGTGCCGCGCGACCGGGTGCTCGTGAAGCCAGTCGAGCTGATGGAGTTGGAGCGGCGCATTGCGGCCTTCGTGCGCGAGAAAGCCGCCTAAATGCTGATCGTGGTCGTGCTGTTTGCGACCGTGCTGCTGCGCGCCGCCGTTGTGACGACGTTCGTCTATTTCATGCTTCCCGCGAAGCCGGCCTGTCCCCGCTGCGGCGCACAGCTCGCGCTCATCAAGCATTCGATGTTGCGGGTGTTACTACCCGCGGTCGAGCACCGCTGGTGCCTCGATTGCGGGTGGAGTGGCGTCGTGCGGGTTCAGTCGCGTGTGATGAGGCGCGCGGCCCGCTCGTAGAAGAAATAATCCCGTCCCTCGGGATGGCATCACACCGCGCGGGCGAAATGGCCCCGCGTATACTCCCGACCCGTCACCGCCCGCACTTCTCCGGGATCGGGCGCGCGACCTTCGGCCAGTGCATCGAGCGACGCGCGATACGCGGCCGTCACCCGCGCGACGGGATCTCCCGGGACGTTAAACACTAGCCGATACGTCCGAAACCGGGCGCGCCACAGCTCCGGCAGGTACGCGGAGCCGTCCACCGGACGTGAATGCAGCAGGCGGTTGCGGCAGGCGTAATCGGTGGCCACCGGGAAGACGTAACCCGCGGGATCGGTGAGCTCGACATTGGGATGCTTCTGCACGCACAGGTCACGGCAGGTGGCGACCTGGCGGTCGAACGCCGCCGACAAGACGCAGTGCTCGATCGTCATTCCTTCGGGGCGGCCGTAGGCGAACACCTCGAAGCCTTGAGCCTCCCATGGCTCCGCCACCTGTGCCATCTCATCGCCGGTCAGCTCGACCGACAGCACGATGCGACGCGCGCCCAGCCGGAAGACCTCGGCCGCGCTGTGTTGGTTGAAGATGTTGACTGCGTAATCCGCGACCACGTCGCGTCCCTGGGCCCCCCCCAGCTCGGCGACCATCCCCAGGTGCCCACTGACCAGCGGGGTGCCGAGGGCCAGCCACTTCTCGACGTGCTTCCGGTCGGCGGGCCGGACGATGGTAGGCGTGCGGAGTCGGAATGTGACTCCCCGCTGCGACAGCTCGGTGGCGAGCTGCTTGACGCGCGCCACCGGAGGCATCGGATGGCGGAGAAATAAGTCGAGCGAGATCTCCTCGGCACCTGCTTCTGCCGCGGCCAGCGCATCCTCGAGACGCCAGACTTCGGCGACGAGCCGCGGCGGACTGTCCGGAGCGACGCTCTGCACCGCCACACTGGCGATCGCTTCATCGATTGCGCGATCGCGCTTCGCGTGGCGATCGCGAAGGAGGATCCCCGATGCCTCCCGTCGCAGTTCATTGAGGATGCTGATCGGAATAAAGAGGTCCTTCGCGAGGCCGGAAACATCGAGGTCGCCCAGGGTGAAGGAGGTCTCGCCCAGGCGGCCGAGCTGTGCGCGGAGGCGCTCTTCGTTCAGCCCGTGGCGGGTAGCAGGCGCGAGCGCGATCGTGCTTTTCACCGTCACCTCGTCGGGGCCAGTGCGGCAGATGAGCGTGAGCGGCTCGCCGGCGGCGCCCAGTGCCCTGACATCCATGCGCGTGCGCTCGGCCGATCCCGTGGAGGGCACGGCGGCAAAGCTCTCACGCGCGCGGGCGAGCAGCGCGGCTTCGGCGGAGCGCACCACTGTCCAGCCGGCCGGAATATCCTCCGCCGGCTGGATCGCCTGCTGGACCTTCCCGTGCTGCCGGCCGATAGTCCGGACGCTCCGCACCCCAAAGCCGCGGTTGCCTTTGTCGGGGCCTGCGGGATGCTCGAAACCGAGCCCGTCGCCGGGCTGGATCGGCTGCGAGACCGAAACGATCAGCTCGTCCTCGTCGCGCCCGATCACTTCGCCGAGTACCGCGCCGCGGTTGTCGGGCTGGGTGCGGGTCACGTAGTCGCGCCCCGCGCGGCCGCCGTACATCCCGCCGGTGAAGCCGCGCGAGAAGATCTGCACCAGGGGCTGGACTTCGGCGGGCGTGGGCGGACGCGCGTCACCGGCGGCCAGTCGGTCGAGAAACTCGCGGTAGCCGTGCGTCACGGTCGCCACATATTCGGGTTTCTTCTTGCGGCCTTCGACCTTGAGCGTATGGATGCCGGCGTCGGCGATGTCGGCGAGATGCTCCCACGCGCCGAGGTCCCGGGCGGAGATCAGGTAGCCGCGGTCCAGCTCCGCGCCGCTCTCGGCATTCGCCAGGACGTAGTCCTTGCGGCACGACTGGGCGCAGGATCCCCGGTTGGCGCTGCGTTCCGAAATCATGCCGGACATGTAGCACTGTCCCGAGTACGCGATGCAGAGCGCGCCGTGGACGAAGCTCTCCAGCACCAGCTCCGGGACCGCGCGCCGGATGGTGCGGATGTCGTCCAGAGTATTCTCGCGCGCGAGCACTACGCGGTCGCATCCCAGGTCGCGCAGGACGCGGGCACCGCGCTCGTCGTGCACGGTCATCTGGGTCGAGCCGTGAATTTCCAGACCGGGGTACATCTTGCGGATGAGCCGGACGGCGCCGAGGTCCTGCACGATGGCGGCATCGATTCCGCGGTCGATGCACTCACCGAGATGCTGCAGTGCGTCGTGCAGCTCGGCCGGCTTGAAGAGGATGTTGAACGTCAAATAGATCCTGGCCCCGTACGCGTGCGCCAGGAGGCAGGACTGCTCTAGTGTCTCCAGGGTCAGCTGCGCCCCCTCGTCCCGGGCATTGAACTTGTCCACGCCGAGGTAGATCGCGTCGGCGCCGTTGCCGAGCGCGGCACGAACGGCGTCGAGGCTCCCGGCGGGGGCGAGCAGCTCAGGGATGGGGCGGGACATGAAGGAAAGCTAGTCTGCTTCAGTCCCGATCAATAACCAATTTCTCTCAGCGCGAGATCCGGCGGCATGTCGGCGCCCGTCGATGAGGCCTTCACCAGACCCAGCCACTTCATGAACCGCACCGTCATGAACCCGAAATCAAATTCGGATGGATCGTGGCTCAATCGCAGCAAATGCGGATAGTGGTGATGGTTGTTCTGCAGGCAGGCGCTGAAGGTCGCCATCACCGGCAGCCAGTCGCCGATGTTCATGGCATTGTCCTGCGCGTCATCGTAGCGACGGGTGCCGAAGCGCCGATTATGCGTCCAATAATTCTGGATCAGATTCACCCACAGCGCGAAAATGCGCAGGCCACCCCAGAGCACGAGGGCGTATTTCCAGTCCCGGAACACCACCCAGATGACGCCGAAGCTGGCGACTTGCGAGAACACCGCATAGACGGGGTGTGCAACCATGCGAAACGACGCCGACTTGAGAATAGCGTCCTCAGCGTAGTCGTCCCGGCAGGGATACGGAAACAGACAGAGGTACATCGTTTTCCAGAACCCGTCGCCGTCCAGCTTGTTCGGGTCGCCGGCATGATCGGCGAACTTGTGGTGATGGCGATGGCGATTCACCCAGGTGACGGGATTCACGTAGATGCCGAAGGTGTTGCTGACGACCGTCACCGTCTTGATGAACCATGGCTTGTAATCGAGCGCCCCGTGCGTGATTCCCATATGGATGATGTCGGACAAGTAGAGCCCGCTCAAAAACCAGATCGCCGTGAAGTACAGCAGCCCCAGCGTCATGCCGAGCCAGGGGCCGAGTGCCGGCGGCGCGAAGGACGCGGCCGCCGCGGCATGCAGCAGGATGATTGCGTACCCGATCAGCGTGTGTGGTTTCATGAGGATCGTGCCGCCCGCTTGAACGGGGCGATGAGCTGGGCGAAAAAGCCGGGAGGGACCGTGTCGTCAAGCAGGCCGTAGCGTTGCGGCCAGGCGTCTTTCGGCAGATGGTGGGTGCCGAACAGGCGATCGAGGAAGGGAAAATGGATGGCGAAGTTGACGTTCACCGCCTCCTTGTCAGCGGCGTGATGCCAGTGGTGATAGCGCACCGTCACGAGGTATCGCTCCAGCCAGTGCGCATCCGGGCGGAAATCGGTGTGGCAGAACGTGGCGTGGAAGGAGACGAACACGAGGTAGCCCGCCAGCACGCTCTGCGGGAAGCCGCAGAGCATCATCGGAATCATGACCAGGCCGCGCGTGATGACGATGTCGATGAAATGGGAACGCGAGCCGGCGATCCAGTCGAGGGTCTTGATCGAATGATGGATCGAGTGGAAGCGCCAGAGGAATGGGACCGTGTGAAACGTCCGGTGCACGAGATACTGCCCCAGGTCCGCGACGAAGATCGCCGCGACGAGCTGCACGAGGTACGGCCAGCGTTGGACAAACGCCTGGAGCGGCGGGATGGCCAGCCATTTGGTCAGCAGCAGGGCGGGCAGCACCATGAGGAAGGTGAGCAATTGCGCGGGCAGATGGGTCGCCACGAAATAAAATGTGTCGGTGGTCCATTCCGCCCTGAAGGTCTTCTGCCCGGGGTGCAGCGGCCAGAACCGTTCCACCGGGACGAACACGACGGTCATCACGAGCAGGTCGAGCAGGAACCAGTCGAAGCCGATGCCGTAGTGTGACCCGACCTCATTGGGCAGCGGCGTGCTGCCGCCTCCCAGCAGCATCGCCACCGCCGCGAGCAGCCCGGCAGTCAGCGCCAGCACCTTCCGTTGCCGCAGGATCGCGGAAAGGCCGGCGAGCACAAAGGCTGCGGCGATCGTCCCCTGGATGAGCAGGCGGATCACCACCATGGGGTAGTGCGAGCGGGCCTCGGGCAGCGTCAGCAGGGCGGGAAAATGCAGGCACAGGGCGCCGCCCAGGCCGAGCAGGCCGAAAAAAACGCCCAGGACGCCGCTGACCCAGCCGCTCCCGATATGGGTCGGCTCCGAATCCCCGAACAGCCTATGGAAGAACGCGTCGGACATGGCTCGAACATACAAGGTGATGGGTCGTTCGCCTAACGAATCGCGCCTAAACTGAGGAACAACACCATGATCGTTCACAGCGTGACGCCGATTCTCAATGTCTCAGACATGGATGCCAGTTTTGCGTGGTTCGCCAAGCTGGGCTGGAAGGAGTTGTGGCGCTGGGGGGACCCGACGGGATTCGGGGCCGTTGGATCCGGTCCGTGCGAGATCTTCATGTGTCACGGCGGCCAAGGGGGACGCGGGAAAGGGAAGAACACGAGCACCTTCGCACGCTTCGAAGACGAGACGCATGACAAAGGCTGCTGGATGAGCTGGTGGGTCGAGGACGTGGATGCCGTCTATGCGGAATGCGTTAAGCAGAGTATCGAGGTGACTTGGCCGCCGACGGACATGCCGTGGAACGTGCGAGAAATGCACGTGCGCCATCCCGACGGCCACGTGTTCCGCATCGGAAAGGGACTCAAGGAAGAGTAGTTGCCTGAGAGCACCGTACTGGCCAGCGGCCTAACGGACCGCGCTTAAGCTGCGGCGCGCTGAAAAAAGATTCATTCCTTAATCTACGCGCGCCGCCAGCTTCAAGCGCTTGTTAGGCGCCGCGCGGCAGCGATGAGGGGTCGGTCCACTTTGGCAGACCACAGTGCACACATTCCTGCGCCCAAATGTCGGTGCGAAGGAAGCCGCGCCTGAAGAATGGCTCGCCGCAACGCGGACAGCGCCACTTGGTTGATCGATAGTTGGCGATAAGCAGCCAGAGGAACGGACCAGGTGCGAGTGCCCACCAAAAGGGGCGCAGCACATGAGTGGCGGGTACCGCAAAGATCAGAATGAACGTGGCCAGCCAGGTGCCGAGCGCGGCAAACTCGACCATTCTTAGACGGCGATATCCACTCCATGGATCCGCATCGATCATGGATGTTTATCGCGTGCGTCTAACGGGAATTAGACAGACCTGTATAGGACATTTCGCTCTGCATTGCTCGCTGCCTAACCTGAGTTTCTGCTCCACGAGGAATGAATTAGGCTGGTCAGCCTAAACATAATATCACAGCAGATCGGGAGAACTCCGAAGGCCCAGCACCAAAGGCAGGCGCGGTAGAGAAGTCACCCTACCGCGCCCCTGCTTCTTCCTGCGAAACCGGCGCCACCATCAGCTGCTTTCAATCCCTGGTAATCAACCGCGCGGCCCGCTCGTAGAAGAAATAATCCCACGCCCAGTTGATCAGCACGAAGAGTTTGTTGCGAAAGCCGATCAGCTGAATGATGTGAATCCCGAGCCACATCACCCACGCGATAAAACCGCTCGCCTGCACGCCAAAGACGTTCGCGACCGCCGCATTGCGGCCGATCGTGGCGAGCGTGCCCTGATCCCGATAGCGGAACGGCTCGAGCGGCTGCCCGCGCAGCTGGCGCTTGATGTTGCGGCCAACCCACTGCCCCATCTGAATCGCCACCGGCGCGACCATCGGCAGTGGCTCGCCGTTCTCCTCGCGATACGCCGCATCGCCGATGATGAAGACCTCCGGATGACCCGTCACCTGCAGCGTCGGCTCGACGGGGATCCGGCCCTGCCGGCCCAAGGGGAGGCCGAGCGTGCCGTTGAGAGAGGAGGCACGCACTCCAGCGGCCCAGATGACGGTCTGCGCGGGGATGACCTCGCCGCTCTTCAGCCGAATGCGGTCTCCATCATAGTCCGCCACACTCGCGCCGAACCGCACCTCGACGTACTTGCGCCACAGCGTCTTGCCCGCCGCTTCGCGCAGCCGCTCCGGCATCGCTGCCAGCAGCTTGTCGGTTGCCTCGAGCAGCAGAATGCGGACGTCCTTGATGTTGAGTCGCGGGTAGTCTTTGACGAGGACCAACCGGATCAGCTCCGACAGCGCACCGGCCATCTCGACGCCGGTCGGCCCGCCCCCGACGACGATGAACGTGAGCAGCGCGCGCCGCCGCTCGGCATCGGGCTCGAGCATCGCCTGTTCGAAGCACGTCAGCACGTGATTGCGGATCGCGATCGCGTCGGGGATGTCCTTCAAGCCAAGGCCGTGACGCTGCATCGACTCGAGGCCGAAGAAATTTGTCTCGCCCCCAGGCGCGAGAACGAGAAAATCGTACACGATCGGACCGGCACTGGTCTCGAGCCGCTTCGCCGCGAAATCGACGCGCGTCACCTCCACCATCCGAAAGTCGAAGTTCTTCTGGCCGCGCAGAATCGCGCGCGCCGGCTTCGCGATCTCCTCGGGCTCGAGGCCCGCGGTGGCGACCTGATAGAGCAATGGTTGAAACAGGTGATAGTTGTTGCGGTCGAGCAGCACGACCTGAACCGGGGCGCGGCGCAGCGCCCGGGCGGCCCGCAGGCCGCCGAACCCGGCGCCGACGATGACGACGGTCGGGCTCACGTGTGGTCCAATCTCAAAATGGTTTGCAGGAGCACGTTTGCGCCGTTGGTGACGTCCTGTGGTCTGGTGAGCTCGAGCGGCGAATGACTGATGCCCTTCACGGACGGGACGAAGATCATTCCCATCGGACCGATCCGGGCGAGATCCTGCGCATCGTGTCCGGCACCGCTCGGCATCGGCTGACTCGTCAGGCGCAGGCCGGCCACCGCGTCAGCGATCACGGCCCTGATCCGCGGATCGGACAGCGCCGGATCGTTCGTATGCTGGAGTACGTAATCGAGCGTCGTATCATATTTCTTCGCGATTTCCAGTGCCTCAGCATGAATCCGATCCCATAGCGAAGTGATCGTGGTCGTCGAGAGGTCGCGTAACTCCACGGTGAGATCCACCTGTCCGGGGATCACGTTGGGGGCACCGGGTCTGACCAGCAGCCGGCCGACCGTTCCGACCTGACGGCCCGGGACAGATCTCACGATGCGGTCCACGGCGAGCGTGAGCTCCGCGGCGGCGAGCAGGGCGTTGCGACGGCGGTCCATCGGTGTCGTGCCGGCGTGGTTGGCAAAGCCGTGGATCGTCACATCGTAGTGGTGAATGCCGACGATGCCTTCGACGATGCCGATCTCCAGCCCGCGCTCGTCGAGAATCGCGCCTTGCTCGATGTGCAGCTCGACGTAGCCGGCGATGCTCCCCGGCGCGTGACGCGCCTCAGCCAGGCGGTCGGGATCGCCACCGATGCGGCGAATCTTGTCCGCGAGCGGGACGCCGTCGCGTCCCGGACTCGTCAATTCGCCGGTGGGAAGATCGCCGATGTACCCCCGGCTGCCCGTGAGACCACTTTCCTCATCACACCAGATCACCACATGGAGCGGATGGCGGTTGCGATAGGCGCGTTCCGAGAGTGCCTGGGCGACTTCGATCGCCGACACGGAGCCGACATCGCCGTCGTAATTGCCGCCCTCGGGCACTGAATCGATATGTGAACCAAACAGGATGGGGAGCGCGCCTCGAAGCGAGCCGGCGCGCTCGCCGATGATGTTGCCGACCGGGTCGATGCGCACGGAGAGTCCGGCTTGCTGCATCAGGTCCATTGCGAAGTGGCGTCCAGCGATATCCGCCTCGCTGAACGCCACGCGAGTGACGCCACCCTGCGGGTTCGCCCCAAACCGCGCCAGCTCGCCGAGGTGGCGATTCACGCGCTCGCCGTTGACGCGCCAGCTCTTCCAGTCGTCGTGGCGCAGTCCCAGGCCGGCGCCGCTCAGCGCGGCCGCGGTGGTCTGAACGAACACGCGGCGATGCACGCTATCGCTCCTTCGCTCGCTTGGGAAACTCCCACATCCCGATCATGGTCTTCTGCTTGATCGGATATCCCAGCAGCCGCGCCTGCAGCACGATTTGACCGCGAGTGTGCGCATCGTGGAGCATGTAGTACATCAAGTATCCCGCCGCGTCGTGATGAAACCCGACAATCTTGCCGTCATCCTTCAACGCGCCGCCCACAATCGCGAGCACCGCCTTGCGCTTGGCCCCGAGCGCGCGCACGGCCTGCGCCGCCGTCACGCGGCGGCGGTCCAGCTCGCCGGGAACGGGGAAGCCGGGCGCTGTGCGCTCGAGGTATCGGAGGCCGCAGTTGTGGAGGTGAGCGACCTGCGCCGCGATGGTGCGGGTCTTCGGACCCGGCGCCGGTGCCTGCCAGACCGCCGGATCGAGCTCCTCGACCAAATACTGATTGATACGCGCGCTGGCGGAGTACGCCTTCAGCAGCGCGTCGGCGACGCTCAGCCGGTGAGTTTTCGCCACAGCGCCGCCAACGGATCGTAATTCGCGTCGACGACCCGTTCTTTGAGCGGGATGATCGCGTTGTCGGTGATCGTAATGGACTCCGGACAGACTTCGGTGCAGCACTTCGTGATGTTGCAGAAACCGATCCCGCCCTCATGGCGCAGATACTCGCGGCGATCGGCCTCGTCCAGCGGATGCATCTCGTAGACCGCCGCACGCACGAGCATCGCGGGGCCCATGAACTGGTCGTGCTTGTCATGCGTGCGCAAGACGTGGCAGACATCCTGGCACAGGAAGCACTCGATGCATTTGCGGAACTCCTGCGGCCGCTCGACCTCGTACTGATACATCCGCCAGGTGCCGTCTGGAAAATCAGGGGCTCGGGGCTGGAAGTTGGGGATTCGTTTGTTGACCTCGTAGTTCCACGACACGTCCGTCACGAGGTCCTTGATCACCGGGAACGCTTTCATCGGCGTGACCGTGATCGTCTCGTCCGGCGCGTAGTCGGACATCCGCGTCATGCACATCAGCTTCGGCCTGCCGTTGATCTCGGCGGAGCACGAGCCGCACTTCCCTGCCTTGCAGTTCCAACGCACCGCCAGATCGGGCGCTTGCTCGGCCTGGATGGCGTGCACGGCATCGAGCACGACCATCCCTTCAGTCGCCGTAACCTGGTAATCTTGAAGCCCACCGCCATCACGCGTTCCTCGAAATACGCGGAACAGGGTCATACGCTTTCCTTAATGAGTGCCGTGAATTCCGGGGGGATTGGGGGCTGCTGCTCGCGCCGCACCGCCATGCGGTTGCCTTCTTTCTTGATCACGATCTGCTCGCGCGCCTGCTTGTCATCGGAGTCGGGATAATCGCTGCGCGTGTGTCCGCCGCGGCTTTCAGTCCGCTCGAGCGCCGCGCGGGCGGTCGCCTCGGAGACGATGAGCAGCGAGTGCAGGTCGATCGCGGTGTGCCAGCCGGGATTGTATTCGCGGCTCCCGGTGATGCCGACTTTCCGCGCGCGCGCCTTGAGCTTCTCGAGGTCGGCGAGCGCGGTCTCGAGGCCCGCCTTGTCGCGGATGATCCCCGCGTTGCGCTGCATCACGGCCTGGAGGGCCGACTGTACCGCAAAGGGGTTCTCGCCGTCGCGCTCGAATGGCTCCAACGCCTCCCGCATCGCCTGCTCGACTTCGGCATCCGGAACCGCCGGCGGTGCACCACGCTTGCCGGCGGCATACTGGCCGGCTCGGCGTCCAAAGACCAGCAAATCGCTCAGCGAGTTCCCGCCGAGGCGGTTTGCGCCGTGCATGCCGCCGCCGACTTCGCCGGCGGCGTAGAGACCCGGCACCGTCGACTCCTGCGTCTCGGCGTCCACCTTCACGCCGCCCATCACGTAGTGGGTCGTCGGGCCGATTTCCATCGGGTCCTTGGTGATATCGACGTGCGCCAGCTCTTTGAACTGGTGATACATGCTGGGCAGCTTCTTCTTGATGTAGTCGGGACTCTGCTTCGAGGCGATATCGAGGACCACGCCGCCGTGCTCGGTCCCCCGCCCCTCCGCGATCTCTTTCGTGATCGCTTTCGCGACGACGTCGCGCGTCAGCAGCTCTGGCGGCCGGCGGTTCTTCTTACGATCGCCCTTTACCCACCCATCGGACTCCGCTTCGGTCTCCGCGAAATCGCCTTTGAACATGTCGGGCATGTAGCGGAACATGAACCGCTCGCCCTTGGAGTTCTTCAGGACGCCGCCTTCACCCCGCACGCCTTCGGTCACGAGAATGCCGCGGACGCTGGGCGGCCAAACCATCCCCGTGGGATGGAACTGCACGAACTCCATGTCGATCAGCTCGGCGCCGGCGTCGTAGGCCAGGGCGTGGCCGTCACCCGTGTACTCCCACGAATTGCTCGTGATTTGCCATGCCTTGCCGATGCCGCCGGTGGCCAGCACGATCGCGCCGGTCTTGAACAGCACGAAGCGCCCGGTCTCGCGGAAGTATCCCAGCGCGCCGGCGATCTTCCCGCCGACCACGAACAACCGGACGATCGTGCACTCCATGTGCACGTCGATCCCGGAGTGCACGCCCTTGTCCTGAAGGACGCGGATCATCTCGAGACCTGTGCGGTCGCCGACGTGGGCCAGGCGGCTGTAGGTATGGCCGCCAAAGGGGCGCTGGTTGATGCGGCCGTCGGGTGTGCGATCGAACAGCGCGCCCCACGCTTCCAGCTCCTTGATCCGGTCGGGCGATTCCTGGGCGTGGATCTGCGCCATGCGCCAGTTGTTGTGCATCTTGCCGCCGCGCATCGTGTCGCGGAAATGGACGCGCCAGTTGTCTTCCGGAAAGACGTTGCCGAGGGCCGCGGCCGCGCCCCCTTCGGCCATTACGGTGTGGGCTTTGCCGAGCAGCGACTTGCAGACGAGCGCGACTTTGGCTTTCTGCGCGCTCGCTTCAATGGCGGCACGCAACCCGGCGCCGCCGGCGCCGATGACGACGACGTCGTAGTCATGAGTGCGAAGGTCGGAGGCCGGCACTAGAACAGCCGCACGTCGTGGAGGACGCCCATCGCGCAGAGGCGGATGTAGACGTCAGTGAGTGCGACGGAGAACAGCGAGCACCAGGCAAACAGCATGTGATGCCGGTTGAGCGCGCTGACACCGCGCCACGTCTCGAACCGGGCTCGCCCGCCCCGCACGCAGGAGAAGCAGTCGACGTTCCCGCCGATCAGGTGCCGCAGCGAGTGGCACCCGAACGTGTAACACGCAAGCAGAATCACGTTGATCAGCATGACCAGCGTGCCGATCCCCACGCCGAACTCGCGCGGTCCCGGGGCCATGGCGCCGTCAGCCAGAACGCCGTTGACCGGCCAGCGCATCGCGAGCAAGACGTCGTAGGAGAGGATGAAGATGAAGACCACCGCCGCGTACATCGCATAGCGGTGCAGGTTCTGAAGAATGAACGGAAACTTGGTCTCCCCCTTGTAGCCGTGGCGCGGTTCGCCGACGGCGCAGGCGACGGGATCGAGGAAGAAGGCCCGGTAATAGGCCTTGCGATAGTAGTAGCAGGTGGCGCGAAACGCGCCGGGAAAAATCAGGATCAGAAATGCGGGCGAGAGCGGCCACCAGGTGGTCTGGATCAGCGGCGAGTAGAACGGCGAGAGGTACGGTCCCCATTCGTAGTAGCGGTTGACCCAGGCCGCCCAGGTCGCGTAGACGCCGAAGCTGCCGAGGACCAGCGCGGTGAGTGCGGGAGCGATCCACCACGCGTCGCGGCGCAGCGTCGCGCCTAGCCCTCGTTCCTGCAGGTCGCGAACAGATGTCGTCATAGGGTCACCGCCGCCATCGTCTGTTTCACCGCGTCGGCTGATTTCTTGAGCGCACTCTTTTCGTCAGCCGTCAGCTCCACTTCGATGATCTGCTCGAGGCCGTTCTTGCCGAGCTTGCAGGGCACGCCGCAGTACATCCCGGACAGCCCATACTCCCCTTCGAGCCATGCGGCGCACGGCAGCAACCGCTTCTGATCGAGCGCGATCGATTCCACCATCTGCACGGTCGCCGATGACGGCGCGTAGTAGGCCGAGCCGGTCTTCAAGAAAGCAACGATCTCGGCGCCGCCGTTCCGGGTGCGATCGACGATCTTGTCGAGCTTCGCTTTGTCGAGGAGCTGCGTGACGGGGATTCCGGAGACGGTCGTGTAGGAGATGAGCGGTACCATCGTGTCGCCGTGGCCCCCCAGTACCATCGCCTGGATGTCTCGTACCGAAACATCGAGTGCCTCGGCCAGAAAAGACCGATACCGCGCGGTGTCGAGCACACCAGCCATGCCGATGACCCGCTCCCGTGGGAAACCCGTGACCTGTTTGGTCACCCAGCACATGACGTCCAAGGGATTCGATACCACAACAACGATGGCCTTGGGACAGTTCTGCTTGATTTGCTGGGAGACCTGCTTGACGATGTCGGCGTTGGTGCGCACCAGGTCGTCGCGGCTCATCCCCGGCTTGCGCGCGATGCCCGCCGTGACGACCACCAGCTCCGATCCCGCTGCCGGACCGTAGTCATTCGCGCCGACGACGTGGGTATCGAACCCTTCGATGGGTGCGGACTCATACTGATCGAGCGCTTTGCCTTGTGGGACGCCTTCGATGACGTCGACCAGGACAACCGTTCGGGCGAGTTCTTTTTCGGCGAGGCGTTGTACGGTCGTGGCGCCGACATTCCCGGCGCCAACGACGGTAATTTTGGTGAGCATGGTGCGGGGAAGTTAATGGGTACGTGGTAGGGGCGCAGCATGCCTGCTTCACCCTCCACGCGTATGCATCTCTCTATGTGGATCGGCACGAAGTCCTTCGACCTGAAACAACGGCGTGCGATTCACGAGTCTCAGCCGCTCCTCAGCGCCACGATCGGTCCGTCCGCGCCACGTCGATGCGATCAGATCTGTCAGCTCGGCGTCGCTGGCGCCGGTCCGTAGCGGCTCGCGGAGATCCGTGCCCCGCTCCGCGTAGAGGCATAGAAACCATGCGCCGTCCGCCGTCAGCCGACTGCGATCACACGTGCGGCAGAAGGGCGCCGTCGTGGACGCGACAATCCCGAACGTCGGCCCATCCGGCAGTCGGAAGCGCTCCGCCGGCGCGCTCAAATCTCCTGTCGTGACGGGCGTGATGGGACCATACCGAGCCGACAAGACGTCGAGGATCTCGCGCTGCGAAACGACCTGCGCGAGAGACCATCCGGTGGCGCCGCCCACGTCCATGTACTCGATGAATCGCACTTCGGCTTGCTGCGACTTGGCGAATTCGACTAGCTCGACCAGCTCGTCTTCGTTCACGCCCCGCATCACGACGCTGTTGAACTTCAGGGGCAACCCGGCGGCTCGGGCTGCCGCGATGCCGGCAAGGACGTCGGCGTGCCGGTCCGAACGCGCGAGCTCACGCATCCGGTCCGGCCGCAACGTGTCGAGGCTGACGGTGACCCGGCCGAGGCCTGCTCGCTTGAGCGCCTCCGCCTGTTTGGCGAGCAGCAAACCATTGGTGGTCAGAGCCAGATCGCGAATCGAGGCGTTCCTGGCGAGCATGCCGGTGAGCGTCGGAAGATCGTGCCGCAGTAAAGGCTCGCCTCCCGTCAGCCGGACCTTCTCGACGCCGAGGGACGTGAAAATGCCTACCAACCGGGCAATCTCCTCGAACGTCAGGATCGACTGCTTGGGGAGCCAGACGTAGTCCTGCTCGGGCATGCAATAGCGGCACCGGAGATTGCACCGATCGGTAACGGAGACTCGCAGGCTGCCGAGCGGCCTCTGGAGCTTATCGGTGATCATGGGCCTCAACCCATTTCTCACTGCCGTCGCCCCGCAGCTCTTTCTTCCAGACCGGCAACCGCGTTTTCACTTCTTCGATCACGTAGCGGCAGGCCGCGAAGGCCTCATCGCGATGCGGAGCTGCCGCCGCGATGGCGATGCTCGCCTCACCCACGGGAATCACACCGAGACGGTGCTGGAGCATCACGCGCGATCCGGGCCAACGCTCGTGCGCCTCCGCCAGGATGCGCTCGATCTCCTCGACCGCCATCGGCTCGTACGCCGAATAATCGATGCTCGTGACGCCGGCGTCGTTCCGTACCGTTCCGAGGAACACGCACGTGCCGCCGCGCTCCGAGCTTTGGACTTCCGCCAGTAGGTCAGCGACTTCGAGCCGGTGACGCGTGATCTGCATCATCAGCCGCCCGAGAGTGGCGGGAGCAACGCCACTTCGTCTCCTTCGGTCACGCGCGCGTCGAGTTTCACCTGGCGCTGATTCAACGCGGCCAGTGGCGTCGCGGGCATCACCTGGGTACCGGGGAAGACCTCGCGGACGCGCGCAATCACGTCGGCGACCGTCGTGGGCGTGTCCACATTGACGTGCGACCACGTACACCCCGCCAGCTCGGCGTATCGCGCGAAGAACCGCACCGAGATCTTCCCCATGGTCCCATTATAGTCCCGAAGCCAGGCCCTGCCAGATCTTGGCCTGTTTAGGGGTCGGATGCGGCGCGCGCTCGAGGCTGACGGTCGACGTCGCGTGTTCCTGCACCGTGCTATTGAGTGCGAGCGCACGTCCGTCGCGCTGGACCGTGATCGTCAGCGGCTGTCCGGCTTTGCCCCGATAGCGGGTGCGAAACGCCCCGCCCCAATCCTGGTCGACGGTCACGGGGATGCCACCGACGTTCGTCAACACGTCACCCGGCTGCACACCAGCTGTCTCCGCTGAGCTGTTCGGACTGACCTGCTGCACGACCACACCGCTCGGCGTGGGGTTCACCTGGATCCCGACGAACGGACTGGTGACGATCTGACGATGAAACACAAGCCCCGCCTTGGCGAAAATCGTTTCGTAGGGAAGCGAATCGCGGCCGTCGATGTAGCGGCGATAAAACGCGTCGACGTCCGGCAGGCCTGCCGTGCGGAGCTCATTCAACAGATCCGCGGTGAGGAATCCCTTGCTCTGGCGGTAGTAGCGCGTGTACAGCGCGCGCATCACCTGGTCGAGATTGTGCGCGTTGTCCGTCGCGTCCCGAATCGAAATGTCGAGCAGGAATCCGAGCAGCGAGCCTTTGGGATAGTAGAGCTGAGAGCTGTTGACGTAGACTTCGTGGATCCACGTCGCCTCGCTGCCGTCCTCCACGCTCCAGGGCTCGGGTGTATCGTCGGCCTGCTTGATATTGCTGACCGTGTTCGCCAGAAACTGATCGGGATTCCACAACCCCGCGCGTAAATTGGTGAGATCCCCGTAATAGTCCGTCACACCTTCCGACCACCACAGCAGCGGCGTGTACTGCTCGGCGTGGTAGTCATACGGCCACATCTCGGCGGGCCGGAGGCGCTTCACATTCCAGAGATGGAAGAACTCATGCGACAGGAGCGGATACATGAAGTCGCCGAGGTTGCCGGCCGGATCGGCAAACGCCAGCGCGGGCATGATGTCGTACTGCGAGGAGCTGTGCTCCAGACCGCCGCCGAAGTCGATCGGTCCGTTGATGACGTTGAAGAAAACGGTATACACGTCGTATGGAGCTTCTCCCATGATCCGGTTCTGCACCGGCGCCATCTTGGCGACGCCGTTGCGGAGATTGCGCGCGACCGCGGCCGTGTAATCGGCTGCGGGCCATACCGCGATGCGGATCCATTTTCCGTCGGCCTGCAGGGAGTCGAGGCTGTAGCGTCCCACGAACGTCATCGCATCCGCGAGCTCGTGGTAATCGCCGGCCCGATAGACTCCACTCGTTGGCCCTTTGAGCGCCGTCGTGACTTGCCACCCGGCGGGAAGGCGGAAGCGGACTTCGGCGGGACGCGCGAGTTGACCTTCTTCGAACATGAAGAGATTGGTGCCGAGGAATTGCGCGAAGTCCTGCGCGGCTCGCGCGATCGAGAGATCGATCGTGTCGGATGAGTAGTCGAACTCGACGGTGACGCGGTCGCTCCGACCGGTCGCGACGCGCCACGTGTCCTTGTCGGCGCGATCCCAGTACAACGGTTGCCCGCTCGAATTCTTCGCGACGAAGCCGTGGAGGTAGCGCGCATAGTTCTGGATTTCGTAATTGCCCGGACTCCACGCGGGGAGTGAGACGAAGAGCGTGTCCTTGCCATTCGCGGGAAACTCGGCGGCGACGTGAAACTCACCGTGCGCGACGGAGACTTCATAGCGAACGGTCTGCGCCGAAAGCGCCGTCGCGATGACCAGGGGGATCAGCAGTAGGGAAAAGCGGCGCATCATCACTCCAGGCAAGAAGTTGGGCCCCGGCGTCATGCCGGGGCCCAAGTTCAACTTAGCCTATGACAGTGTCGCAGGACGACTTAGGAGGGAACCTTCGCGCTCGCGTCGGCGACCATCGCGCGCAACTCCTTGCTGGGCTTGAAGACAGGCACCGGGCGCGCCGCCACTTCGACTGGATCACCAGTCCGTGGGTTACGCGCCATGCGCGTCTTCCGCTGGCGGATTTTGAACGTCCCAAACCCGCGTACCTCAATGTTATGCTGCTCAGCCAGCGCGGCTTTGACGGCGTCGAGGAAGGAGTCTACGACCCGCGCACAGTCCTTTTTTGAAATGAGGGGACCGGCTGTGCGAGCAATTTGCGCGGTGACCTTTTCGACCAGGTCGGCCTTCGTCATTGGTCCCCCCCCGAACATCTGCCGGGTCAAAGTCGGGGGCTATCATACGGGCTTACTTATTTAGTGTCAAGAGCTTGTAGGAATTGTTGAAAGTGTCCCTGGGCGTCATGAGGGCCCGGAGACGCCTCCGGATGGTACTGAACGGCAAAAATTGGATACTCCCGATGCTTGATCCCTTCGACGGTCCCGTCGTTGAGGTTAAGGTGGGTGACCTCAAGCGACTTCGCGCCAGGAACACCGCCCGTCTCTCCCCGCACTGCGAATCCATGATTCTGCGATGTGATAAGTACTTGTCCTGTCGCAATATCCCGCACTGGATGGTTGCCGCCGCGATGCCCATATGGGAGCTTCACCGTCTCGCCGCCCATTGCCAGGCCAAGCAGCTGATGGCCGAGGCAGATGCCGAAGATCGGCAGCTGCCCGTCCGCCAGCGTGCGAATTGTATCGATCGCGTAACCCACCGCCGCGGGGTCGCCGGGACCGTTCGAGAGGAAGACGCCGTCCGGTTTCAGGGCTCGAGTCTGCGCGGCGGTCGTGGCCGCCGGTACGACGGTGACGCGGCAGCCGTGCTTCACGAACAGCCGGAGGATGTTGCGCTTCATCCCGAAGTCGAACGCGACGACGTGATGCTTCGCGTCTGTCGCTCCCTCGCTGTACGCGGTGGGAATCGTCGCGGCACTCGCGAGGTCGAGTCCATTCATCGACGGCGATGCCGCGAGGGCGGCGCTGATCGCATCGCTGGGTTTCTCGCCGAGGGCGAGTACGCCGCGCATGGCACCCTTGGACCGGATGTGTCGCGTGAGTTGCCGCGTATCGACGTCGGAGACCAGCGGCACCTTCGCGCCCGCGAGCCAGTCGATCAGCGTACCGGTCGACCGCCAGTTCGAGGGCGTCGCCGACAGCTCGCGCACCACGACGCCGACGACGCGCGGCCGGTCCGATTCGACGTCTTCGGGATTGATGCCGTAATTGCCGATCATCGGCGCGGTCATCACGACGATCTGGCCGAGATAGGAGGGGTCGGTGAAGACCTCCTGGTATCCGCTCAGATTCGTGGTGAAGACGACTTCCGCGTAGGCCGGCTCAAATGGGAGAGGAGCAGTTCCGGGGAACCAGGCGCCGTCCTCGAGGAGGACGTAAGCGGGTGCTGGACTACGGTCGACGATTGCTCCGAGGCTGCGGCGCCGGGGGGGGCGCTGGAGGTGCCGTCGGTTGAGTTTCCAACGGGAGCGGCGTGGGTGCCACCGGCGTGGGGTTCTGTCCCTGGCCCTCGAGCACCGAGCGAACCTGCGTGCCCGATTGCGACATGAACGTCAGCACCAGCGAGAGGAACAGAAAGATCCCCGCGGTCCACCACGTGAGCTTGGTGAGCAACGTGGTCGCCTGACGGCCGCCCATGATCGTCTCGGTGCCGGCGCCGCCACCCATGGTGGCGAGGCCGCCTCCCTGCCCCGCCTGCAACAGCACGGCGGTGGTGAGGATGAGCGAGTCGAGGATCAGGATGACGACGAGGACCGTGTACATGCGCGGGGCAAGATACCTACGCGATGGCGGTGCGCACAAGTTGCGCCCAACCGCGAGGATCGAGCGACGCCCCGCCGACCAGTACGCCGTCCAACTCGGGCTCGGCCAGCAGCTCGGCGGCGTTTTTCAGATTGACGCTGCCGCCATAAAGAATCACGAACGGGACGACCGTCGGAGCATTGCCCTTCAACCAGCCGCGGATTGCGCGGTGCACTTCGGCGGCGTCTTTGGGGGTCGCGTTGCGTCCGGTGCCGATAGCCCACACGGGCTCGTACGCGATGTTCACGTGACGCGTGCCGGAGTGTCCCGCGAATGCGGCCACGAGCTGGCGTGTGACGACCGCCGTGGTCTCGCCCGCCTCGCGCTGCGCCAACGTCTCGCCGACGCACAGGACCGGCTGCAGGTTGGCGGCGAGCGCCGCGGCGAGTTTCTTCCCCGTCTGCTCATCAGTTTCGCCAAACACGTGCCGCCGCTCGGAATGTCCGATCAGCGTCATCCGAGCGCCCGCCTGCGCGGCAAGCGGCGCCGAGATGGCGCCCGTAAATGCGCCCTTCGCCTCCCAATAGATGTCCTGCGCTCCCGCCACGACGTTCCTATGGCCCGCGACATTTTGCGCGACCGTCTCGAGGGACACGGCGGGCGGGAAAAACCACACGGCCCGCTCGTGGGGGATTTCGCCGGCCGCAAAGAACGCGCGCAAGTACTCCCGCGCTTCGGGGGGGCCCACATGCATCTTCCAGTTGGCTGCGAAGACCAGGGGCCTCACGCGTCCTCCAGCGCTGCCACGCCGGGCAACTCCTTCCCTTCGAGGAATTCGAGCGACGCCCCACCGCCTGTCGAGACGTGCGTCAGCTTGTCCTCCATCCCCGCCACGGCCGCGACTGAGTCTCCGCCACCCACCACTGTCACGGCGCCCTTCTTTCCTGCATCGACGAGGGCGTTCGCGATCGCGCGCGTGCCCGCATCAAACGGCGGCGTCTCGAACACGCCCATCGGGCCGTTCCAGAAGATCGTCTTGGCACGCAGCAAGCGCGCCCCGAAGTCGTGCTGCGTGGCTTCGTCGATGTCGAACACGGCCCAGCCCTTGGGAATCGCGTCAGCCGCGACGGAGCGATGCTCGCTCGCGCGCTCGAGCGATGGCGCGATCACGCCGCCGCGCGGCAGAATCAGTTTTTTGCCGCTCGTCGCTAGTAAATCCTTGGCCAGGGCAATGCGATCGGGTTCGATTAACGAACCCCCAACCTCTAGCCCCATAGCCCCAAAAAATGTGCACGCCATCGCGCCGCCGATGAGCAGCTCATCAACGCGCGGCAGGAGCGAGCGGATGACGTCGATCTTGCCGGAGATTTTCGCGCCACCGAGCACCGCGATGAAAGGGTGCTTGGGATTGCCCAGGAGCTGGCCCAGAAACTGAAGCTCTTTCTCCATCAAAAACCCGGCGACCGCGGGCTTCAGGAGATGCGCGACCGCTTCGGTCGATGAGTGGGCGCGATGCGCCGAACCGAACGCGTCGTTCACATACAGGTCGCCGAGCGCGGCGAACACCTTCGCCAGGTCGGCATCGTTGCTTTCCTCGCCCGGCCAGAACCGAGTGTTCTCGACGAGCGCGACGCCGCCGCGCGGCAACCGTCGCGTCGTGGGGCCAGCCGCGGCGGGATCGGGGATGAACTCGACGGGCGCGCCGAGCAGCGTCTCGAGATCGGGGACGACCTGCTTCAGCGAGTACTGCGGGTCGGCGCCGCTCTTGGGCCGTCCCAAATGCGACAACAGGACGACGCGCGCGCCTTTGTCCCGCAAATACTTGATCGTGGGCAGCGAGGCACGCAGCCGCGTGTCATCGGTGACCTTGCCGTTTTTGAGCGGGACGTTGAAGTCGACCCGTACGAGCACGCGCTTCCCGTCCAACGCCTGCGGGGGAAGATCCCGCAGGCTTCTCTTTTTCAACGCCGCTTTCCGATGTAGGCCAGCAGGTCGACGCAGCGGGAGGAGTAGCCCATTTCGTTGTCGTACCAGGACGAGATGTGGATGAGCGTGCCGTCGATGACGGCGGTCGACATCGTGTCGATGACACTCGAGTACAGGGACCCGATGTAGTCGGTGGACACGAGCGGCTCATCACTCGTCTCGAGAATCCCCTTCAAGGGGCCCGACGCCGCAGCCTGCCGGAACGCCGCGTTTACGGCATCGACGTTGGTGGACTTCTCCACGTCCGCCACCAGCTCGACGATCGACACGTCCGGCGTCGGCACGCGGAGTGAGATGCCGTCGATCTTGCCCTTCACTTCCGGGATGACGAGGCCGGTGGCCTTCGCCGCGCCGGTCGTGGTCGGGATGATGCTCAAGGCCGCCGCGCGCGCGCGCCGCAGGTCCTTGTGTGGCAGATCGAGGATCTGCTGGTCGTTTGTGTAGCTGTGGACGGTCGTCATGAACCCATGCTTGAAGCCAAAGTTGTCCATCACCACCTTCACCATCGGCACCAGGCAGTTGGTGGTGCACGATGCGTTCGAGATGATCGCGTGCTTGGCGGGATCGTACTTCTCGTGGTTGACACCCATGCAGATCGTGATGTCCTCGCCCTTGGCCGGCGCCGAGATCACGACTTTTTTCGCACCCGCGGCCAGATGCTTGGACGCGCTCTCTTTGTCCGTAAACCGTCCCGTGCTCTCGAGCACGAACTCGACGCCCAGCTCTTTCCAGGGCAGCTTCTCGGGTTCTCTGATCGCGGAGACCTTGATCGCCTTGCCGTTCACGATCAGCGCATCGCCCTTCGCTTCGACCGTGCCGGGAAAGCGCTTGTGCACCGAGTCGTACTTCAGCAGGTGCGCCAGCGTCTTCGTGTCGGTGATGTCGTTGACGCCGACGAACTCGATCTCGGTCTGCTTCGCCATCGTCGCCGCGCGGAGCACGTTCCGCCCGATGCGGCCGAACCCATTGATCCCTACCCGAACCGCCATGACTCTCCCCTTAAGTGAAGTCTGGAATCGCCGCGCGGGCGAAGGTGACGCCGACCACTTTCGTAGCGCCGGCTTGCTCTAACGTTCTCGCTGCTTCGGCTAACGTGGCGCCGGTGGTAAATACATCATCGACAATGATCAATGTCCAATGATCATTGATCATTGGACATTGGACATTCGCGACAGCGAAAGCTGCGCGCACATTCGCCAGACGCGTCTCCGGTGTCAACGCCGTTTGCGTCGGCGTCTCCCGCGTGCGGACTAGCCCGTCAACAAGCACCGGAATCCGCCATTGTCGTGCCAGCGCACGCGCCAGCACTTCACTCTGATTGTAGCCTCGCTCGCGCAGGCGCTTCCTGGCGAGCGGAATCGGGATGAGCACCGTCGGTCCATCGGCTGGAGGGAGGATTGGCAGCATCGCCGCCGCCAAGTCGTCGGCGATGCGCGGTAACCCGCCGTACTTCAGACCGTGCACGGCCTGTCGGGCGCCTTCATCGAGCCAGGCCGCCGATCTCACGGATTTCAACGCAGATGGCCACTGATTGCACAAACGGCAGGGGCCGAAATGCGGTTCGGGCTGGCCGCACCGCTCGCACCAGGGCCGCCGCACCGGCCGCCACCGGTGGCGGCACAACGGGCAGACGATCTTGCCGGCGTCGCGCGGGCCCAACAGCGCGTGACACAGCAGGCATTCGGCTGGAAGAAGAAGCTGCTCGACGGCGGCCCTAAACACGCAGCGCGCGCTGCACGGCGGCGCGCATGACCTCTCGCGGGGCGGCGGTGCCGGGGAAAAACCGTTCGAACGCAGCCGCACCCTGCTGTACCAGCATCTCCCGACCGTCCATGGCTTCGATCCCGCGCTCGCGGAGCGCGTGGACCCACCGCGTTTCACCCGGGGCGTAGACCAGGTCCAGCGCCCGTTGCGCGCCCGGCATGTGGTTGACGTCCACCGGGATCGGATCGTGTCCCGCGAGCCCCAGCGGCGTCGCGTTGATCGCGACATCGACCTCGATCGGTCCGGCGGCGACCGTCGTCGGGACGCCGATACCGCTCGCCCACGCGGCGAACGCCTTCGCCCGTGCGGCATCGCGCGAGCGCACGAACAGCGTCGCGCCGCAATCCGCCGCCGCCACCGCGGTCGCACGGGCGGACCCGCCAGTTCCCACCACCAGCCACCGCTCCCCTTTCTTGCCTGCCCCGATTTGTGCGAGCGCGCTCGTTACACCGAACACGTCGGTGTTGTCGCCGACGAGGGTTCCCCCCCCCCCGCCGTCCTCTGTCCAGAACGTATTGCACGCGCCGACGCGGGCGCAGACATCCGTTTTCCGCGCGACGGATCCTTCGACTGCTTCCTTGTGCGGGACGGTGACGTTGCCAGCACCACCGATGGCTGCCTGCATCGCGAGCACCGCCGGCAGCGATTCGGGCGCCACGCGAAGGGCCACGTACACCGCGTCGAGCCCGAGCGCGCGACACGCGGCGTTGTACATCGCGGGGGAAAGGGAGTGGGCCACCGGGTCACCGATGACCGTGAGCAGACGCGTTTTAGCGCTGATCTCCACGCTTGCTCTCAGCGGCGAGACGGTCGGCAACCGCGGCGGAGAGTGCCTCGAGCTCCTGACAGGTGTCCCGGTATACGCCGAGATCGCCGCCAAAGGGATCGCTCACATCGTCGCTGCCGCGGCCCGCATACTCACCGAGCACGAAAACGCGGCCCTCGCCGCCCAGCTCGTCCACGCGCGCGCGGTGATGACGTGCCATGGTGAGGATCAAGTCGGCGCCTTCGACCAGCTCGCGCGTCAGGAGGCGAGCGCGGTGTCCCGAGAGATCGAGGCCGCGCTCGAGGCCCACGAGATAGGCGCCTTCGGAGGCTGGCGCGCCGTCCCAGGCACCGGTGCCGGCCGACGTCACTTCGAATTCGAGACCGCGTTCCTTGAGCGCGCGCTCGAGCAGCGAGGCGGCGAGCGGGCTGCGGCAGATGTTGCCCGTGCAGACGAACAGGACGTGCTGCATCATGGCGCGAGGCGGCCGACGGCGCGGCGGAGCTCGTGCACGCTCAACGTTCCTTCGCGCACGATGTGCGCCTGCGGCCTGGTGCAGTCAACCACCGTGGACGGTGGCCGGTTCCCCAGCACCCCGCCATCGAGGATGAGCAGCTGCCCCGATGCCACCGCCGGCGCGAAGTCGCGCGCGATGGCGTCCGCGCCCGGGCCGGGCGGCTGGCCTGGCAGATTCGCCGACGTAGAGGTCAACGGCACACCCAGCGCCGCAACGAGATTGGCGATCCCCTGATGCGAGGTCCAGCGCACCGCAATTCCGCCGTCCGGCCCGCGCAGCAGATCCGGCAGCCGGCCGGAGCCACCGGGGAGAACCAGCGTCAGCGGTCCGGGCCAGAAGGCCCGCGCCAGCGCATCAGCCGAGGCATTGAATGCCAACCCGTGTGCCTCAGCCATTCCCCGGTCGCTGATCAATAAGAGGAACGGCTTGCTCGCGGACCGGCCTTTCAGCGCGGCCAGCGCCGCGACGTCCGCCTGCACGGCGCGCGAGCCGAGGCCATAGACCGTTTCGGTCGGATAGGCGAGCAAGCCCCCTTTTCCCAGATGCTTCACCACCTGGGGGATTGCGGTAGCAATCTCCGAATCCGATTGAAACGGAACCGGTTTCACCGCAGCTCACGAGCAAGAGCCTCGGCGATCCGGAAGTCGTCGGCTGTCGTGATCTTCACGTTGTACGGCGAATCGGGGATCAACTCCACCGGAAATCCGGCCCGCTCGCACACCTCGGCGTCGTCACTCGGAGCGCCACCGTTGCTGATTGCGCCGAGCTGCGCGTAGGCGTCCTGCAACATCTTCCGGGGAAAGCCCTGCGGTGTCTGCGCGCGCCAGATGCGATCACGATCGACCGTGCGGGTGATCCGCGGCGTCGCGCGATGGGGGCCCTGGCCGACTTCCTTCAGCGTGTCGGCCGTCGGGACCGCGGCCACGGCGCCGACACCGGCGCGCGCCCGGGCGATCACCGCATCGATCGTCTCGCGGCTCACGAACGGGCGGGCTGCGTCGTGGACCAGGATGATGGTTGCGTCGTCGGGAAGAGCGTCGAGTCCGGCGCGGACGGAATCGGCGCGGTGCGCGCCACCCGGCACGAACGCCAGCCGGTCGCCGCGCAGCTTGCCGAGCCACTCGGGCGGCCGCTCGGCGTATCCGGGCGGCAGGGCGACGACGACCTGGCGGACTTCCGGATGGCCGGTGAATGGACGGAGTGCGCGCAAGAGCATCGGGACGCCGACGATCGGACGGAACTGCTTCGGCTCGCCGGGGCCGGCGCGCACGCCCGCCCCCGCCGCCACGACTACGACCCCGACGTCAGGCTGCGAGACGACGGGTGAGCTCACCGATTCCCTCCAGCCCAATCACCTCGAGGTCACCGCTCGCTCCGCGCGACCGTGCCGACAGGAACACGCGCCGAAAGCCCTGGCGCGCCGCTTCGGCCAGGCGCCGCTCCACGCCGGCGACGGGACGGATCTCGCCGCCGAGGCCGACCTCTCCGAGGAACAGTGCGTCGGCCGGCACCGGGCGGTCGTGGACGGTGGACACAAGGGCGGCCAGGACGGCAAGGTCGGTGGACGGCTCGATGAGCCGCACGCCGCCCGTCACGTTCACAAAGACGTCGAGATTTCCGAACGGCAGGCCGCCGCGCCGCTCGAGCACGGCGAGCAAGAGGGCGAGCCGGCGATGATCGAGACCGGTCGCCACGCGCTGCGGCGTGCCGAATCCCGCTTTCGAGGCGAGCGCCTGGATTTCGACGAGCATCGGGCGCGTGCCTTCCATCAGCGCCGTGACCGCCGATCCCGATGCGCCGGTGCTGCGACCGGCCAGGAAGGCCGCCGCGGGGTTCGCGACGGGCTCGAGGCCCGTTCCCGTCATCCGGAACACGCCGATCTCGTCGACCGAGCCGAATCGGTTCTTTACGGCTCGGAGGATCCGGTGATCGAGTGTCGTTTCGCCCTCGAAGTACAGGACGGTGTCCACGATGTGCTCGAGCGTTTTGGGGCCGGCGATGCCGCCGCCCTTCGTCACATGACCGACGAGCACGACCGCGGGCCCCGACTCCTTGGCGAAGCGCATGAGCCGGGCGGCGCACTCGCGCACCTGACCGACGTTGCCGGGCGCGCCTTCGAGCTCTTCGGTGTAGGTGGTCTGGACGGAGTCGAGCAGCACGACGCTCGATTTCAGCTGCGTCGCGTGATGAATGATGGACTCGAGCCGTGTCTCGCCGAGCACGTGAATGCCGCCGGCGTCCTCCTCGAGTCGATCGGCGCGCAGCCGCAGCTGATCGGGAGACTCCTCACCGGAGACGTAAAGCGTCGAGACGCCCTGGCTCTCGAGTCGCGCGGCGCACTGCATCAAGAGGGTGGATTTGCCGATGCCGGGCTCGCCCCCGACGAGGACGACGGATCCGGGGACGATGCCCCCGCCGAGCACGAAATCGAATTCCGCGAGACCGGTTTTCCAGCGTGCAGCCGCCGAGCCCTGCATCTCTGAAAGCCGTACCGGCGAAGCGCCTGATACGCTGCGGCCGTCAGGCCGTCCGGCCGTCCGGCCGACGGCCTCCTCGACCAAAGCGTTCCACGCGCCACACGCATCGCACTTGCCGCCCCACTTCGGCTGATCCGCGCCGCATTCGGTACAGCGGAAAACCGACTTGCCTTTAGACACGCCCGGCCCCGGCCTCGAGCGAGGGGGCTTCGCGCGCCGTGTAGTTGTCGAAGCGCGTGTACTCTTTCTTGAAGTGCAGCTTCACCATACCGGTGGGCCCGTTGCGCTGCTTGCCGACGATCACCTCCGCGATGCCTTCGATACTCTCGTTGGTCTTGGGATCGACCGGGCCGTCGTAGAACTCCTGCCGGTAGATGAAACAGACGACGTCGGCGTCCTGCTCGATCGCTCCCGACTCGCGAAGATCGGAGAGCTGCGGTCGGCGGTGCTCACCGCCGCGCTGTTCGGGCGCGCGCGAGAGCTGGGAGATTGCGACGACGGGGACATCCAGCTCTTTCGCCAGCGCCTTGAGCGAGCGTGAGATGTAGGAAATCTCCTGCTGGCGGTTCTCGACGTCGCCCGGCCCCTGCATCAGCTGCAGATAGTCCACGATCACGAGGGCAATGTCGTGCTCGGCCTTCAACCGGCGTGCCTTCGACCGCATGGCCAGCGGTGTCAGAGTGGGGGAGTCGTCGATCCAGATCGGCGCGGTACCCAGCAATCCGGCGGCACGCGCCAGTTTCGGATAGTCGTCATCCCGGAGTTGGCCGCGGCGCAGCCGCTGCGCGTCGACCAGGCCCTCCGAGCAGAGCAGCCGCTGCACCAGCGCGTCCTTTGACATTTCGATCGAGAAGAAGGCGACACCCGTGTTGTGCTCGATCGCGGCATGCTGGACGATGTTCAAGGCCAGGGCCGTCTTTCCCATCGATGGCCGGGCGGCGATAATGACCAGATCGGCGCGCTGGAAACCTGCCGTGAGACGGTCGAGATCGGCGAAACCGCTCGGGACGCCGGTGACCGAGCCCGCCCCCGACTGGAGCTGCTCGATCCGCTCCATGGTCGGCCAGATGAGCTCTTTGATGCGAATGAACTCTTCGGCACGGCGGAACTGCGCCACCTGGAACACCCGGTGCTCGGCGTTGTCGAGCACCTCCCCCGCGGTCCCGTGTCCTTCGTAGACGTCCTGGATGATTCCGGTCGCGGCCTCCACCAGCCGGCGCAGCACCGCCTTGTCGCGGACGATCTTGGCGTGGTAGTCGACGTTTGCGGCGGTCGGGACGACGTCGATCAATGCCGCGATGTACTCCATCCCGCCGGCCCGATCGAGGTCGGCGCGCCGGCTCAGCTCGTCGCGCAGCGTGACGGGATCGATGACGTCGCCGCGCTCGGTCAACGAGAGCATCGACCGGAACAACAGGCGATGGCTCTCCTTGTAGAACATCGTGTCGTCCAGGATCTCGGCGGCCTTGAGCGCCGCATCCTGGTCGAGCAACATCGCGCCTAAGACCGCCTGCTCCGCCTCGTTACTCCACGGAGTCTGGCGGCCGGCCCACTCCCCCGCTCCGCCCCCCGGGCGCTCAGTTGTCGAGGAGGCGAGCTGCGATACGGACGTCATCCCAGGTTGGTCTCTTCCAGTTGGGGTTCCGCAGCAGCGCGGCCGGATGGTACGTCACGACCACGGGAATGCCACGGAACCGGTGAACCTGATTTCGTAGGGACCCAAGGGACTGTTTGGTGTTGAGCAGGCTTTGCGCGGCCGTCCCGCCCATGGCCAGAATGACCTTCGGCTTGACCAGCTCGAGTTGGCGGTACAGGAACGGCAGGCACGCCGCGATCTCGTCGTATTGCGGCAACCGGTTCTCCGGTGGCCGGCATTTCACGATGTTGCAGATGAACACCTGATCCCGCGGCAGCTTGATCGCCTCGAGAATCTTGGTCAGCAGCTCGCCCGCCCGACCGACGAAGGGCCGGCCGGTTTCGTCTTCCGTGCGTCCCGGACCTTCGCCGATGGCCACGAGCCGCGCGGTTGCCGGGCCCTCGCCCGGGACGGTGTTCGTGCGCCCGTCGCAGAGCTTGCACTTGCGACAGGCCGCGATGAGCGTCGCGACGTCCTCGAGCGACTGTGTCTGCTGGATCGGATCGGCGGCGAAGAGATCTTGCGCTGGTGGATCGAACGAAATGCCGGCGGGCGGATGGGCCGATTGGCCGATGCGCTGTACGGCGGGAGCGGGTTCTGGAGCGGTGGCGTCGGACTGCGGACGGCCCATCTGCCCATCCGCCCATCCGCCCGGCAGAATCACCGAATCTCCACCTAGCAACCGCTGCTGCTTCAGGTATTCGATTGCGAGAGCCCGGCTGTCGCTCAAAGCGCTTCTTCCACCACGTCGAGGATGCGTTCGGCCACGTCGCGTTTGGGCAATAACGGCAAGTCGACTTGCGTGCCGTTGCGTCCCAGAATCGTCACGCGATTGGTCGTGACCTCAAATCCGGCGCCGGGCTCAGTGGCGTCATTCAGGATCACGAAATCCAGCGCCTTATTCTGCAGCTTGGACCGTGCGTTCGCCAATCCGTTCCCCGTTTCGAGCGCGAACCCGACGACCACCATCCCCTTGCGCCGTTTCAGCGAGCTCAATATGTCCGGCGTCGCTTCGAGCTCCACCGTCAGCGGGCCGGCCGAGCGTGGGCGCTTCTTGGCGGCCGTGCTCTTGGGGCGGTAATCGGCGGGCGCCGCGCTCATGATGAGGGCGTCGGCATTGGGGACCAGGGACTCGAGTGCGTGCTGCATCTCTGCGGTCGTCTCGACGCGCGTGGTCGCGAGACCGGGGGGTGGCGTCAGCTCGGTGGGTCCGGTCACGAGCACGACGTTCGCGCCGCGCTCGCGCGCGGCTTCCGCCAGCGCGTAGCCCATGCGCCCGCTCGACGGATTCGTGATCACGCGCACCGGATCGAGATGCTCACGCGTCGGGCCCGCTGTCACCACGACACGCTTGCCGGACCACTTGCTGGTGTTGGTGTGACCGAGCAAACGCTCGGCTGCCGCGAAGATCGCCTCCGGCTCGCTCATCCGTCCCGGCCGCTCGCTCGGCCCCTCGGCGAGGGCGCCGATCTCCGGACCGATGAAGTGCCAGCCCCGCTGCGCAAGCGCTGTGATGTTTGCCGTGGTCGCCGGGTTCGCATACATCGCGTCGTTCATCGCGGGTGCCGCGAGCACGGGACGGTCGGCGCGCGCGAGCAGCAGCGTGGTGAGCAGATCGTCGGCCATCCCCATCGCGGCGCGCGCCAGGATGCTGGCGGTTGCCGGCGCGACGATCACGAGATCAGGATGTTTGGCGAGATCGATGTGCGCGAGCGCGTGGCCGCGTTCCCACAGCGACGTAAGCACGGGCCGGCCGGTGAGCGCTTCGAACGTCACGGGACGCACGAACTCCGCCGCCGCGGCGGTGAGGACCACGTCGACGGTGGCTCCCGCCTCGGTCAGGCGGCGAGCCAGCGTACAACTTTTATAGCAGGCGATTCCGCCCGACACGCCGAGCACGACGTGGCGGGTGGGGCCGGCCACGGGCATCAGGTTTCCTGCGAGCGCCGCCGCCGCACCAGGCGGTACTTGAGGCCGCCGCGGACGAGCTCGTCGAACGCCCGCGTGGTGAGCTTCTCCTCCCAGTCGACCGAGCGATCGCGCGGGAAATCATTCACAAAGCGCGCGAACTTGGCGGCCACGAGGATCCCCAGATATTTGTTCTGCGTCTGCCCTGCGACTTCTGCCGGTGTCACGATCCGCATTGTTCAACCTTTCTGTTGTTCTGACTTTAGCTGTTTCAAGTAACTGTTTAGCCAGGCAATGTCATGTTTGTCGCGAACGACCGTATCCGCACGGTCTTCAACTGCTTTCACAACGGCCCGCAGCGCTTCATGAAGGTCGTCGTTTCTGATCCAGCGGTGAAACTCGGTCGCCTGTCCTATCTCGTATGTCGCGCGTTCCAACCGCTGCGCGATCTGTTCGGGTGTTTCACTCCCGCGCTCGACCAGTCGTCGTATGAGGACTCGCGGATCGCTGGGCAGTATGAAGATCGTCAGTGCGTTTGGATCCAGCTTCCTGACCTGCTCAGCTCCCTGCACTTCAATATCCAGCAGTACATGACGCCCTGAATCGAGAATCCGTTGGACGTCACTCTTGAGCGTACCGTACAGCTCTCCGCCGTAACGGGCATGCTCGAGAAACTTCCCGTGATTCACGCCCTGGAGAAACTCGTCCGGCTTCCAAAAGTAGTAGTCGACGCCATCCGTTTCGCCGCTCCGCGGCGTTCGCGTGGTCGCCGACACGGAGAACCCAAATCGATCCGGATACTGCTCCCGCACCGCTTTGGCGATCGTCGTCTTGCCGCCACCCGATGGCGCGGACAAGACGACTATTCGCGGGGTCACTCCAGGTTCTCCAGCTGCTCCCGGAACTTCTCGAGGTCCCCCTTCATCGCGATCACCGTCTGGGTGATGCGCGCGTCGTTTGCCTTCGATCCCATCGTGTTGACCTCGCGCAGCAGCTCCTGCGCCAGGAACCCGAGCTGCTTCCCCACCGCTTGATCGGACCGCAGCGCGGCACGGGCCGCCGCTACATGCGCTCGAAACCGCACCAGCTCCTCCGTGATATCCACCCGATCGGCCAGCAACGCGATCTCGAGCGCCAGGCGCTGCTCATCGACCGTCGTCTGCGCCGTCAGCTCCGCCACTGCCCGCTTGAGACGCTCATGCTCCGCCGTGAGCCGAGCGGGCGCCTGCTCTTCGACAATCCGCGCCGCCGCCTCGAGCGCGTCGAGGCGGCCGTTCAACTCCGTGGCCAGTGCCTGCCCTTCGCGCTCCCGCATCGCGACGACGTCTTTCGCGGCGCGTTCGACGATGGGTTGCACATCCGCCCATTGGACCGGCTGCTCGCTCGCGCCATTGGTCGAGGTCAGGACATCCGGCTGCCGCGCGACGAATGCCAGGTCGACGCTGCCTTTCAATTTCAGCTTCTTCTTGAGCTGCTGCGCTGCGGCCACGACCTGCTTCGCCCGCGACAGGTCGATCGTGACTTCCCGTTCGGGACCGGGCATGTCGACCCAGCGCGCGGTGACCGCCACGTGGCCGCGCTCGAGCAGCTGACGCAGCCGCTCGCGCATTTCGATCTCCACGCCAGCCAAATCCGCCGGCAGCTTCAGCTGCGGGTTGAAATAGCGGTGGTTGACGGTGCGGATTTCAATTCGCAACCGTCCGCGGAGCACCCGATCTTCGGCCGAGCCGAAGCCCGTCATACTGCGCGGCACAGGGCGTTAAATGTAGTCGGGTGTGCTAGTTAGTGAAGAACCACCGCGCACCGTACTGCTGTATGCTCTTCGGGTAGCCCAGCCCGGTCACGTAGCTGGAACGCATGATGTTGATGTTCGTGACGCTCCAGAAGAGCGTGACCCCGGCGAGCTGCATCTCGAGATTCGTATCGACGAAGCTCGATCCCGTCATCCCCAGCTGCACACCGGTGGTGTCGAGGCCGCCGAACGCCGACCGGCTCCAGGAGTCCATGGCGACTTCTCCGCGCAGCGCGAAGATCCCGCTCTTGAAGACGCGCCAGAACTTGGAGTAGAACGTGACCGACACGCGCCCGTGGCGTGGCGGCTCCAAATCTCCACCCCCGACCACGGGATCGAAGAACCAGCCGGTCAGGGTAACTCCGGGGACGACGTGCAGCGTGGCGTGTGCCGCGACGAACTCGGTGAGGGGCGTGGGAGTCAACGAATCCACGCTCTTGAGCCCCTGCGCGAAGCCGAGCGGCGCGAAAGGATCGCGCCGGCCACGGCCCACTTCGACTGTGAGCAGGCGGTTCTCGAAGCGCAGCCAGGCCGCGACGTCCAACGTGCGATGCATCGCGTCCGTGGTCACGAGTGCCGCCTCCGCATCCTCTTGCCAGGCTGCCTCCGCCCGTGCCGAGAACCCGAGCGGTAACGCGAGTCCGGCGGTTCCATAGGCCCGCCATCCGTATCGGTTGCCGGTGTAGAAGCTTTGACGGAAGGATCCCGCAAGTGTGATGCGCGAGAGTGGCATCCACCCCGCGCGCGCCTCGAACTGCTGTGGCGCGCCGGCGGCACCGAACCGCGCGACTCCCGAAACCGTCGCGGTGCGCCACGTCTGACTCGCTTCGAGGTTGGCGAAGGAGACCGTGCGGCGCGTGACCAGTGTGTCGTGACCGATGCCGCTCGTCCCCAGGGATGCCGTCAGCCGCCACCCCAGACCGTCATCCCGTTCCGCGACAAAGAGGCGCAGCAGCCTGTCGCGGCGATCCTGGCGCCAGCCGTCTACGCGGCCGTCGCTCGCGGTGGCGCGATGCCAGCTCGAGCTGGACACCTGGAACGATGCGCCCACACGTCCTCCGGGCGGCACGTAATCGGCCTTGACCCAGATATCGCTCGTCCCGAACGGCGGGGTTGTGATGCCAGGCGAGCTGCTGCCGATGCTGGCCCAGTCGGCAAGCAGCGAGACCCCAAACCCGGAACGAGTACGTGTGGCGTAGCCCGCCCGGTAATCCGCGATGTCTGCCTGTCCGGAGACAACACCGATTTGCGTGCGCGGCGCCGTCGGCCGGTGTTGCGCTGTGACGAGGTACACCCGGAGCGACGCGGGAAGCACGATGACATCCACGCGCTCGATCGGTCCGAGCGGGATCCGCGCCGGATCGAGATAGACCGAGTCGCGGCCCAACGGGAACATCGGCACCCCGTCCCAATACAACTCGAGCGACGTGGGCCCGCGGCCGCCGTACAAGACGATCTCCGGCTCCCCGTACCAGCCCCCGCGCGCAACGTAGACTCCGGGGATGTGAGCGAGCAGATCACTCAACGTGCGTGCGCTCGAGAGGAGAATCGAGTCGAG
>Ga0307302_10000063_pt1 | contig 41340 bp, 40 predicted proteins | sample ER_DNA_183_FD_194490 | JGI IMG/M metagenome (GOLD analysis project Ga0307302, IMG submission 194490) | Bulk soil microbial communities from the East River watershed near Crested Butte, Colorado, United States - ER_DNA_183 | ecosystem: Environmental > Terrestrial > Soil > Floodplain | place...
ATCTTGTCGACTGGCTCGCCACTTTGGGTCGTCACCGTTTCGCGAACAATGTTGGTGTCGATGACGTCGTAGCGGACCTTGAGCTTCACTGTCGAGTTGTTGTTGGTGCAGTTGATCACCAGGTTGTCGCTCAGCAACGCCGAGCCGGTGATTTTGGCGTCATTGGCCGTAATGATTGCTCGGTCGGTGCCGTCGCAGAGCGTAAATACGGTGTCGCGCCCGATCACTGAGAACGTCCGATTGTCATTGACGGTGATGCCTCGCCGGGAGTCACCCCCGTCGAGCGGATCGACCCCCATCCAAAAGCCCACGAACTGCCGGGTACTCGACACATCGCGGGCCTTGTGCGGACCGGATGCCTCGGCTGCTTGGGCGAGCAGGACAGCTGATCCGGCGCCGGCCACCAACAAGGCGGCGGAAGCGACCACGGCGAGGCGACGTTGCATACCGAACTCCTATTTCGTGAATGGGCTCGTACCTCATTTGGGCACGACGGCGATTATCCGGGCAGACGGCCGCCAGCGTAGGGAGAATGCGCTAATCAGTAAGCAATGCGACGGAGATGCACGACAGCGGGCCCCGCGGCGTCGAACGGTGCGCTGACGCTGATCCGGGTTCCCGTCCGCAGCTGTCAGCGTTGGTCATGCCAATGGGATGCGGTTCATATCCCATCTGCTGTTCATAGTTCTTGACGCTGTTGATCACCCAGTACTGCCACTGTGTGGAATCGCCGATCGGCGTTTCCACCGCTGATCCATCGGGCAACCCAACCGAATCCGCCGTCTGCCCCGACGACTCGTTCGCTACCTCGTACAAGACATTCGGAAGATCATGAACAGTGTCGATCACCTTGCGGATGTAGGCCTGCTCAAGAGCCTCGACCCTGGCATCGAGCGGAAGAACCTGGTAGTCGAGGATCGAGGTGATTCCGATGTCATTGACGTTGTTGGCCGCGTAGAACGGGTGACCCTCAATGTTGTCGGGGGTGTCAGTCAAGTGCAGGCTGAAACCTTCGAAGAGCATGACAGATGCATAGATGCCGTCACGTCCGGCTGCGATGATCCGTTCGCGAAGTCGATCGAAGTAGGTCTGATCGAAGACCGACAGATCGAACGTGAGTTTGCCGTCCTTGGCTGATCCAGGTCGGTCCGGGGCCACGGTTGCGGTGTCATGCAGAAGTGCACATCAGCCGGCCCCAGGTAGCCCCGAAACTGCTCCCAGCGCCAGAGCCGGATGAAATTGTGCCCACGCTCGGAGAGCAAGTCCAGGTAGGGGCATCGGACGCATGCGCGATCAGCGACGGGGTGGGCCCCAATGTGATGACAAAGAGGTCAGATCGGCTCCGGACGGTGGGGTGTAGGGATCCAGCGCGCGGAGGTCAGCCAGCTCCAGTGCGCGGGCGACGTCGCTCGGGGACACCACACCGACCACTCGCCCGGCGTTGTCGACGACAACTGCGCGGCCGTCGCTGCAACCCTGCATCCGCTCCAAAAGGTCGCCGAGACGATCCTCCGGTCGCGCGACCGGAACCTCGGCCGGCGCGCAGGCGATCTCCCGCAGCCGGGTGGTCGCACGAAGCTCCGGCGGCACGGCTCGTACGCGGTTGAGGGTGACCAATCCAGTAAGCCGCCCATCGGGGTCAACGATCGGATACGTGGAGAACGGTTGGGTCAGCGCGACTTGGGCCACAAAGTCGGCCACGGTGAGATTGCCATCGAGAACGATAGGCCCTGGTGTCATGACCTGACCGACTGTGATACCCGCTAGCAGACCACCCAGCTTGGCCTGCTGCTCCTCGGCGGTCGCGGCGCTGACCACGAACCAGCCGATCAGCGCCAGCCAGATCCCGTTCAGTCCAGAACCGGTCACGACCTGCAGCACGCCGAGGGCGATCAACGCGAAGCCGAAAAACCGGCCCGTACGGGCAGCGTTTACCGCGGCTCGCTGACGGTTGCCTCGCCAGCGCCACAACGCCGCACGCAGCACTCGACCACCGTCTAGCGGCGCGGCTGGGATGAGGTTGAAAATCGCGAGCATCGCGTTTGTTGCGGCCAGATACGCCAGCACGCCGAATGGCAGCCCTGCGGTGCCCAGCTGCGCGACCCCTCCAGCGGCGAGACCAAAGCCAATGGCCAAACCCAGACTTGTCAGCGGGCCGACGATGGCGATGCGAAAGTCCGCCCCCGGCGTCCTCGGCTCGCCCCGGAGCTGCGCCACGCCGCCAAGGAGCCACAGCACGATGCTGTCGACCTCGATGCCATTGCGACGTGCCACCAGCGAATGCGCCAGTTCGTGGGCCAACAGCGAGGCCATGAACAGCAGCGCTGCAACGATCGCTGCGATCACGTAGGCGGCGACACTGTGGCCTGGAAAGGCAGCGGGCAGCTGACCGGTCGCGAGCCCGCCCACCAGAATCGCAAGAATAAGAAACACGCTGGCGTTGATCCCAACCTTGATGCCAGCGATGCGGCCTAGCGAAATCGACGCTCGCATTGCTTCACCACCTTCGACCCGTCTCTTAGATTCCCGGTATACCCGCGAGCCAAAACCCGGCACCTTGCCGATCGGCTTGCTTGCGCATATCAGTAAGGATGGTCCCCGATGGAAACGGACGTCCCCGAAGTGCTCTCGACGCCGGACGCGGCGACCGCACGGAGCAGCGCGATCGCGCAGTTCGCACGCTTCGTGCGGGAGCGGCGCCTGGTACAAGAGCAGCGCCTTGCCGACATCGACGAGCTCGACTACCCGTCGTTGCACGCCTGGTCGCTTGACGATCTCGACGAGTTCTGGGCGTCGGCCGCGGAGTTCCTCGGCGTACGATTCCACGCCACCCCCCGGGCGACGCTCGGTTCGCGGGCCATGCCGGGCACCGAGTGGTTCCCCGGGGCGACGCTCAACTATGCCGAGCATGCACTCACTGACGGTCCCGGGCGGGCCGACGACGACCTCGCTGTGGTGTTCGTCCGAGAGGACGGGCTGGAACGGCTGGTCAGCCATGGCGAGCTGCGTGATCTTGTCGGCAGGCTGCGCGCCGGCCTGGTACGCCTTGGCGCAGGCCGCGGCGACCGGGTCGTGGCGCTCATGCCGAACTGCGTCGAGACGCTGGCCGCCTTTCTGGCGGTCGCGAGCCTCGGTGCGATCTGGTCGTCGTGCTCACCCGACTTCGGAACCCGTGCAGTGCGGGACCGGTTCGCCCAGCTGGAGCCGTCAGTTTTCCTCGCCGTGGACGGATATCGCTACGGCGGGAAGGCGTTCGACATCCGGGACCGCGTACGGGCGTTGCGAGAGCTGATGCCCACGCTTAGCCAGACCATTCTGCTGCCGTACCTCGACGACCGTGCGGAGTTGGCCGGCACACTGCGGTGGTCCGAGCTGACCGTCGAACCCGGCCGACTGGATTTTGACGCTGTTCCGTTCGACCACCCGCTGTGGGTGCTGTACTCCTCCGGTACCACCGGATTGCCGAAGGGCATCGTGCACGGCCACGGCGGCATTGTCCTCGAGCACCTCAAGACGCTTGCCCTGCATCACGACCTGGGGCCGGGTGAGCGATTCTTCTGGTTCACCACCACCGGCTGGATGATGTGGAACCTGTTGATCTCGGGTCTGCTGGTGGGATCGACGGTCGTGATGTACGACGGCAGCCCGGGATACCCGGATCTCCGCGCCCTGTGGCAGCTCGCTGAGAAGCATGGCGTGAACTATTTCGGCGTCTCGGCGCCCTACATCCACGCGTGCCTCAAGGCGGGGCTGCGCCCGGCAGGCGAGTTCGACCTGTCCGGCATTCGGGCGTTGGGCTCCACCGGAGCGCCGCTGTCCGTCGACGGCTTCCGCTGGGTCGCCGACGCAGTCGGGAAGCAGGTCCAGATCTGCTCGGTGTCTGGTGGAACGGACGTCTGCACCGCGTTCCTGGAGGCTGCGCCCACCGTGCCCGTATGGCTGGGGGAGTTGTCGTGCGCCGCGCTCGGTGCGTCCGTCGCCGCGTATGACGCCTGCGGAACTGAGGTCGTCGACACGGTCGGCGAGCTCGTGCTAACGAAGCCGCTGCCCTCGATGCCGGTGTCGTTCTGGAATGACCCAGACGGGTCCCGGCTGCGCGCCGCCTACTTCGCGGACTTTCCGGGAATCTGGCGGCACGGCGATTGGATCCGCAAGACACCACGCGGGTCGTTTGTCATCTACGGACGCAGCGACTCGACCCTCAACCGTGGTGGAGTGCGGATGGGGACGGCCGACTTCTACGCGGTCGTCGAGGGGTTTGAGGAGATCGTCGACTCCCTGGTGGTCGACACCACCGAACTGGGTGCGGCCGACGAGGACGAGCTGTTGTGCTTCGTCGTACTCGCCCCCGGCGCCACCCTGGCCGAGGTGGAGCCGCGGCTCCGGCAGGCCCTCCGCACCGATATATCGCCGCGGCACGTGCCAGACCGGTTCGTGTCCGTTGACGCGATCCCGCACACGCTCAACGGCAAGAAGTGCGAGGTGCCCGTGAAGCGGATCCTCGCTGGGGTCGACCCGGACCAGGTCGTGAGTCGGGACGCGTTGGCGAATCCGGATTCGCTGGACCCCTTCATCCAGCTGGCGCGTCAGTAGTGGTGGAAGCCCGGCGCGGCAGTCGTCCAGCGATGATCTGGGCGGGGAAGAGCAAGAGCAGCGCCCAGACGCCGGCTGAGGGCGAGAAGAGCGAAATCACCAGCGCGACCACGAGTGCGCCAACCGTGAAGAGACTTGCCACGAGATGTTGGCGGCTGTCAGCCGTTGCCTGGCCGTCGGTGAGTTCGGGGTGACGGGCGAGGTAGTTGGCCAGGATGAGGTTGAGTACCGAGACGACGAGCAACGTGCTGATGTACAGGGTGCCGAAGCCTCCGTCGAGGCCATTCTCGATCAGCGAAGTAGGAAAGGGGAGGAAGACGATGGCGGCAAGCCACAGCATGTTGAGCAGCACGAGGCGCGGGTTGTGGCGCCGAAGTGGCCGGAAGATGTCCTTGTGAATGGTCCAGTAGTTGGCGATCACGGCGAATGACAAGGCGAACGCAAACAGTGCGCCCGAATTGTCGACCGCGACGTTCCTAAGAGTTGCGCCCTCGCCGGGTTCGATTTCGGTGAGCGGCAGGATCAGCAGAGTAAGGGCGATGGCAACGACGCCGTCGCTGAAGGCAATGACCCGGTCGACGGTTTCTTCTCGTTCGGTTGTCATCTTTACTCGACCCTTTCTATCGACGCGCGTACGGTAGCCAACCGCACGACGGCCTCGGCGTACTCGGTCGACACCATGTCGATTCTGTCGAATGTGGCGGATCGTCGATGCCGGCGAGTCAGCACAATGAAGACCGCAATCGCGACCCCGGCTGACACGATGGTGTACAGGATCGGGTTCAAGTACCACTGTGATGCCGGCAGCGTGCTCCACGGGCAGGTCGAGATCGGCGAGCGTGGGCCGCACATCGAAGTCCAAATAGTTGATCATGCGAGAGCCGTGGCTGCTAGTCAAGATCTTGATCACCACAAGCACGCCGGCATGGGCATGCCCGGCTCGAAAGAACGCCTTCTGCAGGTCGTGGGTCGGCGGCTTGCCTGGAGCCCGTCGCCCAGTACGCACGGAGCCTGCTCGTCGGTGAGGGGGCGATGCGGGCCGTGCAAGCCCACACAAGAGTCTTCTTGGCTCTCGCGGAAGAAGCAGCGAACGGCTACGGCGGGCTCAGACCAGGTGCTCTGGTTAGCGCGAGAAACGCCATCGGCGCGGATGCCTACGACGACGCTGTGGACCAGGGACGCGCGCTCGACGTGGCCGAGGCTTTTGTTTTCGCTCTCGGTTCGACGAAGCGAGAAGCTAGCCAGTAACCCTTGGACCACCGCAGCAAGCCAAGACTCCATTCAGTCACTGGCTCAGCGCACTGGATCAACGCCTGAGACGCCTAGCAGGCCCTGCTCCGCGCGCCCCCTCAGGATCCACTGGGCGAGGCAGGAGGATAGCGGGGTGAAGTATGAGGTTGTCGCTGAGGCGTATCGGGACTTGGAGCAGGCTTCTGGTCGTTTGATGTTGATTGACCGGCTCGCGGCCCTGCTAGCTCGAACCCCACAGGAGTTACTGCCTACTGTCTGCTACTTGTGTCAGGGGCTCTTGGCGCCGGAATTCGCGGCTGTGGACCTAGGGCTGGCGGAGAAGCTTGCACTGCGCGCGGTTGCGACAGCGACCGGCGTCGAACCGGCGGATGTTGTCGCAGCTGTGCGGGAGGCCGGCGACCTCGGCCAGGCCGCCGAACAGTTATTGGCGGCGGCCGTTGGGGATCGTGAGCCAAGCCTCGAGGTAGCCGCCGTCGTTGGCACGCTCCATCAGATCGCCAGGGCCGAAGGCTCTGGCTCGCAGGGCCGCAAACTCAACCTGCTGGCCGGCCTTCTGGCGCTGGCCACCCCGCTGGAAGCGCGGTACCTGCTGCGTTTAGTGACTGGCAGCCTGCGCCTCGGGATTGGCACGCCGACCATTTTGGATGCGTTGGCGCAGGTGTACACCGGCAACCGGAAAGACCGGCCGGTACTGGAGCGGGCGTACAACGTCTGCTCCGATCTCGGCCTCGTCGGGGCCACCTTGGCCTCCGGTGGGTTGGCAGCCGTGAAGGGGCTGCAGGTGCGGCCCGGCAACCCGGTCCGGGTGATGCTGGCCCAGCGGTTGTCCGACGCTGACGAGATCCTCGCCAGGCTGGGCGGGCGATGCATGGCGGAGTACAAATACGACGGCATGCGTGTGCAAGCACACCGCACCGCTGATGGCCACATCGAGTTGTTCACGCGGCGGCAAGAGCGCGTGAGCAACCAGTTCCCCGACGTCGTTGAACTGCTCCAGGTCGGGCTGGGTCCGCGCGAGGCCATCCTTGAGGGCGAGATCGTGGCGTACGACGCTGCGGCTGGCGAGCTGCGCCCCTTCCAGGAAGTCATGTTCCGTCGCCGCAAGCACGGAATTGCTGAAGCCGCGCGTGATGTGCCGGTCGGGTTGTTTTGTTTCGAGTTGCTGTACGCCGATGGCCAGGATCTCACCGAATGGCCCTACCCGGACCGTCGGGCGCGACTTGCCGAGGCGGTCACATTGTCGGACCGGCTTCGGCTGACCACGGCGCTGGAGGTGGCGACAGCCCCGGCGCTGGATGCCAGATTCGAGCAGGCTGTCGCGGACGGCTCCGAGGGTTTGGTGTGTAAGTCGACCGCCCCCGACGCGGTCTATCAGGCGGGCGCTCGCGGTTGGCTATGGATCAAGCTGAAGCGTGACTACCGCACGGAGCTGGCCGACACCATCGACCTCGTCGTTGTTGGCGCGTACGCGGGCCGAGGTCGGCGGCGGGGGACCTACGGCGCCGTACTGCTGGCCGCCTACGACCCCGATACGGAGCTCTATCAGACGGTCGGCAGGTGCGGCACGGGATTCTCCGACGCCGAGCTGGCCGCGCTGCCGGCTAAGTTGGCGCCGCTGGCTCGGGCGCAACGGCCCGCCCGGGTCGACTCCCGCGTTCCCGCCGATGTGTGGTTCGAGCCAAGCCTGGTTCTGGAGGTCCTCAGCGCCGAACTCACGCTGTCGCCCAACCACACCGCCGGCTGGGGGCAGCTCAAGGATGACGCCGGCCTGTCGATGCGATTTCCCCGGTTCACCGGCCGCTGGCGTGACGACAAGGAGCCGCAGGACGCGACCACCACTCAGCAACTCGTCGAGCTTTACCGCACCGCACGCCGGGCGCCGACCACGTGAGAGTTACGGCGCTGGCACCTGGTAAACCCCGACGGCAACCTGCCCGACACGCGTGCCGACCTTGAAACCCACCTCGTTGTCGCTTCGGTAGTGGATGCCGCTGTACAGCCGGGAGATTGCGGCCTCCTCAGCCATGTCGGCAAGCTTCTCGGCCTCTGCCGGGAAGACGGCAGAAGGGCGGAAGGCCGAGAGGACTTGCCGAGGCAGGCACACTTACGTCGGCGATGTATGGGCCGCACCTTGTCAGCGGGACGGCATTTCCATCGTGTGTCCGGTATGGGCGCCATCGCCCATGTCCGTCGAATGCTGCCCGAGCATCGCCTTGTTCATCTCTTTGAGCGACTTGATCGTGGCCTTTGAGAGACGACCCGAGCGAGTGATGTCGATGATCCCCATCATGCCGTTGTCCTCGTGCGCGAGGATGTGGCAGTGGAACACCGTGGCTCCGACGAAGTGCTTGAAGTGCATGCGGATCCTGACCTCCCCGCGAGGCGGCAGAGGCACGACATCCTGCTCGCTGCGGGCGTGGTAGGGCTTGCCATTGACCGCCATGACCTCGAAGTCGTTCACGTGAATGTGGAAGGGGTGGGCCTCGCGAGCCGTGTTTTTGATCACCCATTCCTCGGTGGTACCTAGCTTCGCGACAAAGGTGACGTGCGTCGGGTCGAACTGCTTGCCATTGATGTAGAACCGGTTGGTCTTCGGATTCTCGCTGAACACCACATTCCGGGTGCGGTCGACGTGATCGGTGCCGAGCGGTGAGACGGGGCCGAGCGACGTAGGCCAGGCCACGTCGGGGACTGTGTCGCCGGTGACCTCAAATGTGGCGAGGCGCCGTTGGGGGTAGTTGTCTCCGTCGGGCCCCGTGCTATAGGTGAGGGTCTCGAGTGCATAGCTGCCCGGCGTCGGCCATCGGACCAGGACGTCGTATCTCTTTCCCGGGGGCAGTACAAGCTCGTCGGCGGTCCAGACTTCGGCAACGGGGTTGGCGTCCTCGGCAATGACGTGGAATTGCGCACCGCCCAGGCGCAACCGATACCAGATGTCGGCACCAATGTTGGCGAGCCGCAGCAGCTGGGTCTGATTGGTCTGTGCGGTGAGCACCGGGTCGACCTGACCGTTCACCGTACGGGTGGTCGGCGCGTTGGAGTCGATGTTGCTCCGGACGATGGCACCGTCCTTGACCTGAAGGTCCTTAAGGGCCATGACCTGATCAGGGACGTCCTGCAGCTGGGGCGGCAGCCGATCTTGCAGCCCATCGACGATGAGCACCCCAGAGAGCCCGGCGAACACCTGTTCCTCGACGTGGCCGTGAAGATGGGTGTGGTACCAGTACGTGCCCGGCTCGACATCGCGGGGCAGATGCAGCACGAATTCGTTGTTGCTGCCGGCCTTCATTACGCGGAGCACGTTGTCAGAGATGCCGATCGGGGAGACGTACATGCCGTGGCTGTGAAGGTTGGTGGGTTCCTTGAGCCGGTTGCGCAGATGGACGCGCACGACGTCGCCTGGTAGCACCCGGAGCGTCGGGCCCATGAACTGGCCCTGGTAGGCGTAACCGCGGACCTCTGCCCCCGCCACGTTGAAAGTTGTCGGATGAACATCGAATGTCGTCTCCAACAGACCGTTGGTGGATTTCAGCTCCGGGGGAGCTTCGAAGGGTTGATGCTGTTCGGTCGGAAAGGTTGTCACAACGTCACGCTGATCGGTTGAGGGCGTGCCACTCGGGGACGCCACCGGCCCAGCTTTGGTCGCGTCGCCGGAGCAACCCATGAAGATCACCAGCATCGCCGCGACAACAGGCCCACCGGCCAACACCACTGTCTTGCGCATGACCCTCCCGCTGATCCCCGAGTTGACTATCAGAGAGCAAACGCGCTTCCGGACGCCGACCTGAGGAGGCTGACCAGGTCTAGGACACACATACCACGCTCGCTACGGCGTGCGACAGGCTTAGTTCCGCTATTCGGCCACTGGTCGATGTGGCTTAGAGGTCCACCGCGGAATCAGGCTCGGGCCGCTGACCTCCGAGTGCTTGCAGGCTGGGGGTGAAGACACGATGCCCCGCTCCCCGACCTGCTGGCCACGTCGTCCCATAACCAGCCACCCGTCCCGGCACCTTGAATCAGCACAAGAGTGGTCATGCACTCATCTTGGCAGCGGTCGACTCAGGGTCAGATCACAGCGTTGACTCCTTCAGCGCACGCCACGCCAATATCCCAGCTCCTCGGCGTCCGGCGTCGCCAGCGAACTTTCCATTCGAGATCGCGGGGGCCCGTCGCCAGGCGAGGCCGGCTTGTACCTCCCGGGTCAGCGGCCGGAGCACTGCAGCGCGAGAGGCCGCCATGCCGCCACCTATGAGGATCAGTTCCGGGTCCATCAGGAGTATGTAGTTCACCAGAGCCCGGCCCAGGGCAGTGATCGCGTCCTGGAAGATTTCATCGGCCAGGCGGTCGCCGGCCGCTGCGCGACTAATGACGTCTTTGGCGGGAACATCGCTGATGCCGCTGGCGGCGGAGTATCGGCGGGACAGGGCGGCCGCGCTGGCATAGGTCTCAGTACATCCGCGTTGCCCGCAGGCGCACCATTCGCCTTCCGGAAATACCGGGAGATGGCCGAGTTCACCGGCCCTGCCGGTGGCGCCGGCTGATACCTGACCTCTGGTGATCACCGCCGCCGCTATGCCGGTGCCTAGCGCGACGAAGAGCACCTCCTGCAAGCCTCGGCCGGCACCCAACTCGAGCTCGGCCAGCCCGGCGGCCCGTACGTCATGGTCCAAGATCACTGGCAGACCAACGGCCTCCGCCACTATCTGGCGTAGGGGTAACTGCTGCCAGCCGATGTTCGCGGCGTAGACGGCGATTCCTTGCTCCGCGTCCACGATCCCGGGGACCACGAGACCCACCGCCCGCAGCCGCGCGCCCTCTGGTAGCTCCGCTCGCAGTTCGACGATGGCCTCAATCGTTGTTGCGATAACGGCGTCCGGGCCGAGGTGTCTGGGTGTTGGCTGCTCGCTGCGGCGGTATTCCAGTCCGTCAGAATCGAGGATGGCGGCTTTGATGGTGGTGCCGCCGACGTCGACTCCAATGACAAGATCGCCCTGCACGACATCCTGGTCGTTGCCTCGGCGCATGGCGGTCATGTCAGGGAAGCAGGACTGACCGTGCCAGGTGCTGGGGCTCGTCGGGATTGAGCCCTTTGGCCTCCGCGAGCGCCACGGCCAGCCGCTGCACCCTGATCAAATCCGCCATCGGGTCAAGACCGCTGCATTCCACGTGCGCACCCGTCACCTGGAGATCCTCCAGCAGTCCCGAGGGAGGGGAGCCGAACACCCAGACCGTCGAGGCTCGCTCGACCACGCTGATGGGACCGTGACGAAACTCCATGGCCGGGTAGGACTCCGTCCACGACCGGGACGCCTCGCGCAGCTTCAACGCGGCCTCGTTCGCGATGCCGACGGACATGCCGCTACCCAGGAAGGTGAACTGGGAAGAGTCGAGGGTGCGCGGCGGCAACGGGTCGGTCAACGCGGATCGTCCCTGTTCGACAACAGCGGTGAGGTCGTCACCGAGCCAGGCCCGCCACAATGCCAGGGAAGTGGTCGCAAACCGTGTCTGAACAATCGACTTCTCGTCGGCGAAATTCAGGACCACTCGATCATCAGCCAGATCGACGACCGGCGCGTCTGGGTCCGCGGTGATCGCGACCGTACGCGGTCCTGCGCTGCTCCGAAGCGTCCCGAGCAACCGAAGCACCTCTGTTGTCGTGCCGCTGCGCGTCAGCGCGACGAGAGTGTCATAGGAACGGCCGGCCGGGAATTCTGATGCGGGGAAAGCATCGGTCTCGCCATGCCCGGAGCGTTCGCGCAGGACTGCGAAGCTCTGCGCCATGAACAACGAGGTGCCACATCCGATGATGGCCACCCGTTGACCACGCTCGGGAAGGGCATGACGGACAGGTTCTGTAGGCCCGAGCTCCGCGGCCCGCGCCCACGCCGACGGCTGGTCAGCGATCTCAGTTGACACGTACCTGGAGGGTCGAGCTGGCTCTGCCCCCAGCTCTGCTCTTGACACAACTATCAGCGTATTGTCCAGGGCCATGGGCCACACAATGCACCGGAGTTGAGGCCCGTGAGCAGCGCCGCCTCCGCCGTCATCCACTCCGTCCGGTTGATCAGCTCTGGTGTTGACCAGGCCGATGCCTTCGTCGCCTTCGAAGACGATCGCGTCCTCGCAACGGGCACGGGCAGCGGCTGGCGCGATCTCGTCGAAAACGACACGGATGTTGTCGACGGCGCGGGGCATGTCCTCAGCCCGGGACTGCTCGACATCCACAACCACGGTGGTGCCGGGGCATCGTACGGCGAGGGGAGCGACGCCATCCGTACGGCTAGGCGACTCCATTGCCAGCACGGCACTACTCGTCAGCTGCTCTCTTTGGTCACGGCCGCCCCCGACGTTCTGATCTCCCAAATTCGCGTCGCGGCGGCCGAGACCCGGCGAGACCCGACGATCCTTGGGATCCACCTCGAGGGCCCATTCCTGGCCCGCCAGTACCGCGGTGCCCACGATCCGGCCCTTCTTCGCGACCCCGATCCCGACCTGGTTGAGCGGCTTCTGGCCGCGGCCGACGGCACCCTGCGCCAGGTCACGATGGCGCCGGAACGGGCTCACTTCGCCGAGTCGGCCCGAATCCTGCGGGAGGCGGGTGTCGTCGTCGCGGTCGGTCACACAGCGGCGACGCTTGAACAGGCTCAGGCGGCGATCAAGGCCGGGGCGACCCTGCTCACCCACACCTTCAATGCGATGCCTGGCGTGCATCATCGTGCACCTGGGCCAGTGCTCGCGTTCATTGAGAACCCCGGTTGTTGGCTCGAGGTGATCAATGACGGTGTCCACGTGAGATCAGAAGTGATTCGGATGCTCAGCCAGCTAGCTCCCGGACGGGTGGCCTTGGTCACCGATGCGATGGCGGCCGCTGGCGCCGCGGACGGGCGATACCGCCTCGGCAACCTGGACGTTGATGTCGCCGAGGGCGTCGCGAGGGTGACTGGAGGAGACTCGATCGCCGGCTCAACGATCACCTTGGATGTCGCGGTCGCCCGCGCTGTGCAGGATGTGGGACTGACCCCCCCGGCGGCGATCGAAGCCGCGACGATCATCCCGGCTCAGATCCTGAGAGTGGAAGACCGGTTCGGCCGACTGGAGCCGGGATGCGTCGCCGACGCCGTCCTCTTCGACAGGAACTGGCACGTGCGAGGCGTGTGGATTGACGGGCGGCCGGTCGGGGAGCGGGAGGATGCGATTCCACCTGTTTCCGCGTCTCCGCCGCGGCATGGTCAGATCGCCTGACACTCAAGTCAGGGAGAGGATCCGCACATTATGGAAGTGGTCATCAGCACAACCCCTGACGAGGCAGGCAAGTTGGCTGCCGACGCCATCGAGGAACTCATGCGGCGCCGGCCAGAGGCCGTCTTGGGCGTCGCGACTGGCTCAAGTCCCTTGATCATCTATGACGAACTCGGCCGCCGAGTGGCGCAAGGTGCTTTGTCGCTGGCGAAAGCCCGAGCGTTCATGCTTGACGAGTACGTCGGGCTGCCAGCAGACCACCCGCAGCGGTACCGGAATGTGATCCAGGCTGAGTTCGTCGACAAGGTCGATATCGATCCGGCTCACGTACTCGGGCCGGATGGGCTGGCCGAGGACCTGGCGAGCGCTTGTGAGGCGTACGAACGAGCCATAGCGGACGCCGGCGGTGTCGACCTCCAGATTCTTGGGATCGGCACCGACGGGCATATCGCGTTCAACGAACCGGGCTCGTCGCTCGCGTCCCGAACCCGGATCAAGACGTTAACCAGCCAGACCCGCAGGGACAACGCTCGATTCTTCGACGGCGATGTGGAGGCCGTCCCGCAGCACTGCCTGACCCAAGGCATCGGCACCATCCTCCAGGCCCGCCACCTCGTGCTCGTGGCATCCGGGCGAGGAAAGGCGGAGGCCGTCCACCAGCTCGCCGAAGGACCCGTGTCCGCGATGTGGCCAGCCACAGCGCTGCAGCTACACCCACACGTCACCGTGTTGTTGGACACCGCCGCGGCTTCGCGTCTCCAGCTCGCCTCGTATTACATCGAGACCTATCAAGGCAAACCAAGCTGGCAGGGGTTTTAGGGTCGTGCTGACCACCCTCCTGCCCGGGTTCGCCGGGACGGTACTGCCAGTCTGGCTGCGGGACCGGCTCCGGGCAGGTCTGGGAGGTGTCTGCCTTTACGCGCAAAACATCTCCTCGCCCGGCCAGCTGCGTGCCCTAACCGACGCCATCACAGCCGAGAACCCGTACGCGATCATCGCTATCGATGAGGAAGGCGGCGATGTCACGCGCCTCTTCGCGGCTACTGGTGCGCCGTTCCCTGGCAACGCTGTGCTGGGCCGGCTCGACGACCTCGACACCACGCGCGACACCGCGGCTGCGATCGGCTGGTCGCTGCGTCAGGCCGGCTGCACCGTGAACTTCGCTCCATGCGTCGATGTCAACTCGCGGTCCGACAACCCAGTGATCGGCGTCCGCAGCTTTGGAAGCGATGCCGAATTGGTGGCGCGGCTCGGTCAGGCCTGGGTGACTGGCCTGCAATCGACCGGCGTAGCGGCAACCGCCAAGCACTTTCCGGGACACGGTGACACGGCGCAGGATTCGCACGTCTCGCTACCTGTTGTCAACCGTTCCCTCGACGGGTTGCGCTCGCGCGAGCTGCTGCCGTTCGCCGCAGCTATCGAAGCGGGGGGCCGAGTTGTGATGACGTCCCACATCCTGGTGCAGCAACTGGATCGGGACCACCCGGCAACAATGAGTCGAATTGTTCTGCACGATCTGCTGCGTGGAGAGCTGGGCTTCTCCGGAGTGATCGTGAGCGACGCCCTAGACATGGCCGGTGCCTCCGGCTCGCTTGGGATGGCGGGGGCAGCCGTCGCTGCGTTGGGTGCCGGCTGCGATCTGCTCTGTCTCGGGACCGAGAACACCGACACTCAACTGGCCGACATCGAGCGGGCAGTAAGCAGCGCGATCGCCGAGGGCACCCTTGCGTCCAGCAGGCTGTGGGAAGCAGTGGGCCGGGTGCGCGGGCTCGCTGAGGATCTGCAAGGCGCACGGAAGGCTGCCGGGGAACCTCCTCTTGTCGCCCCAGGCTGGCCCAAGGGCGAAGCCGAGCTAATTCACACCTTGGACGTTCAGCCTGGAGCATCGGACTGGCGGGGGAGGGCAGCGGGCCAATACACCGTCGTACGGCTTGAGGCAGATCCCAATATCGCCGTGGGGACTGCACCGTGGGGGCCGTTCGCCCCCGAGGTCAAGCAAGGTGCCGCGCCCGACCCGGCGGCACCACTCCCGGCGGCTTTCGCAACGCGGCCGGTCTTTCTGATCTCACCCGAGCGATCGGCGCTGCCACGCGTGCAATCCGACCAACCCGTACTCGTCGTTGGGCGCGACATTCACCGACATCCCTTTGCGAGACAGGCCGTTGACCGTCTGCGCTCGGACCGTGTTGATGTGCTAGTCGTCGACATGGGTTGGCCATCAACCGACCGCCGGTACGCCGATGTGGCCACATTTGGTGCATCGCGCTTGATGGGCCAGGTGCTGCTGAAGTGGCTGGCGCTCGGAGGCAACACTGCTGAGTAGGGGCTCGACGACGAAGGTCTGCACAGTTTGCTGGCGGTCTGCATACCTTGCACAAACCGTGTAGACCGTCAGAAAACTGCGTTCACGTAGGTTGCGTCAGCCGGGCCGGGGCCCCTCCGCTGGCGAGGCGTTCAGTCCGGTGATTTTGTAAGGCTCACACGTGCGACTTGCGCTCGGATCGTACGGAAGAGAGCCTCGTCAACGTCGAGTCCTGCATGCCGAAGGACCAGCACTGCCGCACCCACCAGGCCGTCCGAAACCGGAATCATGTGATCACCGCCCACGAGGGGAACGAGCTCGGCCTGGAGGCTGGGTGGCGCAGCCAGCATGCCGCGGACGATGATACTGCCGCCTACCACGACGGGGCCTAGCAGATCCGGCGCCCGGATGGCAGAAAGCAGGTCCGCGAGCGCCGCTGAGGCATCGACGATGATGGGGCGAGCCACATGATCCTCGTGGGCCGTGAAGGCGAGTGGCGCGAACTCGGCCAACGAGATCGGCGGCCGGGCATAGAGCACGGAGACCAACTGCCGCAGCGCCTCTGTGCGTCCTGCCGGGGTGCCCGTGTCGCCGTCGATTTCCATTGTCTTCAGAACGAGGCCCGTCAGCGCAGTTTCCTGCCCTTGCCCGTCCAGTGACGCAACGACTGCCCTGGCCACGGCCTGTCCGATCCAGAAGCCGCCGCCCGCGTCACCAAGAAGCCAACCCCGGCCACCCACCACCCGGTCCAGCTGGCCTCGCCAGATTCTGGCTGCCACACTCCCGGTACCTGCAATCAGGGCGTACCCGTCCAGCGCGGCAGTTCCGGAATGGAAGATGCCGAGTAGGTCATGCTCGAGGACAAGGTGGCGGACACCCAGCACAGTGAGCCGGGCGAAGACTTGATCTCTGAAGGTTGCGGTTTTCTCGCCGGCCATCGCGATCAGGGCCAAGGGCGGTTGCTCGGAGCCAGGCACGCCTCCCACAGCCTGCTCGGCCGCTCGACCAATGGCGTCGGCCGCTCCGCGGATGCCCGCTGCTGTTGGGTTTCCGACGCCCGAGCGGCCGTAGCCGTACGCGCGCCCCGAAGTGTCGAGCAGGACCGCGCGAGTGCTGGTGCCACCGGCGTCGATGGCAAGAAATATGGAATGTTTCAGTTCGGTCATGTCTGTTGCGAGGAAGACAGTTAAACATTAGTGTAAGAGCGAATTTCAGTATCTTTGGATCAGGGTGATAGTGATTCTCACACCGGCTCGCGCTGCCCGTACGCGGGAGCAGAACCCGGCAGTGCAAGACCGCATCCGGTCTCTGCAGCCTGAGATGCCGGCCGCGGTGGCGCGTGTCGCCGCGTACCTGCTCGAGCATCCGCAGGCGCCGCTGACGCTGTCCATTGGCGAGCTTGCCGAGAAAGCCGGGGCGTCACCTGCGACGGTCACGCGTTTCTGCCGAACCATCGGCTACCCCGGGTACGTCGAGCTCCGAGTCGGCATCGCGACGGATGTGGGCCGCAGCACCTCCCGGGACTCATGGACATCGGAGATTGGAGGCGAGTTCGGCCCGGACGACTCCCCGGAGGACCTGCTGCGCATGCTGATCAGCAGCCACACGAAGGCATTGCGAGAGGCGACCTCCGCCATCGATCTGGCCGTCATGACGGAGGTGTCGCGGCGGATCGCGCGGAGCTCGCATGTCGACATTTACGGGGTCGTCGGCAGCGCAATGCTCGCCGATGAGTTGCAGGGCCGGCTCTACCGCATCGGGGTGCCGGCCTACGCCTGGTCGGAGGTCCACAGCGGCCTTACGAGTGCGGCCATCCAGGACTCTGACACAGTGGCGATCGGTATTTCGACCACTGGACGAACGGAAGAGACCATCGAGATGCTGGCCCAAGCCGGTCGTGCGGGCGCGTTCACGGTGGCTATCACCAATGACCCCGCATCGCCGCTAGCCGAGCTCGCCGATCGGAGCATTGTGACCTCGATCTACGAGCACTTCCTGCAGCCCGACGACCTGTCGGCCAAGCATGGCCAGCTCCTGGTGCTCGACCTGCTCTACCTGCTGGTGGCCCAGGAGAACTTCGACCGGTCGAGCGCCAAGCTGGCAACGTCCGCACTTGCCGTGTCGTCGCACCGCCGGCCCCGTCGCACACCGCTACCGGCGGCCACCGTGCCCGGAGCATTGAGCGACGGAAGCAGCACCGCTGCGCGGAAGGAGGCCGACTGGTGACACAGAGCGCCGTTGCCCCCGTAGTGAGCGACTTCGCGAAGGAGGTGAGCCAGAGACTCGAGCGGCTCGTCACCCTGGCCGCCGACGGAGGCCTGGAGGCGGCGATCGGTCTGATGACCCGGGCCATCGAGAGCGGCGCCGTGATTCAGGCGTTCGGGACAGGTCACTCGGAGGCGTTCGCAATGGAGATCGCGGGCCGGGCCGGCGGCCTCATTCCGACGAACAAGATTGCTCTCCGCGACCTCGTGCTGCACGGCAACTTGACCGTGGACGCACTCGCTGGATCGAGCCTCGAACGCAACCCCGACATCGTTGCTGAGTTGTGGGAGATCTCGCCGATCCATCCCGGGGACGTCTTCGTGATCGCCTCTAACTCCGGCGTCAACGGCTCAGTGGTGGGCATGGCACTGCTGGCCAAAGAGAGCGGTCATGGCGTCATCGGTGTGACGTCACTCCAGCACACCGCACAGGTGCGGCCAAAGCATCCCAGCGGCCGGCGGCTGTCGGAGATCGCCGACGTGGTGATCGACAACCTTGCGCCGTATGGCGACGCGACTCTCGCCCTGCCTGGAGGTGTTGCCGTTGGCTCGGTCTCCTCCATCACGAGCGCGTTCATCGCCCAGTTGCTGACCATCGGGGTCGCACAGCGGATGAACGGCGACGGCCGAGTGCCTCCGCTCTACCTGTCGGCCAACATTCCTGGCGGGGACGCGCACAACCATGCGCTTGAGAAGAAGTACGCGGGCCGGATCCGGCGCGGCACCTGAGACGGACGGCCAAGCACCACCAGCATTCGCAGTAAGGAATTCACGAAACCAACAGGGATAGATCGGAAGGGACATCACATGGGCATCTACACCACGCCACTTGGGCGACGCGACTTCCTCCGCGGCTCACTGGCCGCGGCAGCTTTGGCCGCCACCGGGTCGCTCGCGGCCTGCGCCACCTCGGGCACGGGCACCAGCACCTCGTCGAGCTCCGCCCCAGGGGGTGCGGTCAGCGAGACCAACCCCTTCGGGGTGAAGTCGCCCTCGACAGTTGACGCCGTCATCTTCAAGGGCGGATATGGCATCGACTACGCGGAGTTCGCCGGCAAGCAGGTGGAGGCCAAGCAGTCCGGTGTGACGGTGAAGGTCACTCCCGTCACCAAGGTCGCCCAGACGCTGCAGCCCCGGTTCGTTGCGGGCAACCCGCCGGACGTTATCGACAACAGCGGCGCGGGCCTCATCGGAGTCAATACCATCCGCGACCAGCTAGCCGAACTGACCGACGTCATTGAGGCCAAGAACTACGAGGGCGCGGTGATCAAGGACACGCTCTACCCGGGCGTCATGAACCCAGGAACGTTCGACGGCAAGTTCATTGTGCTGAACTACGCCCTCAGCGTGTTTGCGATCTGGTACTCGGCCTCGCTCTTCGAGCAGAACGGCTGGACCGTTCCGAAGACGTACGACGAAATGCTGGCCCTCGGCGAGGAAGCCAAGGGCAAGGGCAAGTACCTGCTCGGCTGGGGTAAGGAGGCCGCGACCTACTACCAGACGATGGCCATCGGTTCGGCCATCAAAGAGGGCGGCGACGAGGTACGGCTGGCGCTGGACAATCTCAAGCCCGGCTGCTGGTCGCTTCCTCCGGTTCAGGACGTCTTCAACGGGCTGAAGAAGATCATCGATGCCGGCTATATGAAGCCGGGCGGGTCGGGGACCGTGTTTACCGCCGCCCAGGCCCAGTGGAGCGATGCCGAGCAGTTCATCCTCTACCCGTCGGGCAGCTGGATCGAGAACGAAATGAAGGACCAGACCAAGTCGGGCTTCAAGATGACCGGTGCGCCTGAGCCCACCGTGACGAGTAACTCCAAGCTGCCGTGGGAGGCGCTGCACTCAGCTGCTGGCGAGGGTTACATCGTCCCGTCGCAGGGCAAGAATGTCGCTGGTGGCAAGGAATTCCTGCGCGCGATGCTCTCGAAGGATGCCGCGGTGAACTTCGCCAAGACCAAGCTCTCCTCCACCATCGTCAAGGGCACGGTGCCCGCAGACGGGTTCGGGTCGACGGCACTGCAATCCCAGATCAAGCTGCTCGAGGCGGCAGGGTCGAACATCTTCTCCTGGACCGTCCTGAATCCTGCCGACCTTTATGGCATGAACACCGATCAGCTCGTGGTCTGGAACAGCTTCCTCTCGGGCGACTCAGACGTGGCCAAACTGACCAAGGGTCTGCAGGACATCACTGACAAGGTCGCTAACGATGATTCGATCAAGAAGGTGCAAGTGTCGTGACGACCTTAGCCAGCGGGGGAGTCGCCAGCGGGGTTAGCGCGCCGCCGGGTGGCTTGCGGCGCATCGGGTCTGCCCGCTGGCGCCGGCGTAACCTGACATTCGACAAGATCAGCTTCTTCCTGGTCTTCTTGATTATCCCGGTCGCGTTCTACATAGGGTTCGTGGTCTCCCCGTTTGTGCAGGCGGCCTACTTCTCGTTGACTGACTGGACGGGCTTCACGCCCGCGATGAACTTCATCGGGCTGTCCAACTACGCGAAATTGTTCACCGACAGCACCTTCCTCCAAGCCATGGGCAACAACATTCTCATGGCGATCGTGGTCCCGATCGTGACACTGGGCCTGGCAATGTTCTTCGCTACCCTCGTCACGGTCGGCGGCTCGACCCGCGGCAACGTCAAAGGCTTGCGCAGCTCGAGCTTCTATCGAGTGATCTCGTTCTTCCCCTACGTCATCCCCGCCATCGTGATCGGACTGATCTGGTCTCAGATCTACGACCCCAGCGCCGGACTCCTGAATGGCATCCTCACCCGCCTCGGTCTGGAGCAGTTCACCTCGTTTGCCTGGTTGGGCGACCCGCGCACGGCGCGGTGGGCAGTCATGTTCGTGATCATCTGGGGCCTGGTCGGCTTCTACATGGTGTTGTTCATTGCCGCCATCAAGGGCATCCCCGCCGAGGTCTTCGAGGCTGCCCGGATCGACGGCGCCGGACGTTTCCGAACGGCGGTTTCGATCACCATCCCGCTGATCCGCGAGAACGTGCAGACCGCCTTCATCTACATCGGGATCCTCGCCCTGGATGCGTTCGTCTACATGGCTGCACTGGAACCGGGTGGCGGCCCGGACAACACGACCCTTGTCATGGCCCAGCAGCTCTTCACCACCGCGTTCGCCAAGGGGCAGTTCGGCTACGCGTGCGCGATGGGTGTCGTCCTTGCGGCCGTCACGCTGGCGTACGCCGGTCTCGTGTTTGCCGTGAACCGGATCTTTGGTGGAAAAAGCGAGGTCGGCGAATGACCCAAATCTCTCGCGACGTCGGCGCCGCCCGCCCCGCACCGCCGGGGGAGCGAGCGCCGTTTGAGCCGGCCGAGCCCGGTGAAAGGCCCGGTACGGCTGGCGACAAGGCGGTGACCGGCTTCTCCCATGCCGTCTTGATCATCTGGTCCGTGCTGGTCATCCTCCCGTTGATCTGGGTCCTCATCTCCTCGTTCAAGACCAGCTCAGAGATCTTCGCATCGCCGTTTGCACTGCCGCAGCGGTGGAGCTTCGACAACTACGTCCACGCCTGGACAGATGCGGGGATCGGAAGCTTCTTCCTCAACTCGGTGATCGTTGTCTTCGGCGCGCTGATTCTCACGATGTTGTTCGGCTCGATGTCGGCCTACGTGCTTGCCCGGTTCACCTTCCCTGGCAGCCGGGCGCTGTACTACCTCATGCTCGCGGGGCTCACGTTCCCGATCTTCCTGGCGATCGTGCCGTTGTTCTTCGTGCTGCGTGGAATCGGCCTGCTCAACACCTTGCCCGGTCTGATCCTCACGTACGCGGCGTTCGCGTTCCCGTTCACCGTGTTCTTCCTCTATGCGTTCTTCCGGACGCTGTCAAAATCGATCGCTGAAGCGGCCGCGGTGGACGGCGCGGGGGAGTGGCGGATCTTCTTCCAGATCATGCTGCCCATGGCGAGGCCGGGTCTGGCTACCGTCGCGATCTTGAACTTTGTTGGCTTATGGAACCAGTTCCTGCTGCCGATCGCGCTGAACACGAACCCCGACAACTACGTCCTCACCCAAGCTATGGCGTCCTTCGCGTCCCAAGCCGGCTACTCGGTGGACTTCGGAGCACTCTTTGCGGCTGTGGTGATCACCGTCGTACCAGTGTTGATCATCTACCTGATCTTCCAGCGACAGCTCCAAGGATCAGTGTCGCAAGGCACCAACAAGTAGCACGGCAATGGAGACAGGGGACCTTCTACTGTTCGGCACTTTCCTGCACGCAGATCAGCGTCTGCTGGCCGGCGGCAACCAGCGATCGCTCCGAGCCCTGGACTGCGAACACCTCGAGTTGGCACACGGTGAGCGTTCGCCCTGACTTGAGGACTCTTCCGACAGCCTCAACGTGATCGCCGACAGCAGGTGCCAAAAAATTGATCTTGTACTCGACGGTGAGGACCGAAGTGTTCTCAGGAAATAACGTGAACGCTGCGTAGCCGCCCGCGCTGTCGGCGATGGCGCTGGTGGCGCCCGCATGGATGTAGCCGTGTTGCTGGTTCACTTCGGGCCGGCTGGGCAACACGATGTGCACGCATCCTGGTCCAACGTGTCCGATGCGTGCGCCGAGATGACGCATCAAGCTCTGGCGTTCGAAACTCGCCCTGATGCGCGCCTGAATCTTCGGGGCTGCCGGTTCTAGTTCTGTCGTGTCTTCCATAGCTCTCCTCAGTCAGGGCCCGCACTCAACCGATCAGTTGCTCTGCCAGTAGCACCACGCCGATTACGATCATCGCGGCACCGGAGAAGCGGGTCACCGTACGCGCTGTGTCGGGCCGTGCCCGCAGCACCCGCCGCGCGCCCGCGCCAACCCCGGTATAGATCGCGGCGCAGCTGGCCACATGGACCAACCCCAGGACCACGATCTGCACCGAGAGCGGCCAGCGAGCGTTCGGGTCGGTGAACTGCGGCAGCAGAGCCAAGAACAGCAAGAACACCTTCGGGTTTAGCCCGCTGATGCCCGCGCCCTTCGCTGCCAGCCGCACCCACGAGCCAGCCGACTCCTCGGCATGGGCTTGGGGCGCTGCCGGGGTGTGCCAGCATGCCGATCCCCAGCCACACCAGGTACGCCGCACCTACCGCCGTCAGCACGGTCAAGACCATCGGCAGCCGGGTCACCAGTGCGCCCACCCCGGCCGCCACCACCGCTGTGGCCAGCAGATGGCCCGCCAGCAACCCAGCGACTGCGGGCAGTACCACCCGATGCCGGAGCCCAGCCGCGATCGCGTACGCCCAGTCCGCTCCCGGCGTCATCACGAAGAGGAAAGACACCGCCCAGAACGCGGCGACCGTAGCGCCCGCCATGACCTTCTCCTTCGCTTTGCCGAACCTCGATGGGGCCCTTTGACTTGCTAGGCGAGAAAGATTAGGGGAGGACGGCCCAAATGTGTTTCCAATGTTTTCGGCGGCACACAGGTGTCGAGGAAGGATCAAGGATATGGACCGGATAGATCGGCAGATCCTTGCCGAGCTCCAACAGGATGGGCGCTTGACCCTTCACCGAACTCGCGGAGCGAGTTGGTCTCAGCCTCTCGCCCTGCCACCGCCGGCTGCGGGCCTTGGAACGCTCCGGCGCAATCAGCGGCTACCACGCGCACCTCGACGCCGACGCTCTCGGCCTCACCTTCGAGGCTCTGGTCTTCGTCACCATGCGCGGTGGAGATCGGGCCACCGTAGACGCCTTCGAACAGGCTGTCGCTGCCATCCCTCACGTCCGGGAAGCCCAACGGCTCTTCGGCGAGCCCGACTACCTGCTGCGCGTCATCACCGCCGATCTGCCCGCCTTTCAGAAGCTCTACGACGAGCGCCTCGCCACCCTCCCGGGCGTCCAGCGCATCAGCTCCACCCTCGTCATGAAGAGTGTCGTGGAGAACCGGCCGCTACCGTTGTGAAGGGTCGTCGCTCCTAGGGGTAGTCAGGGGATCGGGTGTCAAGTTGCGGTTGACACTTTCGTCAGATGTTAGGGGCGGTTCGAGTCACGAGGATCCTTTGACTCAAGGCCCAACGGCGGAAGCCGTCATTGCTCCACAATCAGGCCGCGTCTCGAACCGAACTGCCGGTCAGTCGGTGAATCCCAGGCACGGTTTTCTGGCATCCGGTGCCCGCCAAACACCGTCGGCCGAACGTTCATGGGGGAGCGGCTAGCGGCGCCTGCGCCGGCAAGGGTGCCCACCAATTCAAAATGACATAATGTCGCTTATCGGACAACTGACCGGAAGACGAGTCGAAACAGATGAGAGAACTCGTCTTACGGTGTCCGCGAGGGGCCTCAGTCAGGTACCCACGTAGGCCGCGAGGTGCTCGCCGGTGAGGGTGGAGCGGGTGGCGACGAGGTCGGCGGGCGTGCCTTCGAAGACGATCCGGCCGCCGTCGTGGCCGGCGCCGGGGCCAAGGTCGATGATCCAGTCGGCCCGTGCCATGACCGCCTGGTGGTGCGCGATGACGATGACCGACTTGCCGGAGTCGACGAGCCGGTCGAGCAGGCCGAGCAGCTGCTCAACGTCGGCGAGGTGGAGTCCCGTGGTCGGCTCGTCGAGGACGTAGACGTCGCCCTTCTCAGCCATCTGGGTGGCCAGCTTCAGCCGCTGCCGCTCGCCACCGGACAGTGTGGTGAGCGGCTGGCCGAGGCTGAGGTAGCCGAGCCCGACGTCGGCCAGCCGGTCGAGGATCTTGTGGGCCGCCGGGGTGCGTGCCTCACCCTCGCCGAAAAACTCCTCAGCCTCGGTCATCGGCATCGCGAGCACTTCGGCGATGTTCCGGCCGCCCAGCGTGTACTCCAGCACCGACGCCTGGAACCGCTTCCCCTCGCACTCCTCACAGGTGGACTCGACGGTGTTCATGATGCCCAGCTCGGTGTAGATGACGCCCGCGCCGTTGCAGCTCGGGCAAGCGCCCTCGGAGTTGGAGCTGAACAGCGCCGGCTTCACGCCGTTGGCCTTCGCAAACGCCTTACGGATCGGGTCGAGCAGGCCGGTGTAGGTGGCCGGGTTGCTGCGTCGCGAACCGCGGATCGCGCCCTGGTCGATCAGTACCACGCCGTCGCGGCCGGAGACCGAGCCGTGGATCAGCGAGCTCTTGCCGGAGCCAGCGACACCTGTGATCACACAGAGAACCGTGAGCGGGATGTCGACGTCCACATCCTGGAGGTTGTGCGTTGACGCTCCGCGCACCTCGAGCGTGCCGGAGGACGAGCGCACCGATTCCTTGAGGCTTGCCCGATCGTCGAGATGACGACCGGTGATGGTGTCGCTCCGCCTCAGGCCTTCCACGGTGCCCTCGAAGCAGACGGTGCCTCCCGCCGTACCGGCGCGGGGGCCGAGGTCGACGACGTGGTCGGCGATGGCGATGGTCTCGGGCTTGTGCTCCACCACGAGCACGGTGTTGCCCTTGTCTCGCATCTGCAGCAGGAGGTTGTTCATCCGCTCGATGTCATGGGGGTGCATGCCGATCGTGGGCTCGTCGAAGACGTAGGTGACGTCGGTGAGCGACGAACCGAGGTGGCGGATCATCTTCGTGCGCTGTGCCTCTCCCCCGGACAGCGTGCCTGACGGGCGGTCGAGCGAGAGATAGCCAAGGCCGATCTCCGCAAACGCATCGAGGAGGTGCTGCAGCCCGCCGAGCAACGGTGCGACAGACGGCTCGTCGAGGTCCCGGACCCAGTCCGCCAGGTCGGTGAGCTGCATCGAACAGACGGCGGCGATGTCCTTCCCCTTGATCTTCGACGACCGAGCCTCTTTGCCGAGGCGGGTGCCGTCACAGTCAGGACAGGTCGTGAAGGTGATTGCGCGTTCCACGAAGGCGCGGATGTGCGGCTGCATCGCGTCGACGTCCTTGGCGAGCATCGACTTCTGGATCTTGGGGATCACGCCCTCGTAGGTCAGGTTGATGCCCTCGACCTTGATCTTCGTAGGCTCCCGGTAGAGCAGGTCGTGCAGCTCCTTCTTGGTGTACTTGCCGATCGGTTTGTCCATGTCGAAGTAGCCGGAGCCGCTGAAGATGCGGCCGTACCAGCCGTCCATGCTGTAGCCGGGGATGGTCAGGGCGCCCTCGCTGAGCGACTTGGTGTCGTCGTAGAGCGCAGTCAGGTCGAAGTCGTTGACCGAGCCCATGCCCTCGCAGCGCGGACACATGCCGCCCTGGTAGACGACCTTGCGCACGATGGTTTTCTCGCCCTGACCCTTGTCCGCGGTCATTATCCCGCTCGCTGTCCTGGTCGGGATGTTGAACGAGAAGGCGACCGGAGGCCCGATGTGCGGCTTCCCGAGCCGGCTGAAGAGGATGCGAAGCATCGCGTTAGCGTCCGTGGCGGTGCCGACGGTGGAGCGGGGGTTGGCGCCCATCCGCTCCTGGTCCACGATGATGGCCGTCGTCAGGCCATCGAGGAAGTCGACCTCCGGCCGCGCCAGCGTCGGCATGAAGCCCTGCACGAAGGCACTGTAGGTCTCGTTGATCATCCGTTGCGACTCGGCGGCGATTGTGTCGAACACCAGCGAGCTCTTGCCCGAGCCGGAGACGCCGGTGAACACCGTCAGCCGGCGCTTCGGGAGCTCGACGCTGATGTCCTTGAGGTTGTTCACCCGCGCGCCCTGCACGCGGATCAGATCGTGACTGTCGGCAACGCGCAGCGCAGCCGACTGCGTGTCCGTCTTCGTGGCTATGCTCATCGTGTCTCCATCTGTCAGGCGGGCCCGCCTTCGCGGTCTCTTTCGGCGTCGCCCGGCTCGATCTAACCAGTTTCGGATCGTACTGGCGCGCCCGGCCGAGGCGTCAGACCAACCAGCGGCCGCCGCGCATCAGCTCGCGGTCGGGTAGCTCGTTCACCTCCCGCCACGCCTGGATCCGGCGCGGGGAGATGCGGAACCAGCGGTACGGCGTCGCCAGCGTACGCGGGTCGAAGCCGGCGCGCGCAGCGAACCGGTCACCCCGCTCCTGCGGCAGCGCGTCGATCTCGAGGACCTCGGCGTCGCCCTCGATCATGGACACGTCGCGGGTGTGGCCCAGCCCCAGCCGAACGGTTCGGGTGGTGGCCAGGTTCCTGCCGGTCGGGCTGGCTGTCGGCGTGGCCACCAGCAGCGCCTCGCCGTCCCAGTCGAAGGACAGCGGCACCAGATACGGCGCACCGCCCGCCGAGGCACTGGCCACCCAGAGATCGATGTCGCGGGTGAGCCGATGCTCGGTGTCGCGACGACGCTGAGCGCGGGAGCGGGGTTCGGCACTCATCGGTCCTGAACCATGCAGGTCATGGTTGCGATCGCTGGACGGCTCAGCGGACCTCGAAGATGCGGATCATGTTGCCTGCGGGGTCGCGGAAGGCACAGTCGCGGATGCCCCACGGCTGGTCGGTCGGCTCCTGGACGACCTCGGCGTCCCCGGCCTGCAGCTGCGTGAAGGTGCCGTCGAGGTCGGGGGTGGCAAGGTTGATGCTGGCATAGGTGCCCTTGGCCATCATCTCGGCGATGGTGCGGCGCTCGTCGTCGGTGATACCGGGGTCGGCGGCGGGCGGGTGCAGAACGATGGAGGTGTCGGGCTGACCGGCGGGACCCACCGTGATCCAATGCATCCCCCCGTACTCGACGTCGTTGCGGACCTCGAAGCCCAGGGTGTCGCGGTAGAACGCCAGGGAGGCGTCCGGGTCGTCGTGCGGAAGGAAGGCCTGGTGAATGATGATGTCCATGGTGGTCACGCTAGTTGCGGCTCGGAGATCCGCGCTTCTCGATTCCTGATCGGTCTGGTGACCTGTCTCGCCACGCACGGCGCCATCCCCACCGCCGCCCCCGTCGACTCGCGCCGGTAGATGCTGGGCGGCACACCGACCAACTCGGTGAAGCGACTGCTGAAGGTGCCCAGTGATGAGCATCCGACCGCGAAGCAGACCTCGGTGACGCTGAGGTCGCCACGACGCAGCAGCGCCATCGCGCGCTCGATGCGCCGCGTCATCAGATAGGCGTACGGCGACTCGCCGTAGGCCAGACGGAACTCGCGGCTGAGGTGCCCGGCGGACATGTGCGCGCCGCGGGCGAGTGCCTCGACGTCCAGCGGCTGCGCGTACTCTCGGTCGATCCGATCGCGGACACGGCGCAGCCGCGCGAGGTCGCGCAAGTGCTGCGCCGCAGCGGATCTGCTGGTCACCTGCGAAATCGTGCCACGTCGCGCCCGGCGTTGCCTAGCGCCGCTGGCGCCCCCACCCACTTGCTCCCGTCTTCACACCTGCTGATGGCGCCAAAAAGTGCGTATCAACCGCGGCGGCGGCCTCTCCGTCATAGCAGCACTGGCCGGGACAGTGGATCCACCACGGTGGCCGGCAGCTCGGAAGAACGGACGACACATGATCGCCAACCCGACGGCACGAGTCCAGCTGATGTCGATCGAACGTGCCAAATGGCCGGCTTGCGTGCTGGTGCTGGGCGTCGCCATCGCATGGGGCGCCAGCTTCGCTGTTGTGAAGGCTACGGTCGCCGAGGTGAGCCCGTCGCGTCTTGTCAGTTGGCGCTTCGTCGTGGCCACGTTCGCTTTGCTCACGCTACGACCTCGTGTCTTGCACGAGCTGGATCGGCGAACCGCAACCCGCGGAGCCGTGCTGGGAGCGCTCCTGGGCACCGGTTTTGTGCTCTGCACCATTGGCATGCAGACGACATCGGTGTTGATTTCAGCGTTCGTCACTGGGACAACGGTTGTCTTTGCTCCGCTCATTGCCTGGATCTGGCTACGACGGCGACTGACGGCCCGAGCAGCCGCTGCAGTATTCCTGGCTTTGGTGGGGCTCGCAATGACAACGGCGCGATCCTTCGCCGTCGGGCCCGGAACGCTGCTGATCTTGACCGCTGCGGTCTTGTGGGCCGTTCATTTGGTGGCGCTGGAGCGGTGGTCTCGTGCGGGTCGCCTGTACGGTCTCACCCTCGTCCAGCTGGCGGCGTCAGCCGCAGTCGCCCTGGGCTGTCAGCTCTTACTCGACGACAGGCAAAGTGTTTGGCCACCGATGTCTGGGTCGGCCGCTGCAGGCATCGTTTTCCTTGGAGCCGCCGGCACCGCCGGCGCTTTCGTCGCACTGAGTTGGGCGCAGACGCGCCTGGACACGACCACCACTTCGGTGATCTTGACCCTTGAGCCGCTGGTCGGAGCAGGCTTGGGCGCGGCCCTCGGCGATCAGTGGACCGCCGCGACCCTGGCTGGCGCGATTGCCGTACTCACCGCTGTTTATCTTGTCGCACGGCCCAGTCAGAGTCTGGCTCGAGGTTGGCGGCCATCCTTGCCAGAACCTCAATAGTCGTCTGGTACTCCTCAGGTGAGATCCCAGCCATTAAGCCGTGGCGTAGCTCGGCTACCTTGGCCTTGATCACCCCGAAGTGCGCCTGCCCGGCTTCGGTGAGATTCACGATGTTGTCTGCGGACTCCGCCCAACCTCGAGTGACCAGCCCGGCCAACGCGTCGTCCAGATCGCCTGCGTCACCCTGCAGGAAGGGTTCGAGTTCAGCCTGGAGGTCCGGAACGGATCTCGGACCAGCCTCGAGCAGGTTGAGTAGCTGCCACTGCCGACGAGCTAGCCCGGCCTCGCTGAGCTGGCGCTCGAACTGCGCGTCGATGAGATTGTCCAGCTTCTTGAGCCAGTAGCCGATCGGCCTCTCGGATCCGGTGTTGATCATGAACTGACCGCTCTCCCCCATTAGTTGATCTTGGTAATCATCCCACGCATGGCCCGTCGGGGCTTAGGACGAGACTCGCACGCCCAGCTCGACGAGAAATTCACGTGCTCTAGCAATGCGCCTGCCGTCGGAGAATGCCTGCCAATCTGAGACCAGCCCTTCTGCGTAGATCAGATCACGAAACCGGTGAAATGCTCCAAGACCCTCGATCGCCTCCTCTATGCGTCGCCGCATAGGCCGGTACTTGATCATGGCCGCAAACTCGGCCATGTCCTGTCGCACCGCTCGTGAACCGAGGCTAGGCAGGAAAAGCCAGCGGTCCGGCTCGGCCGCCGGATTAGATGCCGGCTCGCCGTCGGACGCGTCGAGCTCGGTCATGAAGGCCGGAATGACGTCGCCAGTCTTCAGGTCCAGGAAGGCACCCTGACTTCTCATCGGATCACCTTCGAGCACAGTGGCCACCCATTCAAGGTCAATGGGCAGTTCCCAGTGATTGCGCGCCTCGGAATCGATCACGCTAGCCGAACCTCCCCTTCGGCAGTTCGGGTAGGCGGGCGGCGGCCCGAAGAGGTAACAGCGCAGGCTGCCATATGGTCGAACCATGGCGCCATACGAGACACCGCAGCGGCCCGGTCGAGCGCTGCCCCCCACTGCCCGCGAGAAGCGTAGCCATCGCACCACCGGGCAGCCGGGCTCCGCGAACGGCGTGTCGCACGCTCGATCGCAGAACACCATCGCAGGTACGGCGTTGCAGCGAGCGACCGCCTAATGGTTACCGAGGATGACGTCCGCGCGATCGCGTTGTCCCTTCCCGGTACCACCGAGGAGCAGTGGTATCAGACACCCGGATACAAGGTGGCGGGCAAGGGATTTCTGCGGCTCCGGACTGAGGCCGAGGGCGGCCTCGTTGTCTTTGTCTCCGACCTAGGCGAGAAGGAGGCGCTGTTAACCGGAAACCCCGATGCCTTCTTCACGACCCCGCACTACGACGGATACCCCGTCGTGCTGGTGAACCTGGACAATATTGATCATGATGAGCTGCGCGAGCTGATCACTGACTCCTGGCTGAGCAAGGCTCCTCCGAGGCTGCGGCGCCAGCTTGAGATTCAGTAGCGCGCCATTTTCGCCCAGAAGAAGCAGTAGACACCGAAGCAGGCGATGCCGGCGGCCATGATCGTGAGCAGGATCGAGCCGAACGGCTGTCCCCGGATCGTCGAGAGCGCCGCATCCATGCCACCCGCCTTGTCGGGGTCATAAGTGAGAGCCGCCCAGCCGAACAATCCTCCGATGATTCCGAGCGCTATTCCCTTGGCGCAATAGCCCACAGTGCCGAGCCGCCGTACAGACGCAGGGACGCCCCGGTCGAGGTCTTCGGTGAAGTTCTGTTTGACGCCCTTCACGATCTGACCGATGCCTATGCCGATCACCACTGCGCCGACCACAGCTACCAGAATTCGCCCAAATGGCACTGCCATCAGCTTCGCGCTCAAGGTCTCTTCGCCATTACCTGAGTTCGATGCGGATCCAGTCGCTATCCCCACGGCCAGCACACCGAGAGCAAGGTAAACGATGGCTCGTCCGGCGGACATGAGTCGACGGCGCAATCTGCTGTCGCGACTTGGCTGATCGCGACCGATCGTTGCCTCGACCGCTTGCCAAACCGTGAGTGTGAAGAGTCCGATGGCCATGATCCAGAGCAGCACACCGCCGAGCGGCTGCTTTCCCAGCTCGCTCAAGGCACCTTCGCTCGACGCATCGCCTCGCTTCCGGAGCACCAGCTGGATAGCGATCCAAGCAACCAGGAGATGCAGCACTCCGTAGCTGACCAGCCCGATGCCGACCAGCGCGTGGTAGGGCCGGCTACGCCTGACCTCAGCGACCCCTGCTTCAGCATCCTTTGGGCTGATCATGGCCCGGTCCGAACAGCGGGATCCCTTTCCGGTGAAGCCTTTTTGGCTGCCTTGACAGACTTCTTCGTCTCGCGCACCTTCTGCAGCGAGTCGGAGTCGACGATGTCGGCAACCGAACGGAATGTGCCCGGTTCACCGTAATAGCCGGCGGCGGTACGCCAACCCTCGGGCGTGATCCCCCGCAGCTTGCCGAGCACTGCGGTGAAGATGGCCGCCTTGTCCGGCCCAAACCCAGGTAGCCGCCCTAGATTGGCCTTGACCTCGCCACCGGACCGAGCATCCTTCCAGACATTTGTTGCCTGGCCGTCGTACGCCTCGGTCAGCACCTGGCAGACCTGGCGGATGCGCTTGGCCATGGCTGCTGGGAATCGGTGGATCGCCGGCGGTCGCGAGCACAGTTCGATGAACTCGTCTTCACTCATCGTGGCAATCCTCGCAACGTCCAATCGCCCGCCCATCCGCCGCGCGATCACCAGCGGCCCGCTGAACGCTTTCTCCATCGGCACCTGCTGGTCGAGCACCATCCCGATGAGCAGCGCGTTGTCGTCGGCGGAAAGCAAGGCGTCAGCCTCGGGATCGCCAGTGAGCCAGAGGGATTGATTGGTCATGCCGGCTATTCTGCCTGAGCCGAAATCGGTCGCTACCCGGACAGTGGTCGCGGCTACTCGAACATCACATACTCAGGACGCGGCTTCAACCCAAGCACCTCCTTCGGGGTCATCAGCCGGCCGCCGTGGCGACGATCCTCGGTGAAGAACAGCTTGAAACCTGGGTGCACGAACTTGGGCGTGGTCTTGCTGACCACCCGATACGTGTTCTTCTTGGGGCCAGGATGCCCGAGTCCATCGATCGACTTGATCATGGCTACCCCGCCGTGGGCTTTGAGTCCAGATTCTTGCCGTACCACGCTGCGCGCCACTTGGTGATAGACCATCACCTTTTCAGGAAGGTCGTACCGCTTGACGAGACCGGCCAGATAGCCGGCAACTTGGTCCAGCTCGGCACCGGTCGTATGCCCGTATGCCGCACCCGGACGCTGACCTCGATCCATGGCCCATTCCGGATCCAAGGCAACGCCGACATCTGGCTCCTTGAGCCACTTCTCGAAGGCCTTCGCCTCAGTCAAGAACTCCGATCGGCCTGGTTGGAGATTGAGCAACAACACGGCCCGATGCTTGCGAGCGGCCTTGTGGTACGTCGCAATCTGCGCATCGCTCAGGCGAATCCGGTACTTGCCGCCACGGCCAGGGCTGCCTTGGACGACGGCCGCGATCACTTCCACGACCGGCAAGATTTCCCGGCCAGCCGCGTACGGCTTGGCTCTGTGCTCAATCTCAGCCACCCGCTCGTTCAGCGGCCCTGTCCCGAGTCGGCCGAGAGTTGACGCTCCGGTCACGCCCGCATAGCCGACCAGGCGGTACCGGGGAAATACTTCGCGCCCGCCACGCGGCAATGTCGCCTGAGCCGTCTGGGTGGTGCTGGGCTTGGCAGCAGGTTTGCTAGGTGAAGTTGGGGTTGGACGTGGCGCCTGGCTAAGAGCAGGCGTCGAGCTGACCGATCCGATATCGGGTGCCAGTGGATCCTGGGCCGCCCCGCAGGCTGTGCAGGCCAGCACGACCAGCAGAGGCGCTACCGCGCGTCGGGCAATGGTCACAGTCGTCACCCCCCTCGGCTGGTCCATGACGGCCTTGGTTTGCCGGACCGTCGTGATGGAATCTGAACGTACCCAAGTGACCACGACCTACCCAAGAGACGACAGCCAGGCTAACCTTCTGCGTCAGGAGGTTGGCGATGCGAATCTATGAACTGCTTCGCGGCAAAGGCTTCGATGTCATCACCGTCCGGCCGACGACGGCCGTGGCCGAAGCGCTCACATTGCTGAAGAAATACAACCTCGGGGCCGTCGTGGTATCCAACGACGGAAAGCAAATCTCCGGCATCCTCACCGAGCGCGACGTTGTGCGTCGGCTCGTTGAGGGAGCGGATTTTCTCGACTCACCGGTCTCGGACGTGATGACGAGCGACGTCCTCACGTGTCGGCCGAATGAGTCGGTGCAATCCCTCATGACCACCATGACCGAACAGCGCATCCGTCACCTGCCGGTTGTGGATGATCTTGGGTGCCTGGCGGGAATCGTCAGCATCGGTGACGTCGTGAAGGGCCATATCGACCAGATCGAGTTCGAGCGCGACCAACTGGAGGGCTACGTCTCGCACAGCTGAGCAGTGTTCGATGCTCGCTCCGCGCTTGATTGCTCGCTCCGCTCGCTGAGGATTGCGCCGGGGAAGCCGCTGCCTTCCTCGTTCGCTCGCAGACGGACTAACGCCTCTGCTCCACAACCCGCCGCGCTCGCAGTTGGAGGTACGCGTCTGCTCCCTCACTCGTCCAGGACAGCGGCGCGCCAGCCTGGCTCAGCACGGCGGCGCGCGATCCGGTTTTCAGAAATTGATCATGTGGCCGGAGACGCCGTGGGCCACTTCCTTCAGCGCCTCCGACAGTGTCGGGTGCGCATGCACGTTGCGCGCGACCTCATCCGCTGTCAGATCCCACAGCTGCGCCAGGGTCAGCTCGGGCAGCAGCTCAGTCACATCCGGCCCGATCATGTGCAGACCCAGGATCTCGCCGTACTTGGCGTCGGCGACGATCTTGACAAAGCCGGTTGCCTCCCCCAGTCCGTGTGCTTTGCCGTTGGCAGAGAACGGGAACTTGGCCGTCTTGACGTCGTAGCCCTTGTCCTTTGCTTGCTGCTCGGAGTAGCCGAAGGAACCAATCTGTGGCTGGCAGTAGGTGGCCCGCGGGATCATGTCGTAGTTGACCGGCATGGTTTCCGCGCCGGCGATGGTCTCCGCAGCGACCACCCCTTGCGCTTCGGCGGTGTGCGCCAGCAGCAGTTTGCCGGTGCAGTCGCCAATTGCGTAGATGTGCGGCACGTTGGTACGCATGTAGTCGTCGATCTCGACCGCGCCGCGATCGCTGAGCTTGACGCCAGTGATTTCGAGCCCGTAGCCCTCGGTACGCGGAGCAAATCCGATCGCCTGCAGCACCTTGTCAGTCTCGATGACCCTGCTGTCGCCGCCTTTAGCGGGCGAGACCGTGACCTTGACCTTGTCGCCTGAGTCGTCGATGGCCTCGACCTTGGTACCAGCGAGCACCGTTACCCCGAGTTTTTTGTACGCCTTGGCAAGCTCTACGGAGACCTCGGGCTCTTCCAGCGGCACCACACGATCCAAGAACTCCACCAGGGTGACCTGTACGCCGTAGTTCGCCATCACATATGCGAACTCGACCCCGATCGCGCCCGCGCCGGCTATCACAACGGACTCCGGAAGGCTGTCGGTCATGATCAGCTCTTCATAGGTGACCACGCGTTCACTCAGTGATGTTCCCGGGAGCAAGCGCGTCGTGGCCCCGGCGGAGATGATCACGTTGTCGAAGGTCACCGTCTCGGTTCCCTTGGGCCCCTCGACACTGAACGTATGGTCGTCGGTGAACGTGGCCCAGCCGTCGATCTCGGTGATCTTGTTCTTCTTCATCAAGTAGTGCACACCCTTGGCCATCCGATCCGCCGTAGTGCGACTGCGCTTCCATGCCACCCCGAAGTCGAACGTTACGTCGCCGCTGATGCCGAAGACGTCTGCCTCGTGGTTGAAGATGTGGGCGATCTCGGCGTTTCGTAGCAGCGACTTCGTCGGGATGCAGCCGACGTTGTTGCAGACACCACCCCAGTACTTCAGCTCGATGATTGCGGTCTTCAGACCCAACTGGGCGGCACGAATGGCGGCCACGTAACCGCCCGGTCCCGCGCCCAGCACGACGACCTCAAAGTGTGCGCTCATGGCCCAACTGTAGGGGCCGCGCTTGGGGGTCGGCCAGTGGCCTGCTATGGTCGGGGCCGTCACCGAACGACTATCTCAGGTGGCCGATCTTGCTAACTCGACGCCCAATCGGCGAGTTGACCCCAAACTATCTCATATATGAGTTATCGTGCCTGAGTGACCAACATGACTGAAACGTACTTGGACCGGATCGGGGGCTTGATCCGAGACGCACGCAAGCATCGTGGTCTGACCCAGACCCAACTTGCCGACGTTCTCGGCACCAGCCAGAGCGCGGTGCATCGCATCGAAGCAGGGAACCAAAACCTCAGTCTGGAAATGGTGAATCGCATCGCCGAGGCGCTCGACTCGCCGCTGATCTCCGTCGGCGGCAGTGGACCTCAGCACCTGCGCGTACAAGGCGGGGCAAATCTGTCCGGCTCGATTGAGGTGCGGTCATCGAAGAATGCCGCGGTCGCCTTGCTCTGCGCGAGCCTGCTGAATCGCGGCCGCACGGTCATTCGCGGCATCGCCAAGATCGAGGAAGTCAATCGGATCATCGAGGTGCTGACGAGCATCGGTGTTCGCGTCACCTGGTCATCCGACGGGAATGATCTTGAGCTGGTGCGGCCCGCCGAACTTTCTCTCGACGAGATGGATCTCGACGCCGCCCGCCATACCCGCTCAGTACTCATGTTCCTGGGTCCGCTGCTGCACTCCTACAGATCCTTCAAGCTGCCGTACGCCGGCGGCTGCGATCTCGGTGCGCGCACCATCGAACCGCATCTGCAGGTGCTACGGCGCTTCGGCTTGGACGTGGTGCCAACTGACGGCTTCTACCACTGCACGGTGGATGAGTCGGTCGAGCGTTCCCGGCCGATCACCCTCACCGAACGTGGCGACACCGTCACCGAAAACGCCCTCCTCGCGGCGTCGCTGTCGCGTGGGGTGACAGTGCTGCGCAACGCCAGCCCGAATTACATGGTTCAGGACCTCTGCGTCTTCCTGACCCACCTCGGAGTCGAGATCGACGGCATCGGGACGACCACTTTGCGCGTCCATGGCGTTGAGAGCATCAACACCGATGTGGAGTTCGCTCCGTCGGAGGATCCCATCGAGGCCATGAGCTTGCTCACTGCCGCGATCGTGACCCAATCCGATCTGACGATTCAACGCGCACCGATCGAATTCCTTGAAATCGAGCTCGCGATCTTGGAGGAAATGGGTCTGGACTTCTCCCTCAGTGAGGAGTACCTGGCCGCGAATGGCCACGCCCGGTTGGTGGACCTGACCGTACGGCCGTCGGAGCTGCGCTCCCCCATCGACAAAATCCACCCGATGCCGTTCCCCGGGCTCAATATCGACAACCTGCCGTTCTTCGCAGTGATCGCAGCGACGGCGCATGGCAAAACCATCATCCACGACTGGGTGTATGAGAACCGGGCGATCTACCTGACCGAGCTCAACCGGCTCGGTGCACGGGTGCAGCTGCTGGACCCCCATCGGGTCATCGTTGAAGGCCCGACGCGCTGGCGTGGTCAGCAGGTGGTCTGTCCCCCGGCGCTGCGGCCCGCGGTATGCATCCTGCTCGGCATGCTCGCCGCTCGCGGAGAGTCGATGCTGCGGGACGTCTACGTGATCAACCGGGGGTACGAGGATTTGGCCAACAGGTTGAATGCCCTGGGCGCCAATATCGAGGTCTTCCGAGACTGAACGGTCCTCGCCCTAGCGCAGACGCATTGGTTCGAAGGTGTGGCTGGGATTGACCAGTTCCTCCTGAGCGGCGATCAACGCCAGCTCAGCACGACCGGAAGCAGCCGTGACAACGAGGAGCCCATAGATCACCGCCGCCGTGTGCGCGAGCGCTCCCGGCACATCCCCGCTACGCAGCAGCGTGGCCAGGAAGGTCGCCGCCGTGACGTCCCCGCTTCCAGTGAATGTTTGAGGCAGGCGCGGCGTAGTCACCAGCCATGCCCCGTCGCGGTTGACTGCGACCATGTCGATGGTCTTTGCCGGGCCATCCCGGCGTACGACGCTGGTGACCAACACGACATCGGGTCCCAGCCTGCGCGCCGCGTCAGCGGCGTTCAGTAGCTCTTCCATGGTCGAGACTGGCTGGCCGGTCAATGACTCCAACTCGAACTGGTTCGGAGTGATGATCTGTGCGGCAGGCACGACCTGCCTCCGCATCAGCTCAGGAATGCCCGGGCGGACATAGCACCCGCGGTCCGCATCCCCCAGCACTGGGTCGCAGCAATAGATCGCAGCTGGGTTGCGCAGCTTGACCAATGCGACCGCATCCAAGATCATCGCGCCAATGTCCTCACCGCCCTGGTAGCCCGACAGCACCGCATCCACCTCACCCAGTACGCCGCGCTCGTCAATACCGCGCACTACATCGCGGAGATCTGCGGCGCTCAACAGCGGTCCCCGCCAGGCGCCATAGCCCGTGTGGTTGGAGAAGTGCACGGTGATCACCGGCCACACCTCAACGCCCATCCTCATCAACGGGAAGGTGACGGCGCTGTTGCCGACGTGTCCGTAAGCAACCGAAGACTGAATCGACAAGATCGTCGTCACGCGCGTCATTATCGCCGTGTTTGATTGCTCGCTGCCGCTCGCTGCGATGTTCGCGGTCCGCCTACTTCGTCGTCACAAGCGATCCCGAGGTCTGGACGCCTATCTGGGCACACGCAGCGCATTTTGGCGCTCCATCTTAGAGTGGTGGCCATGTCATCCAGCGTCGACGACAACGACTCTCGCGACGCTGAACTCCCGACCGCGACCTTGCCGCATGCCAGCGAGACTCCGCACACGGCCGAGGATCCTCACCACGAGCATCACCATCACCACATCCTCATCGAACCTCAAGAGGACCGCTGGCGCTGGCGTCGCAAGATCAGGCAGGACAAGCGAAAGCTCGCTGTCTATCGCATCGCAGTCGCCCTACTCGGCCTCTTCCTCGTCGCTCTGGGCTTCGTCAGCGGCCCGATCCCCGGCCCGGGTGGTATCCCGCTCGTCTTGCTCGGTCTGGCCGTTTGGTCCAGCGAGTTCGAATGGGCCCACCAGGTGATGCAGTGGTTCAAGGCGGAGCTGCATCGCTACCGGACCTGGTCTAGTGCGAAGAAGATCCTGTTCTGGGTGGCATTCTTTGGCTGTTGTGGAGTCCTTGGATATCTCTACTTGCTGACCCTCGGCCCTCCAGGCTGGCTGCCGGGATCGGTCGACGTGCTTCTGCAGCGGCTGCCCGGGCTCTGACTTCCGGACCAGAGAGCAAAGCCGGGCACAATGAGCCCCATGAGGGCCGCTGACTATGCGTTCTTCGACGTGCCCTTCACAGCCTTCGCGCATCGCGGCGGAGCAACTTACGAGCCCAACCGCTATCGCGAAAACAGTTTGCACGCGTTCAAGCAGGCGGTGGCCCTCGGCTACCGGTACCTGGAGACTGACGTGCACGCCACCCGTGATGGGGTGCTGCTGGCATTCCATGATCGGGTGCTCGACCGCGTTACCGACCAAACGGGCGAGATTGCCGAGATGACCTACACACAGATTGCCGAGGCCAGGATCCACGGACTGGACCCCATTCCGCGGCTCTCTGAGTTGTTGGAGGAGCTTCCTGATGCACGGTTCAACGTCGACGTGAAATCACCGGCGGCAGTGGCGCTCTTGGCTGCGACGATCGAAGCGTACGACGCGTACGACAGGATCTGTGTCAGCTCGTTTGGGATTCGCCGGCTCTATGAACTGCGACGACGACTCGGGTGGCGCGTGCCGTCCGCCGCAAGTGCGCTGGGAGTCGCCGCGAACCGGTTCCTGCCGTGGGTGACATGGGCACTGAACACACCCGCGCCGGTATTGCAGATCCCCATCTCCCTGCCCATGCTCGGTCGTCAACTCACCGTGCTGACGTCGGCACTCGTGGCGGCCGCTCATCGGGCCGGCAAGAAAGTACAAATCTGGACCGTGGACGACTCCGAAACCATGGAAAGACTTATCGATGCAGGTGTCGACGGTATCTTCACTGACCGTGTGGACACGTTGAAGGACGTGCTCACTCAGCGCGGCCTGTGGGCTGAACGATAGATCGAGGGGCCATGACGGACAGTGACAGCGTCGAGCGCGCTGCGGACATCGGGCCCCCGCTCGCGGTACGGAGCCGCATCAAACGCCGAGTCGTGCTGGCGTGGGGTCTGTGGGACTGGGGATCCTCGGCATACAGCGCTGTCATCACGTCATTCGTCTTCGGTCCCTACGTCGTACGTGGGGTAGTTGGAGACGCCGAGCCAGGCGGCCTCACCGCCAACACCTGGTTGGGCATCTCGACCGCGACAGCGGGCCTTTTGGTCGCGGCGATCGCCCCCATCACCGGACAGCGGGCCGACGCGAGCGGCCATCGCAAACGCAGCCTCGCCATCTGGAGCGCGCTGGTCATTGTCGTGATGTTGGGCATGTTCAGCGTGAAGAACGATCCCCGCTACCTCTGGCTCGCGCTGATCCTGCTAGCGGCCGGCGCTGTCTTTCAAGAGTTCGCCGTCGTCTCCTACAACGCGATGCTGCCGCAGGTCTCGACCCCAGAGACGATCGGCCGGGTGTCGGGGTTCGGCTGGGCGATGGGCTACTTCGGCGGCATCTTCCTGCTGTTGATTTGCTACGTCGGATTCATCGCCCCGGAGGTCGGCTGGTTCGGGGTGAGCTCAGCCGGTGGCCTCAACATCCGTGCCGTCGCGGTCTTCTCGGCCGGCTGGTTCGCGGTTTTCGCAATTCCGGTGCTGCTGGCTGTTCCCGAATCGCCGCCAGGTCCCAAGCGCCGGCGAGTGAGCTTCTTCGCCTCGTACGGGCTGCTTGTCAACGACATCAAGGCTCTCTTCCGGCGCGATCGGAACGCGGTGCACTTCCTCATCGCCTCAGCGTTGTATCGGGACGGCCTGGCGGCGATCTTCGCCTTTGGGGCAATCCTGGCGGTGAGCGTCTACGGCATGGCCCAGTCAACCGTGCTGATCTTCGGCATCGTCGCCAACGTCGTTGCCGCTCTGGGAGCACTCAGCATGGGCGCGGTGGAGGACCGGATCGGCCCCAAGAGGGTGATCATGATCTCGCTGATCGGGCTGATCACCACTTCGATCATCCTGCTGTTTGCCCACGGCACCACGATGTTTTGGATCTTTGGCCTGATCTTGACCCTGTGGGTCGGCCCGGCGCAGTCCAGCTCCCGGGCGTTCATGGCACGACTAGCGCCGGTTGGACGGGAGGGCGAGATGTTCGGGTTGTACGCCACCACAGGCCGGGCCGCGTCCTTCCTGGCGCCGGGACTTTTCGCCCTCTTCTCAGGTTTGTTCTCAGACCGCGTCGGTATCGTGGGGATCGCTCTGGTGCTGCTGGCCGGCGCATTGTTGCTGGCCAGGGTGAAATCACCACCAAGACAACAGGTCCAGGTCTCCGAATAGCGGGCATCACCGGACAGCAGGTACGGGAGCGATGGAACATATTCGCTTGGCCGCGAGTTGAACCATTCGGGTGTGGGAAACGTCAGGAATCTAGACGGAGGTTGTGCTCATGGCTGATCGTTCACTAAAGGGCACCGGTCTCGGGGCCAAGAGCTTTGAGGACGAGGCAGGTGTTGAGTTCGCTGCTCGGCAGGAGGTCGGCTACGACTGCCCTCGAGAGCACCACTTCAGCCTCGTGTTTTCGGCTGAAGCCGACATTCCTCCGGTGTGGGAGTGCCCCCGGTGCGGCGCGGAGTCGCTCCGTTCCGACGGTGAGCGGCCCGAGCTGAAGGAAGAGAAGCCGACGCGTACGCATTGGGACATGCTCCGTGAGCGGCGCTCCATCGCCGAACTCGAGGACTTGCTCGCCGAACGGTTGAACCTGCTTCGTGCGGGCGAGCTGGGCTCGACCGCATTCTCACGTAACACCCGATCGAAGAAGACCGCTTAAAAGCCGGCGGACTCGACAGCTGCGAGCGTCGGTAGAGCCGCCGAACGTAGGTGTGGGCCGCCTTCTCGCCAGGTGCTGCTGTCCCCCGATCAGCGGCGCGGACACGAGAGGGCGGCCCTTTTCGACTAAGAGCTTCGACTAAGAGCGAGGTTCGTCCGGGTGCCCTGGCTGAGAAGGCTCCTCAATCTCGCCTGAGATGATGGTCGGGTCCTCCGACTTGTGTCCATTAGCCGGCGGCTCTACGGTCTCTCCCTCAATGAGGTTGTCCGTGTCGAATCGCGCCCTCATCACCGGAATGCCCAGCCTGTTGATCCGACGTGCCACGAAGAAAGCGATCATCTTCCGCGCAGCCGGCCGAGTCCAGCGCAGCAGAAACAGGAACCCTATGACG
>Ga0307302_10000064_pt1 | contig 41238 bp, 41 predicted proteins | sample ER_DNA_183_FD_194490 | JGI IMG/M metagenome (GOLD analysis project Ga0307302, IMG submission 194490) | Bulk soil microbial communities from the East River watershed near Crested Butte, Colorado, United States - ER_DNA_183 | ecosystem: Environmental > Terrestrial > Soil > Floodplain | place...
TCGAAGCTGTGGGTGAACTTCGCGTCACGGTCACGAAGTAGGAAGCGCACCTGTCGTCCTTGGTCGCCCAGCACGAGCATGAGGTTGCGGGCCTGCTGGGTGACCCAGCCGCCGTCGGGGTTGGCGGTCACCCCGGCCAGGTGCACCCGGCGGGTGCCCAGCTCGATGAAGAACAGCACATACAGCCGCCGCAGCCAGACCGTATCGACGGTGAAGAAGTCGCAGGCCACGATCCCGGCGGCCTGCTCCCGCAGGAACGTCTGCCACGAGGTGCCGGTCCGCCGCGGTGCGGGATCGAGCCCGTGGCGGCGGAGTGTGGCGCGGATCGCGGATGCAGAGACCTGGGTGCCAAGCCGTTGCAGCTCGCCTTGGATGCGCTGGTAACCCCAGCGCGGGTTCTCCCTGGCGAGGCGGACAATCAGCTGCTGCACCTCCTGATCCAATGGTGGTCGGCCTATCCGGTGTGGATAGGTCCACACGCCGGCGACCAGCCGACGATGCCAGCGCAGCAGCGTCTCGGGCTGCACGAGGAAGCACGACCAGCGTGATCTCGGCAGGACACGGCTGACCGCAGCGAGCAGGGCCCGGTCGGCGGGCTGGAGCCTGGGGCGTGGTGTCTGGCGTCGCAGCACCGAGAGCTGATGGCGCAGCACCAGAATCTCCAGGTCTTTCGCGGCGTCACCGCGGGCGAGCCGCACGAGCAGCTGAATGGAGCGGCACACGGCAAGGTACGCGAGTTTCGATAGCACCGAGGACGGCCTCCGATGGGGTCAGGAGAGGCCTCAGGCTACCGAGCCGAGGTCTGGTGCGAACCAGCAGGTCAAAGGCCACGTCCGAGTTTGCGCACCCTTCACGGTCGGAAGCATGGCTGAGCCAGGTCGAGCGTGGCATCCGCCACGTCGACCGGGTGTCGGTGCTCATCAAGCTCGCGCAGGTCCTGAAGGTCACGGTCGAGGACCTGATCGGCCAGCCGTTGTCGCTGGCGCCCAACGGCGGCATCGAGTTCCGCGCGATCCCCGCGCTGCGGGCGGCATTGACCGACTATGAGCTGATCCCGGCCACGTTCGACGTCGCTACGGGCGACGGCCCGACCCGGGACCTGCCCAGCCTACGGCGCAATGTCGACCAGGCGAATCGCCTCTACCAGGCAGCCCACTACGAAGAAACCGGCCTGCTGTGCTCGCGGCTCATTGGCGAAGTCCAGCGCGTCACGATCGCCACTGTCACACCGAGCAAGGAGGATGCCGCCCCCTGATCACCTGGGCCGCCACCAAAGTTCCACGGCGGTCGGGATATCCTCCCTGACCGCTTCAGGTGTACTCGTCTTCGGCGGTGGGTGCGCTCCGCCGTCGGCGCTAGCAGGCATGGACCCGGCCGGTGGCCGGCGCAAACTCGGGAACGGATCGTCATCGTGATGCTTGTCCAGGACCCCTTTCGTACCCCCTGACCAGCACAGTCGCGTCGATGCGGTCTTGCGACCGCTTGTTGTCATCCTCAGGTGGAGTAATCTGCGGAGCAAACTGAGGGCCCAGTCCTCGCGTTGAATGCATGGCAGATCGCAGCGAGTTCCATGAGCACAACAGTAGGAGCAAATCTGTGCCTGTCGAACGCAACCCGTCCAAGCCTGTGCCCGGGGACTGGCGTGGCTCGGACTTGGCCGCTGAGGAACCATGGCGTATCCCGGTTCCTGATGCTGCCTTGAGCGCGCTGGCCGAGGCGGCAGCACGGCTCACTCCAGAGGCCATCCAGCTCCCCCCGAGCGTGGTTCCCTCGGCGGCGCTTGTCGACCTGGCCAACCAGGTCCGTGAGCATCTGAGCGGCCCGAACGGTTTCGTCGTGCTCACCGGATTCCCTGTCGGTGACGATTCCCTCACCGAGACCAAACTTGCGTACTGGACGCTCGGGATGCATCTAGGACTACCGGTCTCACAGGACCGGAACGGGACCCTGATCGGGCATGTCGAGGATCGGGGAGCCGACATCTCCCGCCACGACCAGCGCGGCCATCAGAGTGCCGCCGCGCTGCCATTCCATGCCGACCGAACAGACCTCGTGTCGCTCCTGTGCGTGCGTGGCGCGGCGTCGGGTGGACTCAGCCGGTTGGCGTCGTCGGCAGCGGTGCACAACACACTGTTGGACGAGCGGCCCGATCTGCTCGCCGTCCTGTACGATCCCCTGCCGCACGACCGCCGCGGAGAGCATCGGGCGGACGAGAAGCCGTGGTGCGCGCTACCCGTGTTCTCGAGCGTCGAGGGGAACTTCACGGCCCGCTACGTCCGGCGGTTCATTGTCGGCTCACAGCGGTGGCCCGACGCGCCGCGGCTGACCCCTCGTCAACTTGAAGCCCTCGATCACGTGGACGAGATCCTGCAACGGCCGGGCGTGGCCCTCACGATGACGCTCGCACCAGGTGACGTGCAGATCATCGACAATCTGCGCCTGCTCCATGCACGCAGCGTCTTCGAGGACGAGCGTCATGCACGCGGTCGATTGCTGTTGCGCCTTTGGCTCGCGCATGCAGCCAGCCCGCCGCTGCCGGCCTCCTACTCGGCGCTCTATGGCTCGGTGCAAGCCGGGGTCCTGCGTGGCGGGGTGTGGCCTCACGGGGCTTGGCCCCCTGATCTCGGCGTCGCGGTCAAGCGCTTGGCGGAGAGCGGAGCCATCGGGTGACCACTCGTACCGTTTCATCGAGGGCGTCGACCAGCAGGTAGTGGCTCGAGTCGATGACGGCCACGTCCGCACTGGGCACCGTCGCCCGGAATCGACCAAGGGCCTGCCCGGCGTGGCTCATCGCCAGGGTCGCAGTGGACACCAGGAGCAGGATGGGAAGGCCTGCTCGCTCCAGCTGTGGCAGCCGACGGCTCGGCGGCTCGCTCACGACGCCGTGGTGGCCGGCCGCAAGGACCTCGGGTGCGACTCGCGGCCTGGCCCACCCGTCCGTCTCCCGCATGCCGATGCGCACGGCATCCGCCACCGGCGGGCGCCAGGTGCGGAAGCGGGGCCGCACATGGGAAGCCCAGTCCTCCCAGGTGCAGAACCGGTGGCGCTGCTCGCGATAGCCCTCGGTTGTTGCTGCGAGCGTCGGCTCAGGCTGACCGGGAGGGACCTGGACGTCGAAGAAGCCGGCATCGAGGAGCACCAGTGAGGTGAGCCGCGAAGGGAAGTCCGCACCGAGGTGGGCACCGATGCTCGCTCCCCACGAGAAGCCTGCGAAGACGGCTCGCTCGAGCCCGAGTGCGTCCAGGACGGCGACGACGAGCCGGGCCAGGGCCGTCGGCCGGTAGGCAAGGGGCGGCAACGCAGGCGTCTCCCAGCCGGGGGCCGAGACCGCCAGCACGCGGAGACCGGACCGACGAGACCATGTCGGCCCGGCTTCGAGCATCTCCCATGGGCCCCAGAAGCTGAGGCCGTGCCAGTACACCAGCGGCGGGGCATCCCTGTCGCCCCACTCGCGCAGCACGACACGGGTTCCGGCAAGGTCGAGCAAGAAGCAACGGCTGCCCGTCAACTCAGGGACCCACCACATCGCTAAGATAACCGAAGCTGTCGGCGCAGATTGCGAGGCTTGCCATGCCGGATACGATAGCGCAGCTCGAGGCGGCCGGTGAACTGCAGGCCAGGCTCTGTCGCGAGAACGGCTCCCCGACCTACGAAGCCGTGATCAAGGCGCTCGTCGCCCAACTCGCCGAGCCCCTGGCGGCGACCAGGCTGCTGCGCGATGACGGCGCGGACCCGGTCAGGTCGGCGGTCTATCTGCGCCTGCTCTGCGCCGTCCATCGCGTGGCGCTGATGGACCCGTCCTGCCCCCTGCGCGCCTTCTACCCCTCGACGGGAGGTTCCGTCGACCTGCGCCGAGTGGTGCCGGTGTTCCTGGGCGTGGTCGAGGACGACGTCGAGACGATCGCGGCCGGCATGCGGGAGCCCATCCAGACCAACGAGGTGGGAAGGGCGGCGCCGCTGTCGGCGGCGCTGTGCTACGTCGCGGCGCTCTCGGGAACGCCTCTCCGGCTCCTGGAGGCTGGCGCCAGCGCCGGCCTGAATCTCTGGCTGGACCGCTATCGCGTCCAGGCAGGCCAGGTGGCGTGGGGTCCGCCCGACTCGCCGCTCCAGCTGGTCGGGCACTTCGCGTCCGGTGCGCCACCGCCGGTGGACCTCATGGTCGTCGACCGACGGGGCTGCGACCTCAACCCGATCGACATCGGCGTCCCTCGCTCTCGCTGGCTCCTGCGGTCGTTCGTGTGGCCCGAGCATCTGGAGCGCCTGGACCGCCTGGACAGGGCGCTCGCCGCCGCCTCGCCGGGGCCTCTGGACGCGCTCGACGCATGCTCCTGGCTGCGGTCGCAGCTGGTCGAGCTGCGTTCGGGGGCGACGACGGTCGTCTTGCATTCGCTCCTGCTCCCGTACCTGGCCGACGACGAGCGGTCGGAGCTCGAACGCCTGATCCGTCGGGCTGGCGAGCAGGCCGATTACGACCGCCGCCTGGCCTGGGTGTCGCTGGAGCCGACACCCGGGTACGACGATGTGCTCCTCACCTGCGAGTCGTGGCCGGATGGCCGGCGTGTCCGGCTGGCCACGTCGACCCCGCACGGCACGAAGATCCGCTGGGATCCCGTCCCTCTGGCGTCGCCGGAGGTGGCCGGCGAACGGCGATGATCGATTCCTGCGGGTTGCCGGCGCGGGTGTGTGCGCTTACCTTCTTGAGGTGTTTTGCGGGCTCGTTACGCGAGAGGCTGGTGGTAGGTATGCGGCGTGGGAGCGTACGCTCGGCAGGGGTATGCCTCGCCGCGAGCGGGGTCTGAGCGGCCATGCCCGCGGCCATCACGGGGCTGGCCTACCGGGTCGGCACGCCGACCCCGCTGGCCGAGCTGGCCGGCCGGTTGCTACCGGCCGAGACGGCCGAGCAACTCATGGCTCGGGGCCAGCGCATATGCCCGATCGCCACCTGCGAGCTGCCTCTTATCCGGGCATCGGTGGAAGCGTCGCTGGAGGCGGCCGGCGTGGCCCCAGCCTCGGTCGACCGGGTGCTGGTGACCTCGGAGAGCATCCTCGTGTCGGGCACCAAGCGCGCGCACGAGGCGGCGCGGGCGCGGCTGTACACCGCCATGGCGGAGCTTGGCCTCGGGCATGCGCCGCTGCTCATGTTGACCTTCGCCGGCTGTGGATCGGCGATCTCCGCACTCGAGTACGCCAGCCTCCTGGTCGATCGCGGCGCCGCGTCCAACGTCCTGGTCGTCGCCGCCGACCGGGTGCTGGACGAGGGCCAGCGCGTGCTGCCCCCGGTCGTCTCGGTCGTGGGCGACGGCGTGGCCAGCTGCGTGGTCAGCGGGCAGGCCGGCGGCCACGACGGGCTCGTGCTTCGCTGGGTGCGGCGCCGTGCCTTCATGGAGGTGGCCAAGTTCGACCGCGGGACCGACTTCGGGCCGGCGCTGGTCATGCTCGGGCGTTCGCTGGCGTCGATGGCCAGGGAGATCCGGGCCATGACCTCCGCCCTCGACCACGCGTGGTTCGTCTGCAACAACTACGGCATGCCGACGGTGCGCCTGTTCGGCCGCACGCTCGGCGTGGCCGACGACCGCGTCTTCACCGAGAACGTCTCCCGCATCGGCCACCTCGGCTCGCCCGATCCGCTCGTGAACCTGGCCACGCTGCCGGACCGCTCCGGCGGGGTGGTCGTCCTGGCGACGGGCCCGGCCGACTGCGCCGTCGCCCTGGTCACGACCCTCGAGGATGGAGACCTCCCTTGACCGTGATCCCGCCGCCGTCCGAAGGGGCGTTCGACGCCGCGCTGGCCCGTCTCCGTTCGGCGCGGATGGGCACCGAGCTGATGGGTCCGTTGCTGTACGCCCTCGCGCGCAGCGTCCGGGCCGAGCGGATCGTCGAGGTGGGAGCCGGCGCCACCACGCTGTTCCTGCTGCGGGCCTTGGCCGACAACCGCGCCGACGTCCTCCGCGAGCGGGAGGCGCTGCCCGCGAAACAGGCGCTGTACGACGCCGCCTGGGCCGAGGACGAGGATGCCGGACGGCGACACGAGCAGGCGGTCCTCCGCTGGCTGACCGCGGACCCTCCGCTCGTCGACCCCGGCTACCACACTCGTCCCTACACCCCACGCTGCGTCTCGATCGATGATGGGAGCAGCCCCTTCTCGACGGCTGGCGAGGTTGCCGACGCCGCCCGCGAGGCCGGGCTGGACGGCCTGCTCGACCGACGGGTCGCCGACTTTCGCGAGGTCGCCGTCTCCTTACGGCAGGGGGGTGACCGGTTCGACCTGGCCTGGTTGGACTGTGGCGGCTACCTCGAGTACCGGGATTTCCTCGACCTCTACTGGGATCTCGTCGAGCCGGACGGTGGCCTCCTGGTGCTCCACTACACCCTCACCGTGCCCAACCACGAGCGGGTGCTCACCGAGCTGCAGGAGGCGGGCGCTCGCGCTCGGCGCGGCCGGTTCGAGCTGTTCAGCCTCCTGGAGCCGCACAAGTTGATGCAGAACAGCTGCACGCTCATCCGCCGTTGTGAGAAGCCGCCGGCGCGGTTCCCGCTCGTCCGTGCCGTAAGCCTGGAGAGGAGCGGTGCGTGAGCCTGGTCGACGTGTTCGACCGGCTTGCCGCCGAACGCCCCGGCGAGCCGGCCCTGAGGTTCGCGCGGCCACCCCACGACGGCCTGGTCCGGACCTGGCGGCAGCTGAGCGGGCGCGGCGTCGAGCTGGCGGAGCGGCTGACCGAGGCCGGGGTGTCGCCCGGGGCTCGCTGCGCGGTCGTGCTGGCCGACCACCCCGACATGCTCCCCACGCTCCTCGCCATCTGGCGGAACGGCGGGGTCGTCGTGCCGCTCGATCCCCGCTGGGGTGACCTCCTCACCGCACGGACCGTCGGTCACAGTCGCGCGATGGTCGTGCTCGACGTGGCCGCCGGGTCGATGTCGCCCTCCGCCCACTCCGAGCGGCCGGACACGGTCCCGCTGCCGCCAGGGACGGCCATGATCAGCTACACCTCGGGTTCCACCGCCGACCCTAAGGGAGTGGTACTGGGCCACCGTCACCTGCTGAGCGCCTACCGGAGCGGCGTCGGCGCCCTCGTGGGGCTGCTCGGACGGGTGCCGGGTCGCTTGGGGTGCAGCATGAGGATGTCGGGCCTCGGCGTGCTCGGGATGCACTACCTGTGGGCGGCGGTCGCCGGCGCGGAGGCCGTGGTGCTTCCCGAGCTCAGCCTATCGACCGCCCGCGGCTACTGGGCGGCGCTGGCCGCTCATGGCGTTGAGCTCACCTACCTCGTGCCGCCGCTCGTGGAGCTGCTCGACCGCGCTGGCAAGGCACCGGCCGAGGTGGGAACCCGTCCGGTGGTCCTCGCTGGCGGCGCGCCGCTCGCCCCCGCCGTCCAGCGGCGCTTCCAGGAGCGGTTCGGCGCGGTGCTGCTCAACGCGTACGGGCTCACGGAGGCGTCGTTCGCGGTGTTCTTCGGCGACCGCGACCCCGGCGGATGGGGTACCGCTTCGATCGGGCGGCCCGTCACCGCCGCGGCACGGGTGCGTCGGCCCGACGGCGCCGTCGTCCAGGGGCCGGCCGAAGGCGAGCTCGAGCTCGCCGGGCCGGTGGTGTGCGACGGCTACTACGACAACCCGGACGCGACCGCAGCCCTGTTCCGCGATGGCTGGCTGGCGACCGGCGATCTCGTCCGGCGGGACGAGCACGGCCGCTTCTGGATCGTCGGGCGCGTCAAGGAAGCGGTGATGAAGGGTGGCTTCCCGGTGTACCTCGCCGAGGTCGAGGAGGCGGCCGCCGAGGTGTCCGGCGTCAGCGAGGCGGCCGCCGTCCGCCTCGACCTGCCCAGCGGCGAGGACGTCGGCCTGCTGGTCCGAACGGGCGGAGACGGCGCAGTCGACGCCGACGCACTCCGCATCGAGCTCGAGCGACGGCTTGGCCGGCACCGCGCCCCCCGCCGGGTCGTCTGCGTTCTCCACCCCCTGCCCCGAGTCGGACAGGGCAAGATCGACCGCCGCCAGGCGCTCGCCCTTTGGGAGGCGCTGACCCGCCCAGGCCGCGGCTGAGGGCCCGCCCACCGGCATCGGACCGTCCCGGCGCGGCCGCGGCGTCAGACTCGGAGCTCGCTGTCCAGCCACACCGCGCGCTCGGCCTCGTCGGGCGCATCGACCAGCCGGCACGGCGCGTCGAAGACCATCGTGACGCGCCGTCCGGCCTCGTACCGCGGCCAGTCACCCACCCCGGGATGGCCAGGGCGCCCGCCGTGCACCCAGGTGAGCCATACGTCCTGGAGAAGCTGGGACAGCCGCCTGGCCTCGGCCGTCCAGTCGACCCAACGGCTGATGCCCGACGCGCCCCGGTTGCCGAACAGCAACGGGACGTCGAGGCCGTGGCACGCGCCGCGCTCGTCGTCGTCGCCGGCCGCGAAGTCGAACCGGTAGGCGTAGGTTGCCGGCTGGTTCTGGGCGTGGCCGTCCGCGAGCCGCATCGCCGGGACGCGCAGGCTGCGGTCGGTCTCGATGGCGGCCAGCATGTCGCCCGGCTGGGAGGAGTCGCCGCGCGCCGCGCGGGCGGCCCGGTAGGTTGCGATCAGGGTCCTCCCCCGCTCCGGACCAACAATTGCGGCGACGCGGGCCCGCAGCGCCTCCTCCGGCATCGTCCGCAGCACCGGCGTCCCCACATAGAAGTACCTGACCTCGTCGCGAGTGGTGCCGATGATCAGCGGGACCGGCGTGGTCCCGCCGCGGATCGCGGCATCGAGCGGGTGCACCCCGAGCACCGCCCCGTCGACCACCGGTCGGGTCGCGAAGGGGTCGCCCGCGGCGGCCAGGTCGCGCTGGGCGCTCAGGAGGGCGGCCACCGGGACCTCCCGGAGCCGGGCGGGCTTGTCCAGGCCGAGACGTCCGAGCACCCACTCCAGGGTCCGCGTTGCCTGTTCCAGCGAGCGGGCCGAGGGACCGCCGCTCTGCACGATCGCCCGGCTGAACAGGCCGTCGGCCTGTGGGGCGGTCAGCAGGTCGCAGATGCTCATGGCGCCGGCTGACTGGCCGGCCACCGTCACACGACCGGGGTCGCCGCCAAAGCCGGCGATGTTGTCGGCCACCCAGCGTAGCGCGGCCATCTGGTCGAGCAGGCCCCAGTTGCCGGCCGCGCTCGTCTCCTGGTCGCGGAGATCCTCGTGGGCGGCGAACCCGAGCAGCCCCAACCGGTAGTTGCAGGTCACGATCACCACGTCGCCGCGTGCGGCGAGGCGACCGCCGTCGTAGTCCGCCGCAGACCCGCTGCCCTCGATGAAGCTGCCGCCGTGCAGCCACACCAGGACCGGACGCCGGCCGCCGACGGCCGGCGTCCACACGTTGAGGGTCAGGCAGTCCTCGCCGTGCATGGGCCGTTCTGCCACCGTCGGGCTCCGTCCCGGCCTCCAGTTCTGCGGGGCCCACGGGCCGAAGTCGACGGCGTCACGCACGCCGGTCCACGGCACCGCAGGGCGCGGGGGCCGGAAACGGTTGGCGCCGCCGGTGGCCGCGGCGTAGGGAATGCCCAGGAAGCGGAGTACGGCCCCGTGCTGGCGCCCGCGAACCTGGCCGGTCGCCGTCTCGACGATCTCCACGCCGTCCGTGCCCGCGAGGTGCTAGGCGACCACCAGCCGGTAGGCGTTGCGGATCGTCGACAGCGCCTCCACCGAGACCTCCTCCGGGTCGATGGCCGAGCCCCGGACCTCCTCCAGGAAGAAGAAGAACTCGAGCACGAGAAGGGAATCGAGGATCCCCGAGGCCACCAGTTCGGTGTCACCTTCGACCCCGTCCGCCTGGTCGCCGATCCGCTGCTGCAGGAACTCGTGTGCCTGGTCCACGAACTCGTCTTCACTCATCTGCACCACCCCGCTCGGATTGTGCCTGTAGCCGTCAGCCCGCCGACCGCATCGCGAGGAACTCCGCCACGGGGGATTCGACGCAGGTTCCCCGGAAGAAGCCCGGGTTGTTGTCGGTCCACAGCCGGACGGGGGCGTCGAAGACGAGGTGGCGGAAGTCGGCGGGGGTGACGACCCCCTCCTCGACGAGCTCGTAGACCTCCGGCAGCACCTCTCGCACGTCCCGGACATCCCAGTGCCCGATGTCGGACCCGTAGAATGCGTTGACCCTGGCGCCCAGGTGTCGAGAGAACCGCTCGGTCGCGACCGCGTTCAGCGGGTCGTCACCCTCGCACCCGAAGAAGTAGCTGCGCTCGAACACCTGCCGGATGTCCTCCTCCGAGGTGAAGCCGGCCTCGGCGAACTCGTCGGGGATGGGGTCGAGCGGTGTGCTCAGGGGAAGCAGCGCCTTGTCCAGCTCGTCGGCGTGCGTCCGCATCGCCTCCGTCCCGTATCGATCCAGCAGGGAACGGATGAGCTCGACGTCCATCTCGCGAGGGTCGTAGTGCGTGATGGCCTGGCGGTTGCGCTTGCTGAAGTTGCCAACCAGCTGCGCGAACAGTGCAGCTCCCCAAGCGGCACCGCCCTCGAGGAAGGCGAAGCGCAGGCGCGGGAAGCGCACGGGGACGCCGGCGAACAACAGCGCCCGAGCGGTCGCTTCGCCGGCCGCCGCGAAGTGGCCGATATGGTTGTGCATGAAGTTGACCAGCGACGCCCGGGAGCCCCAGGCCATGCCGTTGGAGTGGAAAGTGGCGGCGATGCCGTTGTCCTCCAGGAACCGCCACACGCTGCTGTAGTCGTACTGGCTGTCCAGGCCCAGCGCATCGATCCAGATCCGGTCGCTGTTCGGGACCGTCCGGAGGATCACGCCGTTCAGGACCACCGCTCGCAGACCGAGTTCCCTGGTCGCGTAGGTCAGCTCGTCGACGGCCTCCTCGGGCGTGTGCATGGGGATGGCGGCGACGGGGATCATGCGGTCCCCGAGCCCCTGGAACGTCTCGGCGAGGTACTGGTTGACAGCCCGGCAACCTCCTCGGCGGAAGTCCTCGTCACCCGCCATGGGGAACTGGATGAAGTACGACGGGTAGATGACCGCGAAGTCGATGCCCACCTCGGGCAGCCGCTCGTAGAGCAGCTGCGGGAACGTCGCAGTCGCCCGGTCGAGGGAGTTACGTGCCTGGTAGGTCCACCACGGCGGCTGGCTGATGCCGAACCGGAGGCGCACCGCCTTGGGCACCCGGGGGCTGTGGTCCATCGTCCAGTAGTGGCGGTCGAAACGCCGCACGACGTCCGCGCCGGCGATCTCGCGCAGGCGGTCCCGCACGTGGGGCAGATACTCGACGGTGTGCCCGTCCGAGTCGATCACCGGGTGGTCAAACGATTCCCGGATGCGACGGACGTGGTCGCTGGGAGCGAACGTCAGGCTCATGGAACCCTCCTTGGGACGACGGCATCTGGATCCCCGGCGACGCCGCTCGGCGCCTCCCTGCCTCCGACGGCGAACCTCATGGCGAGCGCGGCGACGTCCGGTCGGAGCTCGTGTGCCAGGTCAGGCAGGACGACCAACCGTGCCTTGGCGCCCAGCCCGCTGGCGACAAGGTCCGCGCCGAGCAGGTCGGGCGGCGCGAACCGGTCCCGTCCGCCGGCGATGACAAGCGCCCGGGCCGCCGGCGGCGGTCGCCGCCGCTCGCGGTCCGGACCGCGGGGCAGCCGGCCGCACACGAAGACACCGCTGCCGCAGAGGTCGCCCCGCTCGAGGATCGCGGCTGCCACGGTCGTCCCCTGGGAGAACCCCAGGACGCAGGTGTGTTCGGCCGCGATGCCGTATCGACGCTGGTGCGCCGCGAGGCGCGCTGCGATGTCGGCGGTGACCGGGCGCGACCGCAGGGCCATCTCCACGGCATGGCTGGTGACCGGGTACCACGCACGACCTCCGGGGGCGAGGGGGGCCGGCGCGGTCCCGTCGGGCGCGAAGACGACCACGCGCGGGGCAGTGCCGGCGGCGGCGGTCAGCGCCTGGGCGATCTGGCACCCGCAGCCTCCGTAGCCGTGCAACGCCATCACCAGCCGCGTCGGCTCGCCGCTTCCGACCTCGACCAGCGCACCACTCACTGGCCGGCCCTACTTGTCCCGGCGGCCGTCTCGAGGATGTACAGCAGGCAGTCGCCGTGGGTGCCGACGGGCTCGCTGGTCCAGCGGGACAGCCCGGGCAGCCGTTCCACGAGCCGCTCCACGTCGCCCGGGAAGTACCGTGTCTCCTTCCCGCGCCCGAGGTACCAGGGCAGCAGGGCGGCCCGGGGGATGTCGCCGTGGGGGACGAGCGCCTGCTCGAGCAGATGGGCGGCCGACGGGTAGTCGATCGTGTGGCTGCGCTCGTCGTAGAAACGGCGCACGGTTCCGTCGGCCCGGCCGAGCTCGAGCAGGCGCAGATCCATGGGGTAGAAGCCGTGCTTCACCGTGAACCGGACCTCGTGGCCGGGTCGCGCCAGCCTCGTCATCGACCGCAACGCCCGACCGAGCTCCTCGATAGTGAACCGGTTGACCAGTCGGTCCGAGAGGACGCCGGTGAAGCGGTGACGCCCGACGTGGCTGCAGTCGTCGGTGATGTCGGCCAGCAGGATCCCGACCGGCAACCCGCGCAGGGCGGCGGCCAGGTCGTCGCACATGCGCCGCGAGAAGTCGACGACCGTCACCTCCGCCCCTCGCCGAACGGCGGCGACCACCAGGTCGCGGGTGCTCGCCCCGACGATCAGCAGGGCCGCGCCAGCGTCGAAGCCGTCGAGGAACCGCGCGATCGTGGCGGCGTCCGGCCGGGCGCTGGGACGGCCGAGCTCCCAGAACTGCGAGCCGACGTGGTCCCAGGCGTGACTCTTAGGGTTGGAGGTCCGGGCGCCGCGCGGCAGCGGAGGGGAGGAGTCGGGCGCGTCCCTCACGCCACCGCCTCCCAGGCGTCGACGGCGAGCAGGGCGCCCACCAGGCCGGCCGCTTCGTCGTCGACGTGGGCGGCATCCACGATCGCGTCGGCCGTCGTCTCGGCGAAGTCGAGCTTGCGGCAGGCGGAGTGCACCCGCTTCCGTACCGTGGCCGACCATGCGGCGTCGTGCCGGCACAACCACTGGCGGATCGGCGCCCGGAACGGCCGCTTGGCCGTGGATCCTGCGTGCCTGCCCCGGCGCGCCTCGGCGAGGCTGCGCAGCGGGCGCTTGCCGATCCCCTCCGACACCAGGTCGGACTCGGCGAACTGCGCGGCCACGGCGGGGACGTCGCCATGGAGGAACGGTGAGCGGCCCTCCACACCGCGCGACATCAGGCACACGTCGGCCCGTTCCAAGAGCGGGCGCAGGCTGATCGACCGCTCGAGGGCCCGCAACGGTCCTCCCGGGGCCTGCAGGGCGCCTCTGGCGGTTTCCCTGTAGAGCTCGCGGCAGCGCCGCATCTGTGCTTCGCCGGCGAGCCGCGCCAGATAGGCGCGGCGGCGCTCGGGGAAATGCAGCCGCTCCAGCCGGTCGAGGGCGGCACCCTCCGGGTTGTCGAAGTAGCGCGTGTAGGACTGGTACCCGAGGAACAGCTCGTCGGCGCCCTCCCCGGTCAGCAGCACGACGACGCCAGCCCGGGCGGCCACCTCGGCCAGCGCCAGGTACAGGGGTGCCGACGACATGCGCGTGGGGTAGCCCATCGCCTGGACCACCTTCTCCAGGAGAAGGAGGTAGCGATCGGGGCTGACCGAGGTCGTACGGTGCCGCCACCCCAGGGCGGCGGCCGCCGGCCCGAGAAGCTCCACCGCGGAGCGGATCCCGTCACCGCTGGCGTCGTCGACGAGTACGCTCACCGAGACGAGACCACGGCGCTCCAGCCGCAGGAGCGTGTCGGCGAGCAGCGTCGAGTCGAGCCCCCCGCTCAGCGCCACCCCGACCGGCCGCTCGGCGGCCAGGTTCCGCTCCACGCTGACCGACAGGGCGCCGTCCAGGCGCTCAAGCCGACAATGGGGACGGGTGTCGGGCGCAGCCTCGTTGTCGCCGCCGTCGGTCCATGGGGACACCGCCCTGCGATCGCCGCTGAGCTCCACGATCGCTCCGGGGGGCACGGCGTGGATCTCCTGCAGGACCGTGTCCGCGCTCAGCGGCGCTCCGAACGCGAGCATCTCCACCACGGCGTCGATCGATGCGCTCGCGCCACCGAAGGCGTCGATCAGCGCAGGGACCTCCGAGGCCACCGCCCAGCCGTCGGCCACCGGGCGGTAGTACAGCGGGCGGATGCCCCATCGGTCGCGGGTGAGGGCGAGCCCTCTTGCCTGCGGCCGGGCCAGCGCCCACATGCCGTCCACCCGCTCGAGCGGGCCATCGAGCAGGGCGAGCTCATCATCGACGCGCTCCACGGGGCCGCCGCGCGCGGGCAGCGTCCCGTAGACCTCGCCGTTGTAGGCGACCCGAACACCGGCCGATGCCGGCGGCAGGGCCAGCTGGCCTGGACGCCGCACGCGCAGCCGGCACATCCCGAGCGCGCCCGCGCCGAAGACGTGGACGCCGGCGCCGTCCGGACCGCGGTGCAGCATCGTCGCGATCATCCGCGCAACCGTCGATTCCGGCTCCGGCGCTCCGAGCACCGCCGCAACGCCGCACACTACCCGGACCTCCTGGTCCAAGATGGCCCTCGGTGGGATCCGGGCGCCACACGTCGCCTAGCCGCCGGTCGCCTCATTCCAGAAGGCTCCTCGCATACGTGCCGGCCAGCACCACGTTGAAGAAGAGGCCACCGCCGTCCAGTACGCGGTAGGAATGGCGGACACCGGCCGGGATGAACACGCTTCGCGGGGCGTTCAGCGTCTGCTCCTCGTCACCCACCGTCACCTGGACGCGCAGTCCAGTGAGATCCTCGGCGGAGCCGAGAAAGACGAACAGGCTGTCGACGTTGTGCCGGTGGGTATCGACGTGCCCGGGCCCGGGGTCGCCTTCGGGAATGCGGCGCACGATGCAGTACTGGCCGCAGCCGTCGAGCTCGCTCTCGTCGATGAGCAGATACCGGTCACCTGGTCCGGCCCGGTGATGGGGCAGTTCCGCAGCCGAGCGGACCTGCGGCTCGATCACCAGGTCGGCGAGCGACCAGCGCCGGGGTTCCGCCAGGGCGGCCATCGTGCCGAGCTCGGCCGGGTCGATCCACGAGTAGGCCATCGGCTCGATGCTGACCGCCCGCCGGTGCAGCCGGGACGTGTGCGTGAACGCGTGACGCCCGACGACCGACCGGAGCGGGTCCATGGGGACTCGGGAGAAGGCGGCGACCAGTTGCGAGGCGCGGCGCAGCGCCAGCGCGTCGGCGATGGGCCGCTGCGCGCGGACGTGCAGGTTGGCGAGCAGGACGACCAGATCGGTGATGCCGGCGCGCTCGCCCAGGCCGTTCACCGAGCAGGAGACCCAGTCGGCACCCGCGTCCACGGCGGCGAGCGTGTTCGCCAGCGCGAGACCGCGGTCGTTGTGCAGGTGGACTTCGAGCGGCGTGTCCGGGAAGCGCCGCCGCAGAAGCTCAGCCGCCGCGGCCACGTCGGCCGGCTCGGCGATGCCCACGGTGTCGGCGAAGCAGATGCGGTCGGCACCGGCGGTGACCACCGCGGTGAACGCGCGCTCCAGCGTGTCCGGGTCGGTACGGCTGGCGTCCTCGACGGTGAACCGCACCCGCAGGCCGCTGTCCACCGCATACGAGACCGTGTACTGCGACATCGCCAGCAGGTCGTCCAGGGACGAGGCCACCATCCGGCTACGACGGGAGTACTCGTTGAAGCTGAGGAACACGCCCACCCACTCGGCCCCGCTCTCCAGGACGGCGTCGACGTCACCGCGGGTCGCCCGAGCGTGGGTGAGCACCGGCACGTCGCCGGCGGCGATGATGGTCGCCTTGATCCGGTCCCGCTCCTCCCTGGAGACGGCGGCATGGCCGCACTCGATCATGTCGACGCCGGCCGCCACGAGCAGGGTGGCGATCTCCTCGGACTGCTGGACGGTGAACGCTACGCCAGGTGCTTGAGCGCCCTCACGCAGCGTGGCGTCGACGATCCTCACCGGTCGATCGGCCACAAGACCTCCCCTTCGGCAGGGCTCAACCGTCTGTAGGAACAACGAGGTGATCGACCTCGGCCAGGCTGATGAGGTCCGCAGCCTGACCCCGCGTGTGCTCGGTGTCCGGAGCGAAGACCAGCACCATCGCCCGACGTGACCGCCCGGAAGCGTTCGCGTCGGAGCCGTGCACCAGGAAGCGGTCCCACACCACGACGTCGCCGGGCGCGGACGCCACCGGAAGGGGAACGATTCCTGCCGCCTTCAGGTCGACCACGTCGTGCCATGGGTGGCCGGCGTCCGGAACGTGCGGCACGAGGCCGTCCCGGTGGGAACCGGGGCAGACGATGATCCCGCCGTTGGTGCTGTCGGCGGCTTCGAGCGGCATCCAGAACGAGTACGCCCCGGGCAGGGTGGCCTCCCAGAGTGCCTGGTCCTGATGGAAGCCGACCGCCCCCCCGACCCCGGCCGGCTTGAGGAACGCGGCATGGAACACGAGCGCCGGTTCCGAGCCGACGAGGGCGAGGGCGGCGTCCCGCAACCCCGACCGGTGGATCCAGGACGCCCAGAAGGATGGGTCCGCCCAGAAGATCCGGCGCAGCTTTCGCGGAACGCCGGGGGCGTCGAACTGCGCCTGGAGGCGGTCAAGCAGCGCCGGGTCGGTCGTCGCCCGGTCCAGCCACTGCCGGGCGTTGGCGACCTCCGCCCCGGCGACCGCGCCGGCCAGCAGCACCCATCCGTCGACAACTAGGTGCTTGCCGGCTGCCCGCACCGACGGTACGCGTCCCCGTACCGCGATGTCCGCGTCGGACGAACCCGGTGACTGCCCTGCTTCCACTCGTCGCTCCCCGCTTCGGGAGTTGCCGCCTTGAAGCTTAGGCAGGGGGACCTTGCTCGCGCAAGGGAGGTAAGGATTGAACGGGTCGTCAAACGTATCCGAGCAAAATCCGGTCATTCACCCCTGTAGTGCCCTGCGCTCCGGAGCGTTCTTTGCCCGGGTCGCGAGGGATGGAACGTATGGCTGTCACGTTGTAACGTACAGCCCGTCCGGTGCCATTGCCTCGTGGATGGGAGCGCAGGTGGCAGTCCCCGCGGTTGAGGTGACACGGGTCGGACGGGTGTACGGATCGGGCTCGAAGGCGGTGAGGGCCCTGTCCGAGGTCTCGTTCGAGATCGGGACCGGCCAGGTGGTGGCGCTCCTTGGGGCCAACGGGGCCGGCAAAACGACCTTGACGAAGATCCTGTCGACGCTGCTGCTGCCGACCAGCGGCAGCGCGCGGGTGCTGGGCGTTGACGTCGTGCGCGACCCGAAGGCCGTTCGCAGGCAGTCGAGCGTGGTCTTTGGTGGCGACCGCGGTCTCTACCCGAGACTGACCGGACTGGACAACCTCCGGTTCTTCGGGATGCTGGCGGGAGTTCCACGGGCCGAGCTGCGGGACCGCGGCGGGACGCTGCTCGAGCAGTTCGGACTGGCCGAGGCCGCCAACCGTCGGGTGGAGACCTACTCGAAGGGCATGCGACAGCGACTGCACCTCGCGATCGGGCTGATCCCCAGGCCGCGCGTCCTGCTGCTGGACGAGCCCACCGTCGGGCTGGATCCCTTGGAGGCCGACCGGCTGCGGAGTTCCGTGGACGACCTGCGGTCGGAGGGAGTGAGCGTGCTGCTGACCAGCCACTATCTGCTCGACGTGGAGCGGCTCGCCGACCGTGTGGTCATGTTGGAGTCCGGGCGGGTCACCGCGGACCTGCCGCTCGCCGAGTTTGCCGGACGTGCCGGGTATGCCGCGGTGGTCACGATGCAGATCCGGGGCAAGGCCCCTGACGTTCACGGGCTCCTGCCGGCGAACGCAAGCGTCGACTCCTGCGTCGCCACCGGCGAGGGGGTGGAGCTGACGCTTCGGCTGCGCACCTGGGGTGAGGGCGTGTTCACGCAGCTCGGCGCGCTGTTGGATGGCTCCGATGTCGTCGACGTGCAGGTACGCCCGGCTCGGCTCGAGGAGGCCTTCGCCTCGTTCGTCGGCACCGGGTCCCCGGACGCACCTGCGTGAGCGACCTGGTCGAACGCGGGGCGACCGCACTCGAGGTGCTGGTGATCAGCGCGCGCATGCAGATCTCCCAGACGCTGTCGGCCACCACGACGGTGGTCTTCGCCTTCATCCAACCCGTGGTCCTGCTGATCGTGACCCTGCTGCCGCTGCAGGACCCCACGCCACGGCAGGTGTCGAACATCGTGGTCGGCGTGCTGCTCACCGCCTTCTGGACCGCGACGGTCTGGGGGTCGGGGAGCGTGCTGCGTCACGATCGGGCCATGGGGACCCTTGCCCACTCGCTCAGCGGTGTCATGGACGCGCGGTTGGTCGTCATCGGCAAGGGACTCGGCTCCAGCGCGATCTCGATCGTACTGGTCAGCCTGACCGTCGGGGCGGTCATGGTCGTCCTGCGAAGGCTCGTCGTGCTCGAACGACCGGGTTGGCTCCTCCTCGGGCTGCTTGCCGTGCTGGCGTCCGGGGCCGCGGTCGGATTGCTGGTCGGCAGCATCTTCGTGCTCACGAGGTACGGGCCGCAGTTGTCGTCCGCGCTGATGTATCCGGTCTTCCTCCTGGGCGGCATGCTGATCCCGCCGGACCTCCTGCCGCCTGCCCTGCGGTGGGTGTCCTATGGCATCAGCCTACGGTGGCTGCAGCAGTTTCTCGTCGGCGCGGCAACCGGCGAGCTGGAGCTGCGGGCGTTGGCGTTTGCCATCGCGTTGACCCTGCTGTACGGACTGCTCGGCGTACTGCTCTTCCAACGAATCGTCACCCGAGCGCGACGGGATTCGACCCTTGAGCTCTTCTGAGATCTCCGGGGCAGCCGTCCGGCTGGGTTTCCTGGAGTACGCCGCAGCCAACCCGTGGCGAATTGTCGTCACGGCCGACTGGCCCCGCGCGGTCCTGCAGTGCTTCTTCTTCACGCTGCTCGGGACCGTAACAGGCGGGCCGGAGGGCGGCCGGTTCGCCTTCGTGGGATCCCTGGCGATGATCATGACGTTGGATACGATCATCGGAGTAGCGGACGTTCCGGCCCTCGAGAAGTGGGTGGGGACCTTCTACCGCCTACAGCTCTCGGGCGCCTCGCCCGCTGGCATCTTCGCCCTCCGGTCGATCCCCTGGGTGGTGCGGGCGGTGATCACCGTGGTGTCATGCCTTGTGATCGTGGGCCCCGCCACCGGCAACGCCGATCTCAGCCTCTCGCTGGTGCCGGTGTTGCCCCTGTTCGTGCTGATGGCGGTAACCACTGCGGCGGCGGGGCTGGCGGTGGCGTCACCGGCGATCGGGCGGCGCGCCGACGTGGTCGCGACCAACGGCCTGACATATCTGCTCATTGCCGCCGGTGGCCTGCTGGTGCCGGCCGGGCGGGCGCCTCTCCTCGACGTCGTCGGCTACGTCCTACCGCTGCGTCACGGAGTTCTCGCCATCCGTGACTATCTCGAGGGTCGACCCTGGCTGGGGGAGGCCGCACTGGAGCTGCTCGTCGGTCTTGGATGGGCGTTGCTCGCCGTGTGGCTCTACCGGCGGCAGTCGGCTCGAGCCCGCCTCACCGGGTCGGATGACTTCGCGTAGGAGCCTGCTGTGCACGCCGCGCCGTGATCATCCACACCTCGAACCTCAGGTGGAGGGAGCCGCCGAGGCGCTCGTCGATCGCCGCGCCGACGGCGCTCACGAGGGCGGCCAGGCGCTCCGGTCCGAGGAGCCGATGGTCGCTGTGGGTGGGGAGCTGGTCGAGCCACTCGTTGGTCGTGTAGGACCTGTCCCACGTGTAGCGGCGCATGCGTGGCTTCTCGAACATGCCGGTGGCGGCCAGTTGGGCGATGTGCAGGGACGCACCTCCCCGCTTCACCGTGCCCAGCACGCCCGAGTCCTCACTGAGGGACGGTTCGACCCGCCGGTAGATCTCGGCGAGCACGGCCTGTGATTCTGTGTCGTGCTTGAACAGCGTCCAGAACAGCGCGATCCGACCGCCGGGACGCAGGACCGTCCCGGCCTTCGCCGGCCCGACGGCAGGATCGACCCAGTGCCAGGACTGGGCGGCGATCAGGAGGTCGAACGTCCTGCCTGCCGGTTCCCAGGCCTCGAAGGTGCTGCGCTCGACGTCGATCCCGCGGCGAGCGGCGACCGCCGCCATTCGAGGGTCGGGTTCGAGCCCCAGAACCCGGCACTCGCACTCAACGAGCAGCTGTCCCGCCTTCCCCGTGCCGCACCCGACGTCAAGGACGGTCCTCGGTGACTCCGCCATGAGGTCGTCGACCAAGGTCTGCGGATACCCGGGCCGGGCGCGGTCGTAGCGCTCGGCCTCCTCGCCGAAGCGCTCTGCCCGTCGGCGGTCGCGGTGGTACATGTCCTGCGCTATGGCCGCTTCTCCAGGTGACCACGGGGATGGGAACGAGCTTCGAGCATTGCCTCGAACTCCTCCGGGGTGACGGTCCCGGGTGGCTTGCGGTTCCTGGCCATGGAGTTGGCGAGCTTCTGGAGGAGCTCGTTGACCGGCACCGGACACCCGGCCAACCGACCAAGGAGAACGATCTCACCGTTCAGGTAGTCGGTCTCGATGGTGCCGGTACGCCGGGCAAGGCTCTGCCACGAGGAGGCACCCGGTCGGGGCTGGTCCCCGATCGGCCTCGACCTGATCGTCGCGGCGCGGGCCGCACAGCCGGCTTCCTCGAAGTCGATCCCGGCAGCGTGCAGGCAGGCGGCACCTTCCTGCCTCGCCAGCTCGCCGATGGGACCGCGCCGGTGCTCGGGCCCGCACACGGCTTCGACGGCGTTGTCGAGGTTGGAGACCAGCTTGGCGTACTTCCAGCGCAGGATGTCCTCCAGGACCTCCGAACGAAAGCTCGAGGCCCGGAACGCGTCGCGGATGGCGTAGGCGACCTCGGTGCCGCCCGAGGGGTGGCGGCCCAGGTCGAGGTTGCCGCTCGTCGGAGCCATGAACACCTGGACGACCCCCGGCTCGAGGTACGCCGAGGGGCACATGACGACGACGCCGTAGACGTTGGCGAACCGCCGCAACGCGAGCCGCTCGTTCTCGATGCCGTTCTGCGCGCACACCACAGCGACCGATGGTGGCACGTGGGATACGAGCATCTCCAGGATACCGGCGGTGTCCTGGCTCTTGACAGCCAGGAGCACGACGTCGTCGCCGCCGATCTCCAGGCGGTCAAGCCCCGCGACGGCGGGCACGTTGACCACGACCGTCTCGTCGGGCGACTCGATCCTCAGCCCGTCCCGGCGGATCGCCTCGCCATGGCGGCCGTGCGCGACCAGGACGACGTCGTGACCGTGCTGGTGGAGCCGGCCCCCGATCACTCCGCCGATGGCCCCAGCCCCCACGACGATGAACCTCACGCCGTCCCCATCCGACTCATGGCCGACCGGCCTGGGGTTCGCGAACCGCGGACATGAGCTCCGCCGGTGTGGACAGCTCGAAGAGGTCGGCAACCGACGCGGGGACGCCGAACTCCGTGACCACCAGATCGATCAACTGGACCGCCTGTAAGGAGTCTCCGCCGAGGTCGAGGAAGAAGTCCTCGTTGTCTCCCACCTCACGGCCGAAGACGATCTCCCACAGCCGCGCCATGCGCTCCTCCATCAGGGCCTCCAGTTGCCGTGCCCGGACCGTACCGGTTCCAGTGGAGTCGACACGTCACGAACCTGCGGCTGTCACAAGGATGTCGTGCATGGACCTCATGATCTGCTCGAGATGGGCGGCTGGAAACCCGTCCCACATCGCTCGAGTCGTGAGCGAGAGCTCTGCCCCCTCGCGAGCGCGGAGATAGAAGCTCGGTCCGGTCCGCACCATGGGCGTCTGCCATGCGAATACTGGCCGTGAGGTGGTGGCCGTCTCGTCCTCGGCGTCCTCGGCAGGATCGCCCGGAATGTAGTTGAAGAAGACTCCGGGCCATCCTCCCTCTCCGGACCGCGGGTCCAGCGACCAGTGCTGGGCGAACAGGTCAGGATCGTAACAACCATGGCGGTATGCGCGGACGGCCAGCCAGTAGGTCCGCACCGCCAGGTCGATGAAGGGCTCGCGCGGTCTCGGCTCGACAAGGAGCGGGACCCACTGGCTCATAGGGCAGATGAGCTCTTGCGTGACCGGCCAGAAGCGGTTGGCCGACATGACGTTGACCAGTACTCGCGGGATCCCGAGCACGGCGCTGGTCGCCAGCGCATAGGCGGCCAGGACGATACTGGGCGCAGACGCACGCAGCCGGGATGCCAGCTCCCGTGTCGCCTTCCCGGCCGGCCGGGACAGCAGCTCTGCTTTCACCGCCACCTCTGGCCGGTTGGGGTATGCAGGCTGCGGGGCGTCCGCCTGGAGCACGGCCAGGAGCCCATCCCAGTACTGGACCGCCGCCTCGGTCCGGGCCCTCCACTGCTCGGAGCGCTGCCACGCCACCACCTGACGAGGGGTGCTGGCAGGGCCTGGGTCTCCTCCCAACGAGAGTCGTGCGAAATCCGCCTGGAGAACCTCCCCGGCCCACTGGTCAGCACCCATGTTATTCGTAACCACGACAACCGCGCGGGGCTTGCCCCGGGAGGCGAGGACCACCGGGCGCCAGGAATACTCCGCCGTCAGGTCGAACCGCTGGCTGTCGAGCGCGGTGATCTCCTGCTCGACCGACTCGAGCAGCCCGTCCACCTCGACCACGTCCCCGGGCACGCTGAACTCGAGCGGGGAGACGGAACGAGCATCGTGAACAACTTGTACCGGTGGGTCGCCGCCGGAGCAGTCGTAGACCGTCCGAAGCGCTTCGTGGCGGATGGCCAGCCCGTTCAGCGCCTGACGGACCTGCCGCAGTGAGCAACCGTCCGCGATGGGCCAGGTCAGCACCGCATTGCTGTCCTGACGACTGTGCAACGGCATCGATTCGATATCGCGCCAGACGGCCAGCTGGCCGAACGTGAGCGGAGCAGAGATCATGCCGGGCACCCTCGGCGGAGACGTGCACGGGCCGCAGCGACTCGTTTCACCGGCGAACCGGCCAAGAAATGCCTGCAACGAGCAAGCTTCCTAAGGCGGCCAACTGACTTTATGCAGCGTAGCCCAAATAGACCGTTGCCGACTGGCGGACAACGAGGATCAGCTACACATGCCTAAGCCAGAGGGCTATGCCGACAGCCCCCTGACACGGCCATGCGTTGGACTCACAGCTTGCTACCACGCATGGTGCCCCGCACGTCGCCACCTCCTCTCGCACACGCACACTACCTCATGTCTGACTTATACCCTGCGAGGGTAGACGTACACCATGGCACTGTCAATCCTATTACGTCGTGTTGCAGCCTTCACCGGCAACCCATCGTCCGAGCAACGCCGAACCGTCGAGCATGACGGGGCCTCGGGGTCCCTCGAGCACGGCGAGACTGGCCAGGTGACGGTCGCCGACGTTCAGGTCGTACAGTGCCGCCCGTTCCAGGGGCTGTTGGTCAGGCCAGCACAGCAGCCGTGGCGTTACCATGGATCGGCGGCCGAGTGCCATGCTAACCCGCGTTCTCGCAGCGCGTACAACACCATAGGTACCGCAGTCATATAACCCACGGCTCGGCCAGAACGCCAAGATCCACTCGCGATGCTGCGCCGGCACGGCATCGATCCTGGTGAGGCCTTCCTGTCCTGCTTCGAGGGCGGACCGGTGCGGAGCGGGCTTCCGCCGGGGGTCCTCGGCGTAGCGCCGCTGGAAGACCTGGCCTCCGTCGTTCACCTGGTCCCGGGCCCGGTCCGGCGACGGATGTGCGGAGCGACAACCCGGCGCCGTCGCCCTCCGCACTGCTGCGGTCCTTCGCCAGGAGCTACGCCGCTCGTCCCGCGCTGGACGTGGTGACCCAGGCGCTCATCGACGACCGGGGCTTCGCCTTGCCGGTCCTTCGCCAGCTTTGGACCCGGCTCCTGGCCGAATAGACCCGGTTCATCCCCTGGGAGGCGACACGGTGAATGGAGTTACCGCCCTCTGGGCGGTTGCTCGATCGCCAGAAGCGCCCGCCGGTCGATCTTTCCTGTAGGGCCGACGGGGAACTGCTCCAGCACCTGGATTCGGTTGGGCACCATGTACTCGGGCAGCCGGCGAGCGAGGAAGCGCCGGAGCTCGCCGCTGGTTAGCTCCCTGTCGTGGCTGGTCACGAAGGCGGCCAGACGTGGGCCATGGCGTGTCGGTTCGACCAGGACGACGCTCGCCCGCACGGCCGGCTGCTGGTTGAGGTGGACCTCGATCTCGTCCAGCTCGATGCGGTAGCCGCGGATCTTCACCTGCCGGTCCAGCCGTCCGAGGAACTGCAGGTTCCCGTCTGGCAGCCACCGTGCCCGATCACCTGTCCGGTACATGCGACCACCGGACGTCGCTGACCAGGGATCAGGTGGGAACCGCTCGGCGGTGGTCGCCGGGTCACCGACGTAGCCGAGCGCAAGGCATGCGCCAGCGATGTAGAGGTCGCCGGCGACGCCGATCGGGCACATCCGCAGCGCATCGTCGAGCACGTAGTACCGGGCGTTCTGGATCGGACGCCCATAGGGGATGCTGGGCCAGGCCGGGTCGACGGCATGGACCTCGAAGAAGTTGGACCAGACGGTTGCTTCCGTGGCGCCTCCCAGCGCCACGATCCGCGCCCGCGGGAACTGGTTCCGCACCTCCTCGGGCATTCCCAGCGGGATCCAGTCCCCGCTCAGGAAGACCAGCCGAAGGGTGTTGCGACCCCTGGGCGCACGCAGCGTGGTAAATGGCAGCACGACGGCCAGCGCCGCCGGCGCCGAGTCCCAGAAGGTGATCTCCTCCCGCTCCAGGAGATTGAGCAGGAGGTCCGGCTCCTGGAGCTGGTCGTCACCGACCATCCGGATGGACCCACCGGCGGCTAGGATCCCGAAGATGTCGTAGACCGAGAGGTCGAAACAGAAGGAAGTCACCAGAAGGAGCTGGTCGGCTGGGCCGATCTCGTAGGTGCGGTTGACCCAGTCGATCAAATTGGCGACAGCCTCGTGCCGCACCATGACACCCTTGGGGATCCCGGTGCTGCCCGAGGTGAAGATGACGTAGCTGACATCCTCCGGGGTGGCGTCGGGCTTCGGTGGGTCGTGCGGCTGGCGGGCGACATGCCAGCCGGTCCACCAACGCCTGGACCGCTCCTCTTGCCGCCCCCCGGCCCCCACCAGCAGGACGACGTCATACCGGGCGCCCAGTTCGCCGGCGAACGCTCCGGGATCCCGCTGGTGAACCTCCAGCCCGGCGACCTTCCCCGCCCCAGCCACTAGGTCCTTGAAGTAGGCCGGTGGCACTCGCAACCCTCCCTGCGCCTGCCCGCTGGATGGATCGATCACATCAGCCAGTAGGACCGCCCCACCCGGCACCACCAGCGAGACCAGCTGCTCCAGGACCACCTCGAAGTACCGGGGCCCAGGAAAGAACTGGAGGGTGCTCGCGAGGACGGCAAGGTCGAATGGGCCGGTGACCTTGGCGGCCACCTCGTCGGCGAACCCCTCGACTAGCTCCACCTCCACCGCCTCGTCCGCAGCCCAGGCCCGGTTGCGCTCCAGCCCGCCCACCGACGGATCGATCCCCACATACCGATCCACCGACGGTGCCAGCGCCTGCAGCACCAGCCCAGACCCGAAACCTACCTCCAGCACCCGGCCACCCGACCCCAACCACCACCGCGCCAACCCCACCACCCGATCCCGATACGCCGCCACATCGGACGGCGTGTAGCGGTAACCGGAGGCGCGAAAGTTGAACCCGGCCGCCTTCAGCGGATCATCAGCGCCGGTGATGAGGTCCCAGAGCTCCCGGACGGCTCCCCGGTCGATCGGCTCCACCGGCAGCTCCGCCGTCTCGACCTCGAGGCAGAGCACGTCCCGAAGCCGAGGCAACGCCCATTGGACCTCGAACAGCATCCTGAGCTGGGCCCGGCCGGCGAGCACACACGCCACCTCGAGTTGGCCCAGCAGGCTCTGCACCCGAGCAATCGGCCAGGCAGGATCCAGCGGGACATAGGCGGCGCCGGACTTCAGGATGCCGAGCATCGCGACCACCGCCTGGGGGACATGCTCACTGAGCAGGCCGACCAGCGCGCCACGGCCGACGCCCATCGCCCGTAGCTGATGGGCGACCTGGTTGGATGCCCGCTCCAGCTCAGCATGGGTCGCCACGACGCCCGACCCCGACACCAACGCCGGTCGATCAGGGACGCTGGCGGCAGCTTCGGTGACGAGCTCGTGGATGGTTGTCCGCCGAAATGGCCGTGTGGTGGAGTTCCACCGGGCGATGCGTTCGACGTCTGCCGCGGGTGTCGAACCGTTGCTCATCGGTCAACTCCGCGACGAAGGCCGCGTGGTCGGATGTCCGTCCAGTGCTGGTTGACGTAGGACAAGCACTCCTCCCGGCGGCCCTGCATGCCGACGTCATGCCAGCCCAGCGGATTCTGGTGCTCCGCAGGCCAGATCGAGTGCTGCTCCTCGTCGTTCATGACGACCTTGTGGATCGCCTCGTCGTCGCGCTGTTCCATGACGGAGCGAGTCACCGCTTCAAGGCCAGGGCGTCCCCGATGGCGAGCGCGTCGATGCCCGCCTGCAGGAAGTCGCGCACGGCCTCGTCGGGCGTGTTGACGATCGGCTCGCCCTGCAGGTTGAACGAGGTATTGACGACCAGGGGCACGCCGGTCCTCCGCTCGAAGGCGGCGATGAGCCGCCAGAAGCGGGGATTGGCCTCGGCCGTGACCGCCTGGGGTCGGGCGGACCCGTCGACGTGGACGATCGCCGGGACCAACGCCCGCACCTCGTCTCGTACCCAGGCCGAGACGATCATGAACGGATTCGGCGGCGCGTCCACGAAGTAGCGCGAGAACCGCTCGTGCAGCACGCTGGGCGCGACCGGTCGCCACATCTCCCGTCCCTTGATGCGGTTGAGCCGCACCAGGGTTCGGCGGGTCCTCGGGTCGCCGAGCAAGCTGCGAGCGCCCAGTGCACGCGGGCCGACCTCGGCGCGACCCTGGAACCAGCCGACGACGCTGCCCCTGGCCAGGAGGTCGGCGACCCGCTCGATGAGCGTGGACTCATCGAGCAGCTCGAATCCAACCCCGTGGCGCTCGAGCGTGGCGTCGATCATCCCTTGGTCGAACGACGGGCCCCAGTAGGCATGGGTCATCGGGGATCCCGGCCTACTGCCTGGGCGCAGCCTGCGGCTGAGTTCGAGTGCCGCGCCAAGGGCCGCGCCGGCGTCGTGGGCGACGGGCTGGACGAACACGTCGTCGAACAACCCGGAACGTGCCACGGCGCCGTTGGCGGAGCAGTTAAGCCCGACGCCACCGGCGACGACCAACCGACGGGAGCCCGTCAGCGTGTGCAGCCGCCCCGCCAATGCCAGCAGCACGTCCTCCAACGACCGCTGCACCGACGCGGCGAAGTTGGCGTAGGCCAGCACCTCGTCACGAAGCCCAACGGTGTAGGGGAAGCACCTGTCCGTGAAGTAGTCGAGCAGCTGCGACGCTCTGGTCATGGCGACCTCCCGGCCGGGCAGGTCAGCCAGGGATGGAAGCGCCTCGAACGCCGGTGCTCCCGAGCTGACGCAGAGCGCGGCCGGCTGGTCGGGCCGGCCGTAGGCGGCAAGCCCCATCAACTTGCCGTAGCCGCCCGAGCTCTCGTCGTACAAGCCCGCATACTGGGTTGCCGTCTGGTAGTACAAGCCGAGGGACTCGGCGACCCCGATCGACTCGAGCACACGGAACTCCGTGCCCACCCCATGCGCCAGCATGGCGGAGGAGTCCTCGCCGCGCTTGTCGACCACGAGCACGGCAGCCTCGTCGAACCCGCTGAGCCAGAACGCACTGGCGGCGTGGGCGAGGTGATGGCGAACCGGCACCGGGCTGGGACGCTGCCCGGACCCGAACACCTCCACCGGGAACAGCCGGTCAGGGTCGTCATAGATCAGCTGGCGACGGCGTTCCTCGCCATCCAGGCCCAGCCATTGCGCGAAGCGATCGAGGTCCGAGGCGAGCGCGACGCCGTCCACCTGGTCCAATGTCAGACCCGCATAGTCGAGGCAGTACCGCAGCGCGTCGACTGGCGCCTCGTTGAAGGCGCCCTTGCGGCGGGACAGACGCTCCTGTTCGATCATGACGGCCAACTCGCCGTCGCGCAGCAACACGGCAGCAGCATCGTGGATGCCGTGGTTCAAACCGAGTATCCAACCAGTCCGCTGCTCGGAGGCTCGCTGCGTGGTCACCTCTCGTCACCCCTCGTGCGACAAAGCCATCTTTGCATCCCCGAACTCCGGGGACAAGACGCTAGGCTGTCGATCGACACCCCCGAGGCATAGAATTCAGACGTGCTGTTCGGTAGGAAACCTCTCGCCCCGATTCGGCCGGCGCCGTTGCCAGCCGATGCCCACGTTCGGGTCGTCTCACCTTCGTGGCCATTCCTCGTCTATGTGCCGACACGCGTGGCCGCCGGGGAGCGGGCGCTGGAGCGACTCGGGTTTACGGTGAGCTATGGACGTCACGCGTTCAGCGTCACCGATGATGGCGTGTCGGCGGGATCCGCCGACATGCGAGCCCACGACCTGATGGACGCGTTCCTGGACGAAGAGGTGGATGCGCTGCTCTCCGCGGGCGGCGGAATGTCGAGCAGCGAGCTCCTGCCATTGCTGGACTTCGACCTGATCGCACGTCATCCCAAGCCGTTCGTGGGCCATTCCGACAACGCCTATCTTCACGCCTCGCTGGCCAGCCGCGCCGAGCTGGTCAGCTACTACGGGGTCGGGCTGGTTGCGCACCTCGGCGAACCGCACGGGGCCCTCGAGGAGACGCTCAGGTGGTTTGACGCCGCCGTCCGCGGCGCTGATGCGCTGGTCCTGGAGCCAGCGAAGCGGCGGGCCTCAGCCCGGGTGAACTGGCACGCGCCGTCGCCGTCGCCGCCCCGCCTCGACCGGACCGGCGGTGCGAGTGTCCTTCGCGAGGGCGAGGCCGTCGGGCCGCTCCTCGGCGCAGAGCTGTCGATCCTTCCGGACGTCCTGGCATGCGCGGAGATCGACCCGAACGGCGCGCTGTTGTTCTGGGACCTCGGGCCGCACACACGCGAGCCGTTGGAGGTGCTGTGGCGCCGATTCTGTGAGAGAATCACAGTCTGTGAACTCGGCGCGATGCTGGTAGGACCACATCCAACAATACCCGATGCGGAGTGGGCCCTCCTTGTCCACTCCGTCGTGCAGGACGATGTAGCAGATAGCGAGTTTCCAATCATCGTCAATGTCGACTGCGGCCACGTCCATCCCGTGTGGACGATTCCCTTCGGGGCGGTCGGAAAGGCCTCCACGTCGCCGTGCCAAGTCGTGGTGTCATCCAATATGCCGGGAGCGTGATCGCGATGCGCCAGCCACCGCTCGAGCCGACGACGACCGACGCGGTCGCTGCGATTTTCCGCGACCTCCTTGAGGTCGAGGACGTCGACCCGGAGGCGAACTTCTTCGAAGTCGGTGGGCATTCCTTCCTGGCGGTCCAGCTCCTGGCGCGGCTGCGGGAGGAGTTCGGCATGCAGGTGACCGTCCGGCAGTTCCTCGCCGAGCCGACCATTCGCGGCGTCTGCAATGTAGCCTTCGCCGCCGGCCCGAGCGCCTCGCCCCCCGCGTAGCCAGCGGGTCGATCGGTCGCTCGACGCGTTGTCGGCTACGACTTGCCGGAAGTCCCACCGTGTCTGCCTGGCTTCTCCGCGAGGTCGCTGGCGGGCGGCTCCTCCACTCTTGGCGCCGTCGCGGTCCGCAGGACGGGGATCCCCCAAGCCACCAATCCGACGCCAAGGATGCAGGCGACCCCACCCGAGACAACCGAGAAGGCTGGCGTGGTGAGGGCGGCGACCGCGCCAGCCTCGGCATCACCCAGCCTGGGTGACCCCGTCGTCTGCGCCAGCCAGAGCGCGCTCACTCGTCCGCGGATGACGTCGTCCGTCTGAAGCTGCAGGATCGTGCCGCGGAAGACCTCTGAGATGACGTCGGCGGCGCCGGCCAGGGCCAGCAGCGCCAGCGCCAGCGGCAGGAGGGAGGTGAGACCGAACCCGACGATGGCGCCACCCCAGACACCGGTGGCCAGGAGCACCGCCAGGCCCGCTCGGCGCACCCGCGACACCCAGCCGCTGGTGAGCGCGCCCAGCAGCGCGCCCGCGCTGGGGGCGGCGAAGAGCAGGCCAACAACCTGCGGGCCGCCATGAAAGGTCTCGGCGCCGAGCGCCGGGAACACCGCCCGCGGCATGCCGAAGATCATGGCGATCGCATCGACCAGCAGGATCCCCAGCAGGATCGGCGCTCGGCGTACGTAGTCCAGCCCCTCGCGTATGGAGCCGAGGCCGGCCCGCGGCGCTCCCTCCTGCACCGGGATCGGCCGTAGGAAGAGCAGCGGAAACGCGCTGAGGGTGGCCACGACGGCTTCGGTCACATAGGCGCCGGTCACGCCGGTCAGCCCGATCGTCAGACCGGCCAGTGCCGGCCCGATCAACAGTCCCGTCTGGTTGATGATCGCGTGCAGCGCCGCTGCCGATGGCAGCAGTTCGGGCCTGACCATGCTGGGGACCGCCGCCACCCGCGCGGGTGCACCCAGCCCATACGAGGCAGCAGCAGCGGCCGACAGGAGAAAGAGCAGCCACAACGACGGCCTCGGGGCGGCGGCATTTAGTGCCAGGGCCAAGCTGGTCGCCGCGAGCAGCAGGCGAGTCCAAATGAGCACCCGGCGCCGGTCCCATGCGTCGGCAAGCGTGCCACCCGCCAGCATCCCGACGATGATCGCGCCGCCTTGCACTAGGCCGACCATGCCGACTGGCAGGGAGGAGCCGGTCAGCTCGAAGACCTGAAAGGGGATTGCGACCACGGTAAAGCCGTTGCCCAGCATGAGCGCGAGCTGGCTGAGGAAGAGCACGCGCAGGTCGCGACTTTTGCGGACTGGTGTCAGGTCAAGGACAAGCGCGCGAGCGCTCACCGGCGACTCACTTCTCACCAAGCCTGGACAGCCGCCTGTCCGGGTCGTCGGTGACGTCTTCCAGCAGCAGCTCGAATTGTCGTGCCAGCTGCACGACCTGTTCGTGCTCGAAGAGGTCCTCGCTGTACTCGAGACGGCAGCGGAGCCGGGGCTCGGTCTCGGCGACCGCAAAGCTCAGGTCGAAGCGGGCTGTTCGCCGCTCGCTCGGCAGGGGAGTGGCGTCGATGCCAGGCAGCTTGAGCGGGATCGGGTTGGCGTTCTGCAGGACGAACATGACCTGGACCAGGGGCAGACGGGATGGATCCCGCTGCGGCCGGGCTTGGGCGACGACCCTGGAGAACGGCAGGCTCTGATGGAGGTAGGCGCCGAGATAGGCGTCATAGACCCGGTCGATCACCTCCAGGAACGTCGGGTCGCCTCCCAGGTCCACCCGCAGCGCCACCGTGTTGACGAAACAGCCGATGAGGTCCTCGACCTCGTTACGGTTCCGGTTGGCGAAGACCGTGCCGATCACGAGGTCGTCCTCGCCACTCAACCGGCGCAGCAAGGTGGCGAAGGTGGCCAGCAGCACAACAAATCCAGTCACGCCCTCCCGCCGACAGAGCTGGCCGACCCGACCGGACAGGGTGGAAGGCAGCCAGAAGCCGTGACGGCCCCCCCTGCCGCTGCGCACCGGTGGCCGAGCCTTACCGACGGGAAGCTCCAGCAACGGTACCTGCTGCCGAAGCCGCTCGTTCCAGTACGCCGAGAGCTCCTCGGCGAGCGGTCCCTGCAACCAGTTGCGCTCCCAGACGGCGTAGTCGCCGTACTGGATCGGAAGCCGTGGCAGCCGGGGGGCTCGCCGCTCCCGAGTCGCCCGGTAGCACTCGGACAGCTCTTTCATCAGGATGCCGATCGACCACCCGTCGCCTACGATGTGGTGGAGCACCAGCACGAGCAGGTGGTGGTCGTCGGCCAGGCGCAGCAGCGAACCCCGGAGGACCGGGCCGGCCTCGAGATCGAATGGGCCTGCCACGTTGTCACGGATGGCGGTTCTCGCTTGAGCCTCGGGGGCGGAGCGAGGGGTGAGGTCCTCCATCTGAAGGCTGACAGCGCCATGCCCGGCGATGCGCTGTGTCAGATGGCCACGCTCCAGGATAAGGGTCGTGCGCAGCGCCTCGTGCCGCTCGACCACCGCCGCCAAGGCATCGGCAAGCGCTGCTGCGTCAAGCGCTCCCCGGAGCCGCCAGACGACCGGGAGATGGTAGGCGGCGCTGGGGCCCTCGGACTGGTCGAGGTAGTAGAACAATTCCTGGGCGAACGACACCGGCAGACTATCGGGTCGCTGGAGCGGCTGAATCGGCTCCAGCATGCGCTGGAACTCGATGATGGACCTCGTCGCGGCCAGGAAGGACGAGCGCCGACGATCACGGACGGTAGCTGCGGAGGGCTGCGAGGATAGCATCTATGTCACCGTCAAAGGCGTCTGCCAATGCCCAGATCCAGCGCTCCAACCCCATCCCGACACAGCCGGTGAAGGCAAGCTGCCCGTTCGAGAGGCGGATGTTGCAGCGCTCAGCGAAGAAGTTGCGGTGGAAGTTCGTGGAGGCTAGGGCGACCTCCTTATAGAGGACTTCGTGCTTCACCGGGAACAGTTGTTGCATCGCTGCACGAGATCCGACCCGATCATAGAACGGGTCGGTGGCGCTTTGCACAGCTATTGGCAGCTTGAGATGGTCGGCCAGCCCTCGCAGGTAGCCGTCAACGCGTTCGAGAAATGCCAGCACCTCCGCACTGGTTCCGATGCATACGGTTTCTCGGACCAAGAAGCCGCGCAGCCTCGTCATTCCCGTGTAGCTCGCCTCGTTGCGGAAGCACTGGCCACGGGTCGTGATCCGCACGGAGCGCTCGAGGGTCTGGTTCTCCAGGTGGAAGTAGATGCCGTAGCAAGCGGCTGACGGCAAGGCGTAGCGAGTTCCATTGAGATAGACCTGCGGTAGTTCGCCCCCTCGCACACCATCGGTTTCATTCCATCTCACCAAACTGATCGAGGAAGCGAGCATCCCTAGCTGGGGAAAGTTAGAGAGGTAGTCGATCCGTTCGAGGTCGGCGATACGAAGCAGTGGCGGCAGCGTCATCTCGACGGCGTCAAGCATCCGTATCCACGAGAGAAAGCACGATTCCAGACCTTGCAGCACACGGGTGGCAGCCGGGCCTAGGGTGGCAAGTCCGTCGGATGCGGTGAAGGAAGGGGATAGCGATTGTGCCATCTCGCCCTCCGTGCTCAGTTCCTTCCCTCAAGGAAGGTGTTGTTGATCGCGCGGAGTGTCCTGAACGACCCGATATCGACCTCCTCAGCCTTGAGTGGCGCTCCCCTCAATTCCTCGATGAACAACATGAACCCGACAAACTGGAGTGAGGTGATGAGGCGATTGTCGATGATGTCCGCGTCGGCAGGTACGTCATCAAGCTCAGGATTCCGCTCTAAGATCCAGTCGCGCAGCCGCTTGACCCCAGCCTCCGTGGCGACGTTTTCAGAGAACGCCTCAACCATTTTCATCACCTTTCAGAGCTGTCGCGATTCTGCCTTGACGTAGCTGGCACACTTCCTGTCTGGTCCCGGGAACGAAGCTTCAACCAGAAGCTGTCAGGTCGGAGGACATGGCCCTTGATCGGTGGTACGTCGCCCGCTGCAAGCTCGACTGGGTCCAAATGTCGGGCAAGGGTTTCAAAGAATCTGTGGGCGGGGTTACTCTTCCGGAGCTCTGAGTACAGCGGCCATGGAGTCGGCTGGAACGATTCCGAGGTGAAGTCGATGACGCCGTGTCCTCGCTCCTGCCCGGCTAGCGCGCCACGCACTTGCTCCTACTCCTTCATCGCGACGTCTGCAGTTCCTCAATTGTGCAATGTAGCCGTGCCAGCTCAACAGCGCTGGCGACACGGCGCGCCAGTTCGTCAACCAGTGCAACATCCGCGGGACCGAATCGCTGTTGCTTGTGCGCTCCGGTCCTCACCAGGGTAATGAAGCCAAGAAGTTGGTCGCGTGCCAGGAGCGGCACGACTAATGCAGACCGGATCCCAACCCGCTGGGCGGCCGCGAGTGTGGCCTGGTTGCAGGCGTCGGCCAGGCCCTTTGCGTCGGAGTAGGCCAATGGCCTGCGGGTCGAGGTCACCCACGCCATTCCGTGTGCGGTTGGACCGTCTGGCTGGTGCAGAAACTCACGCATCCTCTTGGTCTGCTCGCTGGAGAGTTGGCTGATACGTTGCTCCGCAATGGTCTGGGTCGGGCCGTCGCCGCTTTCGAGCAGGTCGAAGGTGCACCAACCGGCAAGGAAGGGAACGGCGTAGCTGGCAACTCGCGACATTGCCGTCTCGTAGGCGAGCGTGTCGGCGAGTTCCCTGCTGCATGCGGCTAAGAACCCGAGCGCCTCCTCGGCCCGCTTGCGGCCGACAATGTAGTCCATCGTGGCCGCCCACGTTTCAGCGGTCGAGTCCCTGCTCAACCGCGTAGCCGAAGTGGCCTCCATGCTCACTCCCCATTCACTCATCGTTGCGTGGCCAGCTGAAGGCTGTCGCCTCGACTGGCGCCCCTTGTCTGGATGGGGTCCTCGAACAGGAAGCAGCAGGTGTTCTCCAACCGTCCGTCCTTCAGCCGCGGACCGGAGAAGATGAGGACTGGCTGGAGGCCGAGTGGCGCATCGGTGAAGCAGTCTGCCACCTGTTGTAGCCAATCGAGGTCAACCTCTGCGTCCGTGTCGACCGATTTGGCATGGTAGGTCATCCGCCTCCTCCTGCGCTGATAGCGGAGTGGGAGGTGTCTCTTTAGGCAAAGCAGGCTAGATGGGACGCTTCTTACGATCAGTAGGCCTGGTCTGTACTGGGCAGGACTCGATGGAGGTGCAAACTATCACATCAGGTTAGATACGATAAGAGGGATGACACGGTCATAGCCCATGAAGTTGCCCATCTACGCTGACGGTGCTCATACAACGAAGATGATGAGAAGTGCGCCGGCAGATCCGGCGTGGAGGAAATCGGGGGATCGACCTTGGCTGTCAGGCCCCTAACTGAAGCCGTCTCACGGCTTGAACCACATGCCTGCCACGTTTGGACGGCGTGGCGGACGGACGCAGGCCCGAGGCTGCACCGACTCCTGGACGGCGCAGAGCTTGCTCGGCTGGAAATGATGCGGCGACCGGTTGAGCAGGAGCGGTTCGTTGTCGGCTGCGCCCTGACACGGACGGCGCTAGCCGGTTACCTCGGCCGACCGCTCGTCGCGGTGAGGCTGTCGCGGCGCTGCCCGCGCTGCTCCCGGCCACACGGCAAGCCCCATCTAGCCGCCGATCTGCGCCCACAAATTCACTGGTCCACCTCGTATGCCGGCGACCTACTGCTGGTGGCCTTCGCCCTAGACACTCCGCTCGGCGTCGATGTCGAGGAGCTCGCACCAGTGTTTCCGGTCGACGGCATCGCCCGGCTCGCCCTGACAATGCACGAACGCAGTGCGCTCTGCCAGTTCGGCGCTACCGAGCGTACTCAAGGACTGCTTCGCTACTGGGTAAGAAAGGAAGCAATCGCCAAGGCAACCGGTGAAGGGCTTCGGTTGCCGTTCAGCAAGCTGACCGTTTCTGGCCCCGACGAACTGCCACGGCTGCTCTGCTGGCCTGACCAACAGCCCCTGGAACGGGTGGCATTGTATGACCTCAAGGTGGGCGTCGCCCACCTTGCCAGTCTAGCTGTGCTTAGTGGACCGCGACTCCCCATCATGCTCGACGGTTCGGCGTTGCTCAGACGATGAGAGCCAGTACGCCGCTTATGTGCTCTCGCAGAGCGAGTGGTCGTGTCCCGCTGGTGGCGGAAAAGTAGGCGGGCGTGGCTCCGGGGTAGGCATGTTATGCGGCGGTCGTAACGGGCTTGACGGGACCCCGGTTGCTGGTCCACCCACTATGAGAGTGCGGGTTGGATGGTGCGGGTCCAGGTGGCCGCGTACTCGGCGGGGTGAGCCCATCGAGTGCGGAGTGGGGCCGATAGGTGTTGTACTCGATCCTCCAGGCCTGGATCACGACCTGGGCGACGGTGAGGCTGGTGAACTCCTGGAGGTTGAGCAGCTCGTCGCGCACGCGGCCATTGAAGCTCTCGACGTAGGGGTTCTCCCAGGGCGAGCCCGGCTCGATGTACCGGGTGCTCGTGCCGGACAGCCGACACCACTCCCGCAGCGCCCAGGCGATCAGCTCTGGGCCGTTGTCGGCGCGCAGGTGCGCTGGTGCGCCCCGCTCGGCGGCCACAGCGTCCAGGACGTCAACGAGGTCATCAGCGGTGCAGCGGCGGCCAACCCGCATCGCGAGCGCCTCGCGGGTGTGCTCATCCACGATGTTGGCCAGCTTCAACCTCCTGCCGTCGGCGGTCTCGTCGAACTCGAAGTCGATCGCCCAGACCTGGTTGGGCCGCTCGGCTCGCAGCCGCTCGGTGGTCCCAGTCGCGATGCGGCGGCGTTTGCGCGAGCGGACCGGGCGGCGTAGGCCCTCCTCGCGCCACAGCCGCTGGATGCGCTTGTGGTTGACGCCGGTCCAGGGCTGGCCGGGCTCGCGGCGCAGCACCCGCCAGGCCATCCGCCAGCCCCACCGCGGATGCGACCTGGCCAGCTCGCGGAGCTTCTCGCGGAGGCACCGCTCTGCGTCGGGACGTGTCGCAGGCGGACGACGTTGCGTGGCGCGGTGCTGGCCGGCGACCCGACACGCCCGGCGTTGGGAGACCCCGAAGCGCTCCTGCAGGTGCCCAACGGCCCTGCGGCGCCGCTCCGGGGTCAGAAGTTTCCCTCGGCCAGCTCCTTGAGCATGTCGATGTCCAGCGCCTGGTTGGCGACCAGCCGCTTGAGCCGGGCGTTCTCGGCCTCCAACTCCCGCAGTCGCTTGGCCTCGCTGAGCTTCATCCCGCCGTACTGGCTGCGCCAGCGGTTCCAGGTCGCCTCGCTGATCTCCAACCTCCGCAGGACCTCGGCCAGGTCCTTGCCGTCATTCAGCAGCCGTTCGCCCTCGCGGACCTTCCGGACTGCCTGCTCAGGGGTGTGCCGGTGTCGCTTCACGTGATCGTCCTCCTGCCCACAGTCTGGGCTATCGGACTCTCACAGCAGATGGACCAACCTCAGGGGCTCACGTCAGGCTGGTCAATCACCTCCCGCTTGAGTGGGCCGAACAACTCACGGCGTAGGTTCTGGAGCAGCCGGGTGGCGGCCGAGGTGTAGGTCAGACCGGGCCAGCCGCGGCTGGCCCGGTCCAGCACCGCCCTGTCCAGCGACAGGCAGGACTGCTCACCAGGGAGGCGGCCGATCACCTTGGTCCGGCGTCGGGTCTCCAAGAAGGTGCGCTCCAGCAGGTTGGTAACTGGTATGAAAGGCCGTGGATGCCGCCTGCGCCCACGGATCGGGGCCAGCCCGAGGACACCGGGCTACCAGTGGTGGCGATACCGTAGACGACCAGCACCCGCTCGCATGAGTTTCCAGCTACCCGACTCCACGAAACCCAGGGCACAGCAAACCCTCCGAGGAATCGGGGAACCCCACTGCGACAAGGTGGCTGCGACCTGCGCCAAGGCCTGCGGATGGGCCACCGCGGTAAAGCAGTGCCCTCCTCGGTTTATCCGGTCCCGGCCTCTGCGCCTTCAAGGCGACCAACTCGTGGCCATTGGCGATGACCTGGGTGCCGAACGGCGAATGCCCCGACATCTTGAGGTGAGGTGTCCAGCACGACATGTCGCTCAAGCACGTCGTTCACGTCATGCCGCGTCCCCATGCCGCAGCCTTCACGCGGCGAAGCCTCACTGGATCTCGTCAATGCTCTTCCGTTCACCGATCACGGCTCGGCGACACCAGCAGCCCGCCATGGCCACTTGACACCGGCGGACTTGCCACTTTAGTCTCGCTTGAGATGACCGAGACGCGTAGTTCGCAGGCAGTTCTCGCTCGCCTACAGCAGCTGGAGGACGTGCTGACGCACGCCACGGTTGGGATCGCGGTTACTGATCTGGACGGCCAGATCAAGCTCCTCAATATGAGCTTTGCGTTCCTCCTCGCAGGTCGCGAGGGCATCGACGACTTGGCCCGGTTCCGCGGTAGACGCCTCGCCGATTGGTCGTGGGCGCTCGACCCGACCGCGCTGTCTGGCGCCGCAGAGGTCAAGAACAAGCCAATCGAAATCCTGAGCAACTCGGGGAGGCGGCAGGCGCTGCTCGATGCCGTCGTCCGCGACGTGTCGATCTACTGGCTTGTCAGACCCTTGCTGGTCGGAGCGGTCCCCTCTATAGCCGGCATGGCAGAAAGCGATGCCGCGGAATGGGCGGCGCTCGTGGAGATGCCCGGCGATGGCGGCCTCGCGTCCGCGTCTGACAGCCCCGAGGACCTCCGCGCGCGTCTCGAACTCCTCGAGGATTTCTTCGAATACGCACCGGCGGGAATGCACATCGTCGGAGGGGACGGGTCGGTCCTGCGGTCAAATGCGAACGACCGCGGCCTGCTCGGGTATGACGACGCGCCGGAGGAGTACATCGGCCGTCACATCGCCGTCGCTTATGCCGACCAGCAGGTCCTCGAGGCGTTGCTGGACCAGCTGACGCACGGCCGCCCCGTCATCAACTTCCGCGCCCACCTCCGGACGAGGGATGGCCGTATCGAGCCCGTCGTTATCTACTCCAGCGGACGGCTGGTCGGCGGCGAGTTCGCGAACACTCGCTGCTTCGTCTTTCCGGATCACGAGCCGGAATCCGAGCGCACCGCGGTCACGAGCTTTTCCTGGCCGCGAGGCTGAGGTGGTGACCGCCGGCGGAGGGGCGGGCACAGAGCGGATGCCTGAGTCGGTGCCAGACGGCGCAATCCGGTTCATGGAGTATGTCGTCGGGCGGCGACATGCCGAGGAGGCGCTCGGCTTCATCGCCGCGTGCAGCCGGGAGGTCTCCGCAACGGATCTTGGCGGGGCGATCTCGGCCGTCGTGCGGCTCGCGATTCCTTCCTCGGCGACTGGTGCTCAATCGAACTCGTGCTCGCCGCGAGGCGCTGGCAGCGCACCGCGGCCGATCGGCATCGGACGAGGAGCCGGCGCGGAGTCGAGCCACGCTCGTCCCCGAGGAATTGCATTCAGCTGCCGCGGAGGCAGTGGCAGGGCCGATCGAGCTCTCCAGCGCTGTCGCCGCTCACGCGCTGGAAGCGGGCATCGGCGCCGCCCTCTCGGCTTCTGTCGGCTGGTGCCGGACTGTCTTCGGCGATCTTGTCCTCGCGCGGTCGACAAGCCGGGGCGCGCCTGCACTGCACAAGAGACCGCAGTCGTACGTGAGCCCGCACGACTCCTGGGAGCCGCAACGGAGATCGCGGCCCTGCGGATCCGGCTTGGCACCACGGAAGCTCCGGAAGGGGTCCGGACATGAGTACCGTCGAGCAGGCGCCCGACGTCGACCTCGACTTCGCCTCGCCCGAGTTCCTCCGGAACCCGTGGCCGGCGTATGCGGCCTTGCGCGCGCGTGGGGCCGTCCATAGGTCGTCTGCATCGGGGTTTTACTTCGTCCTCCGCCACGCGGAGGTCCGGCGGGCATTAACGGACCCGCGGCTGACTTCCGACGCCCCCATTCGCTCCGATCGCGAACTCTTCGGACGGTCGTTCATGAGCACGGACGGCGACGAGCACCGGCGCATCCGGCGGCTCCTCGGTCGGCCATTTGCTCCGGCGAGTGTCGCGAGGCAGGTCGACACGGTCATCCGCCCAGTCGTCAACGACGTCCTCGACGGTCTCGACCTGGGGGCGACGGTCGACATCGTCGACGCCGTCGCGTACGAGGTGCCCTATCGCGTTGTCGGGACGCTGCTGGGCGTTCCTGAGGTCGACCTCCGCGAGCTGTACACGCTAACGCGCCCGCTCGTCGCCGCGCTCGAGTTACCTCGAACGCGCGACTCTCGCGAGGGCGACGCCAGCTGCGCCCTGCAGGACTACTTCCTGGAGCTGTTCGCAAGCACGAGCTTCCGCCGGGCTGCGGTCGCAGACGCCATCCTCAAGAGCTCCGGTCGAGACCGGCGCGCCTGCGCGGGCGATCTCTCCTTCCTGCTGGTCGCCGGGACCGAGACGAGCATCTCGGCGATTGCCAACGTGATCTGGGCGTTGGTCGGCCACCCCGCGCTTCTCGAGCAGACGTGGGGCAACGAGCACTGTGTCGATCCGGTCGTCCGCGAGACCTTGCGATGGGAGCCGCCTACGCACACCGTCGTCCGCTTTGCGACCACGCGGATGGAGTTTGCGGGCGTCGGGATCGAGCGATGGAGCCCGGTCCTCGTCTCACTCGCGAGCGCCAACCGGGACGAAAGCGTCTTTCCCACACCCGATCGCTGGGACCCGTGGCGGTCGGCTGCCGAGGCCGTCTCGTTTTCTGCAGGGCAGCACATGTGCTTAGGGCAGCACCTCGTTCAGGCGGAGCTCCGCGTTGTGCTGGGGGAGCTGTTCCGGCGCTTCATGCCGCCCGAGCTCGAGGGCGACCTGCCTGTGCCGGTCGGGCACAGCTACCGCCGACCGCGCACGCTGCGCGTACGACTTGCGCATGCATGAGCTGGTGAGCCCGGAGATGGGGCGGAGAGGTAGGGTCTGTCTGGCCGACCCATGTCGGGAGCAGGAGGGCAGCCAGGACCAGCCAAGTTGGTTAGCTGACCCGTAGGATGCGCAACGTCGGACGTGGCCTCTGAGCTGCCAGTTCGCTGGAGCTTCGCGAGTAGGGTGACGCCTCTCCTGGCCCCGTTTCGGAGGCTCGTAGGGTGCAGAAACTCGGATCTGGGCGGCTGCCTGCCAGTTCGGTCGAGGCTTGGGTCGGTACCGTGACGCTTCCTTGATCCCGATGCGGAGGCCACCCCAGGTGCTGCCCAGACTTGCCTATCTGACGCTGTGTCGTTCGATCCAGCTGCTGGCGCTGCTCGCCCGCGGTGATGCCGCCAAGGAGCTGGAAATCCTCGTCCTGCGCCACCAACTCGCTGTGGCTAGGCCGCCAGACGCCGCGTCCCAAGCTCGAGCCCGCCGACCGGGCGCTGCTGGCTGCGATCAGCCGCATCCTGCCCCGGTCCCTCGGGTCCTGCTTCTTCGTCAGGCCGGAGACGCTGCTGCGCTGGCACCGACGCCTGGTCGCCGGCGTCTGGACCTACCCGCAGCATCCGACCGGACGACCACCGCTGGACGAGGACGCGAGACAGCTGATCGTCCGTTTGGCCAGGGAGAACCCTCGCTGGGGCTACCAGCGGATCAAGGGCGAACTCCAGCGCCTCGGCGTCCAGGTCTCCGCCACTACCGTCCGGACCATCTTGGGTCGGCACGGGCTGGATCCCGCGCCCCGGCG
>Ga0307302_10000065_pt1 | contig 41043 bp, 41 predicted proteins | sample ER_DNA_183_FD_194490 | JGI IMG/M metagenome (GOLD analysis project Ga0307302, IMG submission 194490) | Bulk soil microbial communities from the East River watershed near Crested Butte, Colorado, United States - ER_DNA_183 | ecosystem: Environmental > Terrestrial > Soil > Floodplain | place...
GAGCCAGTGCCAGCACACCGAACGCGGCGGCGCCGAGCAGCGAGACGAGAGCCCAGCCGAAAATAGACAGCGGTCGCACGCGGCGTAAGTTGCGACGCCGCTTGCCGATGTTCAAGTTCGAACATAGGTTCGAACTCCTTGAGCCCCTCTGGTCCGTATCCCTGGTCGTCGAGCGGGGGGGGGCGCGCCGCCTCCGCGCCCGCGGTACAGGAGCGACCCCAACCCCAGCGAACGGCTGAATCCTTCAAAGGGCGTGTCGTCATCGTCACCGGCGGCGCCACAGGATTGGGCCGCGCTGTCGCGCTCGAGTTCGCGCAGAACGGCTGCGGCGTCGCATTCAATTACGTCGAGATGCCCGGTCGCGAGGTTGGACCCCAGGCCCTGATGACCGAGGCGGCAATCAAGGCGTGCGGCGTGCCGTGTTATTCGGCGCTGTGCGACGTCCGGGAGATGGAGCTCGTCGATCATTTCGTGAGCGAAGTGCGCAACAAGCTCGGGGGCGTTCACTACCTCATAAACAACGCGGGCGTCACCCACGACGGCGCCCTCTGGCGACTGACGCCGGAAGCGTGGTCTGAGGTCATCGACACCAACCTGACCGGCGCGTTCAACTGCATTCATGTCGTCTCCCCGCACCTGCGCGCCCAGCGCTTCGGCAAGATCGTCAACGTCGCGAGCCATCAGGCGTTCCGGCCCGGATTCGGAATATCCAACTACGCGGCGAGCAAGGCGGCGCTGATCGGCCTCACCAAAGCCGCCGCGGTGGACCTCGGCTCGGCGGGGATCAACGTCAACGCCGTCGCGCCGGGGTTTGTGAAGACGGAGCTGCTGACGCAGCTGCCGCGCGAGGTGCTCGAGCGCGCCGAGCACGAGTCGGTCCTCGGCCGCGTGGCGGAGCCCGAAGACGTGTCGCGCGTGATCCTGTTCTTGTGCAGCGAAGCGGCCCGGCATATCACCGGACAGGTAATCGTGGTGGACGGCGGCCTCACGCTCGCTTAGATTGCGCGCGTGAGTAACCCTTTTAAAACCAAGTACTTGGTGCGTGGTGCGTGGTGCGTGGGTCTTCTCACCGCGCTCGGGTGCGGCGGGAAGAAGTCCGACCAGCACCCCACCCCAGCGCCGACCGCGCCCCTGCCGACGGCGGGCATCGCGGGAGAGCGCGTCGCCCTGACCCCGCTCGCGCTCGTCGCCGCCGAGGAGGCGCTCCGGTGGGACTCGCTGATCGGCGCTCGCCGCACGACGCTCGACAAGTGTGACAGCATCATCGCGACGCTGCTGGCGGCGCGGGCGTCGGAAGTCAGCTGGGTCACGCCCGCCGAGCTGCGTCACGTCGCCCGTCGGGCTCCCGGCATCGCCCCCGATCCCGACCAGATGGGGACTCCATTTCTGAGGGCGTCGAACATCATCGATGTCCCCGATCCGCTCCGCTACCAGCTGCGGACGCTTATGGGCCTGGTGGGCGGACGATACGTGATGGTGCCGGCAGGGCTTGTTTTTCGGGTAGCGAGCCCCGGGGCCACGCCCCGCGGTACACCAGCCCTCGCAACCGCCGAGCTCTCCGTGGTGCTCATCGACTCGCGCATCGGCAAGATCGGGTGGCGCACCATCGCCCGCGGCGATGGCGATGATCCCTGGACGGCCCTCACGCGCGCGGTGAAGAGTCTCACACCGGGTCTGCCTTGACGGTTCGGGAAGCCACACTCATCCGGGGTGATGGGATTGGCCCCGAGATCACCGAAGCGACGCTCCTGGTACTCGACGCGCTGGGGGTGAAGTTCGATTGGGACGAGGAGTACGGCGGGATGTCCGCCGTCGAGAAGGCCGGCACGCCGCTTCCCAACGCGACGCTCGATTCGATCCGCCGCACCCGTCTCTGCCTGAAAGGCCCGCTGACGACTCCGGTGGGGGGCGGCTACCGCTCGGTCAACGTTGCGATGCGTCAGGAGTTCGATCTGTATGCCAACGTGCGGCCGACCAAGACGATCGTTCCCGGTGGCCGCTACGAGCACGTCGATCTCGTGATCATCCGCGAAAACACCGAAGGACTGTACGTGGGCCTCGATCACACCTTCAAGATCGGAACCGACCGGCGCGCGATGGCGCAGGCGATGTCGATCGTTACGCGCGAGGGCAGCGAGCGCATCGCGAAGTACGCGTTCGAGTATGCCAAGCTACACGGCCGCAAGAAGGTGACGATCGTCCATAAGGCGAACATTCTGAAGGCCACGTCGGGGCTGTTTCTCGATGTCGCACGTCGTGTGGCGGAGCAATACGCGGGCTCGATTGCGTCGGACGACAAGATCGTGGACAACACGGCAATGCAGCTCGTGATCAAGCCCGAGCAGTTCGACGTCATCGTCACGACCAATCTGTTCGGCGACATTCTTTCCGACGAAGCCGCCGGATTGGTGGGAGGCCTGGGCCTGGCGCCGGGCGCCAACATCGGCACGCACGCCGCGATCTTCGAGCCGGTGCACGGCTCGGCGCCCGACATCGCGGGGAAGGGGATCGCGAATCCTTCGGCACAGATGCTGGCGGCCGCGATGATGCTCGATCATCTGGGAGAGCTCGAGGCGGGTAAGCGGCTGCGATGCGCCCTCGAGGCAACCATCATACAGGACAAGGTCCGCACACCGGATTTGGGGGGGAGTGCTGCTACGGCCGAATTCGCCCGCGCCGTGGTTAAGCGGGTTAGGACCTAGCCATCCGTGCGCGAAATGCGGCGTCGACACAGCCGGCATCGCGATCGGTGGGCTATGCCGCGACTGCACGCGGCTGCTCGAGCGCCGGGCCGGCAAGACCGCACGGCTCGTGGCCATCGGCACGACCGCGCCGCTTGCGGTGTATGTGGCCCTGGCACTGCCTGTGGAGCGGACCGCGCGGCTGGTCGGGGCGGCGAGTGTGCTCCTGTGGTACGTGTTGACGTTTCTCATAGCAAAACGCGTAACACTGGAGTGGATAAAATGAGGCTATCGGCTATCGGGTATCGGCTATCGGTGGTGCTGGTGTTCGTGGCAACTCCGCTGGCGGCCCAGACGTCCCTTTCCATTTATAGAGATGGTCGCGTGGTGGTGCGCCGCACACTGCCGCAAGCGCTGCAGCAGGGACGCAACGCTCTGACGCTGCGACTCGAAGCGCTCGATCCGGCCACGTTGTTCTCGACGGACACAAGTGTCAGCGTTGTTACCGCGACGGTCCGCTATCCCAGCGCGAAGAACGACGCGTTGGTGCGCGCGATCGGCCAAACGCTCTCCTTTGTGCGCAGTGTTGGCGACACCGTGAAGGCCACGATCGTCCGAGTGGATCCGCCGCAGTATCGGTTGCCCGACGGCCGGCTGCTGCTCGAGCAGCCCGGCGAGCCGCTATTTCCGGCCGAGCTCGTGCGCACGGCACCCGAGGCACAGGTCGTGCTCGATGCGGCGCGCGGGCGCCCGCGCACTGATATCGCGTATGTCGCCCAGGGGATTACCTGGGAGGCGCTCTATCAGGTGATTCTGACTGGAGCGCGGGCGCAGGTGACGGGGACAGCAACCGTAACGTCGCAGAGCATTCGCGCCGACACCGCCGAGGTGCAGCTCGTCGCTGGTTCGATCCAGCGCTCACGAAACAAGGGCATGGCCGTGGAGGAGGAGCAAGCTGGTGTTGCCTTCTACACTAGAGGTGCCCGTGCCGATGCGAGTGCGGCGTCGGAACAAGCGGTTGGTGAGGCGCACGTCTACCAACTCCCTGGCCGCCTCACGATCGAACCCAACGTTCCCGTAACCACTGCGCTCTTCCCGCGCAGCTCCGCTCCGGTGACTCAGGAACTGATCGTCCCGGGGGTGCTTCCGTGGCGCGGATGGATGGGGCAAAACCCTGAACCGAACCGCGTGCCGGTACAGGTCTGGTACACGATCAAGCGCGCCGCAAAGACGCCCTTCGGCGATCGCCCGCTGCCCGGGGGTACGGTGCAGCTCTACCAGGCGGACTCGAGCGGCCGCGTGCAACTCATCGGCGAAGCGTCGAACGACCACACCGCGCCGGGGCGGGATTTGCGCGTGCAGTCGGGCGACGCGTTCGACATCACCGCCGAGCGAGTGCAGACCGATTGGAATCAAGAACAGCTGCCGCCCGTTCGTCGCGGCATGCCGAATCGCCAGCGCCTGACGGCGGCGTATCGCGTCACGATTGCGAATGCGAAGTCGGAGGCGGTCACCGTTGACGTGCGCGAGGCGCACTTTGGCAGCTGGAAGATCACCGAGAGTAGCGTTCCCCCGGAGAAGTTGTCGTCGACCGAGTCCCGTTTCCGCGTGCAAGTGCCCGCGAGTGGAGAAGCGACGTTGACCTACACGGTGCAAATCGAGCAATGACGGTTCAGATCGTTCATATCGGAGATCTGCATTTCGGCGGGCTGGCCGACGTGCCGGTGGTCGAAGCACTGGAGCGGATGCTGCCCGATCTCCGGCCCGATGCCATCGTCATCGGCGGCGATGTCTCGCAACGCGCGCGCCACGGCGAGTTTCAGCGCGGCCGCGCGTTCGCCAATCTCTGCCGCGAGACGGCGCCCGTCCTCGTGATTCCCGGCAACCACGACGTGCAGTGGTGGTGGCGGCCGCTCATTCCGTTCGGCAAGGACGCCGTCTACCAGAAGTACCGCAACTACTTCGGCGCCGAGCTCACGCCGACGCTCACGATTCCCGGCGGCGCCGTGATCGCCTCGGCGCTGACGGCTCATGGCGTCGCGTGGGGCTCGCTCACCGCCCGGCTGCGCGATATCGCCGTAAAGGGCCACCTGCCGAAGCGCGAAATGCAGCGGGTCCAGTCGGTCTTTGCCAACGCCGAGCCGGGACTGCCGCGCGTGCTCGTCATTCATCACAATCTGCTGCGCGGCGCCATGTCGAACCGGATGGGGCTGGCACGCTGGCACCGCGCGCAGCGCCGCGTCGTCGAGGCGGGCACGGACGTCGTGCTCTGCGGGCACGACCATCAGGAAGGCGCCGAGCTGCTCGATGGCCGGGTGACCGTCTCGACCGCCGGCACGCTGTCGACGCGGGCGCGAGGCGGGCGTCCCGTCTCGTTCAACTTCGTCACGATCGATCCGGCTGCCGTGCAAGTGACGTTTTTCCGATGGGATTCGGCGAAACAGCGTTTTCAGCCCTCGGATACGGCCGCGTTCGCGCGCAGGAGAAACGACGCCGCCCCGCCGCAGTTGGCAGCCGTCCCAGTAGCACAATCGTAGGGTTAGCTTTTGGAGCCCCGGGGCGCGGCCCCGGGGCTCACCACCACCGAGGCTCCTGAATGCCCCCGAAGTTCACTGGCGTCGATTTCTACAACATCGATGGGTTGCTGCACGAAGAAGAGCGCGCGATCCGTAACACCGTGCGATCATGGGTCGACGACAACGTCATCCCCGTCATCGGTGAAGCCTACGTCGCGGGCAAATTCCCCAAGCAGCTGATCCCCGGCATGGCGGAGCTCGGTCTATTCGGCGCGAATCTCCCCGAGGAGTACGGCTGCGCCGGCCTCAACAACGTCGCCTACGGCCTCATCATGCAGGAGCTGGAGCGCGGCGATTCCGGGGTTCGCTCGTTCGCCTCGGTGCAGGGCGCGCTCGTGATGTATCCGATCTACGCGTTCGGATCCGAAGAGCAAAAGAAGGAATGGCTGCCGCAGATGGCGAGCGGCAAAGTCATCGGTTGCTTCGGTCTGACAGAACCCGACCACGGGTCTAATCCGGCGGGCATGATCACCGTCGCGAAGGAGGCGAAAGACGGCTGGGTGCTGAACGGCGCGAAGATGTGGATCACGAACGGCTCGACCGCGCAGGCCGCGATCATCTGGGCCAAGACCGGCAGGATCGACGATGCCGACTCGATCCGCGGCTTCATCGTCCCGACCGGCACCAAAGGGTTTTCCGCGAAGGACCAGAAAGGCAAGCTGTCGCTTCGCGCGTCCGACACCAGTGAACTCGTCCTGCAAGACGTGCACGTTCCCAAGAATGCACTGTTACCAAGTTCGGGTGGTCTAAAGTCACCCCTCATGTGCCTCACGGCGGCGCGCTACGGCATCGCCTGGGGGGCAGTGGGCGCGGCGATGGCGTGCTACGACGAAGCGGTGAGCTATGCGAAGCAGCGCGTCATGTTCGGCAAGCCGATCGGGGGGTTCCAGCTGCAGCAGGCCCGCCTAGCCGACATGCTCACAGAGATCACGAAGGCGCAGCTCCTCTGTCTCCAGCTCGGCCGCCTGAAGGACGACGGCAAATCGACACCGCAGCAGGTCTCGCTCGCCAAGCGCAATAACGTGAGCATGGCGACCGATATCGCGCGTGAAACACGACGCCTGCTGGGCGCGAACGGCATCCTGGCCGAGTACCAGGCGATGCGGCACCTCGCCAATCTCGAATCGGTGTACACCTACGAGGGGACGCACGACATCCATACCTTGATCCTGGGACAGGAAATCACCGGTTTGAGCGCCTTCGACTAGAAACCCCCTCACGCCCCATCTCGTCATATCAGCCTTGCATCTCGCGCTCTTGCTGGTCCTCGCTCAAACCCAGTTAGTCGACATTCAAAACCTCAGCCCCCGGGAATACCGGGTGAGTGGCTTCGTCCTCACGGCGCCGCAGGACCTCAAACTGTCGGCCATCGGCGCCGAGCCGTGGCCGGACCGGTTGCGCAGTCGCGACGACGAGCACTGGCAGGACGACGAGCAGACGACGTGGCCCGCGGCCGCGTGGATTCTCGATGCGCGTACCCGCGCGGTCGTGTGGGATCTGCGCTCCGTGGATACGCGTCGCGAATCCAACGGCCTGCGCCGCTTCTCCGGCGCCGTGCACCTCCCGGCGGGCACGTACGAAGCGCATTACGCGTCCTATCCAGCCTCGTCGATTTCGTTCAACGGCGACTTGAATATCAGCCTGAAAGACATCATTCGGCTCGGCCGGCGCGCGAAGTATGGCGGTCCTTACGTCGAGACGGAGTTGTACAAGCAGTTCGGTCTGCACATCGAGGGCGTGGGACGGGCCGCCTCTGACTCGGATATCCGCGCCGCGCGCGACGCGTTCACGGCGTCCGCGATTCTGACCCTCGCCCCTGACCGCAACAGCTCGACGCGCAAGGGATTCGAGATCACTCGGCCCACGACCGTCGAGGTCTACGCCATCGGTGAGCTGCGGCGCGACGGCGAGTTCGATTACGGCTGGATCATGAACGCCGGCACGCGCAAGCGCGTCTGGTCGATGACCTACGACGGTACCGATCCCGCCGGGGGCGCGGCGAAAAATCGCATGGCGCACGAGACGCTGCAGCTCAAGCCGGGTCATTACGTCGCCTACTTCGCGTGCGACGACTCACACAGCCCCGATGACTGGAACAACGTGCCGGCGACCGATCCCGAGTTCTGGGGGATGACGCTGCGCGTGAGCGACCGGACGGCGCGCGCCGCGGTCAAGCCATTCGAATACGAACCGGTGCCGCAGGGCCAGACCATCGTATCGATGATTGGGATCCGTGATGACGAGATGCGGTCGGCGGGCTTCGCGCTGCGGCGTCCGATGGACGTGCATATCTACGCGTTGGGCGAAGGTACCAACGACAAGATGAACGACTACGCGTGGATCGTCGACGACGAGCAGCACAAGCGGGTCTGGGTGATGCGCTACGAGGAGACGGAGCATGCCGGCGGCGCCGAGAAGAACCGGTTGTTCGACGGGACCGTGCATCTCGATGCCGGCAATTATCTCGTGTACTACCACAGCGATGATTCCCACTCGTACAACGACTGGAACGGTGCCCCACCGGCCGAAGAACGCTACTGGGGCGTGAGCATCTTCCCCGCCAGCGGGCGGCTGAATCCCGCCGACATGGGTCCATTCATGCGCACCCGGGGCCCCGGCACGAACTCGACCCTGGCACAGCTCGAGCACATGGGCGACGACGAAGACGCGCGCACGCCGCTGCGTCTGACCGAGGAGAGACGCGTGCGCGTCCTGGCTCTTGGCGAAGGCCGTGACGGCGACATGTTCGACTACGGTTGGATCGAGGATGCGGACGGCCGGACCGTGTGGAGAATGAAGTACGACGAAACCGACCCCGCCGGCGGCTCGGACAAGAACCGTGTCTTCGACGGCGTGATCACCTTGCCCGCAGGCAACTACGTCCTGCGCTATCGCTCCGACGGCTCGCACTCGTACAACGACTGGAATACCGACCCACCCGACGATCCCGAGAGTTGGGGCATCGCCGTGTTCCGATTGGCGCGGCGCTAGCGTAGCTTTCGGGCCTCATGAAAATCGCGGTCTGCATCAAGCGCGTGCCTGATTCGGAGACGCGCGTAAAAATCGCTGCCGACGGCAAAAGCCTCGACGAAGCGGGCGTCAAATTCGTCCTGAACCCCTATGACGAATTCGCGCTCGAAGAGGCGCTGCGTCGTAAAGAGAAGGCTGGGACCGGCGAAGTCGTAGTCGTCTGTCTCGGTCCTGGCGTGGCGCAAGAGACGATTCGGACCGCCTTGTCATGGGGCGCTGATCGTGGCGTGCTCTTGCAGGCGGACAAGATTCCCGCTGATCCCTTCGAGACCGCCAAGGTCATCGCCGCGGAGCTGAAAACCACGAACTGGGATCTGATCCTGTTCGGCCGCATGGCGATCGACGACTACAATCATCAGGTCGGCCCGCTCGTCGCCGAGCTGCTCGGCCTCCCGTGCGTTACCGCCGTGTCCCATCTCGACATCGAGGGGACGAAGGGGGTCGCCGAGCGGGAGATTGAAGGCGGCATCGAAGTCGTGGACTTTCCGCTTCCCGCTGTCCTCACCGCTGACAAAGGCCTCAACGAGCCGCGCTTACCCGCGCTCAAAGGCATCATGGCGGCGAAAAAGAAGCCGCTGGAAGTAAAGCCGGTGCAGGTGGGAGCGGGCGTTCTCGAGGTCGTGGCACTCACCCCGCCTCCCGAGCGGAAAGAAGGGAAGATCGTGGGTGAAGGAGCCGGCGCCGTCGCCGAGCTGGTGCGGCTGCTGCGCGAAGAGGCGAAGGTCTTGTGACAACCCTTGCCGTGCTGGAGCAGCGCGACGGCGTGCTGCGCAAGATCTCGCATGAAGTGGTCACAGCGGCGCAGCGGCTCGGCGGCGGCGTCGAAGCCGTGGTCTGCGCTGTCGGTGTGGTCCAGGGCGCCGATCAAGCCGCCAAGTTCGGGGCCGACAAGATCGTTACGCTGACGAATCCGGCCTTCGCAAAGTACGCCCCCGAGGCGTGCGCGCAGGCCCTGGCCGAGCGGGCGAAACAGGGCGGCCATCGCACGATCGTCTTCGCGGCGAGTGCCACCGGCAAGGACCTCGCGCCGCGCGTCGCGGCGAAACTCGGCGTGAGCGTAGCCGGAGATCTCACAGATCTCGCCGCTGATGGTGCCGGTCTGGTGGTCACGCGTCCGGTGTATGCGGGGAAAGCGCTCCTGAAAGTGAAAGTCATGTCGCGGCCCGCCGTGCTCTCGCTGCGACCCAACGTCTTCACACCGGTGGAGCGGCCTAAAGCGGGCGCCGCTGAAACCGTCGCCGTAGATGTGCCGGCCGGTCGGGTGACGGTGCGCGAGATCAAGGCCGCCCCGGCGGGCACACTGGACGTCGCCGAGGCGCAGGTGATTATCTCGGGCGGCCGCGGCCTCAAAGAGCCGGCCAACTTCAAGGTGCTCGAGGAGCTGGCGCGTGCGTTTGGCGGGCAAGCCGCGGTCGGCGCGTCACGCGCGGTCGTAGATGCCGGATGGCGCGCGCACGCCGATCAGGTCGGGCAGACGGGCAAGACCGTGAGCCCGTCGCTCTACATCGCCGTCGGCATCTCGGGAGCAATCCAGCATCTGGCCGGAATGCGCACGTCGAAAGTGATCGTCGCAATCAACAAGGACAAAGACGCGCCGATCTTCAAAGTTGCCGACTACGGCGTGGTGGGCGATCTGTTCGAGATTGTCCCCAGGCTCACCGAAGAGATTCGCAAGCTGCATGGATAAGATCCTCCCCGCCCAGTATCAGCCCCCGCTTCCGCTCGACAAACTGATTCTCCAGGACGGCGCCGAAGGTGCGGGCGATCGCATGGAGCTCGACGTCCTCATCGTCGGCGCGGGGCCGGCGGGACTTGCCTGCGCGATCGAGCTTGCCGGACTTGCGAAGGCCGACGGAACGGAATTGAACATCGGGGTCCTGGAAAAAGCGGAAGCCATAGGCGAGCACTCGCTCTCTGGTGCCGTCGTGAATCCGAGCGCCTTGCGCGAGCTCTTCCCGGACCTCAAGGACGCCGACTTCCCGTTCCGTGGGCCGGTGACCAAGGAAGCGGTCTACCTGCTGACCAAGGGCGGCAAGCTGCGCCTGCCGACGCCGCCGACGATGCACAATCGCGGCTACTACTTCGCGTCGCTCTGCGAGGTCGTGCGCTGGCTCGGCGCCAAGGCCGAAGCGCTCGGGGTCAACGTGTTCACGGGATTCCCGGCGGCGCAACTGCTGGTGCGCGATACTGCTGTGGCGGGTGTGCGGACCGCGCCCGCGGGACTCGATCGCGCAGGGAAGCCGACGACCGGCGGCGCGGCGCCCAACGATTTGGTCGCGAAAGTCACGGCGCTGGCCGAGGGCACACGGGGTCTGCTGGCCCAGGCGTGGTGCCAGTGGCAGCGCGTGCCGTCCGAAAACCCCCAGATCTTTGCGCTCGGCGTGAAGGAGCTGTGGGAGACGAAGCAGCCACTCGATCGCGTGATCCACACGCTGGGGTGGCCGCTGCCGAGCGATGCGTTCGGCGGCAGCTTTGTTTATCCGCTGGAGCCGAATCTCGTCGCCCTCGGGCTCGTCGTCGGTCTCGATTACCGCGACGCCGCGCTCGACGTGCATGTCCTGTTGCAGCGGCTCAAGCAACATCCTCTGCTGCGCGCGCTGCTGGCCGGCGGTGAGATGGTCGAATGGGGAGCGAAGACAATCCCCGAAGGCGGTTTCTACTCGCTTCCCGAGCGGCGCTCAGGCGCCGGTGTGGTGCTGCTGGGCGACGCCGCGGGCTTTGTGGACGTGCCGTCGCTCAAGGGGATTCATTATGCGATGCACTCGGGGATCTACGCCGCGCGGGCCATTTTCCAGAATCTCAAGCATGGGACTGCGCTTTCGGAGTACGATCGCCTGGTGGACGCGTCGTATATCGCCAGCGACCTCTACCGCACGCGCAACATGCGGTTGGCCTTCCGCGACGGCTTTTACTTGGGCGGGTTGCAGGCAGGGTTGATGACGCTCACGGGAGGAAGGTTTCCGGGCGGTAGGTACACGATGCATGCAGATGCGGACGTCCCCCGCCGGTTATCCCCGGGCTTGCGCCCGGGGTCAGGCGGGGCGTCGAATGGGGTCAGCAAGGTCGATGCAGTGTTCAAGTCCGGGAATTCGACGCGAGACACAATTCCGAGTCACTTGATCCCGGCCAAGGATGTCCCGGCCGAAGTCGCGCGGTTCTATTCGCACGTCTGTCCTGCTGGTGTCTATGAGGCGATCGACGGCGGACTGCGGATCAACGCGCCGAATTGTGTCGACTGTAAAGCGACCGATGTGCTCGGACCGCGGTGGACGCCGCGCGAGGGCGGCAGCGGACCGAAGTACAAGCGCATGTAGCGCTAGGCGCGGGTGTCCCGGAAATAGTGGCGCGCACGTTCCGCAAGCTGGGCCGTAGACATCGGCAGATTGCGTTTCACCCAGAGCATTGTCCGCTGGCCGCTCGGAAACCGGCGAGCGCCGTCCTCCTTGGATACGCCCGTCATCTGCGTCAGTGATATCCCGAAAATCTCTTTGCTGGCTCGATCGAGCGCGACGCCGAACTGCTCATCCTCGGGCGTGCCCAGGATGTCGGAGTGGGTGCGGCCTAACTCCTCGAGCGGGGCCGCGTACGAGTGCTCGGATTGCGTATCCATCGTGTAGCCGCAGTAGAGGGAGAACGAGTACGTGCTGGCCAACGCATTCCAAAAGTCCTCGATGCGGATCGCGGCCTCGGTGTTCCCCGCGTGCCACAAGGCGTTCGCCATCTCGCTATAGACCCGCGTGTCGCGGCCGGAGGGCTGGAGGCGCGACAGGGCGGGCGCGACCGCGTTCCGAAACGGCGCCCATTCCGGCAGGCCGCCGGCAACCAATCGTGCCGTGATCTGTTCAGCATCCAGGATGGACAGTTGTCCGGGATCGCGCAGCGATTGCGGGCTGATCTTCCCCGCCGCCAGACGTTCGAACAGGCGGTCCCGGTGATTGGCTCCCGCGAGGACCAGCACGCTGTCGCCGCGCCGCAAGCCCGCTTCGACGAATGTGAATGCCGATTCGGTGAGCGTGTCGCGACGGCGATCTTCGCTTTCGGTATCGCGATGAAACTGGGCGAAATGACGCCCGGATGGGGCTTCAGCGAGGAGGGACACTAGCTATCGCAGTGAATCTTCGTAGTACCGACGCGCTCGCCGGCATCCAGCGCCACGTGGAAGCGTTCGTCGTCCGCTGTGCCGATCATGTCGGAGTGGGTCCGGCCAATCTCCTCGAGCGGCCCGGCGTACGTGCGGTCGTGATCGACATCGAGCATGTAGCCGCAGAACAGTGAGAACGGATACTGGCGCGCGAGCTCGTTCCAATATTCCTCGAGGCGAATGGCGGCTTCCTGCTTCCCTTCCTGCCACAGCAGGTTCACCGTCTCACTATACACCCGCGTCGTACCGCGCCCGAACGCCCGTACGCGCTCGAAGACCGATGCCATCGCCCGCCGGAGGTCCTCCCAGTCGGGCATGTCGTTGCGCATAAACTTGCGGAGCGTCTGCTCGGCGCCGTGCAACTCCAGCTGGCCGGACTTGAGAAACACCGCCGGGTCGAGATCGTCCTCGCGCAGCCGTGTGAGGAAGAGATCGGTATGTAGGGAGGAGGCGATGACGACGACGGGGTTGCCGCGCCGCAGGCCGGTCTGCAGGTACAGCGCGACGGCGTCGCTCAGGGCCTGCGGGTCGCGATGCAGCTGGGCGAAATGCCGGTTTACCGGAGCTTCGATGAGGAGCGCACTGACAGGTGGGGAAGACATCAGCGATCGAGCGGCAACGAAAGAGGGCGGCTCATGGTCGCGTAGACTAGGGCGTTGCATTTGACGTCACAATCAGCCGTCTGATCGAAAACCTGGCCGCACGATTTCACTCTCTTGGACTAGTCCATCGGATGGAAATCCTGGAAACTGAGTTTGATGCCGTCGACGATGAACTGCACCGCGATCGCCGCCAGGACGAGTCCCATCAACCGGGTCAGGATCCGCATCCCCGTCTGGCCGAGCCGGCGCTCGACCATCGACGCCGCCGAGAGCACGAAGTAGGTGAGTATCGCGGTCAGCACGATCGAGACGTAGACGGTGATCGTCGCGGCCGTCGATTTCGCGCCGAGGGCGAGCACCATGACCGTCGAGATCGCGCCCGGTCCCGCCAGCATGGGCACGCCGAGCGGCATGATGCCGATGTCGTCCTTCTGGATCCCCTCTGCCGTCTCGACCGCGGTCTCGCGCTGCTGGCTGCGGCGCGCCTGGACCATGTCGAGGGCGTTGAGGCCAATGAGCACGCCCCCCGCGATCTTGAACGCGCCGATGGTGATGCCGAAGATCTTGAAGATGATGCTGCCGCCCGCGGCGAACGCGATGAGCGTGATCGCGCAGGTCCACGCCCCTCGGCGCGCGAGCACGCGCCGTTGCTCCGGCGAGTCGCGCACGGTCATCGCCAGGAACGTGGGGATGACCGCGAACGGATCCACGATGAACAGGATCGACGTGAAGATCAAGACGAGCTCGATCGCCCGCTCGGTCATCGCACGGCTCGGAGCAGCCCGGCGCGGATGCGCCGCATCTTCGCCGTCGGCGCCGGCAGATCGCGCAGCTGGGCGCGCACGCGATTGTACGTCCCTGCCTCGAAGCGAATCGTGAGGGGGCTGCCCTCGCGGACCACCTCCACCACCACTTCAGCGCTCGGCCCGATCGCGCGCACCGCGGCGGTGACGTCAGTGCCGTCGATGACGGAGCGGCGGTTGATCCGCACCAGCTCGTCCCCGGTGCGGAGCCCGGCGCGCTCCGCGGCACTCCCCGGGGCGGCGACCGCGCGCCAGCGACCGCCCTGCACGGCCGGCGGGATCGAGCCGATACGCGCGTCGACGTCCGGGGCCTCGGTGAACACCACCTCCCAGCCCGCGGAGCTGAGATAGTCGTCCCAGGGGATCTCCGTCGCGCCGCTCACGTAGAGCCGCCAGAACTCCTCGAAGTCGTGCCCGGTGGCGCTACGAACCGCCGCCACCAGCTCGTCCCGTGTGAAGCCGCGCTCTCCCGCGTAGTGGTCGAGGAGATAGCGCATGACATCGTCGAGCGATTTCGCGTTGTCGGTCGAGTCGCGGATGGCGAGGTCCAGCAGGAAGCCGAGCAGCTCGCCCTGCAGATAATAGGAGATGACATAGCTGTTGTTGACGGCGGGGGAATCCCATGCGGTCCACGACGAGCGCTCCGGAGACACCAGCAGGCGAGCGGGATTGCTGCGGTAATTCCCGATGGACGTCGCGAGACCCTGGGCGAAGTCCGCGGGGCTGTCGAGTCCCGCGCGCGCGAGAATCACGTCGGCGTAATAGTCCGTGACCCCCTCACTCCACCACAGATTGACGGTCCGCACTTCATGCTCGTAATCGAACGGTCCGAGCTCGACCGGCCGGATCCGCTTGACGTTCCAGGCATGGAAGAATTCGTGGGCGCTCACGGTTTCGGCGCCGCGGGGATTCCTGGCCAGCGTGCCGGTCGTGACGCCGATCGTGGTCGAGTTGAGATGCTCGAGCCCGCCGCCGCGGCCGCCGACGAAGATGTACGTGTAGTCCGTGTAGGGCGCCGACCCGAAGACACCGATCGCCGTCGTGGAAATACGCCGCAGCATGTCCACGAACACTCCCGGCGCCTCGGCGCGGGCGCCGCCGAGATCCACGACGGCGCGATGGGGGGTACCGGCCGCGCTGAAGGCATACGTCAGGAATTTGCCGAGCAGGACCGGAGAATCGATGAGCACGTCGTAGTTGGGCGCTGCAAACGTTGTGCTGTCGCTCGTGGTCGGCGCGAGTCCGGTAGCGAGGCGCCAGCCCGCGGGCACCTGGAAGGTGACCCGGGCCGGTGCCTGCTTCCAGCCGTCGAGATACATGAACGTGCGCGGACCATCCACGACCCCGGAGGTCGACCGCAAGAACCAGCGGTTGTTGGGCCGCCGCCATTGCTCGAAGTCACGCAGCCCTGCGGTGTAGCGGACCGTGATTCTCGCGGCACCCTCTGGATCGATGACCCAGGAGATCGGGGAGTCCTGCTGGACACGTAGCGAATCGCCCGCGGAGCTCACTGCGACGACATCGCGGATGTTCTGCCAGGAATCCATGAGCCGGTAGGCACCGGGTGCCCAGTTGGGGATCACGAGGCGGCTGCGACCTGGAGGATTCGTGATTTGCATCTCGACGAGATAGGCTGACCGGTCCTTGGGGACGGTAACGTTGTAAAACAACTGTGGAGTGGAGTCCTGGAACGCTAACGCACAAACGACTAGGAGAATCATGGCGACTAGAACCCCGTTGTCAGAAGACGCTAAGACGCCAAGACGCCTGAGTGGTTTATAGCGAACGGGGAATGTGATTACTGGTCACAGCACGCTGTCGACCGCTCAGGCGTCTTAGCGTCTTGGCGCCTTCTATCGACGGGGTGCTGTCCGCCGACTAGATCGCTACTTGGACAACACGGTCCTTTCCAGACTTTTTTGCGTCGTACATCGCCTGATCGGCGCGTCTCAATAGATCATCCGTGCTTGCGTCCGTCGCGGTACAAGAGACCACGCCAATGCTCGCCGTGACGTTGGGCGTCCCCTTGAACACGTTGCGCAGGCTGACGATGAGCCGCTTGGCGGCGGCATCCGCGACCTGCGCATCGGTCTCGGGCATCAGGACGGCAAATTCGTCACCGCCCAGCCGCCCCACGACGTCGGCCTGCCGCACCGACGAGCGCATCGCGTCGGCCACGAGCCGCAGGACGGCGTCTCCCGTCTGATGCCCGTGGGTGTCGTTGATGACCTTGAAGTTGTCGAGATCCATGTACATCAGCGCCAGCGGGCGCGGGTAGCGGCGGTTGCGGTCCAACTCCTGGCCGAGCCGCTCGGCGAACGCGCGGGCGTTCATGACGTTGGTGAGCGGATCCTGTGTGACGAGGCGCGCCATCTCCGCTTCTCGACGTCGCAGGGTCTGGAGGCCGGCCATGGCGAGGCCCAGGACGGCGAGATACGCCAGCCCCGCGACGACGCGCCACACCATCGGCGTGTCCGCCGGCATCTGCACCCACGCAATGGCTTCCCGCAATCCGGTCGTAGCCACGGCGAATACCAACCCCCATGCCAGGCCCTCAGTCCAGGTGACGAGCAGCACCGGGATGATGTACAGGATGCCGAGCCTGGCACTGGATGGCGTGACGGCGTTGAGCCAGTACACGACCAGGGTCAGGAGGAGGTAGCCCGTCAACCGCAGGGCGCGACGCACGACGGGTGAGCTGAGCACGGCCATCAGTAGGGTGGTTCCGCGACGTGCTGCGGATCGTCGAGGATCAGCGCCGGCAGCTCGGTGCCGGCGGGAACCGTCGACATTTCGGCCGGGACGATGAGCAGGGCATTCGCGAGCGCCATGCTGGTGAGAATGCCAGAGCCCTGCGGCCCTGTCAAACGCGCCTCCCCTTCATCTACTATTGCGCGCAGGTAGTGCCGCAGCTTCGGACCGAGCGTGATGGGCTCTCTGACAATAACCGGAACCGTGCGGCGAAACGGCAGTGCCTGTCCCTGGAGCCGGCGGATCGCGGGACGCACGAACAGCTCGAAGGTCACCATCGTGCTCACCGGATTGCCCGGCAGCCCGATCCACGGGACTCCTTGCAGCAGACCGAATCCGACCGGTGCACCGGGCCGCATGCCGATCCGCCACAGCTTCAGCTCGCCGCCCAATTCTTGTAGAACGGCGCGCACCAGGTCATGCTCGCCCACGCTCACGCCGGCAGTCGTGACCAACAGATCAGTTCCCGCCGCACCGCGCAGGTGCTCGCGCAGGCTCTCCTTGCTGTCGCGCGCGATCCCGAGATTGACGGGTTCCGCGCTCGCGCGGCGAATGAGGGCGTCGAGCGTATACGAGTTCGAGCTGGCGATCTTCGTGCCCGCGAGAATCGCATCGCGCTGCTCGAGCTCGACGATTTCATCGCCCGATCCCATGAACGCGACCCGCGGCCGGCGATGCACCAGCGGTGCGTCGTATGCAATCGAGGCCAGCACGCCGAGCTGCGCCGGACCGAGCGTCGTGCCGGCGTGGAGCACGACCGCGCCCTTGCGAATGTCCTCGCCACGGCGCCGGATGTTTTTCTTCGCGTCGCGCGCATTGCGGATCGTGACGTGGGCCGTGGACGGCTGCGCGGTGTCTTCCTGACGGATCACGGTGTCGGCGCCTTGGGGGAGGGGCGCGCCGGTGAAGATGCGGGTCGCTTCCGCCTGACCAACCGTCTTGCTCGGAAACTGGCCGGCGGCGACGCTCTCGATGATGGCGAGGTCGGTCTCGGTCTCCTTGAGATCCGTACTGCGTACCGCATAGCCGTCCATCGCGGAGTTGTCCCAGGGCGGCAGATCGATCGGACTCGTGACGTCTTCGGCGAGAACTGCGTCGAGCGCCTCGCGCAGCGGCCGGCGCGCGGGCGGAAGCGCCTGGATGTGCGAGAGGATTATCCTGACGGCCTCTGCCGGCGTCATGGCGGGAGTATCTTCGCGCGATCCCACGCGAGATTGGCGATCGTCACGAGCCAGGCCGTGTCGCTGAACCGGAAGACGGGGAAGGGCATTCGCAGGTCGTGATCGTCCGTGACCATCGCGACCCAGTCGCCGGGATCGTGGACCGCGGGATCGAAGATCGGCTTCGGGCCCGCCACGGCGCGATACACCTCGATCTTGGGAAGGGGCGCACGCTTGAACCCCTCCACGAGCACGATATCGGCGCCGCCGAGGTAACGCCGCGCGAGTGTGATGGGGTCGGATTCTGTTTCCGTACGTTCGAGCAGCACGCGTTGTCCAGGTGACTCCATCAGCACGCGTTCCGCTTTCCCCTCGTGCCAATGCCGCCAGGTATCCTTGCCCTGCTGATCCATGTCGGCCGGGTGCGAGCCATGTTTGATCGTCGTCACGCGGAACTTGCGGCGGACGAGCTCCGCCGCGAGCGCGACGAGAAATGTCGTCTTGCCCGCATTCTTGAGGCCGATGATGGAGATCATGCGCGTCGCCGCCACAGCGCCTCCGCCCGCTCGAGATCGTCCGGCGTGTTCACGTTGAAAAACAGCTCCTCGGGGTCGCCAAAGGCCCGGACCTCGGCGAGGGAGAGGATACCGACCCGCACGTCGGCGTGGAAGGAGATGGCTTTCAAGTCGCCGGCTTCAAGCCGCCGCGCGATTGCGGGGCCACACGCCGGGCCATACACCGCGCACAGCGGTTCCAGGCCGCGCCGGCCCGAGCTTTCCGGAAGGAATGCGTCGTAATTGCCCGCCGTCTCGCCATCGACCAACGCCCGCAGCAGTCCCTCAGGCACGAACGGCATGTCCCAGGCGACGCAGAGAACCGGTTCGGGCGCGGCAGCGACAGCCGTGTAGATCCCCCCGAGGCTGCCGAAGCCGGGCCGAGTGTCGGGCATGGTTTGCAGGTCGGGGCGCCACGCGGAGGCAGCAGGCACGTTGGCGATCAATAAAGGAGGGGCACTGGTCACGGCTTGGACAGCCTCGACGACGCGGTCGAGAATCCGACGGCCGGCGACCGTCATCAGGCCTTTGGGAGCTCCGCCGTAGCGGCTGGCGGCGCCCCCAGCCAGGACGGCTCCCCGCACTCTAGACCCCGAGCTGACGGTGTTCGACGGCGAGGCAGTGGTCCATGACGAACGGAATGCCCGCCTTGGCCGCGCGTACCTGCGCGGCGGCGTCTACCACTCCCTGCTGCAGCCAAATCAGCTGTGGCTTGAGGGGAAGCGCCTCATCCACGACGGCACCCGCGTTCTCGCTGCGTCGAAACACATCGACGACGTCGATGATGTGATCGCGCGCCGCGTCGGTGAGCGTGCGGTAGCTCTGCTCGCCGAGGATCTCGTCGTGACCGGGATTCACGGGGACGATCCGATACCCGGCCCGTTGGAGATAGCGCGAAACGGAATTACTGGGCCGCATCGGGTTCGGTGAAAGTCCCACGACCGCGATCGTGCGCGCCCGACGGAGCAGGTCGCGCACGGCCGCTTCCTCGTCGGGCGTCACGGGTTCCGCGTGTGCACGTGCGGGGTGCCGCTGACCGCGCGGCCGACGAGCACCATTCCCGATCGCTCGGCGATCGTCATCGCGAGTGTGGACGGCACGCTCGGCGTGGCTACCCACGCGAGTCCCGCGCGCGCCGCTTTGAAGGCGAGCTCGGCGGAAATGCGGCCGGTGACGAGGAGGCCGCGACCCGTGATCGGTGTCCGCGCGAGCACCGCGGCGCCGATCACCTTGTCGACGGCATTGTGCCGGCCGATGTCCTCGGCGTGAAAGAGCAGCGTCGCGCTGTCGGTGAGCGCGGCGGCATGAATGCCGCCCGTCTCGTTGTAGCGGGTGCCGGCCGCAAACAGCTGCTTGAAAAGCGCGCGCAGTGTTTCGGGTGGTGGCGGATCGCCGCGGAGCGGCGCGGTGTGCGCCATCGCGTCGGGGTCGGCGAGCATGGTGGCGACCGCGCCACACCCCGACGCGAGCACGCGCTTCCGATGTTCGCCTTTTACCTGCGCGAGCCGCTCCGGCTTCACGTCGGCCCAAAACCCCAGATCGGGCGCGCATGGCCGCAACTGGACCAGATCGTCGAGTGAGGCGATGTACCCCTCACCGTGGAGCCATCCCACGGCCAGCTCCTCGAGTTGATCGGGTGTGCACATCCACGTGACGGCGGGCTCGCCGTTTACCTCGAGCCAGACAGGCCACTCCTCGACCACCGCGGAGTCGGCCCGCATCCGACCGGAACGGTCGCCGGGATTACGGTTCGCCGCGGTATTCGGAGTAGTGATTGGGACTCTCCTCGATGCGCACGCAATGCAGGCCCACGCCCGCCGGCAACGCCCCGGCAATCCGCTCCCACACATGCAGCGCCAGCGCCTCGCCTGTCGCGACCCACTTTCCGCCGGTGAACGGCGCGATGTCGTCGTTGATATGGCGTCCGTCGAAACGGCCCACGACTTCGCGTTGCAGCAGGGTCTTGAGCACCGGCAGGCTCATCACACCGCCGCGTGCCGGATCGAACACACCCTTCACCGTCACGGCACACCGATACCGATGGCTGTGGTCGCTGGTGGCCCCGGCAAACTCCGGTGTGTCGGGAAAGCGGTGCGTCGCCGTGAACTCGACGATGCGTGTGAGATACCCGGTGGGCATTCCTTAGAATACCTGGACGGCGGTGGCCTTGAAAGAGAACACGACGGCGCCGCCGGGAGTGAGCGCCAGATCGCGTGCCGCCTCCGCCGTCACGGCAGCCACCAGCTCGACGCCCCCCATGTCGGCGCGAACGTGTACGCCGGCGCCGCGGTGCCCGATCGCCAGCCCGGTGACCCGGCCCTTGAACACGTTGCGCGCGGACGAGGGGAGCGGCTCGCGGCTCACGAAGATGTCGGTCGGTGGGACCGCCAACACCGCGGGACCGGCACGATCGGTCATCACCACGAGGTCGATGTTGCCGACACGCGCGGTCTTCACGCCGTCGCCCGGAGGAAGCTCGACCCGAAACAGGTTCTCCGGCGTGACCGGCGACAGGCGGCCGTCCGCGAGCGCGCGAATGTCGTCGGCCCACCGGTAGGCGTCCTCGAGCTGGTGTGACGCGATGCATACCGAAAAGGGACGCGCGGCGCGCTCGGCCGCGAGCGCACGGTACAGCGCGCCCGCCGCGGCGCGGTCGGCCGAGCTGGCGGGCTCATCGAGCAGCAGGACGTCGGTCCGCAACGCGAGTGCGCGTGCGACGGCGACGCGCTGCACTTCCCCGTCGGACAACTCGTGACGGCGCCGCGGGAGGAGCGTCTGGAGTCCGAGTCGCTCGACGACGTCTCCGATGATGCCGTTCGCCGCCGTGTGTCCGATATCGCGCACGCGCAGGCCGTATTCCAGGTTCTCTCGCACCGTGCCACGAAAGAGGACCGGCCGTTGCTCGACGAGTGTCACGCGCCGGCGCAGCGATGCGGGCGCGCGCCGGGGCACGGCCGTGCCGTTGAACAGCACCTGTCCTTCCGTCGGCCCCTCGAGCAGTGCGAGGAGGCGCAGCAGGGTGCTTTTCCCGGCGCCGTTGTGCCCGACCACCGCCACCGTCCCCGTGCGGGGGATGGTGAACTGCGCGAGGTCGAGCACGACGCGCCCTTCGTAGCGGTGTCGGACGCCACGCAGCTCAAGCATGGCCGCGTCCCTGGAGTACTTGGAGCGCGATGTTGACGAAGAGCGCCAGGATCAACAGCACCAGGCCGAGCGCGAGCGCGAGGCCGAAGTCGCCCTGCGCAGTGTAGAGGGCGACGGCGGTGGTGAGTGTGCGCGTGGAGCCGCGGATATTCCCACCTACCATCATCGCCGCGCCGATTTCCGCGACGACCTGACCGAAGGCTGCCGTAATCACGGCGGCGAGCGCGAACCGCGCCTCGCGCGCCACGGTCCACGCAATCCGCCACGATCCCGCGCCCAGCGTCTCGGCGGTACGGCGGATGCGTGCGTCGACTCCTTGAATCGCGGCGGCCGACAATGCCGCGGCGATGGGCAACGCGAGCAGCACGTCGCCGACGACGATCGCCTGCCAGGTATAGAGCCAGCCGAGGCCGCCGAGGGGACCGCGGCGGGAGAGCAGGCCGTACAGCAGCAGGCCGACGACGACGGTGGGGAATGCGAGCGCGGTGTTGACGACCGTGAGCGCGGCACGGCGTCCCCAGAAGCGGCGCGTCGCCAGGAAGTAACCGAGCGGCAGCCCCACCGCGCACGAGATGGCGGTCGCGACGACGGCGACCTTGAGAGTGAGAAGAGCGATCCCGTAGACTTCGGAATCACCCGCGATGAGTAGTCCCCACGCCCGCCGCAAGCCCTCGGCTAGAAAATCCATCCAATGCCGAGACAGATCCAGGGATGCGTCGTCCAGTCCTTGAGCGGTTGGCTCAGTGGAAGCACCCGTGACCCGTCAGAAGCCTTCGTTGAATCATGGAAGGAGAACGGATACTTGAGACGCCAGAATTGCGCGCGGAGGTCGCCGTTGATCATGACTCGACGCGCGGGATACCACCGCACGCCGGTGGCGAACGCGATCGTCAGCTTGGAGCCGAAGCGGTAGCCGCTCCCCGTCGTGTCCCCCGGCGAGTTCACGTCGAACAACATACCGAGCGCCGTCCCCGCGTAGGGCGCGAACCCGTGCCATGTCTTGCCGCCGGTCAGCCGCAGCTGCATGCCGATCTCTGCCAGCGCGAGATCGGACGTGAACGGTCCGGTCGTGCGAGCGGGGGATGACGAATCGGCGCGGGGATTGATGATGAATCGATCGCCGTGGAGGTAGGCGCCCGTGAATTGAAAGTGCAGCGACTTGCCGGCCGGGATCTCGTAACGCGCACCGAACGTCTGGGCGTTGCTCGTGCCCGCGGGTGCCACTCCACGATTCCCGCCCAGGTGGCCGAAAAAGAATACCGGACCCGCGTGCAGCAGGATATCGCGATAGGGAGACTGTGCCGGGTCGTGGCCGACCTGGGCGGTTAGGCGGTTCGGCGGTTGGGCGGTTAGCAATGCCGCCACGCCGATTCCTGTTCGAACCGCCCAACCGCTCAACCGCCGAACCGCTCTTGTCATCAGTCAGTCTCCCTGAGGTCGCGTCCTGTCATTTCCTTGGGTGGCTCGATGTCGAGCAGACGTAAGATCGTAGGCCCGACGTCGCGAAGCGAGCTACCGGTCCGCAGATGCCGTCGGGGGGCTCCGTCACCCACCATGACCAGCGGCACGGGATTCGTGGTGTGCGCCGTGTGCGGCCCTCCGGTGGCGGGATCGATCATCAGCTCGCAGTTGCCGTGATCCGCCGTCACCAGGACCGTCGCCCCGGCCGTCTCGGCGGTGGTGAGGACCCGCGCCAGGCATTGGTCGACCGTCTCGACCGCCTTGATCGCCGCGGGCAGCACTCCCGAATGCCCCACCATATCGCCATTCGCGTAGTTGCACAGTATGAAATCGTGCTGCTTCTGCGCAATCGCGTTGCACAACACGTCGGTCACCCCGGGGGCGCTCATCTCGGGCATCAAGTCGTACGTGGCGACTTTCTGGGACGGGACGAGCAGGCGCTCTTCGCCCTTGTACGGAGGCTCATACCCGCCGTTAAAAAAATAGGTGACGTGCGCGTACTTCTCGGTCTCGGCCGTGCGAAACATCGTCTTGCCCTGGTCTGACAACACTTCCGCGACGATACGTGATAGCACGATCGGCTCGAATGCGGCGGGGAAGGGGAGCTTCTCGTCGTACCGCGTCATCGTCACGAGGCGCACGTTGGGCCGGCCGCTCACGTCGAAGCCGTCGAAATCGGGGGCGGCCAGGGCGCGCACGATCTGGCGCATACGGTCGGCGCGGTAATTGAAGCAGAAGATCCCGTCGCCATCGCGGATCAGGGGCGCGCCGCTGATGACGCGCGGTTTGACGAATTCGTCGGTCTCGCCCGCGGCGTACGCCTGCTGGATCGCAGTAATCGGATCGGTGACCTGCACGCCGATACCTTTCACCATCGCGTCGTAGGCGAGCTTGGTGCGCTCCCACCGCTTGTCGCGGTCCATGGCGTAGTAGCGCCCGATGACGGTTGATACGACGGGGGCTCGGGGCTCGGGGCTCGGGGCTCGCACCCCGAGTCCCGCCAACAACTCTTCCATGAATCCCAACGCCGACGTCGGCGGCGTGTCCCGACCATCGAGCCATGCATGAATGGCGACAGGTACCCCGGCGTTCCGGCCGAGCTTTACCGCCGCGAGGAGATGCTTATCCAGGGCATGCACGCCGCCTGTGCCGATAAGGCCGATCACGTGCAACGTGCCGTCGTGCCGACGTGTCTCGTCCACCAGCTTTGTGAGCGCCGGAATTCGGAAGAACTCCCCAGACTCGATGGACTGTGAAATCCGGACGAGGTCTTGAGGCACGACGCGGCCGGCGCCGAGATTCAGGTGTCCGACTTCGCTGTTACCGATTTGTCCCTCGGGAAGACCGACGGCGAGACCGGAAGCCTCGAGCAGCGTGCGCGACGCGCGATCCCACAGCTTGTGCCACACCGGCGTCCGACCTAGCTCGATGGCATTGCCCTCGCGGCCCGGCCGGAAGCCCCACCCGTCGAGCACGACGAGGACCACCAGAGGGGGGGCGCGCATGCTGCGGGTCGTTGTCATATTGAAGGGGATGCAAGTTAGTCAGATCACTCCGGTGCTACTAGCGGTTCTGAGCCTCGCGACGTCGCAGGCCCGTCCCGTCGCGTCCCAGGGCGCAAACCGTTATCGCGTCAGCGTCGACAATGCCTGGTTCTATCAAGACGTCGCGGGCCGTCGCATCGCGCGACTCGCGCGTGGCGCCATCCTGCCTGGCGGCGCAACTCGCAACGACTGGATGCAGGTCTTGCTCGAAGGCTGGATCTTTTCCACGTCCGTCGGCCCGAGCGATCGGCCCGACTTCGACCTGCTGGTGACCCGCTCGCCCAACGAAAACCTCCGCGCCGCGCCGGCGGGACCGATGGTCGCCGAGCTCTCGCAGGGATTCGGACTCAAGCGCGCGTCGCCCGACAGCACCGGCCGGTGGGTGCACGTGACACGTATCGGCTGGGTGCAGCGCAGCGCACTGGCGCCCGTGGCCGACATCGTCACGACGCGCACCGCGGACACGTCCCAGGCCTCCGACAGCCAGGCTGTGCGAGCCCCAGGCCCGAGCCCCCAGGCCCCAACCCCCATAGACTCGAGCCGCGCCCAACCCATGCGGATGACCACGCTGTACCGCGTGCCGGACGGGCCCGAGGCCGGAACAGTGGCGACCGACACGCCGCTGCGTGTCCTGAGCCGCAACGGCGAGTGGACCCGCGTGCAGTTTGAGGGTTGGGTCAAGGGCGGCGATCTGCAAGTCGCGCCCGCCGGCGTTCTGGTGGGGGTCACGGCGGCGGAGTTGCGCGCCGAGCCGCAGCGCTACGCGGGTCAGGCGCTCCGCTGGAATCTCGAGTTCATTGCGATCCAAAAAGCCGACGACTTGCGGCCCGATATTCCGAGTGGCTCCTCGTACGTGCTGGCGCGTGGGCCGCTCCCCGAACGGGGCTTCGTCTACATCGTCGTTCCCGATGCCAGATTGCCCGCATTCCGCGCGCTCACGCCGCTCGTCACCATGACGATCACGGCGCGGGTGCGAAACGGCCGCAGCCGCTATCTCGGCAACCCGGTCGTGGACCTGATTTCGCTGGAGGGAGGCGTCACGCCGTGAACGACCTACTGAACGAGCGCATCCGGCGCAAGCTCGACGTCATGCCCGACGAGCAGGCGTACCAGGTGCTCGATTACATCGAATTCCTCGAGTCGAAGTACTCGCAACGCGCGGCCGGCGCTCCGGCGTTCCAGAAGGTCGCCGAAACGCTGGAAGACACGATGCGCGCGGGCCGCGTGCCGATCACCATCATTCGGGGCACGATGGACGCCGTCGGCAAGGCCGGCCGGTTCTTTGAGGGCCTGGCCGCGGCTGGGAAAGCCGCGGTCGACGAGGCCAAGAAGAAGCAGGTCGAAAAACAGGTTGAGGAAACGAAGCCCCCCCAGTAACTTCCGAGATGGGAACCTTCCGATCCGACGTCGCCCTCACCTTTGACGACGTCCTGCTCGTGCCCAGTCTCTCGACTGTGCATCCCCGCAATGTCGCCGTCGCCAGCCGCTTCACCCGCGCCATTCCTCTGAACATCCCGATCGTCTCCGCGGCCATGGATACCGTGACCGAGGCGGAGATGGCGATGGCCATGGCGCGCCTGGGTGGCATCGGTGTGATCCACAAGAACATGCCGATCGATCGGCAGGCGGCCGAAGTGGATCGTGTCAAGCGCAGCGAGTCGGGGATGATCATGAACCCCATCACCCTCGGCCCCGACCGGCCGCTGCGGGAAGCGCAGCAGCTGATGATGCGGTTCAAGATCTCGGGCGTGCCGATCGTGGATGGCGCGGGCAAGCTGGTCGGCATCATCACGAATCGCGATCTGCAGTTCGAACGCGAGCTCGACCGTCCGATCCGCGACGTGATGACCAAAGAGAAGCTCGTGACAGCGCCGGTCGGCACGACTCTGGACGAAGCCGAGCGCATTCTCGCCAAGCATCGCATCGAGAAACTGCCGGTCGTGGACAAGCAGGGCCTCCTGAAGGGTCTCATCACCATCAAGGACATCTTCAAGCGCCGCCAATATCCGGACGCCAACAAGGATCAGCACGGCCGGTTGCGCGTCGCCGCCGCCGTCGGCGGCACTCAGGACGCGCGGGCCCGCGCCCAGGCGCTGCTCGATGCCGGCTGCGACGTGATCGTCGTCGATTCAGCGCACGGCCACAGCCAGGGTGTCCTCGACACCGTCGCGTGCTTGCGCGAGGCCTTCCCCGATGCGCAGCTCGTCGCCGGCAACATCGCGACCGAATCGGGCGCGCGCGCTCTCGTCGAGCGCGGGGTCGATGCGGTGAAGGTCGGCGTGGGACCTGGGTCGATCTGCACGACCCGTGTCGTCACCGGGATCGGCGTCCCGCAGATCACCGCCATCGTCGATGCGGTGCGTGGCGCGGGTGACGTCCCGGTCATCGCGGACGGCGGGATCAAATACTCCGGTGACGCGGTCAAGGCGCTTGCCGCCGGCGCCTCGAGCGTCATGATGGGCTCGATGCTGGCGGGGACCGAAGAAAGCCCGGGCGAATCGTTCTTGCTCGAGGGCCGGCGGTTCAAGGTCATCCGCGGGATGGGCAGCCTGTCGGCCATGGAAGAGGGCTCAGCGGACCGCTATTTCCAGGAAGGCGAAGTCTCCCAGCAGAAGCTCGTCCCCGAGGGGATCGAAGGGCGCGTACCCTACCGCGGCCCGGTCGCCGACGTCGTCTATCAGCTGGTTGGCGGGCTGCGGAGCGGAATGGGGTATTGCGGGGTATGTGACATCGCTGCACTACGGACCGAAACAGAGTTCATTCGGATCACGACCGCGGGGCTGCGTGAATCTCATCCGCACGACGTCGTCATCACCAGGGAAGCACCGAACTACAGTTTGTAGGACGGCTATGCGTCTGGCCTTTCTTCTCCTCGTCGCTTTGTGGATTCCGGTCGCCGTCCGGGCGCAACAACCGGCCGACTCTGCGTCCGCGGACACTGCCCGAGCCGCGGCGCGGCCGTCGAGCGACGACCAGGACCAATACCGTACGGGCGCCCGCTTTTCCGATCTATTGGTCGTGCGGGGCGAGCGCGTCGGCTTGCGCGCTTCACCGGCGGCGGGCCCGCTCGGTCTCACCGGGCGACTGCGGTTTCGCGGGCCGCAAACGATGTTCGACGACCGGCTGCCCCTCGTAATCCTCGACGGTGTGCGGCTCGACGCCGCATCAGGTCTACTCGGCGGAACGCTGCGGCTCGAGGAGATCAATCCCGAAGACATCGAGTCCATCGAGGTGTTGTCGCCGGCGCAAAGCGTCCGGTACGGTCCTGGAGCGGCGAACGGCGTGCTGATCGTGCAGACACGCCAAGGTCATCGGGGCTCGCCGCAGTGGCGAGGGTATGCGGAAGCAGGGACGCGCGCGCCATCCGATCCTTTGACGCCGCTCGTAGGTGGTTTTGACGCCGGCAATCCTGACTCGCTCCTGCGCAACGGCGGATGCACGCTGCTGGCAGTCGCGGCTGGCAGCTGCGCGCAGGATTCCATCGTTGCGCTGGCGTCGCCCCTGAGCCAACAGCTGCGCAGTGCGGTACGGCGGCAGTATGGCCTCTCCGTTACGGGCGGATGGGATCGCCTGTCCTACTATGTCGCCGGCGAGTTTGATGGAGACGGCAGTCCCTTCTCGCTCTCGCAGGGCGAGATCGATCGGTTGCAGTCGGGCGGGCAGGCTGTGTCTCACGCTATTCGCTATCCCGAGCACGTTGGCCGCGCGAATCTGAGCGCCAACATTCGCGTGCAGCCTGTCCCGACACTCACGATCGGCCTGCGCGGGATGCACGTGTCCCGGGATATCCGCGCCCCGGTATTCGTGAATGATCCGTCTACCGGGGCGCTGTATGACCTCCAAACCGGATACATTCCCCCCGGTGACGCTTTTCAGGTCCAGACGGTGAGCGAAGCGACGCGCTGGCTCGGAAACGTCGACGTCGCATGGGTGCCGACGCGTGCGCTCACGTTCACGGGCAACATCGGTCATGACGGCGCGCGGTTTACGAGCGGTCGTCAGGGTGGCCCTGGAGTGTTGACGGAGTCTGCGGTCATCAATTCCAGCACGCTCGCCCTGGGCGCGGATTACGCGTGGGGATTCTCCGGTCTGCGGCTTATGTCACATGTCGGTTTCGAACGCTCGAGCATCAATCGCGATTCGCTGGAGTGCGCGAGTGGCACCTCACCGAATTGCTCGAGCGGAGCGTATCGCACGTACAACGAGCGGTATTGGCAACGCTTTTGGAGCGTCGTGTTGGAGCAACGCGCCGTCATCCACGATGCGTTGGAGCTGGTCGGAACGGTACGGCGCGATCAGTTCCCGTTTTGGGACGACCCGGTACACGCGGCGCTCCACGCGTCGTGGTGGCATAGGTCGCTACGCCTCCACGCGGATTACGGCACAGCTGGACGCCGACCGTTCTTTTTTGCGAAGCCCGAGAGCACGCGCGAGCTGTCCACGGGTTTCGATCTCACAGGGCTCTCGGGTCGCGTCTCGGCTGGCGCGACCGTCTACGACATGCGGTCCAGCACCTTTGCTTGGGTGCAGACTTCTGGATCGTCCGGCAGTCTTGTGATCCCGGTGTCCGGGGCGATTGGCAATCGCGGAATTGAGCTGAATGCGACGGCTCACGTCATCGAGCGCCCGAACATGACCCTCACGCTGGAGGTCAGCGCGTGGGGAAACAGGAATCGTTTTCTTTCCGCGAGCCTGCCGGGAGTCTTCGTTTTTGCGGGCATACAGCAGGGGTCGTGGGTGGGCTATCCGGCCGGTGGTTACTGGGCTTACCGTCCCCCAGCGTATTCAGACGCGAACGGCAACGGGATCATCGAGCGCAACGAAATCAGCGGCCCCATCGACGTGACGTGGGTCGGGACTCCCTATCCCACGCAAGGCGCGACGCTCGCGCCTGAATTTGGCCTTCGGGCGATACGAATGGGCGCGAGTCTCGACTACCAGGCCGGACACGTCGTCTTCAATCGAAACCACTTGTACTCGTGTCTCGACGGCCATTGCCCGTGGGCCGTTGACCCGGCCACGCCGCTCGCCGAGCAGGCTGACGTCGCGTATGGTCGCCCGACGCCGGGCTTTTTCGAGAAGGGCGACTTCCTCGCGTTGCGCGAACTGTGGGTCACCGTTGACGCCCCGCCCGGGATCGCGAGCGCATTGCACGTGAAGTCTGCGTCCCTTACGCTCGCCGGCCGGAACCTTCACACCTGGACCGGCTATTCCGGGATCTCCCCCGAGCCGTATGCTGCCGAAACGCACTTTGGCGACGCCGAGGCGTTTACGGAGCCTATGATGCCCGCGCTGCACCAATGGTCGTTGCGCGTGCGTCTTTCGTACTAATCGTTCACCCCTTCCTCTATTGACAGATCGCCGGCCCGGGCGAACGTTGGGTCGGTCTGCACCGTCGATTCGTCACCCCCCTGAACGGAGTCCCGCATGAGTTTGTGGGCTACCAAATCCATCGCGACCCTGCGCGCCGAGGCCAATGAGGCGGGCGAGCACCAGCTGAAACGGGCGCTCACTCCGCTCAACCTGATTACGCTCGGCATCGGCGCCATCATCGGCGCCGGCATCTTCGTCCTGACGGGCCAGGCCGCGGCGCTGCACGCCGGACCCGCCGTGCCGATCTCGATGGCCCTCGTCGGCATCGCGTGCGCCTTCGCGGGACTCTGTTATGCGGAGATGGCGTCGGCAGTCCCGGTCGCGGGCAGCGCGTACACCTACTCGTATGCCACGATGGGCGAGTTCGTCGCCTGGATCATCGGGTGGGATCTCGTGCTCGAGTATGCGGCCGGAGCGGCGACGGTGGGAGTGGGGTGGTCGGGCCACCTGGTTTCGTTGCTCAGCCAGTTCGGCATTGCGATTCCTCCCCATCTCGCCGCATCACCGACGCAATGGTGCACCGGTCTTCAGGTACAACAGGCGGTGGCGGGATGTGGCCACACGGGTCTCAACTTCACGGGCGCGTGGGTCAATCTCCCGGCAGTCTTCATCGTCGTCCTGATGTCGACGATCCTCGTGATCGGCATCAAGGAGTCGGCGAGCGTCAACAACATCATCGTGATCCTCAAGGTCACGATCATTCTCCTGATCGTCGCGGTCGGCCTCGGACACATCAATCCCGCGAACTACAAACCGTTCATCGTGCCGAACGCAGGCGAGTGGGGCACCTACGGTATCTCCGGCGTGTTGCGCGGCGCGGGACTCGTCTTCTTCGCCTACATCGGATTCGACGCCGTATCCACGGCCGCGCAGGAAGCGCGCAATCCGCAAAAGGACATGCCCATCGGCATCCTGGGATCGCTGGCGATCTGTACGATTCTCTACATCGTCGTGTCGGCGATTCTCGTCGGGATGGTGCCGTACAGCGAATTGAACCTGCCCGCGCCCGTCGCGTACGCGATGGAAAAGGTCGGTGCGCCGCATTGGGTCCGCATTTCCATCGACGTCGGCGCCGTGCTCGGCCTCGCGTCCGTGATTCTCGTGATGCTCCTCGGCCAGTCGCGCGTGTTCTATTCGATGTCGCGCGACGGCTTGCTCGGCAAATGGGCCGGCGCGGTGCATCCCAAATACCGCACGCCATACCTGTCCACAATTTTCACGGGCATCGCGGTGAGCTTGGCGACCGGTCTGCTGCCGCTGCAGCTGCTGGGCCAGCTCGTCAACATCGGGACCCTGCTCGCGTTCGTACTGGTCTGCGCAGGCGTCTGGGTGTTGCGGAAGAAGCGGCCGGACCTCGACCGTCCCTTCCGGACGCCGTGGGTCCCCGCCGTCCCAATCCTCGGCGTCGTGTGCTGCCTGGGCCTGATGGCGACGCTGCCGGGAGACACCTGGATTCGGTTGATCGTGTGGTTGCTCATCGGCTTCGCCATCTACTTCGGGTATAGCCGGAAACACAGCCGCCTGCAGAAGGAGCTGGCGGGTGGTGCGGGCGGGCCGCCGAGCATGGGTGGGGGTGGGCCGCCGCGAGGCCAGCCGCCGCGCCGGTAAACACGCGGAGCAGCACCGGCGCCGGTCGAAAACACGACCAAAGGGGCTAGATTGGCGCCGGGTACGAGGCGATTATCTTCCCCGCGGCGATTATCTTCCCCGCAATGAACCCGAACGGCGTTCCGGTTCCACCGGATCGTGCCCAGGCGGCGCGCGACGTGGCGGCGGTGCTCACCGGCGCCCGCCACGTCGTTTTGACGACGCACGTCAACGCCGACGGCGACGGCATCGGCAGCGAGATCGGGTTGTGGCATCTGCTGCGCGCCCGCGGTGTCTCGGTGATCATCGCCAATCCCACGGAGATTCCCGAGCGTTTCCACTTCCTGATTCCCGACGGTGCCGATGCGAGCGACCATGCGGTACGTGAAATCGAGCGCGCCGATCTCGTGGCGTCGCTGGACATCGGAGACCTCAGCAGGCTCGGCAACCTGGCGGCGGTGATCAGTAAGCGACGGCCCCCCCCGCCCCTCGTCTGCATCGATCATCATGTCGGGCCGGTGAAACTGCCCCCAGGCCCCTGCCTCATCGCGCCGGAAGCGACCGCCACCGCCGAGCTCGTCTTCGATCTGGCGAACGTGGCCGGCTGGCCGCTCACCCCGGAAGTCGCGCAGGCGCTCTACGTGGGGCTGCTCACCGATACTGGCGGATTCCGCTTCTCGAACACGACGGCGCGCGCCCTGCGAGTCGCCGCGGCGCTGCTCGAGAAGGGTGTCGACCCCGAATCGATCTACGCGTCGGTCTATGCGAGCGCGCCGGAAGGTCGCGTGCGACTGCTCGCCGAGGTGCTGCAGACCCTGGTCGTAGAGCCGGAGGTCGGGCTGGCGTGGGTCAGCGTGCCGGCGGACGCGCTGCGCCGTCACGAGGTGACCGCCGATGATCTCGACGGCATCGTCGAATTCCCGCGCTCGATTGCCGGGGTCCGCATGGCACTCCTGTTCCGGTACATCGGCAATGGCCGCGTCAAAGTCTCCTTTCGCTCGATGGGCGAGGTGGACGTCGCGGCGCTCGCCAATCAATTCGGCGGCGGCGGCCATCATCGCGCCGCGGGTGCGTCATTGCCGGGCACCATGGCGGAGGTGGAGGAGAAGGTGCTGCGCGTCGCGCGCGCGTTCCTCGCCAATGGCATGGCCGCGTGAGCGAATTGACGATCAAAACTGACGTCGAGCGGGCGCTGGGCGGAATTACGAATCCCCGCCACGGCCGCGATATCGTCGCGGCTGGGATGGTGAAGGACGTCACCGTCGACTCCGCCGGCGCGGTCACGTTCACCTTCGTGCTCACGCGCGAGGATCCCGGGTCGCTCGCGCGCCAGGCGCGCAAGGCGGTCGAAGGCGTCTCCGGCGTGACCGCCGTCAAGATGAACGTCGTGGATTCCGCCGATAGCGGTACCCAACCGGCCGCCCGGCCGCCCGGCCGTCCGGCCGCCGCTCCCCCCGCGCCTCCGACCGCCGACGAGATGCCGGCGCTGGGCAAGGTGCTGGCGATTTCGAGCGGCAAAGGCGGAGTCGGGAAATCGACCGTGTCCGCGAATCTCGCCGCGGCGCTGGCGCGTGACGGGCACCGCGTCGGTCTGATGGACGCGGACATCTATGGGCCCAACATCCCCCGCATGTTCGGCCTCAGCGGCAAGCCCGAAGTCCAGGGCGGGAAGATCCAGCCGCTCGAGGCGCACGGCGTGAAGCTGATGTCGCTCGGATTCATCGTGGAGCGCGACGCGCCCGCGATCTGGCGCGGCCCGATCATCATGAAGATCATCACGCAGTTCATGCACGACGTGGCGTGGGGCGAGCTGGATTACTTTCTCGTCGACCTGCCACCGGGCACCGGCGACGCCCAGCTCTCACTTACCCAGATCGTCCGGTTGCATGGCGCGCTCATCGTGACGACGCCGCAGGAGATGGCCGTCGGCGATTCACTGCGCGGCGCGAAGATGTTCGAGCGCGTCGGTGTCGGCGTGGTCGGGATTGTCGAGAACATGAGCTACTTCGTCTGCCCCGATTGCCATGCGCGGTCGGAAATCTTCCTGGCGGGCGGCGGCAGCCGCCTGGCCGCTGAGCTGGGCGTGCCGCTGCTGGGACAGATTCCGTTACAGGCCGGCATGGCGGAGCTCGCCGACCGCGGCGAGCCGATTGTCGTGAGCCAGCCGGAGTCGCCCGCCGGCGTGGCGCTGCGCGAGCTGGCCCGGACGGTCATTACGCGCACGGTGGGGCTGGCTCCCGCCATTCCGATCACGGCACCGCGCTGACGTGCAGGCGCTCGTCGCGATCGCGTTGCTGGCCCTCCAGAGCACGCCACGCCCAGCCCTGCGCACCGGTCTCGACACGCTGTATGGCGGAGATTTCGAACGCGCGGCGACCTACTTCGCGGCATTGGCCGCCCACGAACCCGCCGATCCCGCGCCGGTCGTCTTCCAGGCGGGCGCCTACATCTGGTGGGCCGCGGCACTCGACTCCGCCGACTTCGCGCTGTTACGCATCGACTCGCTCCTCGGCGTAGCGATCGTGCGCGCGCGCGCGTCGGGCGCCGCCGCGGATTTCTGGCTGGCCACGGCGCTCGGCTATCGGGCCCGCCAGCGCGAGGAGCATGGGCACGGCTTCAGCGCGGCGAAGGACGCGAAAGCGATGCGCGACATCTATCGTCGGCTGCTCGCGGCGGATTCTGCATGCACGGATTGCTATCTGGGATTGGGCGTCTACGACTACGGGCTGGCACGCGCGGGCGCGTTTGCCCGCTTGCTTGCGCGCCTCATCGGTTTGGGCGGCGGCAACGCGGAACGTGGGATTCGCTACATGCGTCGCGCGGCGCATGACGGCGATCTGGCGAGCGTCGAGAGCACGTGGGTGCTGGCCGCGGCGTTGCTGCGTGAAGCCGCGCGCGATCCTGCCGGGCGCGACGTCCTGGAGCGCGAAGCGCGCGGCTATGTCGAAGGACTCGCCGTGCGCTATCCCCGCAATCCGGTGTTTCAACGCTTCCTGCGGGACGTGCCCGCCAGGACCTCAGCGGCCGAACTGGTGAGAGCGCCGGCTCGCGCCGCCACCGCGGCGGTTTCTGGACCGCCGCCGATCGGGCGGAGTGAGCGCGGCGAGCTTGCCGAGCATATTATGCACGTGGCTCTTCACCGTATTCGTCGAGATGTTCAGCCGCCCCGCAATGTCCTTGTTGCCGAGTCCCGCCGTGATCAGCTCCCTGATCTCCTGCTCCCGGTTCGTCAGCTTGGCGGTGACCCCGCGTCGCCTATCCAATCCGCGCCTACGCTCGGACGACATCCTACGCTCCACACGGCGAGTGACCCAGGCCACGGTCCCCCCCTTTTTGGGCGTAATCTATTCCCGGACGGGAACCAGGACATTAATCGGGGGGATTAGTTGATTCATGCTGAATCACTCCTTTAGCCTAGGCCAGATGAGCCAGTCGTTGCGGCGGGTGGCGCTGTTGTTCGGCCTCGCCGCCGTCTACTATTTCGCCGCGAAGGTCGGGCTCCGATTCGCATACATCAACAGCTCGGTCACCACGATCTGGCCGCCCGCCGGTATCGCGCTGGCCGCCTTCGTGCTGCTCGGCTACGGCGTCTGGCCCGCGATCCTCGCCGGCGCGTTCTTCGCGAATATCAGCACCACCGGCGCGGTCTTTCCGTCGCTCGGCATCGCGGTCGGCAATACGATGGAAGGGCTGGTCGCGGCGTACCTGGTCAACCGGTTCGCGCGCGGGGGACGCGTGTTCGATCGCGTCCGCGACATCATCCGGTTCACGCTGCTTGCCGCGCTCGTCAGCACGACGGTCGCCGCGTCGATCGGGGTGGCCTCGCTCGCGCTGGGCGGTCTCATGTCGGGGACGGACGCGCCGCGCGTCTGGTTGACGTGGTGGCTTGGTGACGCGGTCGGCGACATGGTCGTGGCGCCGGCGCTGATTCTCTGGATCGGCGTCAAACTCGGCCCGGCGTGGACCGGGCGACAGGTCGTCGAGGCCGTCGCGCTCGGTGTCATTGCTACACTGGTGACGTTCGCGCTGTTCGGCGGCGTGTTTCCGTCGCAGCACTACCCGCTGACGGTCCTGCTCTGGCCCGTGATGATCTGGGTGGCGTTTCGCTTCGGCCCGCGCGAGGCCGCGACCACGATGCTCATCGTGTCCGCGATCGCGATCTCGCGTACGCTGGCCGGCGTCGGCCCGTTCTCCGTCTATGCCACGAACGAGTCGTTGGTGCTGCTGCAGGTGTGGACCGGCATCACCGCGGTGACGGGTCTCGTGCTCGCCGCCGCGGTGGCGGCCCAGCGCGATATCCAGGGGACGTGGCGCGAGCTCGCGGTCACCGATGCGCTGACCGGGCTCGCCAATCATCGCCAGCTGATTCAGTCGCTCGAGTCCGAGATCCGGCGCTCGCGCCGCACCGCCCAGCCGCTGGCGGTGGTGCTGCTCGATCTCGACGGCCTGAAGCAGATCAACGACCGCCACGGACACCTCACCGGGAGCCTCGCGATCCGCCGCGTCGCCGAGGCGCTGCTGGGCTCCTGCCGCACCACGGACACGGCAGCCCGGTTCGGGGGCGATGAATTCGCCCTCGTGCTCCCGGAGACAGGGGAGGCGGCCGCCTGGCACGTGGCCCGCGGCGTGGCGGACCGGTTGGCCACGGACGCCGAAAAGCCTAACTTGTCGATCAGTGTGGGTGTCGCCGTGTACCCCGGCCACGGTGAGACCGTGGAAGCACTCCTAAACGCAGCCGACGTAGCGTTATACGAGACCAAGGAACGCCGCAAAAGCAGGGCTGTGGGCCTTGCTCCCTAAGTGGCCACCACTAGGTTAGGAGCCATGGATACCAAGAAGAGCATGAGCGTTTCGACCCGTGCGTCGGACGCCACAGCGCTGTCGGAGTCCTCGGCCGGGTTGCTGCGCGAGTTGGTCGCGCACCTGCGACAGAATCGCACGCAATTGCGCGAGGAGTGGGCGCGACGCATCACGCGCGCCGAGCTGCTCACCGCGATGACGGAAGAGGAAATCTTCGCCGAAGCCACCGCGGTCTACGACAACTACGTGGAAGCGCTCGAGACCGGGACCTTCGAGGCCCTGCAAGCGTACTCGCGGCGACTGTCGGAGCGGATCATTCCGCGAGGCGTCGAAACAGACGAAGTCGTCGGAATCGTGCTCCTCCTGCGTGACGTACTCGCCCGCTCATTGTTCACCAAGTACCAGGACAACGTCGAAAAGCTGAACCGGATTCTCGACAGCTACGAGCCCGCGGCGAACCGCATCGCCAACACGGTGGCCGTCGGATTCGTGGAAGAGCGCGAGCGCATCATCCGTCAGCAACAGGAAGCGATCCGGGAGCTGTCGACGCCGGTGCTCCAGGTGCGCGAGCGATTGCTGATTCTGCCGATCATCGGCGTCATCGACCCGCAGCGCGCGCGCCAACTGACCGAACAGTTACTGCGTGCGATTCGCGCCAACCGCGCCAAGGTCGTCGTGATCGACGTGACCGGTGTGGCGGCCATGGACTCCGGCGTCGCGAACCACTTGGTGCAGACGGTCGAAGCGTCGCGCCTGCTGGGCGCCACCGTCATCGTGACCGGCTTGTCGCCCGAAATCGCGCAGACGCTAGTGACCATCGGCGTCGACCTGAGCGAAATGGCCACGGTCGGTGACCTGCAGGGAGGCATTGAAGAGGCGGAGCGCTTGCTTGCCGACCGCGTGGCCATACCCGGGCCCCAGGCCGGGCGCGAACCCGGCACCGAGCTGAACCGCTAGCCCCCACCCCGCCCGCGGGAGGACGTTGTGGAAGTACCAATACTGCGGCAGGGGCAGTATCTCATTGCTTCGATTCAATCTGCCCTCACTGACGCCGATCTTTCCCATCTTCGCGAAGCGCTGATCGCCCAGGTCGGGCGGTCGCGCTGCCGCGGCGTCATCGTGGACGTCACCGCGCTCGACGTCATGGACTCCTTCGCCGTGCGGACGCTGCGCGACATCGCGCACATGGCCCGCCTCCGCGGCGCCGAGACGGTCATCGTAGGGATCCAGCCCGACGTGGCATTCGCCATGGTACAGCTCGGCCTGACGCTCAAGGGCGTCGCGACGGTGCTCGACCTCGAAGAAGGCCTCGCATTCCTGAATCGCCGGACCGAAGAGCGCTTCCTCGAGACCAAACATCGCCGACCGAGCGACCGTGGGTGAAGAGCTGCGACTGCCGATCGCCGCGGACGTTGACGTCGTTGAAGCGAGACAGCAAGGCCGCGCGTTAGCCGCCGTCGCAGGATTTTCCAGCGGCGAGCAGACGGTCATTGCTGCCGCCATCTCGGAGATCGCCCGCAACATCCTGATGTACGCCAAAAAGGGCGAGATCACGCTCAGTCTCGTCCAGAACGGCGACCGCCAAGGCGTCTCCATCATTGCCACCGATCAGGGCCCCGGCATTCCCGACATCGATCGGGCGATGCAGTACGGCTACTCCACGTCGCACGGCGTCGGCGCGGGGCTCCCCGGTGCGAAGCGGCTCATGGACGAGTTCGACGTCGATTCGGTCGTCGGTCAGGGCACGACCATCACGATGAAGAAGTGGCGGCGCGCGATTTGAAGATCGAAGCGGCGTTCGCGACGCTGCCGCTGCCGGGGGAGTCGGAGTCCGGGGATTTGTGTCTCGTCAAGCGTGTAGGGAAGGGGACGCTCATCGCCGTCGTGGACGGGCTGGGACACGGCCAGGAAGCGGCGTCCGCCGCCCACGCCGCGGTCGGCGCGCTGGACCGCTATTCGCGCGAGCCGCTGATCGAACTCGTCCGGCGCGCCCACGACGCATTGACCGGACTGCGGGGTGTGGTGCTCGGGCTCGCGTATCTCGATCCGCACGCGGCGACGATGGCGTGGCTCGGCGTCGGCAACGTCGGCGGCGTCCTGCTGCGTGCCGATGTCGGCAACCGCCCGTCGCGCATCACGCTCGTCCCGAACGCAGGATTCATCGGCGCCGAGCAGGCGCGTCCCACGACGCGCTCCGTGCCGCTCGCCCTGGGCGACACCGTAATTCTGTACTCCGACGGCATCAAGGACGGGTTCGCGGAGTCGCTCGTGCTCTCCAATTCGCCGCAGGAGATCGCCGACTTCGTCATCACCCGGCACGTGAAAGGCAACGATGACGCGCTCGTGCTGGTAGCACGGTACGTCCGCTAGTCAGCCGGACGTAGCATCGCTCACGACCGGCCCGCTGCGGCCCGTCGTCCTCCGCCTCGCGGTTCCTGCCGTCGCCATGATGGCGTGCCACTTCTCCTTCAATCTGATCGACAGCATCTGGGTGGGCCGGCTCATCGGCCCCGCCGCCTTGGCCGCGGTGTCCACCGCGGGATTCTACATCTGGGTCGCGCTCAGCCTCGGCGAGATGGTCGAAATCGGCTTGATCGCCGTCGCCGCGCGGCGCCACGGCGAGGGCGATCCCGAGCGGGCGGCGCGGGTCGCTGCTGCCGCAGTGGTCTATGCCCTCTGCGCTGGTCTGGTGGTCAGTGTCATCGGCTGGTCGGTGGCCGGCACGATGTTTCGTGTGATGCGGGTGCCAGCCGAGGTCGCCGGCCTCGGCCACGCATATCTCTCGACGTGGCTGCTCGGCGCACCGCTCGTATTCGGGTTCTTCGCGATCGAGGCCACGTTCCGCGCGGCCGGCGATACGCGGATGCCGTTCTTGATGCTCGCCGGCTCGGTGGGCGTCTCGATTCTGCTCGATCCTCTGCTGATCATGGGGTTGGGCCCGTTCCCACGGCTCGGCGTCGAGGGCGCCGCGCTGGCGTCGGTGATGGTGCGCAGCGGCGGGTTCCTGGTGGGTCTCGTCATCGCGTTGCGGCGGGGATTGTTGCGCGTCCGCGCACCGGACTGGCGCGCCCTGCCCACGATCATCCGCATCGGGATGCCGTTGTCGCTCGCGGGCGTGCTGCTCTCGGTGATCTACATGTGGCTCACGCGGTTCACGTCGCGGTTCGGCACCGCGGCGCTCGCCGCGCTGGGCGTGGGCCACAAGATGGAAGGCCTCGGCTTCATCGCGATCAGCGGCTTCGCGCTCGCCGCCGGGGCGCTCGTCGGCCAGAACCTCGGCGCGCGGCAGGAAACGCGGGCACGGGAGGCGGTGCGGCTCACCATCGGGTATTGTCTCGTGGTCACCGTGACCACGGCGATCGCCTTCCTTCTGATTCCGGGCCGGCTCGTCTCGCTGTTCACGCGAGACGCGCAGGTGATCGCCGACGGCGTCTCGTACCTGCGGGTCATCGCGTTCGCGCAGATCGGCCAGAGCTTTGAGTTGATTCTCGAAGGAGCGCTGGCGGGTGCGGGCTACACGTTCTGGCCGCAAGTCGTGAGCACGTCCGTGACGGCGATGCGCATCCCCCTGGCGGCCTGGTGGTCGCGCGCGTTCGGGCTGTTCGGCATCTGGTTGGCGTTGAGCGTGACCGCGATTTCACGCGGCATCGCCATGATCCTCTTCTGGAAAGGGGGGCGGTGGCGTACCGTCAAGGTCTAGATCATGACGTTCATTACGCTGCTCACCGACTTCGGCACAGCCGACAGTTACGTCGCCGAGATGAAGGGCGTGCTCTCGACGTACGCGCCCAATGCAAAACTGGTCGATATCACCCATGAGGTGTCGCCCGGCGATGTGCGTGCCGCGCAGTACATCCTCAGCCGGACCTGGATGTTCTTCCCCGAAGGCACGGTGTACGTTGCCGTCGTTGATGCTGGTGTGGGAACAGACCGGCGAGTGCTCGGGGCAACGCGATTTGGGCGGTACTTCCTGGCACCGGATAACGGGCTGCTTTCTTTCTTGTCCTTGAACGCGACATTCATCTCCATCCCCGTGCTACCAGAAGCGGCGCCGACGTTTCACGGCCGCGACGTTTTTGCGCCCGCCGCTGGCGTGTTGGCGAACGGAGGGTCGTTCGAGTCGCTGGGCACGGCAATTACTGATCCGCTCCAGGTCCCGCTGCCGTTCCCAACCACGCACAGAGACGAAGTAGTGGGTGAAGTGCTCTACGTCGATCGCTTCGGGACGCTGATCTCGAACATTACACCGAACGCCCTGAAGCCTGGAGCGAGCATTCACGTGGGAGGAGTAGACGCGGGGCCACTGCGGCGAACCTTCGCGGATGCCGCACCCGGGGAGCTGGTAGCGTTTACGGGTTCCGGAGGTACCGTAGAGATCGCGGTGCGGGACGGGAGTGCGATGCGGACCTTGGGGCTGGGTGTGGGGGCGGAGGTGAGGGCATGACATTTCGTGGGACAACGTCGTTCGATAGGACCAAAAGAAGCGTCGGCGAGGCACGGCTCGTCCAATACCTTCGCCTCTGTGACTTCGTCATCATCTGGGGTTTTGGCACGAGCGCGATCTCCCTGTTCGGCTACCGCAGCGTAACGGTGCTGGGACTCGGTTTAGGCTGCGTGACGTTCGGCTCGGTAGTCAAACTGACCGGGGTAGTCATTGGCTACCTCGTGATGTCCTCACGCACGTCCGACGAGATCGCGCCGTGGATCAGGCAATGGACTCGAACCACCTGCGTGATTGGCGGCTTGGCCGCGGCATGGGCGCTGATCGCAGGGCCGGATACCGCAGTCCGATTGCTGGGTCTGGTCGTCGCTGCTGCCTGTGTGCTGTTGTTTCGT